>ERZ778017.1535-NODE-1535-length-22459-cov-4.417158_pt1 | contig 22459 bp, 22 predicted proteins | sample MGYA00375747_ERZ778017 | MGnify/ENA primary metagenome ERZ778017 (study PRJEB29350, sample SAMN05509838) | bioreactor metagenome | biome: bioreactor; material: wastewater | place: South Africa: University of Cape Town | collected 2014-03-17 ...
CGAAAGTGTCGGCCGGCAGCTCGATGGCATCACCGTCTCACGCTCGGCTTACGACCGCATCGTCAGTTCCGGCGACGTCTCACGAAGTCTGATCGAAGCTTGGGCCGGGAAGCCGATCCTGCACATCGGCCCTGAGCGAGACCTGCCGGTGTTCGAAGGACTTCGCGCAAAGCCCGGAGCGACCGCGGATGATGCGGCCGTTGCTGTCTGCACGGGCCTCTATGACGATGAAACCGAAACGCCTGCGGATTATGCTGACATGCTGGCGAAGCTTCGGGTTCGCGGCATCCCGATGATCTGCGCCAATCCCGATGAGAAGGTCGAGCGGGACAGCCGCATCGTTTATTGCGCCGGCGCCGTGGCACGCGCGTATGAAGCGCTGGGCGGCGAGGTGAGCTACGCGGGCAAGCCGTTCAGGCCGGTCTATGATCTCGCGCTGCAAATCGGCTGCACGTTGCGCGGCGGTGCAATTCCGAAGGAGCGCGTTCTCGCCATCGGAGACGGCGTCGCGACCGACATCGCGGGTGCCGGGAATTTCGGCATCCGCTCCGTCTTCATCGCCAGCGGCGTTTACGTGACGAACGGTGAAGCCATCGGCGACGCCGCGGCCCGTCTCTTTGCGCCGACCATGCCCCAACCGGCGGCCGTCATGGACGCATTCGTCTGGTAATTATTCCGTCCCGGGCAGGCGAGAATCCGTCCAAGTATCCACATGGTGAAAATGATTGGCCTGGACAAATCCCGGCCTTCGCCGGGATGACGGCGTCAGAAGGGCTCGCCTTGGATGATACCTATTCCGCGGCTTCGCGGCCGAATTGGAGTTCGGCGAGGCGAGCATAGATGCCGCCACGGCGGACCAACTCGCCGTGCGTGCCGGCTTCAACGATGCGCCCCTTCTCCATGACCACGATGCGATCGGCCTTCTGCACCGTCGCAAGGCGATGCGCGATGACGAGCGTCGTGCGTCCCTCGACGAGACCTTCGAGAGCCCGTTGCACGGCGACTTCGCTCTCGGCATCGAGCGCGCTCGTCGCTTCGTCGAGCAACAGGATCGGCGCATTCTTCAATATGGCGCGGGCAATCGCGATGCGCTGACGTTGTCCACCGGACAGCGATGTGCCGCGTTCGCCAAGCTTGCAGTCATAGCCGCCGGGCAGTGCGCGAATGAATTCATCGGCCTGAGCCGCAACCGCGGCCTGGCGAATTTGCGAAAGTGTAGCGTCCGGCGTGCCGTAACGAATGTTCTCGGCAATCGTGTCGGCAAAGAGCGCAACGTCTTGCGGAACCACTGCGAGCCTGTGACGGAGTTCGGTCAAGTCTGCGTCGGCGACGTTGACGCCATCGATGCGCACGATGCCGGACGCCGGATCGTAGAAGCGCAGGAGCAAGTTGAAGATCGTGCTCTTTCCTGATCCGGACGGGCCGACGAGCGCAATCGTTTCTCCCGGTTTGACGCTGAATGAAACGTCATCGAGCGCATTCTCGGCGGAACGCGTAGGATAGGCGAACGTGACGTTCTCGAATGCGACCGTGCCGAGCGGCGGCTTCGGCAAGGGCACAGGATTTTCTGGCGAGCGGATCTCCGGAATCGTCGCCATCATTTCGGTCAGCCGTTCGGCGGCGCCTGCCGCCTGCGTGATCTCACCCCAGACTTCCGACAACTCGGCGAGCGCGCCGGCCGCGAACAGCGCATAAAGAACGAACTGGCCAAGGCGGCCGCCACTCATATCGCCGGAGATGACGGCCGAGGCGCCATACCAGAGCACACCCGTGATGCTTGCGACGGTCAGGAAGATTGCGATGCCGGTGAGCGCCGCGCGAGCGCGCATCCGCTGCCTCGCCGCATCAAAAGCTTTTTCGACGGCGCGACCGAAGCGATCGGTCACCGCATACTCGTTGACGTAAGCCTGCATCGTGCGGTGCGCTGCGAGGTTCTCCGCGGCATAGGCCGAAGCATCCGCCAGCGTATCCTGAGCGGTACGTGACAGGCGGCGAACCATGCGGCCGAAGCCGACGAGCGGCAAAACGATGACCGGAATGGCGATGAAGACGAGCAGCGATAACTTGGCGCTCGATATGAACATCATGATCAAAGCGCCGACGAGCATGATGAAGTTGCGCGCGGCCTGGCTCAGAGAGGAACCGGTGACGGCCTTGATCTGCGTGGTGTCAGCCGTCAGCCGGCTCATGATCTCGCCGGAATGGTTGCGGTCGAAATAGGAGGGGCCGAGCTTCGAAAGTTGCGCGAAAACCTTGGTCCTGAGATCGGCGACGACGCGCTCGCCGATCCAATTGACAAAGTAATAGCGGGCGGGACTCGCGATCGCGATCAGGAGGCCGATGCCGATCAAGGTCAGGAAGTAATTGTTGATCAGAGTGGCGTCGTTGCTGCCGAACCCCTGATCGATCATACGGCGGACCGCCAACGGCACCGAAAGCATGGCGAGCGCCGAGACGACGAGTGCTATGACAGCGCCCCACAGGGCTCCCTTGTGCGCCATGATCAGCGGCTTCAGGGCCATCAATGGCCTGAGGGAAACACGCTGGCGCGTCCCATCCTCCGCCGACGTATCTTGCCCCCGGCCTCGACTTGCTCTTCTGCTCATCGGCTTCTGATCCAACGCTCGGGGAAACAAAGGTGTTTCAACCCTTAAAGCCGGGCGGGACCATGCCCGAGCCTAACGCCGTGCTCAAGAGACAATGGGACGCTGCTGCGACGGCTTTGCGCTTCTCAAGGTGCGACTTTCCGGCCTTGTGCCTGACCGTCTTTCCGGGTACACAACCGCCAATTCAGTCCCTTTGCAACTAAAAGGGCCGGAGCTTTCGTGAGCTTCGCCGCCAACAACGTATTTCCAGACGGACTTAAGCCATGAAGAAAGATGCCGATATCCACCCCGATTATCATCAGATTAAAGTCGTGATGACCGATGGGTCGGAATTCACCACCTATTCGACCTACGGCAAAGAGGGCGACACGCTGACCCTCGACATCGATCCCAATACGCATCCGGCATGGACCGGCGGCGATCAGAAGCTCATGGATCGTGGCGGTCGCCTGTCGCGCTTCAAAAAGAAGTTCGAAGGCATGTTCTGATCGCTCGATTGTGATCGACATTACCAATTGGAAACGCAAAGGCCCGGCGAAAACCGGGCCTTTTTCATTTCTACGGGTTTGGGCCGCTCAGCTGAGCTTGGTTGCGAAAGCCCGTTCGAGCAAGCCGACCTGCTGGGCGACGGGATTGAGCGCTTGCCCTGATAGTGCATCCGGCTCCTGAGCCATCGTCATCGCGCGATCGAGTTGCGCAATGCGATCATGGAGCGCGAAGCTTTCTTCGATCAAACCTTTGAGGCCCTGCGGCAGGTCCGAATAGCCTTTGACATGAGAAGGCCGGCCGAACGCCTGGAGCTTCACGCGACGGCGCTTCTTCTGTGCCTCTTCTTGCGTGATTTCCCCCTCACGCAAAGCGCGGCGGATCAACAGCCACGACGCGAGATCGAGAAGGCGGGTCGTCAGCCGCATGCTCTCGGTCGCGTAGAGAACACCGGCGCCGCCGGCCAGCGTCTTGGACTCTTTACGGCCTGGGCCGTCGAGATAGCTCGCCGTGCGCTCAACGAGCGCCATGCCCTCGCGGAAGATATGGTCGAACTGTCCGGAGGACTGAAACCGCTCTCCGAATGAGACCGTTGTGGCGCCGCCTGAATGCGCGCCGTCGACGCTGAATACGTTACTCATGACCCTCAACGATACAAACGCTTACCCGTCCGCTGTTGCTATCACGAACCGACGTTCGCATTCCATAGTTAATAAGAATGCCCAAAACGGGGCACTTGTTTCGCAGGTTGTGGACAATGCAAAAAGAGAGCCGCCCATTGCGGAGCGGCTCGAAGTCTACAGAGAGGCGTCAAACAAGCGGCAGGGGGCCGCTTCAATCCAGATGGCCCGGATCGAGCGGGACTGTGCCGCGATATGCTTAAGAGCGGGTTAAGTCGCGCGCGCACTCGCGGTGGGTAATCTTTAGGATTGCGAGGCCGTCGTGATCATCAGACAACACGGATAATATTTAATGCGATCAGAGGCTTTGTATCCAAACTCGCAAGATTTTATTTACGACTTGAAGAGCGACCGCGCGGCTGCCTCATGCTGCTTTTTCCTATCGAGTTCGAGGCGCACGCGATCGATTTCCGCTTCAAGATCCTTGATACGGTGCTCGAGTTCCGCAACGGACAGCGTCGACAGATTCTCGCCGATGGCCGCGCCCCCGCCCGGCTTCTTTGCCGGCATTAAATCATCGAGATCCATGACATGCTCCACGCAGATGGGGACGTGATGCGATTCCTAATCAATGCGCGGAGTGCGGTCGAGATCTCGATGAGATTTCATGACGCGCTGCACCGGCTTGCCCACCCCGCCGCGTGGGTGCATTGCTCGCCAAGTTCTTCCAATTGCGAGACGCATCGATGAGCCTTCCCAGCACCATGAAAGCCGTTGTTATCGAAGGAAAAGGCGGACCCGAGGTCTTGCAGCTTCGCGACGTTGCGGTGCCCCAGCCCGGCGCACATGAGGTGCTGATCAAGGTTGCCGCGGCCGGCGTTAATCGGCCGGACGTTCTTCAAAGGCAAGGCAACTATCCGCCGCCTAAGGGGCATTCGGAACTTCCGGGCCTGGAAGTTTCCGGCGTCGTCGCGGCGCTTGGCGAAGGGGTTGAGGGGCTCGCCATCGGCGATGCCGTGCTGGCTCTGGTGCCGGGCGGCGGCTACGCGGACTATACGATCGCTCCTGCCGTCTGCTGCATCAAGAAACCGGATGCGATGTCGTTCGTCGAAGCAGCGGCCATTCCCGAAACATTCTTCACCGTCTGGCACAACGTGTTCGAGCGCGGCCAGTTAAAGGCTGGCGAAAAATTTCTGGTTCATGGCGGCACGGGCGGCATCGGCGTGACGGCCATCCAACTCGCCAAAGCCTTCGGCGCGTATGTGATGACGACCGTGGGATCGGACGAGAAATGCGAGGCGGCGCGCGCGCTCGGTGCCGATGTTGCGATCAACTATCGGACGCAGGATTTTTCCGACGTCGTCCGACAAGAAACGAGCAAGCGCGGCGTCGACGTCATACTCGACATGGTCGGCGGCGACTACATCGACAAGAACATCCGCGCGCTCGCTGACGACGGGCGTCTCGTCAACATCGCTTTCCAGAAGGGATCGACGGCGACGATCGACTTCATGCGCGTGATGCTGAAACGGCTGACCATCACCGGCTCGACTCTCAGAATTCGTTCGAACGATGTGAAGGCGCGCATCGCGCGTGCGATCGAGGCGCAGGTCTTGCCGCTCGTCGTATCGGGGAAAATCAAAGTGCCGATCGACGGCACCTACCCCCTCGCACAGGCTGGCGAAGCCCACGCGCGCATGGAGTCGAGCGCGCACATCGGAAAAATCGTGCTGACGGTTTAGTTCGGACCAATCGCGGTTTTCTGGTCCTGAAGCTGGTCTGGATCCCGGGCCTGCGCTGGGATGACGGAAGGATGCTAAGGCGTTAGTTGATCGTCGGAGCCGTCGCGTGGTGCAAAAACTTAACCACCCTTTAATGTCCGCATGCTGATCTAATCGGCATGAAGGTATTGACCGCGATCGTCCTGACCTTTGCGGTTCTCGTGTACGATGTCTCGTACAACGACGGACAATTGATGTTTTGGGTCGCCTCAAGCCTGGGCTTGCGCTAGCGCGCGAACCCGCCAACATCCAAGTGAAGTTCAAACCCGATTATCGATTGGTGAGCTTCAGTTCGATGCGCCGGTTCTTCTGATAGGCTTCCTCGGTGTTGCCCGGATCGACGGGCTGGAACTCGCCATAACCTGCGGCCACGAGCCGTTCGCCCGGCACGCCCTTCGACACGAGGTACTTAACGACCGCCGAGGCGCGCGCCGTCGACAGCTCCCAATTCGACGGGAATTGCGGATTGGATATCGGGCGCGCATCCGTATGTCCGTTGATCTGCAACGCCCAATTGATGTCCTTTGGAATTTCCTTCTGGAGTTCGAGGATCGCCTCCGCGATCTGATCCATCGCTGCCATGCCTTCCGGCGTCAGCGTGGCCGATCCCGAAGGAAACAGAACTTCCGATTCAAAGACGAAGCGATCGCCGACGACGCGAATGTCCTTGCGGTCCTTAAGAAGCTCGCGCAAGCGTCCGAAGAAATCGGACCGATAGCGCTTCAATTCCTGGACCTGCTGCGCCAGCGCCGCGTTGAGGCGCGCGCCGAGATCCTTGATCGTCTTGTCGCTTTCGGCGCCCTTTTTCTCGGACGCATCGAGCGCATCGTTGAGGGCGGCGATTTGGCGGCGCAACGCGATCAACTGCTGATTCAATAGATCGACTTTGGACAGCGCCTCGCTCGAGATGTTCTTCTGCGATGCAAGTTCGGAGCTAAGCCCGGCGATCTTGCCTTCGGCGGCTTTGGCGCGCTCGTCGGCACCGAGTCCGGCACCGGTCAGCTTCTGATTTTCGGTTTTGAGGCTCGAAAGCGAAGCCTGAAGCGCCGCAAGCTCGTCCTGCGAGGATTGCGACTTGCTCTTCTCCAGCGACAGCATCGACGTCAGTTCGGTGATCTGCCGCGTCAAACGCTTCAGCGCGGAATCCTTTCCGGACACTTCCTCTGCCGAAAAATATTGCGCGATCATGAAAATCGACATGAGCAGCGTGACGACGAGCAATAGCGTCGAAAGCACGTCGACATAGGCAGGCCAGAACTCGCCGTACTCACCACCGCGGCGGGAACGTCCGCGCGCCATCGCCTCAGCCTCCGCGTTTCATTGCGTCAGCAAGATTTCGCAGCATGCTCGCAACCTCGGCCTGCTGCTGTGCCTGTTCGTCCACCCACTCGCGGACGACTTTCTGTTCCGAGCGCATCTGCGTGACGAGTTGATTGACGCCGCGCGCAAGATCGCGAACTTCTTCCTGAGACTTCTCGGACTGCTGCGTCAGGACACGCGGCGGCACGACCGGTTGTTCGCCGAGACGGGTGGTGAAGTCTTCGAGCGCGCGCTGCATATCGGTGACTGCGCCGAGAAGCTGACGGTTGACGTAGTCGCTTGATGAGGTGGAAAGCCCGCCGGGCGTCAGCTCGGTGATGCCCGAGAGCCATTCTTCCAGTTCATTGTAGAAGCGGTTGTGTGCGTGGCTCGCCTGCAGCTCCAGAAACCCGAGAACGAGGGAGCCCGAAAGACCGAGCAGCGAGGACGAGAAAGCCGTGCCCATGCCCTTGAGCGGCGCCGATAGCCCAGCCTTGAGATCACTGAAGAGCTGGAGGTTGTCTGAGGCCTTCGTGTCGAGCGTATCGATCGCGTGGCCGACCGACTGGATCGTTTCGAGCAGGCCCCAGAACGTTCCGAGCAGGCCGAGGAACACGAGCAGCCCGACGAGATACCGCCCCGTATCGCGGGCTTCGTCCAAACGCGAGCCGATGGAATCCATGAACGACCGCATCGCCGCCGTCGAAATCGAGATCGTGCCCGTCCGGTCACGAAGCATCATGGCCATCGGAGCCAGCAGCACCGGCTTGGCGCTGATTGAAAGGCCCGGGTCTGCGATCCGGAATGCGTTGACCCAGCGGATCTCCGGATAAAGGCGCATCACTTGCCGATAGGCGTAGACGATGCCGAGGAGCAGCGCACCGACGATGAGCCCATTGAGACCAGGATTATTGAGAAATGAGCGCTTCAGCTGATCGAACAGGATCGCCGCCAGAAAACCAACAAGCGTCAGGAATATGGTCATGCGCAGCAAAAAGACACCGGGCGGTGTCAGGCGCCGCGTAACGGGTGCGAGTGCCGCGGCATCGCCCGGGCGTATCTTGGCCATTCGTGGTCTCCGGAACGTCCCCGCAGTGTATGAACCGACCTTAGCGCATGCCTCTCCCATCGAAAACGGGCAACATAATGCTTGCAGCAGGCTTTCCTAACGGGGCTCACGGCTTATTAAAGAGCATTGCCCCGAAAGCCTTGTGAAGAGTCAGATTTGCCGCAAGAATATCGCCGTTTTCGAGGAATTTGTCGCCGCCGTTGAGATCGCTCACGGAACCACCGGCTTCACGCACCATGACGATGCCCGCGGCGAGGTCCCAAGGCTTGAGGTCGTGCTCCCAATAGGCATCGAAGCGGCCCGCAGCGACGAAAGCAAGATCCAGCGCAGCCGAACCCGAACGGCGAATGCCGGCAACTTCCTGCATCAGCGTTCCCATTTCCTTCAGAAAACGCTGATGGTTCGACCGTCCGCGATGTGGAATGCCGGTCGTCACGAGCGCGTCCGCCAGCGACTTGCGGGCAGCGACCCGCAAGCGCCGGTCGTTCATGTAAGCGCCTTTGCCCTTTTCGGCGGTGAAGAGTTCGTCGCTCGCCGGGTTATAGATGACGCCGGCGATCATCTGGCCTTCGCGCTCCAGCCCGATCGAGATGGCGAACATCGGATTGGAATGGAGAAAGTTGGTCGTGCCGTCGAGCGGATCGACGATCCAGCGATGCGTTTTGTCGGCCCCTGCAACTTCGCCGCGCTCCTCCATGAGAAATCCGTATCCGGGGCGCGCTTTGGAAAGCTCTCGGAAAATGATCTCTTCCGCCTTGTGATCGGCGGCCGAAACGAAATTGGCGGGCCCCTTGATAGAAACCTGCAAATGTTCGACTTCGCCGAAGTCGCGGACGAGACTTCGCCCGGCCTTGCGAGCGGCTGAGATCATGACGTTGAGAGTAGGCGAGACGTTGGGCATCGGGGCGAAGGTCCGGCGAACGGCGAAATGGGGTGAGCAGCGGGCTCTAGCCGCTCCACCGACAACTAGCAAGGCTGACACGAGGACTAAAGGCCCAGGAGGCCGCTACTGCGCTTCCCCGACCCGGATTTTATCGTTCCAGGCAGACGCTTCGGTTGCCGCCTTGCGGCGCTCGGCTTGCGGCAACTTGGCCACCATTGTATCGAGCGTTTTGTCGGCAAACCCGTTCTTTTTCGCAATCAAGCGCCATTTCGCTGCTTCGACGAGATCTTTCTTCACCTTGATGCCGTCGAGATAGAGATAGGCCATACGGTTTTGAGCGCCGGGAACGCCCTTGTCGGCGGCGGCCCGCATGAGCATCGGAATTTTTGACTCGTCCTTGGTCAGGCCGAAGCCCTGCAACAGGCGCACGGCGTAGTCATATTGGGCGGCCGTAAGACCTTGCTCCGCTGCACGCGACAGCCATCGCGCCGCTTCGAGCGCGTTGGGCTCGGTTCCCGTTCCGGTCTGATAGAGTTCGGCCAGATCGTATTGCGCTTGCGCCAATCCCTTCTGCGCCGCGTATTGAATGTGCTGAAACGCACGTATCGGATTTTGCGGCTTGCCGTCGCCTTTGAGAAAGAGAAGTCCGAGATTGTAATTGGCTTCGGCGTGTCCGGTGAGCGCGGCTTTTTCGAACAATTCGGCGGCAACTTTGCGATTCTTTTTGACTCCGCGCCCTTCCGCCAACGCAACGCCCGCCTCGAACGTCCCCTGGACGTCACCAAGTTCTGCGGCCTTCGCGTAGTTCGTGTAGGCTTTGCTGTCGTCCTTGGGAACGCCAAGTCCGTCGCCGTAAATGCGGCCCATCAATGTATAGGCCGTCGGCTCGCCGCGCTTCGCCTCTTCCTCGGCAAGTTTCAATGCGGTCAGGTATTGACCCTGGTCGAAGGCAATGTAGGCAGCGTTGTCGCCGCTGACGGGGACCATCGACGGAATGGACTTTTCGACCTCGGATGAGCCGGATTGGCCGGAAGGCGCCCGAGGTTGGGCCGGAGCCTTGGACTGAGGCGTTTTCGACGGCTCGGATTTCGGCACCGACGTTTGGCGCGAAAACCAGGAGCTGTTTTCAGCCACCACGCGACCTGTGAGCAGGGGCGAGCACAGCGCCGCACAAGAAAGCATCAGCAACTTGCGATGGGCACGCTTCACTTCGCGTCCTCAGGCGCCGAAACGGCTTCTGAATACGCGCGGACGCGCATCGCCGCATCGGATGCAGTCTCGTTGCCGCTGATCGTCACGCCGACAAAATCGGCCCCGGCTTCGGCCAATCGGCGCGCCTGTTCGGCGTCGGAAACGTTGAGGGCGACGCACGGAATTTCGAAGACCTCGCTCCACCATGAGACGAGACCGAGCTGGCGCTCAGCCGCGCGGGCGCGATCCTCGACGTGCGCCGGAACACCGAATGCGACGTAGTCGGCGCCGCCTTCGCCAAGCTCCATCGCATCGTGCCGCGTGCGCCCGGCGTCGGCTCCGACGATCATTCCGGACCCCGCCCCGCCACGAATGCTCTTGAATTGCTGCACCACGTCCGGAGCCCATAGAACATGAACGCCGTCTGCGCCGAGCTTCGCAGCGCCTGCAACATCGGCAGGAAGAAGCGCCGCAATTCCCCTATTTTGTGCGAGAGCGATCAACGCTTTCAGGGTTTTCTCATCCGTTGCTGTGCTCGGCCGGATCAGCAGGCTCGCGACAGGCGCGGCGTCCAGCGCCGCCGCCAGCACGGCACCTAACGTCCCGGATGCTTCCCCGTTCACAGCGAGGTCTAGATATAAAGTCGCGCTGTTCGGCACCCGTATCTCTCCATATTGCTGACCGCTCTTCGAAGCCGATTGCGGCAGAAACAAGAAGTCCCTTGCTGTGGACGATGTGAGGTTACACTCAAATAGGGTTTTCCAGGACACAGCGCTGTTTTTTCGCCGGATTTTTCCGCGGCGACGGTTTACCAGGGTATGCGAACGGGCCATGTTCCGCTTCGGCCCGTTATCTTTTGGCGTTTTTCCGCCACCATGAGGGCTCACCAACTGTCAGCGGCACCTGACGTCGGCGCCTTTCTCGCCTTACGGAGCCATTTGGGAATGAACACGCTCTCCGCTCTCCGCGTTCTCAGTCTCGGCGTCATTGCGTTGTGTTGTGCTGACGGCACGTTGGCCGTCGCCGACGAAGTCCGTGCTGAAACCTCTCCAAGTGGCAGCACGACGACTTATTTTCCGCCGAATACGCCGGCAACTGCGGCAACTGCAACACCCGCGGCGAGCCCGGCTTCCGATTCGGAGAAACCGACGTCGGATAAAGCCGAGGCAGACAAACCGGCAGCAGAAACTCCCGCCGCGCCTCCAGCTTCGACCGCGGCAGCGACGCCAGCTTCCGAAACAAAGCCCGCGGCCGATTCGAAATCGACGACCGAAACTGCGCCGGCTGCTGAAACGCCCGCGACGGCTGCGGCTACGCCTCCGTCGACGCCAGCACCTTCAGCTCCTGCTGATGCAGCAACTCCCGGCGCAACGCCAACGACCGCGCCGACAGACACGACTGCCAAGCCTGAAACGCAACCGGCCCCGCCTGCCGCCGCTGAGGCTGCTCCGCCCGCGCCGCTCAATCCTGTCATCGAGGCGGCACGCAAAAAGCTCGCCGATAAATCGTTCGTCGGTAAGAGCAACGCTGCCGACGTCGCCGCCGCTGCCGAGTTCTATGACCGGCAAAAGACTCCACTCTGGATTTCGCACGGCGCCTACAACGAAAAGGCAAAGTCGGTCATTTCGGATTTGAAAAATGCCGATGATTGGGGCCTCGAATCCTCCGATTTCATCGTGTCACCGCTCGCAAGCGGCGCGAATCATGAAGAGCAGGGAGCTGCCGAAGCTCAGCTGACGCTGTCGGCGCTTAAATACGCACGCTTCGCGCGCGGCGGCCGCATCAATCCCATTGAGCTGAGCAACATCCTCGACATGAAACCTCCGGTCAAAAATCCGAAGGTGGTGATGAAGGAGCTTGCGGAGGCATCGCATCCCGGTCCGTTCCTGCGCGGCATGAACCCGCATCACGAGGGCTTCGAAAAACTGCGCCAGGAGCTGCTGAAAGCGCGCGGCTCGGCACAGGCGGAAGAACCGGCCGATCCGACAGAGCAGATCAAGCTGCCGCGCGGTAGGCTGCTGCGCGCAGGCATTCGCGACGACCAAGTTTCGCTCCTCCGGAAGCGCCTCAATGTTCCGGCGGATAATCCCGCGAACGACGACCTGTATGACGACAGGTTGGTCAATGCCGTCCGGGATTATCAACAGCAAAACGGGCTTCGCCCCGACGGTATCGTCGGGAGCAGAATGCGCCGGGCGCTCAATGAATCCGGCAAGCCGCGGCATGTCGATTCCGGGCGCAACATCGATCGTTTGATCGCCAATATGGAGCGCTGGCGCTGGCTTCCTGAGAATCTCGGATCGTTCTACGTGATGAACAACATCCCCGAGTACGTCAGCGAAATCTGGAAGGGCAACGACCTCGTCCTCCGCCAGAAAATGATCGTCGGCCAGCCCGCGTGGCCAACGCCGATCCTGGCAGCCAACATGCAATACGTGATCTTCCATCCGAGCTGGGGCATGCCCGATGGCATCAAGGCCAAGGAACTCGCACCGCGCTTGAGACAAGCGTCAAATTCCGGCTACAACTTCTTCGACCAGCTCTTTGGCGGCGGTGGTGGCGGCAGCAGTGGTGGTGCGAGGGTCATCGAGGCCTACAAGCTTCAGGTTTATTACAATGGGCGCCAGATCGATCCGGATTCCGTCGACTGGAATACGGCAGACATCCGGCGCTACAGCTTCATTCAGCCGCCGGGCCCCGACAATCCGCTCGGTCTCGTGAAGTTCCGTTTCCCCAACAAGCATGACGTCTACATGCACGATACGCCTGAGCGAGGCATGTTTGCGCAGACCACGCGTGACCTCAGTCACGGATGCATGCGCATTGGAGAACCGCGAAAAACCGCGGAAGTCATTCTGCAAGAGGATAAGGGTTATTCGCCCGAAAAGGTCGGCGAGCTTTGGAACAGCGGCGCCAGCGTCACCCTCAGCAAGCAGATTCCCGTCTATCTCGTTTACTTCACGGCCCGCGTCGAATCCGACGGTCACCTCGCGACGTTTTCCGATATCTACGGCAACGACAGCCGGGTCATCTCGGCATTGCGCGGGAAGCCCGTTCGCTACAATGCTCCTGAAGATGTCGATCCCACGGAAGCGGATCAGCCGGGCGCTTCCGGCCGTTCCATCAGCGATGCAGGATCGGACGACCTGGATGAAGCGCCGGCCCGGAGGGGCCGCAACGCTAGGACAACGGCGAGCAGGGCCAAGTACAAGTCTCCCGCCAATACGTTGCAGGATGCGCTGTCGAACATTTTCCTGAACTAGGCTGCAAAAGGCCAGGTTCGAACCAAAAAGAAAGGGCGGCCCTGGGGCCGCCCTTCGTCTTTGAGCACGGGTGTAAGGCGCGTCATGCAGCCTTTTCGAGCTTCTGGTCCCATTTGCCGAGTGCGGCGAGGCCATTCATCTTCGCGCGATGCGTGAAGGCGCGCTGGCCTGCAGCGACATTCTCCGGCTTGCCACCCCACGCTTTGATCGCCGCCGCCTGCAATGCTCGCCCGTATGAGAACGTCAGTGACCAGGGCAGGGGACCGGCGGCGTTCATCAGAGACAGATGCTCCGTCGCGGCTTCGTCCGATTGTCCGCCCGAAAGGAATGCAATGCCCGGCACTGCCGCCGGCACGGTCTCCTTGAGACACTTCAGCGTCTTCTCGGCGACTTCGGCGGCGCTCGCCTGCTTCGAACATTTCTGACCGGCGATGATCATGTTCGGCTTGAGCACCATGCCTTCGAGGTTGACGCGGGCGTCGTAAAGCTCGCGGAACACGTTGCGCAGCGTCCATTCCGTCACGCGATAGCACTCGTCAATGTCGTGGGATGCGTGCGCGCCGTCCATCAGGACTTCCGGCTCGACGATCGGCACGATGTTGGCTTCCTGCGCCAAAGCGGCGTAGCGGGCGAGGGCGTGAGCGTTCGCCTTGATGCAATTCCAAGTTGGGCAGCCATTCGCGATCGTGATGACCGCGCGCCATTTCGCAAACCGCGCGCCAAGCTTGTAGTACTCGGCGAAACGCTCGCGCAGGCCGTCGAGCCCTTCGGTGATCGTTTCGATCTTGGATGTCGGCCCCGCGAGCGGCTTTGCCCCGAGATCGACCTTGATGCCGGGGATCGAGCCCGCCGCCTTCATGACGTCGACAAGCGGCGTCCCGTCTTTGGCTTTCTGGCGGATCGTCTCGTCGTAGAGAATGACGCCGGAGACGTGGTTTTTCATGGCCTCCGTCGCACGAAACAGCATCTCGCGATAATCGCGGCGGCTGTCTTCCGTCGACGTCAGGTTGATCGTGTCGAAACGCTTCTTGATCGTGCTCGTGCTTTCGTCCGCGGCCAGGATGCCCTTGCCGGGCGCAACAAGAGCGCGGGCGATGTCTTCGAGTTTTTCGCTCATTTTTGCCTCCGTATGGCCGTTTGTACGTCAGTGATACTAACGAGAACGGGCGCCGTTCAAGGGCGCCCGTCGATTTGACTTAAAGCAACTTTCCCATCGCGACGGCGGTATCGGCCATGCGATTGGAGAAGCCCCACTCGTTATCATACCAGGACAGGATACGAACCAATTTGCCGTCGAGAACCTTGGTCTGGTCGAGATGGAAAATCGACGATCGGCTGTCGTGATTGAAGTCGATCGAAACGTTCGGTTGATCCGTAACTCCAAGGATGCCCTTGAGTTCCTGCGAGGCGGCCCGCTGGATCGCTGCGTTGATCTCGTCCTTCGTCGTCTCGCGCTTGGCGACGAACTTGAAGTCGACGACCGAGACGTTCGGCGTCGGCACGCGGATGGATGTGCCGTCGAGCCGGCCGTTGAGTTCGGGCAGCACGAGACCGACGGCCTTGGCGGCGCCCGTCGAGGTCGGGATCATCGACATCGCGGCGGCGCGTGCCCGATAAAGATCCTTGTGCAGCGTGTCCAGCGTCGGCTGATCGCCCGTGTAGGCGTGGATCGTCGTCATAAAACCTTTGTCGATGCCGACGAAGTCGTGAAGCACCTTCGCGACCGGAGCCAGACAGTTGGTCGTGCACGAGGCGTTCGAAACGACGAGGTGATCTTTCGTGAGTTTCTCGTTGTTGACGCCGTAGACGACGGTCAGGTCGGCGCCATCGGCCGGGGCCGAAATCAGCACACGCTTGGCGCCCGCTTCGAGATGCGCCTTCGCCTTTTCTTTCGAGGTGAAGATGCCCGTGCATTCGAGCGCGATATCAACGCCGAGAGCCTTATGGGGCAGCTCTGCCGGATTTTTGATTGCCGTAACTTTGATCGGCCCGCGTCCGGCGTCGATCGTATCGCCGGAAACTTTCACCTCGTGCGGAAAGCGGCCGTGGACGCTGTCGAAGCGCAGAAGATGCGCGTTCGTCTCGACGGGGCCGAGATCGTTGATTGCGACGACCTCGATATCCTTGCGGCCGCTTTCGATGATTGCGCGCAGCACGTTGCGACCGATGCGGCCGAAACCGTTGATCGCCACCTTCACTGTCATTCTTGGAAATCCTCCGGGATCAGGAATTGGATTGGGCGCAAACGCGTGAGCGCTTTGCCACCGGACCTTCTTTCATTCTCGTAATAATTATCCGGTCTTTCAATCTAGTAATGATTATGGGGTCTTTAACGTGACGAACTGCCAGTCTGTCAATGTGGCAAGGGCCGGAGCTGCGCCCTCTCTGTTCAATTTTTTGCTGGAATTCGTCGGAACACGCTGACGTTTATTGACGGCGTTTACGATACGCACGTAACGTGGGGCTAAGACTTTTGGTGATACACGCGTCGTTCGTGTCGCCCGAGAGGGCGTTGAGAGGCCATGACTGTACGCAACACCGCTAAGATTAAGCGCGCCGACGATATGAAGCCGGCACGCAAGCCCACCCTTGATGGCGACATCCGGGCGGAAAATGTGCGGCTTCGAGCCGAGCTTGCAACGGCCCAGCAGCGCATTGCCGAGCTTGAGCAACGCACGGCCGATGCGCTAAACCGGATTGATTGGGCACTTGATTCCCTTCATAATTGCACTCAAGGCGAATGAAGTGCGCGTCGTTCGCGTGGGAGGGCGGCGCCGCCGTCGGGGCTATTGGCTCACGTTGCGATCAACTTCAACGGCCGCACCTATCGCTTCTCATGTGGTGAGAACGAGGTTCAGCGCCTTGAGGAAATCAGCAAGTATCTGACCGGTAAGCTCGAAGAGCTTGCGCGCGATCATGGCGACATCGGCGATGAGCGCCTGATGCTGATGGCTGCCTTAATGGTCACCGACGAGTTGTTCGACGCCCGCGCCGACGTGGACGAGCTTCTCGAAGGAACGCCCGAGGACGCCCAGTCCGTCGCTGCACGGCGCGCCTAAGATCCAGTACAAACCAAGCTTCCGCCGGGCGATCCTGTATGCTTGGACAACCCACGCGCGAGAACGGCTCAACGTATGTCCCAATGAGAGACGAATAATACAAATCCCGAGATCACGCGGACAGCCTCTCCCCACCCCAACCCGTCCCCGCTGGGGAGGGAGCAACGCTGCCCGTCTCCGATGGGCGACAAAAGTTTCGAAGTAGCGTCCGGCCGGTTTCGATTTTTCCGTCCCGGGAGGGGCGAAGGGTGGGGTGAAGATCTAGCGGATCATTGGCGGCGCTCTCCGACCGGCAGAATTTCGCGCCGGCTCTGGATTTTTCGCGCGTTGTCACCTAATTGTTCCAGTGCTGCGGGGCTCGTCAGGGGCAATATGACCCGGGGGCCTATAAGATCCGCACGGGCGCTGTCCCTGACCGGAGCCGTGGCTCCGGACACATGGTGCCCACCTACGCTCGTAGGGACCACGCGGGATCATGATCCCAACGGCCTTCGCGGCGCTTTATACCTTTAAGGCATGGCGGTGAGTGAACTAACCAAGCTCGATGCGAAAAGGGAGCTGCGTGCTCAGGCGATCGAACGCCGAAAGATTGCGTTCGAGAAGCACGGCCCCGAAGCGAGCCGGAAAATCGCCGCGCATGGCCTGGATTTTCTAACCGCAAACGCAGGATCGATCGTATCCGGGTTCGCCGCGATCCGTGACGAGATCAATCCGGCACCGCTGATGGCTTGGCTGCAGGCTGAAGGCTTCCGCCTCGCACTGCCGGTGATGCAAGGAAAGGGCAGGCCTTTGCTCATGCGCGCATGGGCGCCGGGTGATGCAATGAATTCCGCTGCCTGGGGCATCGCCGAACCGCTCGACGACAAACCCGCTCTCGACCCGGATATCGTTCTCGTGCCGCTGCTCGCGTTCGACACACGCGGCTATCGCCTGGGGTACGGCGGCGGCTTTTACGACCGCACGCTGCATCGGTTAAGAAAGTTGAAACCGGTTGTCGCCGTGGGCCTCGCCTACGATGAACTAAGGGTCGACGCGGTTCCGGTCGAAAGCTATGACGAGCGGCTTGATTGGGTGCTGACACCCTCGGGGCCGGTGCACTGCCTCGATTCCTAATTGTAATCGGAATTTTAGATGCGATTGTTGTTTCTCGGCGATATCGTTGGTCGGCCGGGCCGGACGGTGGTCTGCGATGCGCTTCCCGGACTTATCAAGCGCTACACGATCGATTTCGTTGTCATCAACGGCGAGAACGCGGCCGGCGGGTTCGGCATCACCGAGGCGATCTTCAACGACTTGATCGATGCCGGGGCCGATTGCGTGACGCTCGGCAATCACGCATTCGATCAGAAAGACACGCTCGTCTTCATCGAACGTCACGACCGTCTGATCAGACCGCTCAACTATCCAAAAGGCACGCCAGGCCGCGGGGCAACGCTGTTGAAGGCGAAGAACGGCGCCGACGTGCTCGTGATCAACGCGATGGGACTCGTGTTCATGCCCAATCTCGACTGTCCGTTTCGCGCCATCGATGCCGAGCTGACGGCATGTGCATTAAAGCACGGCGCCGATGCGACCCTTGTCGATTTTCATGCCGAAGCGACGAGCGAAAAACAGGCGATGGGACACTTCCTCGATGGCCGCGCCAGTGTCGTCGTCGGGACGCACACGCATACGCCGACCGCCGATGGGCGGGTTCTGCCGGGCGGCACCGCCTACATGACCGACGTCGGCATGTGCGGTGATTACAACTCAGTGCTCGGCATGGACACCGACGAACCGATCAACCGCTTTCTGACCAAGATCCCACGCGGCCGCTACGAGCCGGCGACCGGACCGGGCACGATTTCGGGGTTTCTGGTCGATATCGACGACGCGACCGGCCTTGCCACCCGCGCCGAGCCCCTCCGTCAAGGGCCGCATCTGAACCCCGCCATTCCGGACGTCTGACAGCCGCCGCAAGGCTTGACCGTGGCAACCGGAGCCGCGAAAAGGGGCGATCGTCCCCAGGAACAGCACGCACGACGGACTCGACAATGGCCGGCCATTCGCAATTCAAAAATATCATGCACCGCAAGGGCAAGCAGGACGCGATCCGCGCCAAGCTGTTTGCCAAATTCGCACGTGAGATTACCGTCGCGGCCAAAAGCGGCACGCCTGATCCGGAAATGAATCCGCGCCTGCGCCTCGCCATCCAGGAAGCGCGCGCGGAGAACATGCCAAAGGACAACATTGAGCGGGCGATCAAGAAGGCGCTGGGGGGCGATCTCGCGAACTACGAAGCCGTGCGCTACGAAGGTTATGCTCCGGGCGGCGTGGCCGTCATGGTCGAAGCGCTGACCGACAATCGCAACCGCACCGGCGGCGCCGTCAGAAGCGTGTTTACGAAATACAACGGCAACCTCGGAGCCACGGGCTCCGTCAGCCACATGTTCAACCACATCGGCGAGATCACTTACAAACCCGAAACGGGATCGGCCGAAGCCGTGCTCGATGCGGCGATCGAAGCCGGTGCCGATGACGTTCAGTCCGACGCCAGCGGGCACGTCATCGTCTGCACCTTTGAGTCACTCGGCTCTGTCGCATCGGCGCTCGAAAAGACGCTCGGCGAAGCCCAAAGCGTCAAGGCCGTCTGGAAGCCAAATCTCACGACCCCGGTCGACGAAGACAACGCTCAGACGATCATGAAAATGCTCTCAGCTCTCGAAGATGATGACGACGTGCAGAACGTCTACGCCAACTTCGAAATCTCCGACGAGGTCATGAAGAAGCTAACCGCCGCCTGATCGCCGGCGCGGTAATGTTCCCGCATAGGATAGACTGAGGAAAGTCGCCGTCAGCCCCGCCGGGAAGGGTGACTGGTGCTACCGAACCATCGCCGCCGCCATCGACGGTCTTGCCGTCGGCGTCCTGCGCGGTTCGTGCTATGCGGAAGATATGACCGCACGAACGATTCGCATCATTGGATTTGACCCCGGCCTCAGGCGCACCGGTTGGGGCGTCGTCGAGAGCGATGGGGTGCGTCTCGTCTACGTCGCCTCGGGCGTGATTACGCCGCCCAAGGACGATGACCTCGCATACCGTCTTGCCGCTCTGTTCGATGCCGTCACGTCGGTCATTCAGAGTTTCAGCCCGTCGGAGGCGGCGGTCGAGGAAACCTTCGTCAACGAAAATCCACGATCGACGCTGAAGCTCGGGCAGGCGCGCGGCGCCGTCCTTCTCGCTCCGGCGCGGCTCGGCTTGCGCGTTGCCGAATATACGCCGAACCTGATCAAGAAATCGGTCGTCGGCACCGGCCACGCCGAAAAGCAACAGATCCAGGCGATGATCTCGTTCCTCCTGCCGAAAGCGACGTTCGAATGCGCCGATGAAGCCGATGCGCTTGCCATTGCCATTACCCACGCGCACCATCGTTCCAGCCGCCAGCGGCTCGCCTCGGTAGCAGCGAAAGTCGTCTGAACATGATCGGCAAGCTCAAGGGTAAAGTCGATGCCGTCGGCGAAAGCTTTCTCATCGTCGACGTCAATGGCGTCGGCTATGAAGTGCAGGCGTCGTTGCGCACGTTGCGTAATCTGAAGACCGGCGACGACGTGGCGCTCACCATCGACACGCACGTGCGCGAAGATGCGATCCGCCTGTTCGGCTTCCAGAGCGAGTTCGAGCGCAGCTGGTTTCGCACGCTGCAGACGATCCAGGGCGTCGGCGCCAAGGTCGCGTTGAGCGTGCTCGGTATCCTCGGACCGCAGGACATTGCCAATGCGGTCGCGCTGGGCAACTGGGCGGCGGTCGAGGAAGCCCCTGGCGTCGGCAAGAAGCTCGCGCAACGCATCGTCGCGGAATTGAAGGACAAGGCGCCCGCATTGTCTATTTCCGGACTACCGACACCCGCTGGCGGCGTCGCGACGGTCGTGCCGCCCGCCGGAATTGCTGCGGCGGAGGCGATCTCCGCACTGACCAATCTCGGGTATAACCCGGCGCAGGCGAATGCCGCGGTGGCGCACGCAGCACGCGAGTTGGGCGAGACGGCCGAGACGGCGGCATTGATAAAGCGTGCGCTCAAAGAGCTGGCGAAATAAGAAAGCGCATGTGCCGGATGGCTGCGGGGGATGATCAGTGAAGGATGCGACAAACGCCCAGCGGGCGATGTGGATGGTGTTGATCACGTCGCTGGCAGCGCCATTTTTCGTCAGCCTCATTTGCTTGGGGCTCGCCCTCGGCCGCCCGGCGACGGATTTCCTGATGCCGGAAGCCGTCGGGCCGCTCGGCGAATTTGCCGTCGATGTATTTGCCTGGAGTGCTCTGCCTGCAACCGTCGCGGCGCTCGGGCTGACGCCATTCGTCCTACAACACGGGTCTTATACGTGGTTGCAGGCGGCGGTCGCGGGTGTTCTCGCCTTTATGGCTGGCTCGATCATCTTTCCGTTTCCGCTTCAGGCTGCATTGCCCTTCCTTGCCTTTCTTGCGGGCCTCGTCGCCATCGGCATGCGAGCTATGCTGATCAATGGCGGCATCTTGCTGGAAAATCCCAAAGTTTGACTGGAATCCAGCGTTTGCACGCGTTTATCGGCATAGGCGGCTTGGTTGTCTTGACGGGGCCGCCGAATAGCCCCACGAACAAACCATGACCGACCGCCTCGTCAGCAGCGCGAAAAAGGAAGTGGACGCCTTCGAGGCGACGATCCGCCCGCAGTCGCTCGACGAATTCATCGGCCAGGAGCAGGCACGCGCCAATCTTCGCGTTTTCATAACGGCGGCGCGGGGGCGCGGCGATGCTCTCGATCATGTGCTTTTTGCGGGGCCGCCGGGCCTTGGCAAGACGACGCTGGCGCAGATCATGGCCAAGGAGCTCGGCGTCGGCTTTCGCGCGACGTCCGGCCCGGTGATTTCCAAGGCGGGCGATCTCGCAGCTTTGCTGACCAACCTCGAAGAGCGCGACGTGCTCTTTATCGACGAAATCCATCGGCTCAATCCCGCCGTCGAAGAAATCCTCTATCCGGCGATGGAAGACTTCCAGCTCGATCTGATGATCGGTGAAGGACCGGCGGCACGTTCCGTGCGGATCGATCTTCCGAAGTTCACCCTTGTCGGGGCCACGACGCGCGCCGGACTTCTGACCAACCCGCTGCGCGATCGCTTCGGCATCCCGGTGCGGCTCAATTTCTATTCGACTGCCGAGTTGGAGCAGGTCGTCTCTCGCGGCGCCCGCGTGCTCGGCGCTCCTATGTCCGCCGACGGTGCACGCGAGATTGCGAAGCGGTCCCGGGGAACACCGCGCATCGCTGGAAGACTTCTGCGCCGCGTCCGCGACTTCGCGGCGGTCGAAGGAGCGGCCGTCGTCAATGCCGCCGTCGCCGACAGGGCGCTCAAGATGCTTGAGGTCGACGCCGAAGGGCTCGATGCGCTCGATCATCGCTACCTCGGATGCGTGCTGAACAATTACGAGGGCGGTCCGGTCGGGATCGAGACACTGGCCGCTGCGCTATCGGAACCGCGCGACGCTCTCGAAGAAATCGTTGAGCCGTATCTCCTGCAGCAGGGGTTCATAAGCCGCACGCCGCGTGGCCGCGTGCTGACGCTCAAGACCTACCGTCATCTGGGCGTCAGCGGTCCCGCGCGATCCGCAACCCCGGACCTGCCGATTTTTGATGCCGGCGACGACGAGGCGTGAAGGCGCCAGATTTGCAGGGAAATTTGCAAGAAGGTCTGCAGGAGAGGGGACCTAACGACGCTGCCGTCGCCACGCCCTCGGAAAATTCACGTTTTAGCCAGCTTTGTTGGACGATCGTTCGGCTGGCGGCCTAGATTGCCCCGCGCCGAGCCCTAAGGGATCTTTTGATGATCAGTCGCCGTGACATGCTGAAAATGCTCGCTGCCATGGGCCTCGGCTCCACGGCGTTGAGCAGCTACGCTGTTGCGGAGTCCTTCCACGAGACGGTGACGCGGTATCGCTTGACGCCGCCACGCTGGACTCCGGGCCTCAATGTGCGGCTGGCCGTGCTTGCCGACCTCCATGTCTGCGAGCCGTGGATGTCCGTCGATCGCGTCCAGGCGATCGTCGAGCAGACGAATAGCCTCGAGCCGGATGCGATCCTGTTGCTCGGCGATTACGTCGTGGGCCGCAGCCTCGGTAAATTATCAACGCCGGTGAGCGTAGGGACGTGGGCAACCGCCCTCGGCAACCTCAAGGCGCCGCTCGGCGTCCATG
>ERZ778017.1536-NODE-1536-length-22451-cov-4.668021_pt1 | contig 22451 bp, 11 predicted proteins | sample MGYA00375747_ERZ778017 | MGnify/ENA primary metagenome ERZ778017 (study PRJEB29350, sample SAMN05509838) | bioreactor metagenome | biome: bioreactor; material: wastewater | place: South Africa: University of Cape Town | collected 2014-03-17 ...
AAAAAAATCCCCGCCAGGCCGCCGCCAGTCCCACCTGCGGTAGGTCGAGCGCGGACGTAGCTCGACCCAGCCACCGCCATTGCCTCGAGACAGCCGGTTTCCATACTATTGAAGCAAGCAGCCAAACCACCCATTTCAGCCAAACCATCCATTTCAGCCCAGAAACACGGTTCAGCTCCTGTAGAGCATTCTGGGTTATTACACCGTATTCAAACTACACAGCTCTCGGTTTATGTGACGATAGTGTATTAATATGTACAGAAACTAGATTTATGAATACAAGAAATCAGCTACTCTTTTGGCTCTGATTCGATGACGGATTGCAATGCCGATCTCAAGAATGGCAAGACGTCGATCTTGTTCAAGACAACAGACTGGCCCGATTCCCGCAACTGAACTACGTCGGTGACGGCTTCGTCAACGCTCTTCAACAAGAAAGGCAAGTGTTCCATGACACCGTTCAACGGCAACGACAACTGCGACTCCGGGTTGTGTTCGACATACCTCGTAGACTTCAAATCGGCAATGTACGCCAACCCATCAACAAACGTCTCGTTGATATCTCCGTCCAAGTCGTACTCAGACAAATGGGGCTGGATGCCGAAGAATGCGTACTGCAACCGCACGAGCTTCTCGTTCATCGCCACAACCTCATCGGCAGCGGCAGAAATGTATCGAGTTCTGAAATCGTCGAGGTATTGTGCCTTCTCTTGTGTCATGGTTTGGGCTCTTTCGTACGCCACTTGTCTCTCCAACAACACCTGTTTGATTCTTTTCTGCGACAACTTCAACTTGTCGTCGAGCTCGTCGTGGGCCTGGGTCTTTCTGTAGTTCAACGACTGGCCCAACCTCACCTCCGTCGCCAAAATGTTTCTCTGCTTCAACAAAAGGTACCACAACGTGTGCAAGTCGTCGAACGACTTTCTTCTCAACTCGGCAAACGTCCACTCGCGCGACTCGCTGTCCAATTCACCGGCACTTCTCAACGCTGCCCCCGGGTTCCCGAAAAATTGGTACAATGGATGGTTTTGGTTCACGTCAAAGTTCTTATACAGTGGCACGATGGGGTCTCTCAACTTGATGGATTTCAAGTCGGAAAACTTGAGTGGCTTCGACCTCGCCATGGCCACGCCGCTGCTGCTTAACCACCTGCGACCTAATACCGACATTGTTGCCTGAAATACGCCAGCTAATTAATGAGCTCTTGACTACAAAAATTTTTCATTTTCTGAGATACACGACGGGCAAAATATCACCAAATTTCCTCGCATCCTAGTTTGGCCCCACCACCACCATCGTGCTCCCGTCCAATTGTGCTACCGTCCATTCCAGCACCGTCCATTCCAGCACCGTCTCCACTATGTCCACAGTAAGAGCTGAAGCCGGCGACCAGGAGCCGTTAGACTTGATCAGATTTCAGTTAGATGAGGTTGTCGTTGTCAAACTTCGTGGGGCCCGAGAAATGAAGGGCCGGTTACAAGGGTACGACAGCCATTGCAACATGGTTTTGAGCGACGCCGAGGAGTCCATCTACGGCGAGGACGACGGCGTCGTCGTCAAGAAGACCGATATGGTGTTTGTTCGAGGCGACAGTGTGATATTGATTTCGCCAGTGTCGGAGTAGGCCAGAACAGCAAGAGGGCCGTGGTTGCAGTGACGAACGGGTTTGTGTTTTGTGGCCGTGACCCTGACGCAGTGGCTGTTTATTGCGCTTGCGGTTCGGTTTTACCACCAGCCGGGCTCAAATGTGTTCCCCAGCTAACCCTGCTTTAGTCACCATCTATAAACTGTCGCTCTGGGGCTCGGTACGAGCCCCAGCTACAATGCTCTGTAGCAGATGACGCGTCGCCAGCGGAAACGGTCGTTTCTGTCTCTGGTCGTTTCTGTCTGGTCGTTTCTGTCTGTCTGTCTATGGTGATTATTTCTGTCTATGTACTATACTTAATATGTGTAATAAACAACGTTCCGTAGTTTCGTCCCCGTAGAAAGAGCCGTCACATCACGCCTCCTCCTGTCCAAACTGGTCGACGGTCTGCTTTATCGCCATGATCTTCGCCGCCCCCAAGTTCCATTTGTTCTTGATGTGCTCTCCCTCCGACAACAAGCCGTCGATTTCGGCCAATGACGTCGCGATCAACTTGTCGTAGTCCCCACTAGTGGTGGTGCTGTCGACGTCGTGCAACGACGACCGCTTCAAGTTGTAAAAGTACCTTCCATCGTCGAGTTTCTCAAAGAGCTTCCCGTTGTTGACAATGTTGTCTAGGTAGTCTGCCAACGGAAGATGGGAAAACATCGCCGTGATCTGTGCTTCTGTGAAGATCAACTGGTAATCCAAATCGCGCGGCTGGATCTTTCGTACGTTGCGGTGGTGGTGGGACTTGTTATCGAGAGTGTTGTGGTACCTCTTCAAAAGCCGGATCATCTTGTCCAACGAGGGTTTCTGCACGGTTTTGATATTGTGGATCTCACTAGCTATTCGTTCTTGTTTGTCCTTCATCTCCGCTAGCTGGTGCTCAATCTGTTTCTGGTACGGCTGGGTGATTTTCGACGTCTCGAGTAGGTCGATAAACTGCTTCAAGTGGAGGGTGTAGCCCTCTACCAATGTATCAAGTTGAAACTTCAACTTGAGGGCCCGCACACCGAGCTCATCGCTGGGACCTTCACTGGTGATGGCGGTGTGTAGCTGGTATATCTCTTGTCTCAACTGCAAGTACTGGCCAGTAAATTTATCGTAGAACCGAATGTAGTTCGATATCGACAGCTCGATCAACTTTTGTTGCTTGGTGCTGACAAATGACATCCTACCGTGCCGGTTGTTCTGTCTCGTGGTAAAATTTCCCCGTGGTTATTGGAGGTTTGTCGTGGTGTCACAAATATTGTAGGCCAATATGGAATTTTTCACTCACAGTAAATTATTTACATTATCCACGGTGTGCAAAATAGACCCAGTTGAATGTCGCTGAATACTGAAATTGACGACACGACGTTGGCCGACGCCGCCATCTACACTGCAATTGCCGATGTGGTGACGTCAAATACTGAATCTCCCGCCATTTTTACCGACTTGGCTTCCGTTCTATCCCACCATCCTAATCTACAATACACCACGAAACATAATGTGATGAAATTGCTTCTTGTGTTCACTTTCCCCAACTCCACCAGTGGAACCACGCTATCTAGATGGATTAGTGACATTATGGTGGTGGAAAATGGTGGTAAAACTGACGGTTCTCCGGGGGACTTGTTTGAGTTTGCTACTTCTGTCTGTAACAATAACGACAATGGCCCGAAAAATCAGTCTTTACTACAGACAGCACACGGTATGAGACTGTGTGTTGACGAGGAAGCAGCATTGTATGGGTTTCCGGGGCAAGATTCCCACTTGTTGTTCAATTTCGTCAGGGCCAAATTGCTTCACTGGTGCAAGTACACTGGGGACCTAAACGAGTATTCCCTGTTGTTCAAATTGGTCGAGGGTTATGCTCCATTTGAGTCATGGTATCACGGAGTGATTGTGCCGTTTTTCAACTACTCAAAGTCGTATCCTGACAAAACTTCTCTTCAATTCTATCTTTCATGCTCGAAATTATCAGATCAGTTCAACATATTGATAGCTCCATTAACCACAAACGATCCGCCACAAATCACACATTGGATGACTACCGTCATCTTGCCCCTTATTAAATATCACGATTACAGTATCGATCCCTTACTTGCAGAACTATTCTGCCCGCAAGTTGGAAAACCATCTAGGAAATATTACTTATGGCATGAAGTCTTGAAAGCATTTGTGGAATCTCCCGATTTTGATTTTGACCACTATAAGGAAATTGTACGGTGTTACCTTGCTAGTATCTATTATTATAGTACTGATGAGACTTCTGGCAAAATTGCCTCGGTGGAAATAACAAAGATTTACGATTCTATACGGGACACATTAGCATTGTTCAAATTGGGAAACCCAAAGGAAATTCAGCTCACACGCAGCCCACAGTCGTTCTTGACGTTTGAAGAGTTTTTAATGGACCCTCAAAACCCTTTAAAACAATTATTCGAGCCTACGTTGGATAGCTTGGCAACGTTGAACGAAATAGTCGATATTTGTCAAAGGTTATTTGCGAGCAATAAATTGACAATAAAAGAGTATTTGGTATTAAAAACCGGCGAGACAAACGACAAGGAAAGAGAAATTAGTAAATGTTGTTCCAATATCTCAAAATCAAACTGGGCACAATGGTTGGGGTCAATTGAAATAATCATATCTACATTTGTCAATGAACATGAAAAGAACCGAATAAACAGTTTAGTGGTGGAAAGATTCCTTTTCGCTAATCTATTCGAAGTGGTTGAAAAATTCCAGGAGAAATCAAGTCTTGAAATCGATTCCGAAACCTACTACAAGCTAGTTTTGAGTAAGTTCTGGGACTCATTTAATGCTGCCACCAACTTGAACGAAAAGATTGGCCACCTAAAAGATGCTACTGATTGCTTAAAGTTATTTGATAAAATGGACTTGCCACAGGTTCAACGAGACGAAATCATCAGAATAAAGCATTTGTTAAAAGCCATTTATAACATGAAAAACTTCAAAATTGTAGTGGAGAAAAATGTTCCATTCACACCAAAGAAACTCGATAATTTCAAAGAAAATCCTTTGGAGCTTATCACCATCATCCTAGAACAAAATCCAAAATCATACCTTGCATTTGAAAAACTTTACAAAATCTTGAATGATATCTCATTATACTTTCAAATTGAGGAAAACCAGTTTCACAAGGTGAAAACAGCCTGTGTTGAATCAGCACTTATTGACAATAACTTCCAGTTTGCTTACAAACAGACGTCAGAATTGCTTGAACATTATAACGCATTTGACTTGAATGAAAACTGGCTCACATTCTACCAAGTTGGGAAGTTTGTCAACGTTAAATGGTTTGATGAAGACTCTCCTGAGAAATTCGAAATCTTACAAAAGCAACAGGAGATCTTGGGAAAGACATTACTTATAATGGATTCTACGAACGAAAATACCCAAGTGGTTTTACGTCAATGGACATCAATAACCAACCAGATAAATGAATTGCATTTATCTGATGACTTGCAAAAGATCACCGATGTCAAGTTCAAGAACACAACGAAATTCTCGGGATCGGATATCAAGGAAATAGGAGATTTGGCAAACAACATCATTAGTGATGCCACTGCTACGGGGTCCCAAGCCGGAGCAAAAATTTCCAACATGTTGGTCTCTGGTCTAGGCTGGGCTATTGGAGCTAACAAGTAGCTGGCAATTTTCAGATATATTGCATAATTCAAATAAGTTTAGAATACTGAGTTTAACTAGGATATAGATGTGGTATTAAAACGACTACTTTCCATTTACTTAGAGTGGCCAGTAGCCCATCAATAATTTTGCACCCATTAAAACTTAATGAAATAAATTTATCACAAAAAAAGCTAAAACTCATCAAACCTCATGTACGCCAATAAGCTAAATCTCACTCAACTGCGCCGTAAACCTTTACAAATGATCCCATTGTGGTTCTGTGTTTGGACTTTCCATTTGTAAAGTGGTGATGATGGTAGCGCCATCTTTTTTCACTTATACACAGTAAATTTCTTCTAGATAAACAGATTGTGAGAAATACAAGGAAAACAACACGTCAAAAATATATGATAACCAGCAAGAAAGTACAATTTGACAAGTGAAATACACAACTGCAGCTTCCAGTAACATCTCGATAAAATTATATGTTGAGATTACAAGTTTTAGCCCGGGTACTGAGCAGTTCTATGTGTCCTAAGATGTCACCCCTACGAGTGGTGGGAGCCGCCGAGACTAGTTCTTGCAGTGGAGATCATATTGAGCGAGATCCAGCGGTTTTGAACGAATTGCAGTATGTTGATTTTAGCAGCTCGTTTTCTGAAGAGAATTTCCAACCTCACAATGGTTCGCAGAGAGAAAGTCAAGATTCGTTTGTGTTCAGCGATGACGATGAAATCATTGCTGCTGCGGCAAAGCATTTGTCGTCATCGCCACTAGCTGGTGGGAAGAAAATTGTCACTGTTTCAGTGGAAGATGTAGCTGCAACGTCGCCATTTGAGTCCGTAAAGAAGTTAATGAATTCTCCCAAAAAGGTTTTTGTTTCTCCAAAAAAGCCAATTAAAAGACATGCCGTTTCGCCAATTCAATTAACTACGAAATTTCAATCTTTTGAGAAAAATAAACTGGCTCATTCAAACCCAGGATTGTTGGAAAAGTCGCCATTTTTGGACCTATCACCAACTAAACCTTCCTTACAAAAATCACCATTTCAAAATCACTCTCCCAAGAAAAATGAAGAAAAATCAACATCAAATACTTCTCCAATTAAATCGACCACAACTAAACAAAGTTTTTCGTTTCTAGATCCCTCAGTTGCCATAGAGAATAAGGATCCCAAGCTTACAGAAATCAACAAAAAAGACATTGCCACAGTTAAAACAGGATTATTTACAAGTTTACAACAAAAACCGGTGCAACAGCTGGTAAGAAACTACTCGACTAAATCAGCAATCAATTATCCAACTATCCAGTTAGCAACCCAACTTCCAGAAAAAAATGAATTTCCTAGTCAGGTAGGCATCAAACAAGTGAAGCCAATTGTTTTATCATCAGAACAGGAATACATCTTGCAAGAAGCAGTGAATGGGACATCATTATTTTACACTGGTTCTGCTGGTACTGGTAAATCTGTTTTATTGAAATCAATAATCAAGGCCCTACGGGCTAAACATAAGGACAATGTCGTAGTCACTGCGTCTACTGGATTAGCAGCATGTAATATTGGTGGAATAACTTTACACAGTTTTGCCGGTGTTGGTCTCGCCAACGAAGAAGTTGACTTCTTGTTTAAAAGATTGAAAAGGAATAAAAAGGCGTATCAACGTTGGATATCTACAAAAGTTTTAATTATTGATGAAGTATCGATGGTTGATGGCCACTTGTTGAACAAATTGAATACTCTAGCCAAAAAGGCAAGAAGAAATAATATGCCTTTCGGTGGGATCCAAGTAATCGCATGTGGTGATTTCTACCAGTTACCCCCTGTTGTGAAAAGAAATAATCCTGATGGTTCAGATAATTCTGAACCAGTTGAAGCTTTCTTTTCATTTGAAAGTGATGCATGGTACGAAGTCATTGAACAAACATTGATGTTGAAAGAAGTCTTCAGGCAGAAAGGTGATCAAAAGATTATTGATATGTTGAACGAGATGAGAACTGGTGCAGTAAGTAATGAAACAATTAATGAATTTAGGAGACTCAGCAGGCCATTGCAGTGTCCTCTTGGTATATCACCTGCTGAATTATTTGCTACAAGAGTTGAGGTCGATAGAGCTAACAACACACGGTTGAATAGAATTCCTGGAAATGCCCAAGTTTTTAGTGCTGTAGATGGTGGAAACTTGGATAATCCTCAAAGACAAACCCTCCTTTCAAACTTTTTGGCGCCACAACAGTTGTATTTGAAGAAGAATGCACAAGTTATGTGCATCAAGAACTTTGATGAAACTTTAGTTAATGGTTCGTTAGGATCAGTAATTGATTTCATGGACAAAGATACATATATGAAAGCATGCGGAACACAAACGGACGATACACAAGACTCTGACTTTGTATTCAATTCTATAGAAGATTCACATGAAGGTGAATTTCCGCAAAGAAAAGAAAAAATTGCAACTAGATCAACAAAGACTTCTAAAGATGCCGAGATTGAGAACAAGAAAAGAAAAGATCTTCTTGGCCTGGATATCGAGAAAAGTTCAAACAAAAAGAAGTATCCTTTGGTACGGTTTTTATTACCTGATGGTGTTAATACTAGAACGGTTCTAGTCGAGCCAGAACAGTGGAAAATTGAGGATGAACAGCAGAACGTATTGGCATCTAGAATTCAATTGCCATTGATTCTTGCATGGTCACTTTCAATACATAAATCACAAGGACAAACCCTACCAAAAGTTAAGGTGGATTTGAAAAATGTATTTGAGACTGGTCAGGCATATGTAGCACTTTCAAGGGCAGTGTCTCGAGATGGATTACAAGTATTGAACTTTGATAAGTATAAGGTGAAGTCACACCCAAAGGTTATTTCATTCTATAAGAGTTTGGAGTCTCCAAATGCGATGGAGAAGAAACCAAGAGGTCAAACAAAACTAAATTTTGCAACAATGTATTAAGGTTTATGGGGGGGTTTGGATTTGATTTTTAAATTTACAATGGGATTATGCGGAATATATTACAGTTAGAATATAAATTATATGTACAGATTCTATACTAATTCTCCTTGGAATTAGTTCTATGTAATTCTTTGTTAATCATGTTAACAAATTCTTGATCTACTCCGATGGGTATTCTGGTCCGGAGTTGTGGAACGTCACTGAACTTTTTAATATTTAAAGTTTCAGGTAATCCATTATATATGATGAGTTCACTTAGTTTCTTGAGATCTTGTTGCACGTATTTCGCATGCTTAGGGTATTTCTTCTCGGTAATCCCATCAGCAACGAAAATGAAGTTCTTTTCCTTCCCTGGAGCCGATGTGTTCAACTTTGAAAGATAATAGTATAACAAATTGCCCACTGGATCAATGATTCCGGTAACACTATCTGAGCTTGATTTAGAATGTTGTTCCTTGATACCTGAAGTATAGGCAGTTTCGTAGAGAAGTGAGTCTATACCCAAAACCATCATATTCGACATTCCATTTATTTCCTGTCCTGTCAACTCAGATACAGTTAGCACAAAGTTTGTTTCACCGTCCGATTCCGACTTTGACGTATTCACCTTGTACTTTTGGCTGCCGGTCCAACAATCATTTTTTTCAGTTGGTTTCTTTTCATTGATCTTATTGAGTTTCTTAACGATCGCATTAGTATTACAATAACTTGGAACAACTATAACGACCAGTTCTTTTCCATTTGTTGTTTTCTTAAAGTTCGAAATTGCACGATCAATCAAGTTTGCGGAATTGAATGTTGTAAGTGTTGGATGGTTCAGAAGCAATTTGAACTTCAAATAGGCTTTCTCGAGATTTTTCACATTATTTCTACTCAATTCGATATGATGATCCATGACTTTATGAACTTTGGATGGACCTTTAATCTTCCACGAAAGATCCTTTATGATAATGTCATTTAGGTTGTAATTATTCGCTGCACCCATGGTGAAATACGCGTTGATTTTTGTCGTGAAGTTATTTTCAAAACTACCTACATTGATCAACTGGCGTTCACTTTTTTTAAAGGCACGTTGATCATCATTGAATCTAATGATTTTCTCGATGAATGCAGTTTGTGGGTCCTCATCTTTATGGCTAATGTGGGAGCTTTTATCAATCAAGTATTGAGTATAGTTTTGATTCAAATTCTGGTGAAATGAAGACTCTACTTTCACAGCACTTTGATAGTTAATAGACGTGTGTAAATTTTTCATTAATTCAGCATTTGTTTTAACATTGAGCATCTGCTTATATGGGTGCTCTGGTTTCGTTAAAAAACAATATTGTATCGGCTTATAAAGAACCTTTCTCTTTTCCTTTTGCAATTTTTCCTCCAATTTAGGATCTCCTTTTGCTTGATGCTGTAAACGTTTTAATCTTTGGTCAGTCAACCGTGCAAATGATTCCATGTGGAACTGTTGCAAGTTTTTGATCTGTTCTTCAAGGATATTTCTGTATTTTCCCTTAGGTCCACGTTTTTCTACTAAAACGTCAGAATTCACATTTGTTGCTTTGATAAATATATCGAAATCGTCCACAGCCATAAACTTCAAGTTGGCTAAATTCGAAGCATTTGACGTGGACATGCCTATACCAAGCTTTGTAAAATTAGAAAGGGTCGTTACAATGATTTGAGGGTTTGGTTGTGGTGTAGGGTTATGCGATGTGGATAGTTGACTATGAGGTTTGTTTGAGTACAAAAAGTTCACCGTTAACGGTACTCTTGTCAAGGTGTAGCTTCTCTGAGTGGATTCTTTGTTTTCAAGGTTTAACGTTCCCGGACAACAATTTTCTGGGATCCCCACTAATAGTGATTCCATTACTGTTTTGTATTTATCAACCAACTCATCGGTCGGTACAATGATTACTGAGTCCGATCCTTGTCCCTGTGGTGTTAAGTACTTATAATTTGGTGTTCTCGAAAGTGAAAGATTCAAAGCATAGACTATCAATGCTAACGTTTTCCCTGATTGTACTCTTCCTTGGTGGACAATGGAATAGTTGGCCAGTAGTACTGATAATAAATTTCGTTGATCAGACGTTGGTTCTACGTTTTTGTCAGGATATTTCGATGTATTATCACCAAGAAGATGGTTCAACCGTTCTTGCAAGAAAGGCAATATTCCAAATTTCGTAAAATCTCCATCGTGAATTACTATTTCATTGTCTTGTCTAGGTGAGAAACGAGATTTTTTAAGGTTTGACGCATGAAAATTGGTCTTGAGAGCTCCTCGCTGCGCATTCGCCGTCAGATAATATCGATGTAGCGTCCATAGTAGCTTGCCATTGGGTCGGCCTACTTGAACCATGTGATGTGTGGAAGTAAAGTTGAATATTTAAATACTAAGTTAAAGCTGCGATGCGATATTTGGGTGCAAAAACTTTACATACACTACAGCAGGTACAACCTAATTTAATCCTAAATTATGACAATTCACAAGGAAGATATAAACAGTGTTATTATATAGAGTTTCTTCTGGCAAATGTCTTTTGTGTCTCGCCATTTTTGCGGCTTGATTTGTCCATCATTCCTGCGACCTTTGGTAACTTTCCTTCCTTGTCCCATTTGGTCAAGATGTTTTCTGCGTATGATAACCCAACCTGGTAGATCTCTTCGAACTTTCCAAAGTCCAATGTAGCGTAGTCGTCAATTGGTGGCCGCATGTAGATTACTCCAGGGGTGTTCTTCGCTTGTTCTAATGCATTCACACTGGCAACATAGGCAAGTCTCATCTGGATATCCATCATATTAGGGACATTTGGGTGCTTGGAGAATGGATTCCAACGATTAAACAATACCCAGAATCCAGATAATGTGTCCCCATAGTTTTGTGGGGTGCGGTCGTCAGCAGACCCAACGTCTACTGCAATAATATATTTCGCTCCTTTCTTCTTCATTTCCAGAACTGGTAAGTTGTCCAAGTATCCTCCGTCTAGCAACATACATCCATTATAAGCGATTGGTGGTAAAAGTCCTGCTAATGACATCGATGCTCTAATGAATCTCCACAGGAACCCGGTTTCATGGATGTCCATTGTTGAATTGGTAATGTTGGTGGAGTTGCAAAAGTATTGCAACCAGAAATCTTCAATTTCATAGTTGCCAAAGATCTTCCAGATCCCACGATTGAATTCATACCCTGTGATATACGAAGTTACGGGGTATGTCAAATCCAATGCTAGTCTCCAAATAGCGGCAATTCTTTTGGAAAATTGCTTTGCCCTTCCATATATTGACACCAAATTATAATCTTTGGCATAAAGCCCTCCAACAAACGACCCAATTGATGTTCCTCCTACTATGTCAATAGGAATACCGTGACGTTCTAATGCAGTTACCACCCCAACATGAGAAATGCCTCGGGATCCACCCCCACCCAAAACCAATCCAACTGCTTCATTGGATAAAATTCTTGCTAATCGCAAAAAGTCGTTCTTGTGTGGTTGAGTTTCCTCAAATGGTTTGTCTCGCCGCATAAAACTGTTATTTAACTTTACAAAAGATGATATTGCCTTGATGCTAACCGCTTCAAAGGGTTTGTTCTTGTTAATCTTTGCAGCCAAATCCCGAAATACGGTGTTGTTACGTTTTGGTTTTGGACGATCAACATGATGTTGAGGTACTTCCATATAGATGTGGTGATGTCCTTGCACCCAATGACGGTTTTTCAACCAAATACTTGTCGAGCCTGGTGCAACATTTTTCTCTGAGTGCAACAAAATCAAATCGGTTCTTGCACTGGTCTTCAACTCGACTAACAACCTTTCGTATTCACCAAATCCTACAGCGACTGATTCATCCTCAGCATCAGCCAACAACAAATTGCAATCACCCTGTGAAATACATGTTGCTGTCCAAGAAGATTTCAAAGAAGAATCACAAACATAGACAATCATATCGTACTCCTCTTCTAAGTATGCAAAATACCCACTCAATTTAAGTTGCCCCAATCGTTCATCAAATGCATGCCGACCCAAATGTGTCAAGGTTGTAGCTTGATCAAGTGCAATAACCTTTCGCCCAATAGTTTTGAAGGCATTAACTAACTTTTCTGCAAATTCTTTTACGGGCAATCCACTGACAGTTGGCAAAATGCTAATAGTTTTGTAGTCACACATGACAGACGCAGTTGTCGTAGAAAAAGAATGTGTGTTTGGTAAGTTGAACGTATTGTTCTTCAGCAAAACCTTGTTGGCAACAATTCTGGACACCTTAACCATTATCGATGGGTTTCGAATTGACAAAAGTTCAAACAACGTTCTAGGAATTCTTGCAGTTTCAGAATCTCTCACAGCTACAAGCGAAGTTGTACGTCTAGATGCTGTTAACACCTCAACTTCTCCAATGGATTCACCGTGACCATACTCTCCTAAAACTTCAATGTTTTCGTTGCTTCCATGTTGCTTCCAACTAGTTGATTCGTCAACCAAACTATTATTCACATTTTCTGATTCCTCTCCTGGCGTATTTTCATGTTTATCCTCATTCAAGTTACGGAATACTCTGAAACGCCCACTCAAGACTACATGAAAACCGTTCGCCATGTCACCTTGTGAACAAAGTAAGTTCCCAGCTGGTATGTGACACCATTCCAATGCATAATCAATGGTAAGAATCTGTTTTGATAACAAACTCTTCAATTTCGAGGCAACAGGTAACTGCAAAAAGTAGTATTTATCCATGAGTTTAGTATAATCACCTTGAGGAAGGTATGCTACTACAGTTCCACTAGACTCTGGAGTTTTAACTGTCACCAAAGATCTAAAACCAATTATTGAGGATAAATACCCAGCCAATCCACCAGGCATTACCGTGTACAACTTAGAGTAAGATTTTGTTTCAGAATTTGCAACCCCAGTCTTCTTCTCATGAATGACGTCCAAAGTTCCATCAATGACAAAATATAAGCCTGATCTCAAAGATCCTTGTTCGACGACTGTGGTGTTAGGACCAAAGTACTTTATTTCAATAGCATTTGAGAATTCTCTTTTGGCATCATTGATATTAAACATAACCTTACTTCCAGTTCTTGGACTATTTAGTTGGTCCATCAATAACTTCTTTGTGTCTGTAGCTCCTTGATTTATTGTGCTATAAATCTTGATTGGGGTAGATGCATTGTTGAATAAAGATCCAAATGGGTCACCATTACCGTAAGCAGTGGCAGAGAAATTTGGTGAGGATAATCCAGAATTTAATGTACTTAAAGGCACTTCGTCTTCATCAATTCCAATTAATTTAAATATATTCTCAACAATAGCCATTCCCAATGTATGATCTCTTGTTTCTTCTAAATCATTTATAAAAGTGTTTCTGATGTCTTCAAGTTTGAGTGCACTATCATTGGATAAATCGCCAATTTTTTCTCTCCTTACTGTTGATGTGGTACTTGATATGGAAGAAACAGATGCCTTCCTTTGAATTTGAAACTTTTCTGGTTTTTTTGACATCGGCACTGACGAAAGCAAATCTCCAGAAAATGTTGGTTTCAACCTTGAATCTAACATAACATATCTATTCGAAGGCTCTTTATGCAAGGAAACATGCAGATTTTTGAATTTTGTTGCTGAACGAAGTCTAAGGTTAGTCAAGTCGCTGGAAGACTTGTCAACTTTGTCCATGACTCTATCATGTAAAAATGTTGGCAAGTTTTCTGCATCGACATTCAACATTATCTCACTATCTATGATTTCCTTAGTGAGACCCAAGTAATTGTGAATAGTCCCTAGTGTCACTTTGTATAATCTGTTCAACACCATGGTGACAATATGTGAAGTAGCTTTCGGGTATTTCGCATGCACCCGTTGAAATGCTATATGAGGAATAATAGCAACTGTAGCACTAGCACTATCATAATAAGTAAACTCTGGGTTTACTTTTGGTTTTGCGACCACATTAGGGTAATGTTGAACTGGCGGGGTTTCACTTGAAGAAAGGTGCGATTGAGAAGAAGTTGGAGAATGGGCAACACCAGGGGAAGAGTGATGCTTCGGTTTCTCGGCAAAGAATCCATTGGAATGTCCTGGTTCAGGAAGTTTGAACAAATCAAGAGTACTTATTAATGCACTAAGCGAAGAACCTGGTTTTACTTCATTCAATAACTGATACCTTTGATCTCCGATCATCAAAATATCATCTTTTTCGTAATTTAATTCATCATGACCAAAGTCATTTCCTTGGTCAGCGCATTTGGAGTACACTTGAAGAATTCCATCCACCACAATTGAAAACCCTAGGTTCTCGTCTAAGTACAATATTTCATCTGACGAGAGCTTTTGGGTGGTCATATTTTTGGTCAATTCATGGAACACGGGTGGCTCAAGATACCCAAATACCCTGATTGCGGTTAAAAACTGGTCCAAGTAGTTAGAGGTGGACCGTTTTTCTAACTGCTTCTTGTTATTAACAAGAATGGAGTTATTAGAAGACGGCGCACCTTCTGGTTGTGGTTTCGTACTGTTGGAGTAATCTGTCAAGTAAGTGTACCTGGCAATGACAAACCCTAGCCCAACAATGAGCAATACGATCAAAAATATTGATGAAAATGATATTGAAATCAGGTAGTTGGTGTAGAGCAAATTATAAATCATGTTGGTCACCAGATAAACAATGTAAAACGTTTAAAACAGGATGTTGTGGGAATATCGTAATCAAATCAACAACTGTTAGTATAGGCTGTTTGTTAAAAAAATCTAAGTGTCGAATGATAAACTAATCTGTTAGAAAGTGTATATGGGGAACTGTCGGAAAGTTGTAGCTTTTTCTATTTTTCGAACGAAAGGAATAATCAATTGAATTTCCAGAACTTGGCTCACGCCAGGAACACCTCAATTATATGAAAAGTAAACTTTATGTCAAACTTAGCAATAGCAATATTAAATTTGTAAATTAATTCTGAATTTGATTTGAGTTATTATGTACGTGAAAATTGATTTTATCACAAAAACCTAAATTTTTAGGTTATGTGGTAAACGACATATTTGGTGTAACAAACATGTTGTACGTAGTTACTACTACATTTTGACTACATTTTGATACTAAAATCATGAATCTTTGCTCCATGGGACACATTTCGGTTTCCCTGTTGATATTACAGGGTTGTGGGCGGCATATTGAAACGTACAGTAGTTTTGCAAGAATGGTACCAGTAAAGTCGTTGTTAATTTAAACTATTTAGAAATTTCATATGGTAAACAGTTAAATCTGTGTAAGATTCTCTCAATTCCATCCATACCAAGCTCCAAGTGGTGGAATTCTGGCCCGTAACTGATTCTAACGTAGTTGTACCAGATCACATCTTCTAACCGAGACAAGTTCTGTGGGTTAATCAAGAAGAAGAATCCAGGAACTACAATCACTTTTTCATGTAAACATTCATGGAAGAACCCAAGACAGTTAGACAACTTGTTTGGTAAGTGTGACAAGTTCAACCATAAATAGAAAGTTGAATTTGGGGTCTTAGTCGAGCCCTTACCTTCGTCAAACTTGAATCCCATCTTGGTTAATCTTCCTATTATATAGTCCCGTTTCATCTTGAAGTGAACTTGAAGGGCCTTCATTTCTTCTTTAACGCTTGGTGGGCTCAAAAAGTCGATTGCAGCATACTGGAAGGGAGCATTTGATCCTCCATCCAAATACGACCCTGAAGAACTTAACGATGTGATGTACTCTTCTGGACCCAAGATCCAGCAAATCCTCCAACCTGGTAACCTGAAAGCCTTGGTCAAACCATTAAGAATCAACACAGGGTCAGTGTTCACATCTTCAACAAATTCTGCCGAACTAATAGACGAGCCTGTGCAACCATCATCGTAGTAGTAATGGGAGTAGAATTCATCCATAATCAACAAGCATTTCTCTCTACAGATCTTGTGCAATTCATACAACTCTTGTCTGGTCATACATCTACCAGTAGGATTACGAGGATTAGACGTCAATAAAGCCGAAACCCCTCTAATCAATTCCTGTTTGATAATATCAAGGTGAACTTGGTAATTATCCGATTCTGCTAATGGCACAGGAATTGGAGCAAAGTTCTTGAACAAGGACAACATTTCGGCATAGGCAGTATAATCTGGCAAGAAGAAGGAAAGATAACAATCGGAAATAATCGAGGCAATTCTCGTCAAACCAGCTCTTCCTCCAGGAACAATACAAACATTTTTGTAGGTATACTTTGATCTTTTACCTTGACGGTAAGTCTCGTTATAGTAATTGGCGACTGCTTCACGCAATTCTCTTATACCTGCAGTTGGAGCATATTCTTTAGATTTATCTGGTACTGGAACTGATTTGGGTCTAATAAATGAGCCAGGAATAGTATCACCATGTTCAGGAGCACCTTGACCCAAATTGGCCCAATTCTTTTCATCATCTTCGAAACCATACTCATTGGCTCTTTCGGTAACCCACAAGACCCCAGTAGACGATTGCTTCGTATTCAACGCAGGCTTGATGATATCTTGATTGAATTTTGCAACTGGGATTGGCAATGGCGATGGAGCCCTTCCTTCTGACATGGCCAAATGAGACAAGAGGGATTTCTTCTTTTCTGGTTGAATTGGCTTAAACATGTGTTGACTTGGACTTCTGGAGCTTGGAACACCCGAGTTCAACCATTGTGACTGAAAGTAGTTTTGTCTTTCCCCAGTTCCCGAAGAAGACCCTGAGGGTGGAGGAGTGGCTGCTTGTTTGGCCAATTCCAATAACGAAGTTGCAGATTTTCTCAATGCTGGAGGTAAAGTCGACTCCAACCGTTCGAATTCCCATACCGAATCCGGGTTTTGTTCATCTTCTGGAGCTAACGACATCGTGGGAGTGAAATATAGTGATGGATCTTCTACCTAGAGGGCGTTCAGTAATGAGTCAGTAGTGTACGGTAGTCAAGGGGGTTTTATCGACCACAATTGAATTTCTCGCTACCTACAGAGAACTTTTGGAGAAAAAGAATGTGATGCACAGAAATATACCAATTTCATTACCCACCAAAGTAGTGGCTAGTAATGAAACTCCTCAATATTTACATGACTAATTTTATATGTTACTGAAAATCCAATTACAACACCGTACATATCAGCTACATTTGTTTACGATTTTGGGCTGTGTAGTTGCAATTGTTCACCTTCAAGCCTTGTTATCTAGAGATAGTATCTGTATGTTTCTACATCAACATGGTGATGTGTGGATGGTAGCGAGGTAATATATCGTAATGAGCGAGTTCAAGTCAATTGAGAGAAACTACACCAACAGACCACACTTATCAATTCCTCTTTTGTAGTCTATCTATGACAGTAGTACATCGTGCCGTGGTGTTCCATGCTTCTTCTTCTGCCTACCGACAGACTACAATGTCGGCTGATGTACACCTGTACCGCTTGTGCGGGATGTTGCTTGGAGACAGCCGGAATCGGCATCGCGGCTCCTGTGGGTTGTTTTTTCGGCAAATCGGCCCAACACACCAAGAACAATTGTGGACCACAACCAGTTCCGAGCAAGCTTGTATCCATATCTGTCCAATGTGGTTGTCTAATTCTCTAGTAGGATCAAGATATGACACCAAGGTTATGTTGCATGTAGCACCATGCACAACCACGTAAACCTAACTTACGACGTAGTTACGGCATAATATTCCTACTAAAATACACTACCAAGGAACAGTCACTACCAGCGTTTACCTCTATGACTCGACCAGAAGGATCTGTCTTGTGACATTTGGGACAATTATAGTTTTCGGTCTGTTTTGCACGATATTTTCCTTTTATAATCCCTTTTACATAGACATTGACCTCATTTCTCTGGCTAGTCACTATCCTGTTCCTATCGTAGTAAATGATACCTCACACCAAACAAGTAAGCACAACCCACCGAAGTAGAACATTGCTGAAGAACCCTCCAGATATCGTAGTCTAGAAGTTGGCTCTTGCTGGCTGGCTCTCCCCACATCACATCTGTGTACTTTACGAAACCAATATGCCTGTTTGCACCCCAGACTTAACTATTCCTTCCAAACACAGAATAAGCCCATGCAGTTTCTCGGTCTAACATACATTGTTCACTCTGTTTCGTGTTCCCACCTTCCATCGTCCAACATCTCAGGAACTATACGCCATACTTTACGCCTCTGAAGACCGTTGTGGTCCAGTACAGCTCTATTGCATTGCTGGCACACTCCGAACTGTCCACTACGATTCCAGCGTACGGCCAACCACACTGGACAAACTTCCGTACTCCGGCCGTTGCGTAAGTCAAGTCCCGCAATTCTACCTACACTCTATACCCTGTATCACAACACTCTTGGCCCACAGTGACCCCCTGTCGCTTCCGTATACTGCGTGTACCATCCCTGCCCCAGTTTAACCTGTGTGCCAGTCTCGCTGTCTCCGCTAGCCTGATTCTCTGTATACTATATTCTTCTATGGCGTTGCTCCATATACTACCGGATTCCACTACTGGGGTAACGACGGTCATTGTACGGCATTATGAATGATTAAAATTAAAACCACTATTGTTATCCTAGCACTGTCATTTCTACTAGTGGTTCGTCGAGTTGTGTTTTGTATGGCGTCGCAGCGTTTGCTGGTAAACTTTGTTAAATCTTGAAAGCTCGGAGTCATCGATTCTTCTGCACTGTACAAAGCGGACTTTAAAATGTTTTTGAATCACACTAACACTTCGTCTTCTTTAATGGGACAATCGTACTCTAGTCTGTCTGAGCAAGAACCCACCACTAAATCTTCCTGTTACGATCCCACCTCTACATCGTCATCCACAATTCCTCCTTCTAATCGTGCCTCTACTGCCCCATCGTCTTTTGATGAGGGTATGAACTACATGTCTAATATCCCATCGTCACTATTTCTATCACCCATTACGTCGAACGACTCGGCGTATCATGTTGATCATGATATCTCGCCGGTGTCGTCGCCAGACTCGTTAGAAACCGTCGTCCAACCCACGGCCGACCCAATAACCCACAAACGAGTCAAATCGTTCAAGAATTATTTATCGAGAAAATTCAAAAAAGATGACTTGGCTGGATTAAAGCATCTATCATTGAACGATCCTGATAATGAAGTACAACCACATAGCTCGTTGTCGCAATCTCTTAATTCGTTGAAATCGTCAAAATCGTCAAAATGCTCCGACTCGGCTCCCTCCATCAAGGACCGAACTTTGTCTCATACAGACTCGTTCTCCATCAAATCATCATCGGAATCGTCGCATCTAGCAAATGAAATCCATTCGAACTTGTCGCATGATCTTTACGTTATCCAGTCCAATGATGATACTGGAATGAATGATATGGCTTCGTCCCAACCAAAGTTATCGTCTCTGAGAATATACGGAAATTCACCTGAAAGACTGTCTACCGAAATAGAAAGACCACATTCATCAAAAAGATTTGCGTCGAGTGATGATCTTCAATCGTCATCCCGCAGATCTTCGTCTCATCATCTTTCAAACTACACACCTTCCCAACCCAGACCTACAATCTCAAGAAGATCCTCTAGCCACTTGTACGGGTACTCACCCAGCAAAACACCAATTAAATCTCCTGATCAATCTCTCCTCCACAGCAGAAGAAATTCGTCCCAATATTTATCCACTATCAATCCTCGAGAAAAATCCTCGAGAAACAATTCCCTGGCAAACCTCAAAAACACTTTCAAGTTGCATCCCGATCCAAATGATCCATTGAATCCAATTGATACTCTCTTGAATCAATCACGTACAAATTTGAGCGACAACTATGTTCCTTCCATCTTGTCGGAAAGCTTGAAGATTTGGGACACCTCAAATACTCCTGACAATGTGTCAGTGGCGGAAACAGTAGAATCTAAAGTTTCCGATGACTACTTCCCTGAACCAGAACCTGTGTATGAAGTTGGAAATGCATCGCCATTGTTGTCCTTACCATTGGAAATTCTTTATAGAATCATTGAAATTGTTTACCATGACGACCAAATCATTTCCATTAACAGCAACTTGGAAAACTTTTCTAGAGCAATTCCACTATTGACGAGAAGATTGAATCAATTGTCCCTTTGTTTCTTATACAAATATGCTATTTTCAACCGACCACATGCATTTGACAAATTCTTGACCAATTTGCACCAGCACCAATTCATTGGTAAATATGTTGAATTTATGGATTTTCAACAATTTACCTCCGTTGGATTGGGGCGTACTGGTAGAATGAATCAAGAAATTCAAATGGTGACATCCCGCACCATCACGGAAGCATTATCAATGACACCAAATTTGGTTGAATTTATGGCATCAGAAAATATTCAGGATGATATGGACGTGAATGTTTTGGATTATCTATTCAATCGGTTATACAAGATCCAAACCATTGACTTTTGTGGTGCGTCTTCTGAAAAATTCGTTCAAGCTTTTAGAGAGCTTATTATCGATAATGACGTTCCTGCTGCTTCCCACAAAATGGAACCATTATCGCCTACATTGTCGCCAATATTATCACCAATAACTTCCATAACATCTCCAGCGATCACACCCACTACAACGAACAATACCACAATTTCTCCAGTAGTATCGAATAATGAAGAAGTCTCCAACACTTCGATGGAGACACCTAAACAATATGAAGTACATATTGGAAAGGCATCAAGTTTGAACTATTTATTCAAGCTTTCATTCCATGATTGTACATCACTTACATCGGATATATTCATCAAAATCCTCCCACATTTGCACAACATACGTCGGTTAGACCTTAACCATACGTCGATAACATCTGCTATCTTGAATCAATATCTACCACACACAGCAAGATTAACCCACTTATCATTATCTCGATGCTCAAAGTTGACTACAAAGGACTTGATTAACTTTTTAACTCAGCATCCAGCAGTGGCAGAAAATACGTTACAGTGGCTCAACTTACAGATTGATTCCAATGTTGTGTCACCATTAAGTGACATTTATCTCAATTACACACTTAAGCATTTAAAAGGTTCAAGAATCGTTTATCTTAATATTGGAGGGTTGCCAATTAAGAACCCAACGATGAAAATCATTAAAAACAAATTCCCCCAGATTGAAAGTCTTTCCATTGCCCATGCTAGTCTAACAGTGGATGAATTAAATAATTTCATGAAGGACAACACCACTTTGAGATACCTTGATATTTCTGGAGTGAAGTTGTCTCGGTCCAATATCTTATCGTTTTTGAAAACAAACTTTTATCTGAGCTTGGAGGCTATTGAATTGGATTACAAAGTGTTGTATGAATTGACTTCAGACGGAGAGTACATCAAGGTATTACCCGAACAGCAATCATACATTGAACAAATGGCGACGCCACAAGTTTGGAAGTTTTACGACAACGAAGGGAGACGGGCATGGATATACAAGTTGAGTGAAGACGATCCATCTTACAAAGACATTATCAATGGAACTTCGAACTACAATTCAGCCACGACAAACTTGGTTTACTACGATTTGGAAACCGGGAACAAGATTACTACTAAAATGAAATCGCCAAAGTTCCTCAAGTATGCTTCGAGAAAAATTAACTGTTCCATCGGATACATGAACTTGAAGCAGTGTGCATCGAAGAAATACTTACAGAACATTGACCAAGAAGACGTATGGCCGGTTGAGTTCAGTCAAAGGGGTATATACAACTACTACTCCCTCAACGTTAAATAGGTGTATATAGGAGCAACGGTACAATTCATACAATACTACGATCACGATAATCAACCTGGGACAATCAGCCTTCAATTCGGTACTCTTTTTCAAATATGGCAAAATCCGTTCTGACTACGATGAACACCACACTTGGAATAAAGTACTATCCTCGTAAATGAACAAAACGAAAATCGCCAAGGTGAGAGTTCTTGTGTGGTGTGATCAATCACCATTGTGATGCATCGGACGGTGTAAAATTACTTAGGTGAATCAATCAGTTACAATTACAGAAAATCCTAAACCCGAAAACAAATCCGCTAATCAGCAGATCACCAAGTAAAAAACCTACCGATAAGATAATGGGGGAATAGACCTTTATTTAGTGTCGCAATAAAGCGCACTATGTCTCCTGTATCAAACTTCGGATAGTTAATAAGCTGTATAACGATCTGAAGACGGATTTGTGGGGTACAGCTCGGCTCTCGGTATTTTGTTTTTTTCCTAAAGTATATAAGCAAGTATAGAAATAAAAAATT
>ERZ778017.1538-NODE-1538-length-22434-cov-6.527325_pt1 | contig 22434 bp, 10 predicted proteins | sample MGYA00375747_ERZ778017 | MGnify/ENA primary metagenome ERZ778017 (study PRJEB29350, sample SAMN05509838) | bioreactor metagenome | biome: bioreactor; material: wastewater | place: South Africa: University of Cape Town | collected 2014-03-17 ...
AGGTGATGCACTTGAGGAACAACCTGAAATAATTGTCAAAAGAGAGTATTTTGTGGAAACTACAAAGTTTTTTGACAACTTGCAGCAGTTTTTCAACTTGCTAAATGACGGAAATGACAATTTTAATCTTCAAAATATTGTGAACTCTTACGTACCAGAAGACAATGAACCCCGTGATTCATATTTGAATGATTTTATACAATGTCTTAATGACTGGCAACACCCACAATACTCCAAGTTGCTTCTTCTTGATGAATCAACCTCGAAAACAAGTGATGACGAAAAGGTCAAGTTGCTTAATGTTTTGAGCGGTTTTGCAAAGAGTGGATTGAATCGTCCAGAACGCTATGATGTGCCAGAAATATCCCATTATGAGACTCCAGCTAAAATCAGAGAGTACTTGTTGTCATTGAACGAATCTGAAAATCATTATGTGGATCTTAAGATGAAAATAATATCTCGATTATTAGGTCTCTTGAACACGGAAGAAAAGAAGATCTGTTTGATCGCTGATACTGTTTGGCCCAAAAACCTTTCAAACCTCATTAGAGATTGGATTCTTCAGTATGAAACAATTATGTTACAAGATTTCAAGCTGAATTTCTCTTCTGATATGGGAGTTCTAGCCATAGCTGTTGGTGTCCATGAAATATTGGCCGACACAAGTATGTCAATGCAACAACTAATATCAACGAACTTGACACTGAAATCCCAGAAATATAACAAGCTGACAAATTCAATGACGATTGAACTAGTTAAGGTTCGAGACAGTATAAGACGATGGGAACTTTTCATTCAGGAGTTGCTAAGTATTGATTTTGGTGATTCTGAATACCAATTTATTCTTAATGTAAGGTATAAATGGAGCAAGATTCATAGCCAAAAATCTCTCAATATATACTCGAAGGAGAACAAGTATGCTATAATTCAGTTGCAGGAGCTCCTTGAATTTGCTAAGAGCAGTGGCCATGAATTGCTAGTCAATTCCCCAAATTACGAGAACATAACTGAGATAAATTTGGAGATAATTAAAAACCAATTAACAACCTTATCGGTATTGGATATGTTTTCACGAATTTTGAATCAATCTGATAGCAAAAACCCCGAGGCAATTAAATTATTGGAATTCATTCTTATTGGAGATGATCATTCGTTAACGACCGATTATGGTCAACATTCGCAAAGTTTTAATCAAGAAGCCATTTCAGCAATTAAAGTATTCCTCGACAAATCACCAGTTGAAATGAAACTCAGTTTATGGGGTATATTGTTCCTGTACTACTCTTCAAGTGACAAATTGATTGACTTTCAGCTTGGATTCGAACAGAACTTGCGTTTCCTCATGGCATACATCTCAGGACAAGAATATATTACCTTATCATCATCTTCACGATCTAGTACCCTAATCAATATCTTAGGTTTCTTGGGAATACATTTGCAACTATTCTTATCGATGTTGTCCAAAAACAACTGGGACCTACCAAACAGCGAAGTAATTCCTGAAAATTTCAGAATCCTGTTGAGGCTCTTTGAATTATTTTACACGTTTAGTATTCACGAAGAAGCAGCATTGATTTCATCGATGAAGGTATCGGTTCTGAGAAGATCATCGTCCAGTTTTCAAAGATTGAAAGATATATTTTTGCGAGTTGTTACTCTTCTTGTAATATATTATAAGACATACTTGTTTACCAAACTTGGTAAGGATGACAACTCAAAACAAAATGTTGCTGATTTGTTAAGCGTCGTTCATGAACAATTAGGTGTTAGACAGGTGTGTGGTTCATCGAAAGGTTTGTTTTTGAAAATGGCACAAGAGATTTTGATATCTTTGGGTTGTCATTCTTCCAAGAATGATTTAGCACAATTGACAGGTTGTCGATACCATTTTAATATCACCATTGATAATTATACTCCGAAAAATCATGCAACAGAAACTCAAGAGCAATTGAATGAAACGTCGACAAAAGAACTTGCAAGGTTCATACTTCCATATTGTTTCAACAAAAACCCATTAATCAACATCCCGAAGCATGATACCAAGTTGATTATTGATGGCTTCTATGATGTGATAGGGAACCCTAAATTTGAACCACGGTCGGTACTTACTAGGAACATAGCCGTCTTAGATGAATTCATTGATTGCACAGTTATCACACCCAGATTTATGAGGGATGCTTTTTATGGTTTACTAGAAATGGATTTCGAGGAGCCAGAACCAAATAAAGAAATTATTAAACTTGGCCTTTATTACTTGGAAGCAGTTTTGATCTTTTCGTCTTATAAAGTTAAGAAGAAAAATCTGCAAAGTAGAGTGGTTGATTTAGAAAATATCATCCAATTGTTGAAAAACGATCTTATATACTGCTCAGACAGAGTAGAAAGTTGGTATTTACTTGGACAAGCATATGGGTATTTGGTTGAAGACGATTTGATATGGACAGCAGATAAGTTGATATCTACAGAAAGGAAAATTCAAACAGCAAACTTGCAGCGGAAATCATTAATATGTTATTTATTGGCAATTAATGGAACAATTAAGAACAAGGACGAAAACAATAAACAATTTATGAAGCCTGTTGTTGGAATTTTAATGTCAGCGTTTGCAAAGGAATTATATGGTGCTTGCATGATGCCTATGGAAATGCATGCCTTCAAAGTTCAAATGTTTCCAAAGTTTGTACATAATGAGAATGGTGATGAATTCGTCAGCGTTGCGTCGAAAAGTTCCGTTTCTGTATCGCTATGCTTGAAGATTATTCAACAAGCGTTGCATTTATCTATTAAAGCAGACCCTGACGATTGGACAAATTATTACTATCTTTCTAAAACTCAAAAGAAGTTAAACAAGGATCCTAAACTTGTTTTGGAAACTATGTTGACTGCAAGTAATTTGGCGTTCAAGCAATCAGCACTTCCTGAGCGCATAATTGAACCTCATTATACGATTTGTTCTTTGGTGTACAAGTATTTCAAGCAAGGAAAGTTGTCATTTGAAGACGCACTTTTATATTATAAAGCTGATCCGGTTATTGATATTTCAGAAAACGCATCACTTCTTGAAAACAAATCTGATAAAGGTTTCTATGAAATTGTTGTTAAAGCATTGAAAAAAGTCGATACTTACGATAAAAAGCATTGGCATCATAAACCACGGTATAGACTTTCAAAGGTTCTTTTTGAAGAATTTGGAAACAGCAAGGAAGCAATTGAGCAGATGTCGACTTTGATATCTGTTAAAGCTAGTAGTAAAACTTTAGTGCTGATTTGGAAGCCAGATAATGAAAGACCGGGAAAACATTTTTACTACACATTCCAATATGCGAAATTCTTTATCCAATTATTAGCCCATAACAATGATTTGGCAAACTTGGTCCATATGGTTCCAAGACTTAGACGTTCAAATTCAATCATGATAAAATTGTATACTGCGTGGGAAAGTATATGTTCTTCAGTTTGCAGAATTGTGAGAAAACTGATCGGTATCGATAGTTCTTTTGTTTTCACTGATAATTTCATGCAAAAGTTGGTTTACCTGACGTTTATGCCTAAATCCAAAAGTTACATTGAAAAAATGCTGAAGGAAGGAATCTCAAAAGTTTTGGAGCCACACATGTGCTATCTTTTTGCGTTGAATGATATGAAAAAATTCAACAGTGGGTTTGGTCCAACATCGTTCATTGACGACACCATAGTTGCGATATATTTTAAGTTTTACATCCATTATGACGAAGATAATTCTGGTGCAAATGGCGACTTAAAAGGATCTACTAGTGGGAATTCGACCAACACTCCAGCAGTCACTGACTCACCAAGTGCAAAAATCAAAAAGATTGCAAAGAGAGACATCTTTCCTTTTACAACCGAAATTTTAAAGAACAATAGACGTGAAATTGAAAATATTCTTAAAGATAACCCTGATATTTACAACACGTTTGTCACGGATGCTCTTGCAAAAATGGAACAGGAAAAGAATGAGAAAGAAAAAAGTTTGCTTTCAAGTACTGTTGATATTAAGACAGAGGGTGAAAAGGAGGATTCTGCTGCTATAAAGGAGAGTTTACTGGAGAAATCTCAGATAGAAGATGAATCTGATGAAAAAGAGAAAGCCACGAAAGTTATTCACTATACTAGTTTCCCGATCATGCCCAACAATATATTGCCTACAACTATTCTTAATTCGACAACTGACAAGGAAAAGGAAATTGCAGACTCAAACCAAGATAACAATTGCAATACAGGTGGAAGTGAAATACACGTCAGAGACGATAAAGGAGATGAAGATGATATACAAATCATTGAGGAAAGAATGATTTCTAAAACTGTTACTCCAGAAGTACCTATTAAACCTGAAACAGTTGCCCATACTGAAGCAGTTGATGATCCGGACATAATTGAAATTGAGGCTCCAGTTGAATCCAAGGTAGTTGAAAACAATCACTCTACGGAACCACAGGCGGAGCCAACAGCCAAAAGTACCATCAAGAGTGAAGAAACTATTGAAACAATCAAAGATGAAGTGAATGAAACCAAGGATAACGACAATGTAGACGAAGAAAAAGTGGATGGAACTAAAATGGACGAAGAAATAGAATCTCTGAAGGTTAACAATGGTAAGAGAGGTGCTTCAGATGATTTAGAATCAGAAAGCTTATCTGATATCAAAAGAACAAAAATTAAACCACCACATTTAGAATCAGTATGATTAATGCATTACTATATACAACTAATATACATTTAAATGACACGAGCATCGTTGATGATGAGATTTCTCAACGATAAATCGTACACTATGTTGTTGATCTTCTTAACCAGGTATTTCAACCCGTCGTATTTTCTTCGGATGGAATCGTTCTTGAGATCAAGTAGTTGAAATCCATTTTGAAGTTTACTGATCAATTGGGAGTTTACCACAGCCAAGCTGTACTGGTGCTTTGTTACTTCTGTTTGACTGATGTTGATCTTTATGATGACTTCACTTGTATAATCCACAATTGTATCCACAAGCCGTAATAATGCTAGCAAGTAAGTCGAGTAGTCATTCTTAATTTGGGGTCCAAGCACCAGCGAAATCTCATCTGGGGTCATAATAAGACCCATTGAATCGTCTTTGTTCTCGCACACCATTGGAATAGTCATAATCTGGCCAGATTTGTGCTCGTGCAACTGAAAATGTTTGGCAATGACCTTGAAGTACCTATTCAACAAAACCAAGTAGATACAATCTTCGTTCAATTTCGACAAGAGACGGTGTTTTTGCATGGGGTTCACAACAGACTCGGTAATGGAGTCATAATTGCCCGTGTACACCTTGCACAAGGTACTGATTTTCGAGTTTATTGACTGATCATCGATCTGGCCCAGTTTGATTTGCACCTCATCGGCATGGAATGCAGCAGCACGGTTCGACGCCTCATAATACTTCGGCTGGTTCAACTCAATGGGCTGAACTGAAGATAATGCCGCGAAGTCGGCCTTTATAGGCCCTAGTTGCTCGTTTAGTCCGAACTCCAATTTTTCAACATGGTTCTTGACCTCATTACTACACAGTTAGTAAACCTGGTTGTGTTGTGCAAACTATACCTCGACCGGTACCCAAGCACACTCTCGTTACATACTCGTTCGCAATCTGCTTCTGGATGGAGCTAAAAACTGACTGCATTTTCGTGGCAACTGTATGGTCTCCGTTATTTTGAACCAATTTCAATATTCACAAGACGACTCCTCATATGGCCTTTTTTTGCATCCAGTGAAACTCAACGTTTTTATGATAATTTTGTTCCGCCAGTGGTCTTTCTAGAACTGTGTGGAATTCGGCTATCCTCGGTACTTATTTGGTTGTTTTAATTGTAGTACATTAAATAGACGTAGTAGAGCTAGACACTAGTGACGATTGTTAACATGAAAGTGCTCTTCTTACCTGGATTCTTGCAAAACGGAAAAAGATTAGCCAGAGACTCGCAAGAGTTTACCAAGGCATTGGAGCAGATTGGCATCACCGTGGACTACTTGGACCCTCCTAGGAAGATCGCATCCAAAGATCAAATTGGGTACTCTTTGTCGGCCGACGAGTCTGAAGCTAACAAGAAGTGGCAATCGGTGATTGACAGGGACTTCAACCGTTGCTGGTGGTACTATAGTCGTGATGCTGTCTACGAAGGGTTCGAGGAATCGCTCCAGTATGCTTTAGATTATATAAAGAAAAATGGCCCGTACATTGGAGTCATGGGGTTTAGTCAAGGAAGCTCGATGGCGACGATCTTGACTAATATCATCCATGGAGAATTGGCCGGGCTTCCGTACTTCAAGTTTTCTGTATTGTTTTCTGGTATGGCGTTCACCGAACCCAAAATTAAGAACAAGAGGGTTCATCTAGAGGACGTAAAAGACGTCCAAGATTACGCTACGAAGGTGCAGGTGAAACCGAGGTTTGCTAAGTACTTTACGCCGCCGGAAGACTTGCCGACGAAGGTGATAATTGTGTACGGGTCTTACGATCCTGTTGTCCAGCCTCTTCGGACCCAGTATCTTGGGCATCTTTTCCAGGGCCGGGGGACGGAGGTCGAGTACCACGGGGGACACAAGGTGCCCCATGACGAGAAGGCCATTGCTTCAATTGTTTCGTTAGTATCGTCTGCCATCAACAGCACGGCCAGTAACTTGTGATGTTGCAAGACGGTGTCAGGAGGGTGTTTGCTTCAATTGAACTACGATCGGTATCGTCTTCTGTATTAGAGGCGATCCCGAGGCAGGTTTGTTAATTAACTTTGACTATTAATAGACTTTGACTATAATTGTCAAATCAAGAGGACTTTGAGAGACTTAGAGAGGCTAAAATAATGCAAATTCACCCTGAAAACGGGAAAAACGATGCATTTCTTATAGTATCAATAGCACGGGCTCGCAGTAGCGAGCTGACTGGTTAGATGTATAGAAAATCGTAATCCGTACGGTTTAGTGTAGTACGTAAAAATGGGTGTGGTTTTGTAGTGCGAACAAGTGAAAAATTCCCAATAAATGGGGTTGACCTAATTATTTAATGGCAGATTTAAACACACAGCAGGAGCCGGAAGCGACAAATAAAGAGCCCAGTGGTGCTAGTGAGGTCATTAATGATGATTTGAGCGAGAAAAAAGCTGACTTCTCCAGTGCTCATGGTGATGAGATGGCCTCTGAAGAACCATCGCAAGATAATGGAGAAGGTGAAGCTAGAAAACAAGAGGACGAATCTTCTGAAGAAAGTGCTGTTAAGCGCCGAAAGTTGAATGCAGAGTTGCCAGATGCGTTTTCACGGCGAGAAAATGGCCGTCCGTCCCATTCTTCAGGTACTTCGTCAGTGTATTCTGGAGAGAAAGAAGCACCAGCATGGTTGAATAACAACCAATTGGCCGATAAGTATGGCAAGTATGGGGGTGCAAAACCACAGAAATACGATGTTCCAAAGTCAAATGACCGATATTCCAAGTACGGTGCAAGTAATGACGACCGGTATTCGAAATATAGTACTGGGGAAAGTGATCGATATTCGAAGTATAATTCTTCGAGAAGTGGCAGTGGTACTACTTCTGGTAGTAATTACTCGAAATATGGCGTTTCAGATGATAGGTACTCCAAGTATTCTACTTTGAATGATGCTGATGCGAAAGCTGAGCCTGAGGTTGAAACAGAACCGGAAGCAGCTCCATACGCAAACTTGAGCATTGCAAATCCGTCACATATTCATGTTCCTGGGGAACCGGACAATTCGTACCAGACATTTAAATCGCACATTTCCAATAGAGATCAAAGAGATATCAACAGTATTGTTCGTCAGCATTATAACCAGAGAACAAGAGTGTCGAAATATCAGGGGTCGAGAACAAAATCGCCAATCTACAAGTTGAGAAACTTTAACAATATTATCAAGTACATGTTGCTTGGGAACTATGTGCGCCGAGCTAGTCCTGACCAGCCATTGTCGATTCTTGATTTGTGTTGTGGGAAGGGAGGAGACTTGAACAAGTGTGAATTTGTACAAGTGGATCAGTATATTGGTATTGATATTTCCGATGCCTCTGTCAAAGAAGCATTTTCCCGGTACTCGCAACAGAAGGCGCGTTTCAGACCACAACATGGCAAAGTGGTGAGAGATTCTCGTAGATACAACTTTGAGGCGTGTTTTGCTACGGGGGATTGTTTCAGCAAAACCATACCAGAAATACTAGAACCCAACTTTGCTGGGATTATCGACAGTTTGTTCCCTGTTGACTGTGTATCAGCCCAGTTTGCGTTGCATTATTCGTTTGAAACAGAAGACAAGATTCGAACCTTGTTAACCAACGTTTCTCGTTCGTTGAGACCCGGAGGAAAATTTATTGGAACCATTCCTTCTTCCGACTTTATAAAAGATAAGATTATACGTAAAGATTACATGGTCAATGAATCTAGTGATAAAGTGAGATTTGGAAATGACATCTACTCCGTCACCTTTGATAACCAACCCCCGGTGGATGGTGTATTTAGGCCACCTTTTGGTAATGGATATACTTATTATCTTCAAGATGCAGTGGACAATGTTCCAGAATACGTTGTACCGTTTGAGACTCTACGTGCATTATGCGAGGAATATGGACTTACTTTGCAGTACAAAAAAAATTTCATCGATATTTTTAACCAAGAAATTCCGAAGTACTTCAGTAAGTTGAATAAGAATTTGATAGAAGGAATTAAAAGGTCAGATGGAAAATTTGGGGTTGAAGGGAGTGAAAAAGAAGCAGTTGCATTTTATCTAGGATTTGTATTTGAAAAATTGCCTTGAAGCGATGCTCTACATATCTACCCACTATGTTGGGGAACACGAAACTGACAGGAAATAATCGGTCACTGCAATTTCAAATTCACCAAGGCTGAGGGATAACCGCTTCAAGTACACTAATTTACTCAACATAGTTATTACCTGTAGTTGTACCACATCATTCAAATCTGTAGGGATGCAGAATCTTCAGGAATGGAAAAGAATCCTAAAAAAAACTATGGAAATATGTAAGCAAGTTTGGAATTATCGTCGAGATTATACGTATGTTTGAACGCAAGTTTCCCAATCTGGTCTAGGTGACGGCGGTTTCACGTCCTGAAAATGAACAGTATGCATTTGCATGATATCCTATAGCAACTGGAATTGTTGACTACATAATAACAATAAGGGTCTATTCAAAACTTATAGTTTATTATATGCGAACAATGCTACACGTCGGTTTGAAACCTTAAGGCACTTTGCAGCATGTACTGAATTTTTATCGTAACAGTTTAAGCGAATATTCACCCCGTTTCATACCGGACGTCTATACTTAAAGCTGAGAATTGATAGCAAGAACGATTACTCACCACCTGGGATGCCGATAGGAATTTTAAGAAATATTATTGAGCAGATCCACATTAGTGCGAACGCCAGAAAAAGAAGTTCCTCTATTGCATCAATGCATTATCACTAATTACGCCAATTACGTTTTGCGACTCGTTCCCGAACCAATCCCCATTCTAACACTAGGAACGTATTGAATTTTTCTTGTTTTGTCGCTGACTTCGTATCACATATCAATTTTGTTTTCTTTAAATAAATTAAAACACTCCATGGCAAATTATTTTTACATTTGAAATCCAACTTCAACTGTTGATAATATTTTTCATGCGCAATTTACAATTGCGAGTATTTTTATGTAGTCCTTAATTAAGAGGTTTTAGAAATGCGGGAGAAACCGAAAAAATAAAATTAGCCGAAATTTATTATTGTGATTTGGTAAGGAATCGAAAGCAGAAAATAATAGTTTAATACTCACTACTACATTCGCACCCTATTTCGTATCTTATATGTATGAGAACAATAGTGCATTCTTCGGCGTTATTCTTTCTGTGGAGATAACGATCATGTCGAAGTAAAGATAAATTTGTCTTACTGTAATCTATAAGATGGTGCTGTTGTTGAGCTGACAGTGAGGAGCTATAAAATACTCCCAATTCAATGGTGACTGCCTTGTTTAATTTCTCAAACTGGGGGAGATGATTTTGATGGTCTGGAAATAATAAATGATGACGGAATCATGGCAATGTAATGGGTCGCCCTGCCACAGATTGTTTGCGCCGAAGTCCTGCAACCACCTACACGCTAGTTGTTCTCTTGTCCTTACTTAACTCGGGGTATTTTATTGAATTTTTGTGTGCAACTAAGTTGTGTTGACTACATATTGTTGTCGTCGTTGTCGTTGTTACGATGTGGAATGAAGTTAATCGCCTATATACGAGTTTTTCAAGACGAAAGCAATTTCTTTTTGTGGTGATCATATATTTCTCCAGTGTTTGTGATGTCTTTACAAAGTCTGTGTTTCGAATTGCTATTTGAGGGAACATTGATCATTCATGGGTTATACACGTTGGCTCAAAAGGAATTCAGTTTAAGTACATTCAACAAAATAATTACTCAATTGGATATGGTTGTATAGTTTTAATCTAGTTTGGAGAGGTGTTCAAGCCCATTCTGGGTCATGAACCTGAATTAAGTTGTCAGACATTTGTTGCTGCAACTCTATTCCTATTCTTGTTGATATTACTTTAGTGGGCAATACCAACTGTAAACTAACATTATCATGTTCTCTACTATCACAGTGCCTGTTTTTTTCCTTTGTAACAGGCGTCATTTGATATGGTAAATGTTTTGCTCTCCAATTTTCAATCATATCATACTAGCTCCCTTAAAATTAATCTCTGGTAAAAATAATTGCTATTGACCTTAATTGGATTGTTATTAAAACATGACGTTCTATTCATAAACTATTAGGTCTCTTTACATCTTGTGGCAGTGATTTTAGGCTACTGTAACGACTAATTCATCGAAAGTTTTAAGTACTGTGTTGCTTTTTTATTGTGATTAAAAGAATTTCGTGCCGGAGTTATTGTTTGTTGAATAAATATATTTGATTGTGGGCAATAGATCCGTGATAAATGATGTCCAGGTTGTTTTGGTAAGTTTATCAAAATAATTGTTTTGATCATTGAAACAAACTTTACTTCACTAGGAAGTGAAACCTAGTCCTATCAAAATACTCATATTTTGGTCCTACAAAGCTCGGACTTTTAAAGATTCTAATTCACGGCTTTTAAAACACCTCCAAGTGTTCATATTCATTTAATTTTACATTTATCTCAGAGTAAGAGAATTCAGTGTTCTGTGATTGTTTGTGACACAAAGAAGCATATCATTTGAAACTTGAACTAAATTTTGAAGAAAACACTTCTTTCTGAAAGAAAGCCAATATAATGAGATTTCAAATTACTTGAAATTTGTGAGTTACACGAGGGAACCCTCTTCAAAGACTCCATGTTGATTATTGAAGATAAACCTTCAAACAACTGTACGAAAGGGTTTAAAATTCAATGTTGTGGTTATGCCAAAGGATCCTGAAAGAATTAAATTGAACATAGTTCAACGCATTTAAAATCATTCTGGGATTCTTCCTAATTTCCAATTAATCTCCCTCACTAATGGTGAAATATATTTACAATGTTCATCCATATGTTTGGCTACAACATATGGATTTTTTGCAACATTCCGAAAGCATAACTGAAACTTCATTTCCAAATCAGTTTTATCCACAACATTCATATTTCTTTGCCGTTTCGCTGAGTTTAGCTTATCTAGCTGATTAAAATTAAAGCTTCCCCATACAAGATGATTTAATGTTTTTGTTATGGTAATCGAGAACCCAAACGTTACCAGAAATGGAGATATTTCTGCATTCTTTAGGATTTATACTTGTTTTCTAATGCAAATCTATTACACTCTAACGTGTTTCGAGGTGCAAGTTCTTAACGGTCCAGAGCCTTAATGGACAACGTTAAAATACAACTCCATTTAAAAAAAAAAAAACAATTTTGTCCTCTCAAATTGTTTTCAGATCAATTGTATGCTTGTTTTAACTATACACAAAGAATATTGTAAATTTGGAAGTAGTCTGTATTGAATGCAATGTAAATTAACTTCATATTACGTTTGTAAGGCAAATCCAAGTAATATAATTGTTGAGAAGATGTTTAAGAACATACATAATGCAATCTCATAAGAACAGTTATTGTTTCGTATATAGGACAACCTATTCAAATAGAAGCTTCAGAGTTATCAGATTTGCAACTCATGTTATAATTTGATATTAAAAATAAAAGCATAATGCAAATTGTGAATTCCCTGCATGTTTATATCTCCAATACCTGATTTTTAACGGTTCTTGAGTCTATTGTGTTCCAGTATATGGCTCCCAGAGTGATAGTTCAAAATTCTAATTCTTCGTTCTAGTCAGAAATCATATACAAAAATCAGTACAAAATGGTCAAGAATAAACGAGCATATTAGAATCTGGCCGTATACGAATTCTGGTTACCGTATTGAATTACGAGTCAAGCTTACTCATAGGAACTTCTAGGAAAGTGAAAGAAATGTTGAGCTGAGGCTAGGGTGTAATCTCACACTGCTTTCACTCAAATGCTCAAGAAAATAAACATGATAATACTGCAAGAAAATAATTAAAAGTAGTTGCATACAACAGGTCGTGAGAACGACTTGTGGGCGACAAAATCAACCCAAGAATTGAATACGGATACCTGCTGAGAAGCCCCAAAATTCCTAGGTATAGAACCAATTAATTTATTCGTATATTTGATGATTTCACGAATGTGCAGAACTTAATGTATGTCTAGAAGTGATGGCTGAGCCTTAGAAACGAATAAGTCAGTTACATAATCGACGATCTACAAATCTAGAAAATATGCAAATACGATCGACACTTCGGGGTGTGTCACCGAACAATTCTGGGCCGACACAACAAAAACCAACAATGTCTTTGTGAATGTTAGATTACAATAGAGTCGATAGCTGCCCTGGAAAATAGTAGCAAAAATACTACCGTTGGAGAGCACAATGACCTCTTCTGCAACTATACGTAAAATCTCTGGGTATTTCAGGTACGTGGTAGTGTCGGACTCGTTTCTGCGTAAACAATGAGAACTTGGCGATGACATAAAAATCACACACGACACCGTGGATTCGTAGATAGAAAGAGAAATCTCAGATGCCGTTGAGCAAGGAGGAAAACTTTGTGGGTCATTGACTCGGTCTACAAGTTTATGCCATAGCACAGCTTAAATACTACATCCAATGTCAAGCTAACATTCTCGGCAAAATGGTATAACCACTTCTGTTGTGTGGATCAGATAACCGTAGTTAGTCAGCAGCTAACCCGGACCCCAGACCACAAGTCATCCAGATAACCGAAAGGGTTGGTATTGCACAGGCACATAAACGTTTTTGCTCAACTCACTTTCCAGACACAAAGCACAGAACATGGAAACCATCCAAAAATTTGCAAACCAAACGCTCAACAAACACCTTGATCCAAACCACATGTTTATAAGGAACAATTAAGTGGCCCAAGGTGAATGTCAAGTGCATGGTATAAAATATGAACACTTTCGGATTCGGCAACTCAGACAGATATTCTATTTACACTTTCTTAGTCAGTATGTAGGATTACAAAAATAATCGCAGTAATTAATAATATATTGCTTTTTCTGCAATATGTCGAAGCTCATTACATGGCGCAACTAATTTTAAGATTTTATCAAATTATTGTACTTGCCTAAAAATAATTCCATACCCATCTTCATATCCCGATAAAGGAGGGTAATTTCTACAATAAATTATTTATATTGCATCATTAGGGTGTTTTTAGTACTTTCTATCTCTTTGGCTGTTTTGCTTCCACGTACTTGCGAGTTACATTGTTTCCGTTGATATAGTTCAGCATCTTGCTTAGAGTCCAATCGGTTTCAGCATAATCGGACTTTAAAAATAATGTTTACGTGCCATGGGCACCAAAAGACTTTCTAAAAGAAAACCGAACGGTCGACATCGTAGACAGAATGCTGGTCGCCATCTAAAAGATGCTGTCAATTGCACTAATACGGAAACCATTCCACGTTGTTCTTCTAAATTGCCTTCAACAATAAGGTCGACCATTTCTGAGTCGCCAGGAAACAAGTTTAGTGCTTCTCCTCAATCATCCAGCAGTGAATTTGAGGAGTACGATTCTCAATCTCTGCCCAGCCTGGAACTGCAAGATGCACCTGTTGTACCCAATATTGACATCATACTGAATGAAAAGCATTCCCATAACATAGACGAGGTTCATCCTTCCAACGATGGTAGAAGAACCAATGTTGATTCTACATCCCGACCACAGCCAACTACAACTCTCTATTCACTACACGAAGATACATGCAATTCTAATCAGACTAAAAATATGCAAGCCACCAAAGCAAATTCAAGTATACATATTAAAAAGGCTAATGATCATTTAATAAAATTCAAACACGACCAAGAACAACAAAACCCGCATGTAACGGGTAATACTGAATCGCCTCGAGTTTCAAACTACATCCAAAGTTCCCAAAAATTACCAAAAATTGAACAATTACAATCTCCACAAGAGAAATCACGTACCAATGAAGCTCAGAAGTTTCATGAAAGCGACGCTGTGATCTCCAACACACCTCTGGAATTATCATCTTCTGTAATGAATTCTTCTTCATCTTCTCCGCATAGTATAGGCAAAGAAACCAGTCAAGGGCCAATTTCATGCACTTCTGTTTCATCCAATTCCATCCCCAATATTTCTACGTTGTTCAATTCCAACATCTCTTCACCTCAATCAAACTATCACGCTAATATCCCAGTATCCATCTACAAAAACGTCTCCATTCCCCTGATTTTAAATCTCCAGTCCATGACAACACGTTCGATAATTGTCCTGCCTTTAGAATCCAATACACCCACTGTAACATCACCAGAGTTGCAATCGACACCACGCGGGAACTCAACAAGTTCTTCTCATACGACATCTCCAGATTCGTCAGAAAAGCAAGCTCGAATCCAAGAACCTAACAACCTGGTGCCTGGTAAACAGCTCCTTTGCAGCCAAAGCCAAATTGCAACGATATCACATCCTAAAATACATCACGAATTTTCCCACCCTATGGCTCCTATTCACAACGTAGTAGATCCACAAAGTATGCCATATCCTTATCCACAGAATCAACACTTTAACGAGGACCACGAACCAAAAAAAGTCCGTCGATTCAGACGAAGATACAACCAAATTGTGAGGAAGTATAGTTGTACATATGCTGGGTGCAACAAAAGCTACGGCTCATTGAATCATTTAAACACACATATTGTCACCAAGAAGCACGGCCACCGAAAGTCCAAAGCAGACTATCGTAAGAATTTCCCCGAGTATTTCACTGAAAATAATGCCAACTACCGTTCTCCAGAGTCTATTTCTAACTACTGGTATGGGTATTTGCAAAGACCAGTGGGACCTTACCTTCCTCCAGTGGAGGGCCAGCCAATAGCGTACATTTCATACCTACCACCTCCAGGGAACCCAGGTCAACCACAATGGGCTCCCCAACCTTCAAACTATATCCCACAACCAGTCTCTGTGGTACACTCTCAAGTTCCACAGGGCCCATTGCAACCACAGCTACACCTCCACCAGGTGTATCCCAATGGGTACCCTGAAGTAATGCGCCATGTACAACAACTTCCTCCACCACCCCTTCTCCCCCAGCCACCGCATCATCAGTCCTTGGGAGTAGGTCTTCCTCACGTTCAGAACGTTCAGAACTACCAGCGACCTCCCACGTAGTGTTTGTCAACTTCTGATAGCCTCTTCTCGCAGTACTCCTTACGACAAAATTCATAAAATTGTCATCAACTGTGTCATAGTGAGACGTCATGGTCCATAGCGTCATTTTCATTGTCTTTTTCTCATTTATGTGACTTTATTCGATGGCTTTTTTATTTTTACGACTTCCTGATTCAGCAATGGGTCTATTCTACATATTTAGTTCTTTACCATACTTTTTAACACGAGAAATTTTAGGAAAAAATAACATTTACAAGTCTTCTGTTACGTGGGTATATTGTAAGCTCTTGACCCTGCGGATGTAGGCCTTTGTAGGCTGCTTGTCTTAGCGAGTCTTTTTGGGTGCAAAAAATGTTGCGTAGTGTATACAATATTTTTCATTTTTATGGTGCTGTGTTAAACACTAACAAGATAATTTAGAAGCTGATAAACTAACGGCAACAATGGCCAAAAAGTCGAATAGGACCAAGGGATCTACAAAACCTAAATCCAAAGATGAGTCCAATACAAAAAAAGATGCCGCTTCCCCCACTATTGATGAAGTTACAGAGCCTTCCAAAACCAATATAGAAACCGTTGAAGTTGAATCCAAGTCAGATCAAGCTGTAATTGATCGTGTTTCTCTGCCAGTAGAGAGTCTAATAGAGGAAAAGACTGCCGAATCGCTGGACTTAGCTTCCAAAACTGAACCAATTGTTCCCGAGAATTCAGAGTCTGCTCCTAAACAGACTCTGAAAACAAGCACAGAGACACAAGCTGTCGGCCCTGAGTCGACAATTGACAATTCAAATAGCAATCCAATTCCTTCATCTGTAGAACCATCAGAGAATACTCGATCTCCGACTCCCACTCCGGCTGAACAGAACGTAGCAGCTGCTACAGTAAGACCCAAAAAGAGGTTAACCTTGCAAGAAAGATTAGCTTTGGCAGCAAAAGGGAAGTCGAAGCTGAAAGATGGTGCTAGCCCATCTACATCAGTACCGTCGTCGTCGCAAAACTCTGCCGTGACATCCCCAGTATTGTCTCCAGAACCTACAACTGAAATCTCTGAGATTAAGAGTAATGATAATGAGGAATTCACAAAATTGAAGCAGAAGATCGCTGATTTGAAAGCAGAAAATATTCAATTGACTGAGAAGATAAATACTTTGTCTAAAGCTTCTGCTAAAGGTTCGAGTACATCATGGGAGAAACAAAAAACAGAATTGATGGAAAAGTTGTCGCAGAAGGAGGAAACAATAAAACAGCTTATGAAAGAAGGTGAAGCATTATCTATGAAAGAGTTGAAACTCAATGATTCCATCAAGAAATTGAAATCCAAAAATTTGGAATTGGAAGAAAACTTGTATGACTACAGCTTGAAAAGTGAAGACTCGTCCACGAAGTTGAGTGAGTTGGAAAATCTCATCAAAATCCATGGTTTTAAAACTGTCGATCAGTTAATTAATGAGTTCAATGGGCTTTCCAAACAAGTATCTGAGTATAAAGCACAATTATCTAGTGAACAATCTTGGGAAAAGAAGTATCAAGATCAGCAAAAAATCCTCGATAGTGAATTGGTCAAAAGTAAAGAATATGGTATACAGTTGAACGATATGAAAATATCCATGGACCTCATTAAACAAGAACATCAATTAGAGATTGACTCTAAGAACTCTATAATAGAAAGTTTAAAACAAGAGACTGCTGTATCCAACCAAACCTATAGTGACGAAATTAGTCGGTTGGAAAATAAGGTCGAATCGTTACGTATTGAAAGAGAATATATTCCACGTCAATCCAATGGTGAAGCTGATACTAAATCAATCGATATTGAAGAATTTACCAAGTTGTCTGAAAACCATCACAATTTACAACAACAGTACTTGACATCACAGGAAAACTGGAAGTTGATTGAGTCAAACTTATTGACCAAAGTTGATGATTTGACCACTTCTTTGGAGATGACAAAAAAGGCTAAATTGAAACTTGCAAACGACTTTAAGAGAGTGAATGCATCTCTAAACGAACAGATAAATAAAGTGAAGTTATTGGAAGAAAAGATCAAGGAAATTTCTGAAAAGAAGGAGCAACTTGAACTTGAATTAGAATTGAAAGACAATGATTACCATGATTTACAACAAAAGGCAGACACATTCAAAAAGTTATATGAAAGTGATAAAGCAAATTTGAATGTCAAAATCAAGTCGTTACAGGAAACAATTGATCAAATGAAAAAGAATGAATTGGTATCACCCAAAGGGTCAATATCCAGATTAGAAAGTGGAGTAAGCATTAATGATGATAGTAGGAACCACTCGTTGCCTGATATTTATGATAATCCAAACTGGGATATGAAATATAACGATCCATTATCAACGTCTAAAGCTAACTCCCAAATTTTCTATGATAGTTTGAGAAACATATCAGAGAATTCGTTGGCTGATGAAGAGGAAGCCCTCGATACATTTAATGATGATTCGAGATCTATAGGTTCTCATGGATTTAGCCATAACCAATCATTTACAAGCATGGCCAATTCTGGAAACAATAGAAACATTCAGTTGATCAACAAAATGAGTGCAGCAACCAGAAGATTGGAAGTTGAAATCCACACGTTGAAAGAAGAGAATGCACAGTTAACGACTGAAATGGAGCAAATGCAGCAAAGTCTTCTTGAGAAGTACAAACTCGATGAACAAATGAAACAGTTGAATCAACAGATTGACGACTTGAACTTACAGTTGCAACATAAAAATAAAAAGGAAGAGACCATGTTAGAGTTAATCGGTGAAAAGACTGAGCAAGTCGAGGAACTCAGAGCTGACGTCCAGGACTTGAAAGATTTGTGTAAACTACAAGTACAACAAATGATTGAAATTCAAGAATCAAAGTAGCCGAAGGTTACTGATTTGTTCCAAATTTAAAGCCGAGGATCAATATTACATCGAAAACGGCGTCGGCTTCGGTTATTAAAATTTGCTCATCGCTCTAGACGTACTGGACAAAGACTTGGTAGTCTTTGATCTACCCCAAGTGCCATTCTCGGGTACTGTGCAATGGAAATCAAAATTTCCTTGGCAAGGTATTTTGGTTATGGAACTATATGGATTAAAACATGACACTACTTAATGCATTATTTCTCAGGTCTAACAGGATTCCAACTTTGGAGTGTTCAATAACTACTGGACTCCATAAGTTTACTAAAAAGACTGGCTGCACTTTCGTGGCCAAAAAAATTTCAAATTTTTGGCTGCAAAAAAATTGTATCTTGGTACTATTCAAACTCAATAATTGAATCTTTGACAGCGCCACTCATATACCGAGACCTCCAACCTTGTGTTTCCCACGAGCTTTAGAAATATTGTTGGTGATAGTATAATTTGGTACTGCACAAGGAATGCTCTCTATCTGTAGGATTCTGAAACTTTTCAGAAATTTCGCGAAGAGCTTGTTTAACCAAAGAAGCCTAGCAGGAAATTAAACAAAAGACAGACCGAAATGAGTGTGGGACTTAAAGGTTATGTTGACAGCACGAATAGCTACTTTTCCAATGTAATTTCTCGAAACAGACGGAATGAAGTGCAATTTTATCCTGTTAGAAACTGTACTAATGAAGGCTCGATGAGCAACATTGATAGTGTCAAAGTTGAATTGCAGGCCGATGAAGAGGTTATTGATGTAGTATGGATCAATAACTATCATGAGGTTGCCCGTAGTAGAGGGAAAAAGAGATCTGGAGACTCCAGTGTTGTTGATGCTGGTAATGGAACCCAGGTAGTGTTAGCAGTATTGATCTCATCTGGTGATATTCTTATATTTTCTCCATTGCGTGATAAACCAATCAACAGAATTGCCAGTGAAACCAAATATGAAAGTTTGACGTGGTCGTTGGAAGATTCTACCATTTGGGCAGTCCATGGTAATTCGTTACATCAAATCTGTCTTAATACTAATAAGACCTTAAAGTCAGTAGAATTGGACCAAGACATCTCTATTGCACAAACTGTTGAGTTCAAACCCAAAAATAAGAAGTCGTCGTTCATGGTTGTTGGTGACGATTTACAATTAATTGATATTTCTAAAACAAAGCATCAGGTTGTGGCATTCCCACAAGTACAATCAGGTAAAATTGCCAAAATTATTCAATCCCATAATAATAAGAACAAGTTTTACGTCGGTACCAAAGACTCCAATATTATCTCGATACATGATATGACTGACGCAAAATCTGTAACAACGTTAGTTGGCTCTGAAGTACGAGACATTATAGACTTTCAAATCATTTCCAACAAATCACAAGAAATATTGATGGCCATCACTGAGGAAGGAATTCAAGTATTCAACATCGATTTGCATTCGGACCACGCTGACCAGTCCCCAAGTGGGATCATAAAAACTACTCTCCATGAACAAGGAATTTTATTTTCAAACATATTCATAATCGACAATCAGATAATTGGAGTCTGGTACGATGGAAACTCTCCAAAGTTCTGTAAAATAGACTGGAAATTCGAATCTGTCGGCGAGTTACAAGTGCCAATTGACTACGTTGTGAAAAACAATGTTAGTTCCTCGAGACAAGACGATTTAATCTCAATGCCTCAATCAGCAGGAATCGTTAATTTGTCGTCAGAGGTGTTGTACAAACAGTTGTATAAGCTTTTAACTGCGTCTACTTTGGACAAACAAAAAGTCATTGACTTGTGTGTTTCTAATGACGATCCTACAAATATCAAGGAGACTGTCAAATTATTCTTCGAATCAGATGCGTCAACTGTCCTCAGTAACAACTTGTTCGAAATCATCAGTCAAGAAGTTGCGTCAGACCCAACAAAGAAATCATCTCTTTCCATTTGGTTGAAATGGTTACTTTTAGCACATGGTGGGTCCATAGCCAAACAACCAGAACAATATGAGAACTTGCAAATTTTACATAACGAACTCACTAAAGGTATGAAGGTTTTACCACACTTAGTTGCATTACAAGGTAGATTACAATTATTAAAGTCTCAAGGTACATTAAGATCACAAGTTGTTGCAAATGATGATTCTGATGAAGAACCAGAATCACCAGTTGATTCAAAGACAGCAGAATCAACAGTAATATTTGCTAGTGGAGAAAATGATGAAGATGTCCCTGAAGAAGAGGAAATTGTGGTTGACGGGGAAGACGAGGATGAAGATATCTAAATATAGTCTTACACTGTATTAATAAATGCATTAACTAGTTCTAGTTCAAACTACTACAAAGCTGAAAATGTAACACATTCCGTACATCAAATTCAAATATATAGTACAATTCTACGAGTGGAGAAGGAACCATTCTGCTGCTAATTTTGCAATTGTTTCTGGGTCTTCTCTTTGTAAGAAATGACCAGCAACTGGTACTTCTTTGACAGCAACGTTCTTATGTTTACTCAACAATTCCTTTTCTAATCTCAAAACTCTTACACTCATGCAACCATCGGTTTCACCACCGACAATCATTGTAGGAACCTTGTCGAAATCAACGAGCCATCTGTTCCTCCTGAGGTTAAATGGGTTCATTATACAACGGTAGTATGCTGTAGCAGCATCAATAACACCCTTGTTGTTAAGAGTTTCTCTGACACTTTCAATGGCATTACGTGGGTAATTCCATGTAGGAGACCAGTATCTCCAAAGACTGTCAAGATAACTACCAGCACCAGTTTGGGCAAATCTGGGGCCGTAAACAAAAGCTGCTTGCATGGTCAAAAAATAACTCGAATAGTAGATTTGTTCAGGAGCGTACCATGCCAAGTGCCATGCACGTAAGTTGGCAAGATAAGGAATTGCTAAGGTTACGATAGATGTGACAGCATCAGGGTAAAGTTGGGCAGTTTTGAAAGAAATAATTGCACCCCAATCGTGCCCAAGTAAATGGACTGGCTTGTCACCAGGAGCAATACTGGTGATGAAACTGTTGATGTCCGATGCCATATTTTCCGGTTTGTAGTCCAGGTCTTTACCTTGACTTGAAGGTTCATATCCTCTAAGTAATGGTGCCAATAACAACACACGTTCATTTCCAAATGCCTTCAAAAGCAATGGCCAGACATCGTTGTAACTCAAGTTGTTATCTGGGAACCCATGAATCAAAAAGATTACTCTACTCCATGGTCTGTTGGTCCTGTTTCCGAGAACATCGGACTCTTTGAAATTACTCAAGGTTGAAAATTTTCGGTTCCCGTGAGTGAGGGTGATGTTATATTGTTTAAGTTCAGTCATTGTCGACTCTGTGAACTGGATTATCCCACTTTGGCACAGTCGTCCTTAAATACATATTTGACAATATTCATGTGACAACCATAAATGTAAACGTGATATTTCATCCATCAATGTTTTTATTGTGCGCTACCTTTTTAAAGCCTTCCCACTATAACTGCATCTGGTTAGGTATTTGCGAACAGTAGCAGTTATTTCCCATACTTTGCATCTGGGGATTATGGAGCATTACTAAAATATGTCGTTTTCATATGGACAATTTATGCTGCTATGGCCATCACGTTCACATAATCCACACCAATTTTGTTTCCCATCACCAGGGTCTACTTTCACAGGCGGGTTATAAATAGGAAGACTTGGTGTATCTGTGATTTTTGTATTTATGGGAACCGAATGTGGTGCGGAGTTTTCCTTGTTTTCACCGGCAGTCTTTGTTTCCATTTCCTCTCGTAAACTTGCTATCTCCGATCGTAAC
>ERZ778017.1542-NODE-1542-length-22406-cov-6.075701_pt1 | contig 22406 bp, 12 predicted proteins | sample MGYA00375747_ERZ778017 | MGnify/ENA primary metagenome ERZ778017 (study PRJEB29350, sample SAMN05509838) | bioreactor metagenome | biome: bioreactor; material: wastewater | place: South Africa: University of Cape Town | collected 2014-03-17 ...
GTTTGGTCTGGGTGTCATTTTGGGATTTCTTAGGAATCTTGATGGAGTTGAGTTGCGACTTCGTCAACGTTTGCAATGGCAATGCGTCATTCGTTGTAAACGGATTAGATTTGTACTCCTGTTTAATTTGGAGACTAGTGTCTTCTGAAAAACTTGCTGAGGGTGACGGTAAATCATACTCTGTTTTCACTTTCTTCGCTGGCTTTCGTTGTAACGATGGTCTTTTTCTCTTTGTGGGGGTGGTAGGCGGTGTTAGTATGTTATCAGACTCTTGTTTGAGCTGGTTGGTTTTGGTGTTGAAATTTTGCGACACCGATACTTTTTCTGGTTTTGAAGTTTTCGATTTAGTTTTGGGTTCTGCTTTTATTTTGCGGGTTGCATCCTTTTCTAGCTTAACTTTTGGTACTTGTTTCTCTATGCTGGAATTCTCCGATTTTATCTTGCTCTTTTCTTGTTTGATTCCACCTTGTAAATCATCGTTGAATCCATTCTTCAATTTTTTGGAGTCCAATTGTTCTTGGGTTAAAAACATATCTGGCACTTGGACTTTCATGATTCTTACAAATTCGTCGCAGTCACATAAGATCTCGTAGTCAATGTAGTTTTCCCACATTTTGGACAACAGAGTCTTGTTCACAAATACCACTTTTCCACCTTTATCGTGAACCGAATTTGCCAAAGATTTCACTAATTTTTTCACTCCGTCCACTTTCAACGACGTCCCCATGATGATTAAAAGGTCGGGCTTCGATTTCAAATCGGTATTCAAACCCTGGGCTAATATTTCCGACTGAGGATGGTTTTCTCCATACAACACAATATCGGGTCTCAACATCCCAATATTTCCTGTTAACCGCTTACCGGAATACAATCTCTCTTCATACTTAGCGTAACAGTTAGCACATTCTGGGTTGGTTCCGTTACTTAGCAAGTTCTGGTACTCATCTGTCCAATCAAACCCGGAAAAGCATGACGTGCAAGATAATTTGTGAAGGTTTCCGTGTAACTGAACGACATCCAAACTCTTCCAGTTCTGATTAAATGTTCCACTGTCGAAACTGTGGATATTTATACCAACATTCAAGTTGGTCAATTTCTCCAAAGAATCGATATTTTGAGTGTAGCACCGCAATAATTTATTTCTGTCTTTCAAGATCTTGATGAACTTGTGGGTCTCGGTTGGCTTGGCTGCGAGAGTCGAGTTGTACAACGACTCCATGAACGTACAAAACACTGCTAACGACACCTCGTTCCGGAATAACGAAATGTCAAAAAGGTCCTGACCTTTCACGATGGACTTGAGGTTGGGGAATTTTTTCTTAACGAGGTTGTAAAGACCGTCAACCGACCTGAAATCGGGAATCCCAGCATTACAGGAGATCCCAGCTCCTGTTAGCACCGTTGCCCGCTTGGACTTGAAGATATATTTAATGGCTTCATTTAGCCGGATTTTGTTGTGAGCAGACTCTTCGCTATTGCAGGACTGCAAATCAATACAAATCATGACAACAGCAGAAAGAACCGTTACAATTTACTATCACGACCACAGGGAAAAAAACTACTGTAAATCGGCACTAAATCCACGGAATGAGAAAAGAATTTACCAAACAATTAACTAATTTCAAGTAGAGATTTGTTCGTTGGACATTTGCACTTTGTTCCTCACCTATACTGTACCGCAAATGTATGGCTCCTATACATTAGTTAATTGACAATGTTTACAAATATAGGTACTTTAGCCCATTTAGGAAGGAGGTTTAGATGTGATAAATGAAAATCAAAATACGTGCGATGTCGTCTGGATCCCGGGCACCACAAAACCATAGTCGGTGCTCAACGTAGTATAGCAGATGTTTAGTCGTAGCAAGAGTTAGTTAATATTGCCCACTTGGTGTTGAGCTGGACCTACACAATCACGCTTTATCGTACACCCCTGTCCTGCAATGAACGCAGCATTTTTGACAGGTGGGACTGACTACTACAAGCTATAAACTGTGGTTTACTGGTCTAATATACTGTGTGACTGTTGTAAAGCTCAGCATGGTTGTCTGTAGCACTGATTGTTTTTTTTTTTTCAATTCTACATTCGGCAATGGCTATTCTTAACTCTTGTGTTTTTGCGTTTGTGGAAGAAACCCTAAATGCTCGTTTCGCGTGGTAGCTCCACAGGGCAATACTTATTTAGTTCATTACCTGAGCAGTTCAGGTCTGTAGAACGTATACCGTAACGCTCCTGTTTTGGTTGTTGTTACTTGTATTTGTCAAATTCGTTTCTTGATCCGTCTCTAGCTTCTGGGACTTTTTTCTAATACTGCCTAAAAGTCTTAAAACAGCTTTTAGCTAATCTTTGCAAGTTAGTGTTTGTCCTTATTAGCTTGTGTAAAGATCGAGTAGAATCAGTATCCAGAACTGGCTTTCCTTAACTGATGTGCTTTGTCTTACAGCCCTTACATTAAACATCATTCTCTACGCTTTATCTCTTATACTATACAATTGTGCCTAAATAATCGGTCTTGGTTTACAAAGTCATGTTGGAAGTTTTCGTTCAGCTATTCTAACATTTCGTCTAGCTGTTCTGACTGTTGACGGCTAATTCCATAATCAATCTTGTAGCCAAATGCAAGAATGGATAGGCACTGAAACTGGACATTTCGTCTAAATCCTTCTGTAAACTTGGTTGGCTATCGTCATCAGGTGATTCCCACCCATCGAACTTGAAGTCAACCAAATAATTGTTTGGCTCTAATTGGAACAATTGGATTTGCATCTTCATCATATTTGGTGCGTTTGTTTCGGTATTGTCGTATTTCCATCTCACTCTAATGGTCCACAACTCTTCCTCAGTTGGCTTGGCCCATTCAGCCCCTAAGTTTTTGATTGCTCTATAGATTTCACCCATCACATCCAATGGATACGACCTCGACCTGATCCCAAAATGCCATCTTGTTTTCAGTTTCTTACTGCTGACGGGATTTATTTGTGTCTGGCTGTTGGATTCCATCATAAATGCTCTGTGTATAGATGGTAATGAAGACGGCAATATAGCAATTGTTGAGTTAGGTAATGTAGATAAATCTGGCACGGTTGCCAAAGTCTGGTATGTTAACGACTGTTGAACACCTGGGGCATTACTGGTTGAATTTGGAATAAAAGTTGGGGTAGGTGAAGACTGGTAGTACGAATCGTTTTCCTTTTTGGATTTCTTCAAATCTCTGACTAATGGATGGTTTTCCTTCATCAAAAGGTACGCATCTAGAATTTCGTTGGACTGTTTTTGGGGTTGGTCACATGAATTACACTTTCCAATAACGTTGAGAATCTCATCACGATCGTAGCCCATGGTCATGGTCAAGGCCGACACGACATCTTCGTCGATTTCAATCTTATTATTTTGAGTTTTAGACAAATCTGGTAATAATAAGTAATCAGCCATGCCCTGTTTGAACCATTCGTCTTCCATGATTTCATGAATGGTAATTCTGTTCAATGGGTTCACAACCAACATTCTTGTCAAAAGGTTCTTAGCACCTGGCGAAAGGTAGTTTGGTAAAGTGTAGACCCCATTACTAATTTTCTTGAACAATGCGGGAATGAAATCGTCGTCAAACGGCAATCTTCCACACAACATAACGTAAAGAATAACACCAGACGACCAAACGTCGACTTCTGGACCAGCATACAACTTCCCAGAAATGACTTCAGGTGCAGCATAATTTGGTGATCCACAGGAAGTCTTTAAAAAGTTACCATCTGTCATGATGTTGGACAACCCAAAATCTGCAATTTTCACGTTCAATTTGTCGTCCAACAACAAATTCTCCGGTTTCAAGTCTCTGTGTACAATTTTGTGACGGTGACAGTATTCTACTGCGGCAATAATCTGCTGGAAGAATCTTCTTGCTTCATCCTCAGGCATTTTTCCTCTTTGGACAATATAGTCAAATAATTCCTTTCCAGCATATTCAATGACCATAATAATCTCGTCTTTCGACTTGATGACATCGTACAACTTGATGATATGAGGATGTCTCAATAACCTCAAGTATGAGATTTCTCTTTCAACTCTACCTTGCATGTCACTTTTGGCCAAGGTCTTCCGGTTGATAATCTTCAATGCAACTCTTTGACCCGTCACTAAATGCTGTGCCAATTTAACCTTACCAAACGACCCTTCTCCTAGGGTTTTTATCACTTGATACTTTCCAATTCTATTATTCGGGTTTATGTTGGGGTCGACATCTCCACCGGATGGTGCTGGAGCGTGCTGGTTACCACCAGACTTGTGGTGGTGGTGATGATTATGATGGTGACCACCATCACTTTCAGGTTGGTATGACATGTTTTCGTGTATAAGTGTGCTACAGTGTGATTTTCTTTAATTGTGTTCTTCGTTGATAGATATGCGTCATTCGACCGTATTGAATGCAGGTGCTCTACACCCAGGGTTTAAAGAGTTCACTATACACCCACCAAATGAAGGTAGTTGTTTATATGGTTGCTATGGTTGTGTTTTCTGTGTCGTTTACTATACAATGGTGCTTTTAATTTTTAATTTGGTCACCTTTTGGGACTTTTACTTCTTTCTCTTCGTAGCGAGGATTCCGTCGACCTGGACCTGGATCTCGACCTGGATCGAGTGGTGCCTACATCACTTCTGGTATCAGTACGGTTCCACTTAGACGGTCTACGGTCGGCATTGTATTTGCCCCTGCCGTCAGGTCGTCCTGTTACCTGGTTCTGGCTGTCCTGTCTATCTTGTCTGTCAGAGGCGTGCTTGCTGGAGTCGACCTTAGGGTCCAGTTCGTCGTGAACGCGATGTGAACGGTACTTCTCGGAAGAATTGTATTTGTCTCTTCTATCTCGGACTTCTCTCCTTCCTCTTTGTGGTCGGTCGTACCGGTTGTGTCTATCATTTCTACTGTACCGTTCGCGACGATCACCCCTGTTGCGGGGCTCGTGGCGATGAGGTTGCTGAGATGTTTCCGTCGTGTTTCCTGCATTGCTTTCTGGTTCTTTATTTTCTACTTTGGTGGTAATTTTTTGTTGCTCTATCAACTCTGGTGGAATCCCATCTTTGTCTGTCTGGGCACTAAGCAACAACTTCCACAAACTACGGCAAAACTTCTTTGCTTCGTTCTCGCCAATAAAACTAACAAGATGTGTTTGAATGGCTCGTATATCAGGTTTGGTGCCTTCACCTGTTAAAAGCTCGCATATATAGTCGATGATGATCTCATCATCGGGAATAATCTCATTTATAGTGGTAGCAATCCAGTTGCGTATCACCAAAAAATTTACTTTCGACACATCCACGTCCTGATCAAACAACTTGACCTTGTCCGTCATAGATAACAGGGTAACCAACGTCTAATGCCAATAAAATAGTACAGGAAGAATCCTAGGCCCATTACACAATAACACCAGTCCTGCGCAGTAAAACACAATCTCATCCCAAATATGGCGCTACCGAAATGTGGTACTTTGTTTCACGTAGTAGTTTCACTAGAAGTGGGCATGGTGCTTACTTCATTGCGTCGTCGTCATACGCTGTAATATCTGTAGAGTGTAACATTTGTAGCCGGATAGTTTGTACAGTGGTGTGGGATTTTGTAACGTTTGCAACATAGGTGTTTTAAAACTATCTAGATGAACGCAAAACTAATGCCGTGGAGATATCTCCTATACTGTAATTGAATGCATGGAACTGAAGACAGCTAGTGCGTCCATAAACTGGTGAACGACAAGTTGACTGGAGTGAATGTCTGAGAAGGCTTTTGACGGCCGTTTTTCGTTTTTACTAAGCATGGCAAAATGGAACCAGCCAACATGGCCAATTATTCTCCGATCGAACCCGTTCAAACTGGTCATGTATTCTTTCGCAGTAGCAGACCAAGGTTTTCTGGTTAAAACAAGGTACGCCCCTCGGCAATTATGTGTTTCAGCGTGAGTTGTGTTTTTTGCAACAAATTTGTTGCAACAAATAATTGCGACAATTTTGGTCATATAAATATCACTAGACTTTAATATAAAAGGAAGCGTTTTTCCATCGGTACTCTACTGTAAATCTTTGGTAAAATATGACTTCGAACATTTTAGCTGACAATAACTACATTACTTTCAAGGACAATAATGATGATGTACTTGAAAACTCTAAGTTAATTACCCCACGATCATTGTTAACCGTGGAGTCACTCTCATCTCTACCGACATCTGGCCCTATAACATATCAAAATATCTGGTCGTCTAGTTTCAAAAGTGACCGGCAATCTCTTTCGTCCGCTTCAGTTGCAACTTCTCAAGACTCTTTAGCATTTGATATTTTGAACGATCCATTCGACCCTATTCCCTACAGTAGCGTCAAACAAAGCTTTTCAATCCCCGTGAACAACTCTTCCAATTCTAACTATTCATTCACTTCCTTTCAATCAGGTCCATCGAATTGTTCGTTCCAATACGTCCCTAATCAGGAGAGTTTTTCACCAAGTCCAGCACAATTGGAGTATTCAACACCAAGTTCAAGTTATACAAAACCACATAAATCAGACCAGGGAGAAAAATGTCACCCTCAAATCAATTATAGATTCACAAATTTTATGGGTGGTCAATTTACTGTTCCAAAAAATTCAAAGTTCTTCGTCATCAAATCTCTAAATATCCTCGACATCAATGCTTCGTTAGTCCATTCGATTTGGGCATCGACGGATTTAGGAAACAAACGGTTGAATCTAGCTTACAATGAATTGAAACCTGAAGGAAAAATATTCCTTTTCTTCAGTGTGAATGGATCGGGAAAATTTAGTGGAGTTTGTGAAATGAAGAGCAATGTCGATTTTGCAAGCACAAGTGATATTTGGGTAGAAAAATCTAGGTGGAAAGGTATTTTTCCAGTCGAATGGCTAATTATTAAAGATGTACCCAATAAGTACTTCCATCATTTGAAAATCGCATCTAATGAATTCAAACCTGTGACTAATTCAAGGGACACACAAGAGATCCCTTATGATATTGGAATTTCCATGTTAAAGATTATAAGTTCATTCAAAATTATGGAGTGAGACGTCACGTTTGTATCTTCATTTTTTGTTCATTAAGTTTTATAACATCAATAAAAGTCCTATACCAAACTCTTGATTTTTTATGGTGCAACTTTCACAAAATTTCTCAGGCCACTACAGAAAACTACAACAAAAATTGAAGGTTAATGATGATATCACGTTCGTTTGCTCGTAAGTTAGCAACATCTGCGAAAGAGAGTAGCAAGAAGGAGTTAGCCAAGAAGTATCATGGGTCCGATGTGGAATATGGTGCATTATCGAATGCACAAAAAGCATTTCTCGATAGGGTGATTAGAGTTGATCAAGCCGGAGAATTAGGGGCTAACTACATCTATATGGGACAATATGTTGTGCTAGCAAACAAGTATCCTCACCTAAAACCGGTGTTAAAGCATATGTGGGATCAAGAAATCCACCATCACAACACCTTCAACCGTTTACAAACCGAGAAAAGAGTTAGACCATCACTTTTAACACCATTGTGGAAACTTGGAGCCTTTTCTATTGGGGTCAGTACTGCTGCTCTCAGTAAGGAAGCCGCAATGGCATGTACAGTGGCAGTTGAAACTGTGATTGGAGGACATTATAACCAACAATTACGTGTATTGATGAACCAGTACAACGTTCCTATTTACGACAAAGTTACTGGGGCCCAGTTGACACCTAAACAAATTGCCCGGGAAATCGAGACTTCACCAGAGTTGGCAGAATTAAAACAGCACATATCTACCTTCAGAGACGACGAATTAGAACATTTAGACACAGCAATTGAACACGATGCCGAGAAAGCTGTTCCTTACATACTTTTGACCGAAGCCATCAAATTAATCTGTAGAGGAGCAATTTGGACAGCAGAAAGAATCTAGTTTGTGGCATTTAGACTGCAAATTTCCATATGTACATAATTGATGACGGATATGCCGCTTATTAGTGTCAATGCGTAGTATCATGGGCGTTGAACTCGTCTGGTTTACAACATCGCACCACACAGACCGTAGCAATTAGAATATCTCAAGTATAAGACTCTACCCAGGTTTAGTTCAATTGGAGAACCGACTAACCGAATACTGGGGCCAAGATTACCACGACGACATCGTCACGTGGTACCAGTCGCGGCGGTACAACTCATCACACCGTGGTAGGTTTACCGCGAAGTGGAACCCGATTTGATTTGTGCCGGACATCTCGCGAATTGTAGTACAATTGTTTTGATTTCAAGTTTAGATAGATAAATCACAAACGAAACATTTGTTGCCAAAATGTCACGTCTCAGTACAATACACAGATCTGGAGGCGTGACTCGTCGTCACATTCCCATGTCGTCGCATCAGGACGCCTTTCCTCTACTAGATACCAAAGAATTAGCTGTGTGTTTACAAAGTATCGATATTCCTGCTACAGAAGAATTAGTCACCAGACCCAACAGTGTATATATACGACAAACTCTAGAGCATATACTCGAGCTGTTCATTGGTATTTCACCGCAGGATATTGAAAAAAGGACTAACTTGGCCTACAATTCCGATAGCCAAACTAATGGCGGAGAACGAGAAGACGATGATGATACCAAGCCGGCATTGAATTTGATTATACTTCATAGAATCACCCACAAGTTTCTTGTTGCATTAGGTGTGCATGATTTGACGATTTCTGATATTATGAGACCAGAACCACATAGGATTCGGAGGATTTTAAGTGCCGTGATAAACTATGCAAGGTTCCTGGAAGAGCATTCAGCAGATGCCGAGGGTTTAATGGCGGAAACAGAGACCTATGTGGAGCAGATTCGAAAAATTCAGCAGGATAATGAAAATACCAAACAATCTCTTGAGAATTTGAAGATGAAATTGGAATCCAATGATTCCCAACCGAAAAGAGTAACTTTAAAGCAAGTAAATACTTACAACTCCAAACTAGAATTGGAATTAAAACGATTGAAAAAATCCCAGGAAATGTTAACGTTAGCCCATACTCAGTATAAAGAAGAAAAAATCAGGTTAATCGAAAAAGTTGATGATTTACAATATTTGGCGGCAGATTCGGCCAAGGAAATTGAACGGTTACGAGGATACTCGGAAATTGATGTCGATATTCTTAATAAAATTATTGCTGATTTGAAAGAACAATTGACTACACTTCAAAATCAATACAATGAGAAAAACGAGAAAAATTCAAATATGACCATTACTATAGAGTCCATTCAAACCGTGGAGAATGATCTAAAGAACCTCTTTCCTATGTTAGAAGAAATAAGTCGTATCCTTCTGGCAGAAAAAGAGGCACTAGCGAACCTTAATAGTATTCAAGATGCCCATGATAATCTAACAAAAGAAGCAGCAGAACTTGCGATTCAGCTCGGAAGACATGAACGAGAGAATACGTATAATCTTGACAGACTTGAAAAACTCAAAAAACAAACTGCTGAAAGGATAAGTAAATGTCAACAGGATGTGAACGCTCGAAGACAAGACCATGCGAAAATTGTTGAAACAAGAAGAAGAAAAGAGGAGGAATTTACCACGATGAAACACAAAATCAGTGAGATTGAAAATAAAATCCAGCAATTAAAGTCCAATTACAGTAATGAGATCAGATTGACCCGATTGAAAATTGAAAGATTGAATTCCCAACTAAGTCTTTATATGAAAGAAGTAGGAAAGAAACTTTAGCATTACTTTCAGCGATTAAAGAGTCTGTCCTTTGATGGGATTGTATACTAGTGTAATATATGTATTAATGATCGATAACTCGAGCCAGTGATGTATAATTAAGAATAAATAGAGTATGAAGTTGATATGACTATTATACTGCTGTGTAGATGATTTATGATGCTCATGGTGATGGTCATGGAGGTCCACTCTTCAAGAATTGTAAGAAATCCATATCGTTATCTGTGGAGCCCGCCGATATCGATTGTCTAGCCGACGTATTGTTGGATCTTCTAGTGTTTGATGACGTTGTTGTATTTGGAATAAGATCTCTTCTTTGGTTTCGTGAAAATGAGTTCCGTTGATGTGGATCAACATAGTGCGGATCATCGGGGTGTAAATGACGAGACCTTACTGAGGACATTATACTATCCTTCCGGTTGGATCTTTGTTGCGATCTGTTATCAAAACTGAGTGATAAATTTTCCATTTGTGATCTAAATTCTGCTTCAATCAAGTCACCTGAAAGCAATACAGAGAAGTCGTGAGCATTACTGGTGCCAGCACTAGTATTCGCGTTAAAGCTCTGGTTTTTCTCTTGAAGTAACCGATCGTGGATGTATTGAGTTTGCAATTTAGACACAGTGCCATCATTTGGCAATCTGAAAAATGGGAATCGCAAGTAACTTAATATTCGTCTCCACCGTCTATAATTTTGAATCTCGATCAATCCAGTACTTAATGAATTCTTTGTTAATCTCGCACTTGTACTTAATGATTCGTCGTCAGTTTCCCGGCCAGGTTGGCTCGCCATGCTATTCATTTTCGCCGTATGTTCCTTTTTGAAAATAGCCATTGAAGTGTATTTCCAAGGTTGCTCACGATAGAAAAACACCGTGGTATCAACAAACCCTGGGATTGGTTGCATAAAGGCACCCATACAATTCAACCAATAGATTGGACCATGGCTTTCCTCATAGTTTACTTGCGTAGATTGCAAGAGGAAGGGAAATAACCAAATGAAGCAATATGCAAAAGGGTAAATAAAAATGGACTTCATCTGTTTTTCGATAATCTTTTGACGTTTACGGAAGTTCTCTAGGTTCTGTTGATGGATTTCTGGATCGTGTAGTATATCATTGGTGTGGTCTGGTTCTGGTTTTGGATTTGAATCGTCTTCAAGATCGCCGTTTTCTGTTGCTTCATCGTCCTCAAGTTCGGCGTCTTCTTTTTGTTGAGTTGTTCGTTGGAATTTTTGATTTTTTGAACGTAATTTTTTCTTTCTTTCTTCTTGTTTTTTCAATTCTTCGTTATCGGGCATGATGAACTTCGGTGCTATGTGATCTCTCATTGCAGCAAAAAAGAACTTCAATGCGGAAAAGAATGTTGGTTTCTCATCTTGTGAAAGATGGGGATGGATTGCGTGGGACCTGTGGTATGTTGTGAACATACCACCTAATGCTTTAAACTCACGAATAACATGGAAATAAACCATACAGTATATGATAATAATGGTAATGAGAATGAGGTATCTTGGAACCCAACTAAGAACGAATCTGTACCAAACTGGACGTTGTGGAAGGTAGCACCAGCACACAAAAGATTTGTACCCTCTACCAGAGACAAATGCCAAACTAGCAATGACCAAAGGAAATAAAAATGATAATAGATATACCAAATACCTGTATCTGTATAACCCACCTTCTGTTCTAGTTGAATTCTTGACTCTAGTTTGTAAATTAGGTTTGAAAATTAAGCAGTAAGTATGGACAGCAAATGCCAAAATGGCAATATCTGCACCTTCTATAGCTACTGCCGTGAAGAACCCCACTACCTGGCAAAATGTAGTATCATTATATGAACGTGCGTGGCTCAACACTCTTGCTGGGTAAAGAAGCAAAACGATGGCTTTCAAAAGGTCAAACAGGAGCAAAAAGAAAATAAGATGGTGTCTGAAAATCAATCTTCTTGGGTCTATTGCAAGCAACATGTAAATTCCTACGACACAGAATGCTATCGATGCTGACGATGCCAGCACAGAAAGCACTCTTTGCACGTATAGCTGGTGAGTCTTGAAAAGTTCGGCCTGGTTACCGTGCTCTCTACGCTTTGCTAGTTCGATAAGCGGTGATAGTAGATACGGCATTGACGTAGCTACCGACGTGGGTCGCCAGTCCACCATTGTTAAGCGTTATTGATGAGTTTGGTGCCAGAATTCACCAGGGGCAAACACAGAGTGTACGAACTGAAACAAAGAGCTTATTCCAACGAGCAAAGCTCCAGACGGCCAAATGTCACACTAGATGGAAAGAAATTGGAATCAGTCAGTGGTATCTAACAACAAGTTACCACAATGTCGATCGTGTAAAACATACAACGGTGTAACACAGGGGAAGGGAAGGGGAAAACCGCGATTTTTCTTCACTTAGTAATCTCAATACACCCAATTACGATGTTGTGGTCCAAATGCCTAAACAGAACCCTCCTAAAGTGTGAGCGTATAACGGTTATAGTCTAGAGGTAACTGTCATCGAATTTCTACTATAATTTTTACAGATATTTTTGATGGTGCGGCTGCAGATGCCTGACAGGCAAGTGTATGCGTTTTACGCGAGATATTTACAAGACACCAAGAAAGGGTCATTCTCCACCGATGGAAAGTCTTGGGCGCCAATATGATTAGCGGCTAGTTCGGTGCAAATTTGAGTGATTTGTCGTGATGACCTATAACGATCGAGAGAATGTTCTCTAGGTCGGAAGGTAAATTGGACTAAAGTCCGTGTTTATGACACTAACCAGTAAAGATGTACTTTGTGCACGATTAGCGCCATTACGGTGGAGTCCAAATACGGTCATGGTTGGCGACGGTACCGATGGCTTCTGAACCAGGGGGAAAAGACTCCGGCGTTACTCAGCACGTCCTTACTGTATATGATTCAAGGAGTCACCCAGGTGAAGCTAACATCGGTGGTGAGACTCTTGTAATAGAACAAAGTTGGCACCGATGAGGGATTATTGTTGGCTTTCCACGGCACGGGTTTTCCCGTGGTCCCCTGCCATCTCAGTATAGGAGTAGAAAAAGGTAGCGCACAGTACTGGAATAGAAGGGTGCAAATAACGTAGAAACTACCCTGACGAAGGTTTCGCGAAGCGAGGTAGTATAGACAACTATGTAGATGACGATTCGATCGGATTTACTGGGGCTGTGATTGAGGTCCAATGACTGCCAACGTCATTCATCGCTGGTTCGGACATTTTCTGGCATGGGTTTTTTCGGGTGGGCCGAAAATGGTAACAGGCTAGGGCTGGTGCTGGTTTGTCGCAGAAGGCGGGCCAGTCATGCCCTCGTAGACTGTAGGTTCGATGTGGAGTTGTGAATTGTTTAGCTTGTCCGAGTAGCGGAGTGCAATTGTTGGCACTCCACGTCTTGCTGAGGCATGAGACTACCATTTGGGATTGTATACAAGATGTGCGTACAGGGTTGCAATTGTTCTCAAAATAGACAATGCTATTATGGGGGAATTCGATGCAGACTGTTCCTAAATAGTGAATCAGCCATCCCAATTCTGAATAGCAAACACAAAACATGTTTAGGAATGGGGCACCATGTATGTGGGGTTTTATGCCTTGACATGTAGGTTAAAAAATTGGTGATGGTTGCATGAAGCAGCTCACTAAACTAAACAAATTTCTACAATGTAGTAAAATTGGGTTACTCAATTCATTAAGTTAAAACATTTTCGAAACTAAACATAAGGTACATTATACACTGAGCATCTATAATAAAGCAGCGACACCAGCTAAGGCGGCGGCACCAGCACCGACAGCAAGATTACCAGCACCGTTGTTGGTAACAACTTCTGGTGGAGTAGCAGTACACTTTTCGTCTTCACAGGAAACGATGGAAGAAGTGACAGTAGAAGATTTAGTGACAGTAGAAGTGTTACCGGTTGGCTTAGCTTCAGAAGAAACTGGAGCAGAAGATGGAGCAGCAGAAGATTTAGCTGGAGCAGAAGATGGAGCAGCAGAAGATTCAACTGGAGCAGAAGATGCAGCAGCAGAAGATTGAGAAGCACCACCAACAACTAATTTAACTTGCTTACAGCCGTCAGCGTTAACCTTGGAAACGGCGTAACCAGTGTCAGCTGGACAAGCGTAGAAAACGGTGTTGTCACCAGAAGGACCACTTCTAAATAAACCATCGGTAACACCGAAATCTTTAGAGGCTTCACCTTGAGATCCAACGAAAACGATTTGGGCTGGAGATGGGCTGATCAATAAGTATTTACCATCAACGGTAGCAAATCCAGATGGTTCATCAATGTCAACAGTGGCAACTGAACCGTCGTTCAAGGTTAAACCTTTACTGTTGAAGGTAACTGGGGTGTTGATATCATCACCTTGAGCGGTTAATTGGACGGAAGCACCAAAAACGGTGGAAGCTAAAGCTACGAAAGCAGCGGATTTAAACAACATAGCGAAAGAATTAATTGTAATGATTAGGTTGAATTTTTACACTGGGCTTTTCCCCAGTTTATATAGTTTTCCAGCTTGGTTCCATGACGCAAATGTCTAAAAATACGAATGGCTTACTGTCTCAAAGCGGGCTTGTGTTTTTAATGCAACCAAATAGTAATGCATGTACATGCATGTCCCTGAACCAAAAACAGTATAGAAGTCTTGGTATTGTGTCATCCCCATGTGCTTGTCGTCTTACCCATCGACAATGCGGCCACCAACAGTTTCACAAACACGAGAAAGCTGGTCAACAGTGTTCTGTAACATACCGATCTTGGCAAAATAAAAAAATCAGAGTTGGGGAATATACTCAGATTCAACCGACTCAAGCGCATTTGGAATTTATTTCGAGTATGGTACTTACTCTCTTCATCTCACTACTTTTCCAGACGGCTTAGAAAAATTCCAACCCGTCCAAGACGGTGATTGACGGTGTGTGGCCTGATGTGAGCATACGTAATTTTACAAGTAGGTGCATAAATCGTAAATAATTATAAAGCATCATGCTCGTTTGACTAACTTAACGTCAACAGTAGCGCCTAAGAATGACTGGTTTTCAATCAGAAACGGAAGTAAACATATGCGAGTTTCCTGTCTATTTTTCGTCTCCCGTCTGATTTTTGCCAGTTTCGTGCAAATCTCGCTCAACTTTATTTCTTTTTATAGAACTTTCTCGCAAATATTGTGTCAATAATTTCCCTCATCATGCATATTAATGTCCGTAATGGTACATAATCCATTCGAATGTTTGTTCTATTTTTAAATATTATTGCGCAGGTTTGTTGGCTATTTTTTAGCTCCACAAACTAAATATTTTGTCCCTGAGCAATTCTAGGAAATAGAACAGTTCTGTTGCGCAACAAACTACATGAACCAGCACTATTCTGATAGTTTACAAAAGCCGTAATGATGGCGGTTTCAATACCTCTACGTTGTACGGCACTCCTATTGTAGTCTAATCAGCATTCTCTTAAGAAAGAATCCACTTCACTCATTTCTTCGTTACATATGTTGAATACTCTGGTACATATTTTTGAGACCGTGGAACAGGGGTTTGCAGGACCGCGAGGGTCTCGTGTTTGGCACAACGTCAACAAACAGAAGCACGTCGCGGCTTGTGAGTCTTAGTTTCATTTGTGAAGCAAGTCGTAAAGTTCCAAAAATATGTTCTCGGTAACTAAATTTAATTTAGCGACTTTAAAGGTTATTGGCGGACAATTTGCATAGTTGGCATAATTTGCACAAAAACTTGGGTTTTGAGTTGCTGTTGACGCAAAATTTCATATTGTTTTGCGTTTCTGGTGAAAATAGACTGTTCACTTGAGTTCTAAATTTATACATATTGTTAGCCTGATAAAAGGTACAGATACCATGTTGCATGGAATTTCACACGGTCATCTTCAATTTCTACGGGTTTAAACCGCAGCAAGCCATACACTCTAGTTGATGGATATTGTGGGTTGCGTGAACTTACATGATTTATTTATTTGTTTATTAAATTAGTAATAGCTTGAAGTCAAAAAGGTATATGTCAGTATTAAATTTGATTTCAATCGCCATTAATTAGTGTTATCATTAATTTAGAAATTTAAAATTTACTTGTTTCAAGTAATATAATGCAAATGTTATTCTCCAGGGACATCCATTGTATGGGTCCCATTATCGATGCTTATTGAACTCTTCATCTAGGCTAGTCGTACTAGTTGCTTGACTAATTTGTTGGTGATAGTCCTCGAACAACAGTGGAGGTGAACTGTTATTAATGCTCGACATGTCAGATTCTTCATCAATAGGAACTAAACTTGGTCTCGATTTGTTTCTTGTCTGAAAATTAGACATTTCAAATATTGTGCTATTATTATTAGAAATGCTTTCATTATTCAATTGACTTTCAATGTCAGCTGAACCCAACGAAACGAATTGGTTATTTAACGGGTCATTAGTATGATAATTTGGTAATGAAATCTCAATATATGACCATCTGCAAAACTTGTCATGGTTGATAATTGGCAAGAAATTGTACTTTGTATAAGTAAAAACTAGTAACGATAATACAGCTCCACCAATCAAGTCAATAAAGTAGTGGTGTGTCAAGTACATGGTACACCACCACAACCAACAAGCATATCCCCACCATACAACCCGTAATTTTGGAAACAACCAGGACAAAAATAACACCTCCATAACAGCACACCCAGAGTGCAAACTTGGAAATGCCCCAAAGATCACCGGTGAGTTTGAAAATGTGGTGGTATACATGTCAAATCCAAACAACTCATCGATTCTTCCCAAACCTCCAGGAGACCCATGCATACTATAATTTGCTGGTTCTAATCCGTGCAAGTTCTTGTACCATGGTGGAGCGGCTGGGAATAGTAATTGGATAAGAACTCCTAGCAAATTCATGTAGCCAAACGCAAATCCAAACGATCTTAATGATGTTGGAGGAGCAAATAAAAAGATGAAAATCGCCACAATAAAAGGACTGGAAAAGTGGATCATCCCGTAAGGAAGCCATGCTAACAAGTCCAACACGCTATTCAGGATAGTTGCCAAAACATTGGACAAATTGTCCCCGTAAAGAATGGTTTCAAGCGCAGGTAAAACTTTCACGGAAATGGCTGGTTTCCACGAGTTTGGGATTTTACCACAAGTAAAGTAAAGCGCCAACCAGGTGAAAATTGGCAACGCATGGACAAAGAACTGCGACGTTAATGGGATAATGAAGCACGTAGCAAAAGTCAACAAGATGGGCAACTTGATCAAAAACGACGCGGGAAAGATGAAGAATACAAATAAAATGATCGACGTAAGAAACGAATAGTGTGCAACCTCGCACCACGTCCAGTGGTGATTTTTGAACTTTTCGATGCTGACGTTGTAGTCAGTATCAAATGAGAGATTTGAAATCTCATGACTAGCAGAACTTTCTGAAAGAAAGTAGTAGTGGAACAACTGGAACGGCTTGCTCACTAGTTTGGACCGTAATATGCTCATGGTAGGCGATGAGATATACTGGTTCCGCCAATAGTAGTCTACACTTTTGATGAAGAAGGAAACTGGTAGTTTTTATGCTTCATCACTTGTTAATTGATGTAATTGCTTTTGATTTGTGTCCTGCAGGATACCTATTCCCCATTTGGTATATATCCGTTCCATTTCGTCCCCATCGTCGCCAGGACGGTTTTGGGGGCCCAAAACCATAGTGGCCAACACGCCTTGATACCTTGGTTCGTTGTATTGGGGTTGTTTGTGCTGTTGGTCGCTGTTTCGTGTGGTTTTGTGCTTTCGCGGTGGTTGTTTTGCCCGTTTCTGCCGTCCCGTACCCCTATATCGCGCGGCAGAAATTTTACTCCAGCGCTACCAGTTACTCGGCCAAACACCATTTCCCCATCCGTTTCCGAGGTTGGCTATGTAATCTTGGTGAAGGATTCCACTGGCATCCCTCATGGCACGATCCTCGCTCTACGTTCAGCCACCGCCAACACTCTTTTCGTCAGAAAAGTTTCTGCTTGGCGGTCTGCCAGACAATACGTCTTTGTGTTCGTAATCCTGCTCATAAGGTAATTCCCTGGTCACCCAGAAAACTCACTGAAATTGCTACACCACGGCTTAGCCAGCGTCTACTCTGATTCATGGTACTCTGCCCGCCCCTCTGGTGTGGTTGCGTTGCCCTGCTTGCATTGTAGTTGGGGAATTGGCATTGTAGTCGGGGAACTGACATGGTAGCGCCATGGTTTTGGCTACGAACAAGCCGGCACTTGCGAGTCGTGCTGTTTGGAATAGTTGGTGTGCAGTTCTTTTCCCCTCCAGCATACTGGTATGTCCGTCTCAGCATTTGTGTCTGTGCTACCATGTCCAGTTTACTAACGTTAGTCATCTGAAGTTACCTTTCTGTCCTCCGGCACATTGCAAGTCACGAACTGTGGGCCACGTGAGCTTGACCAAAGACTCCTCGATGTGAAGGACATACTTGCTACTAATTGCGGTACCAATTGTTCACAAAAATGTCTGTTGAAGAGTCAGAAACCCATGTCACGCTAATTGATACCAAAGACCCAACCACCCGTGTGGAAATCTTGAAATTTGGTGCCAACATCATTTCCTGGAAAATTCATGGTGTCGAACAGTTATGGTTGAGTGAAGCAGCCAAATTAGATGGTACCAAAGCCGTTAGAGGGGGGATCCCATTAGTTTTCCCAGTTTTCGGCAAATGTGCTGACGAATCCCACCCAACTTTCAACTTGCCCCAGCACGGGTTTGCCAGAAACTCGACGTGGGAGTTTTTAGGCAAGACCTCAGAAAGCCCAACAACCGTCCAATTCGGATTGGGTCCAGAAAACGTCGATCCAGAGTTGTACAAGAAATGGGGCCAAGGGTCTTATGACTTTACTCTCTTGTTGACAATTGCGTTGGACAGTAACAAATTAACCACATCAATTGATGTTGTCAATACTGGAAGAGAAGCATTTGAGTTCAATTGGTTATTCCACACTTACTATAAGATTCCAGATATCACCGAAGCCATGGTGTCGAACTTGGTTGACCAGAACGTCCATGATAAGATTATTAAGTCGAGATACCAAGAAAAGTCGCCTGTGATCCAGTTCCATGGGGAATTAGATAGAGTCTATGAAGACGTCAGTGAGTCGAAACTCATTCAAATCATCCACCAGGGCAAAGTATTGTTCAATTTGGAAAGATCTGGATTGCCAGATGCGGTGGTTTGGAACCCATGGATCGAAAAATCGAAAGGTATGGGTGATTTTGAGCCAAAGGACGGGTACCAAAATATGGTTTGTGTTGAGCCTGGTTACGTGTCGAAATTTGTCAAATTGGAACCAAGCAAGCAATGGAACGCCACACAGACAATGTACACTGGAGGTGAAATCAAAATTCAATCTAATATTTTCCAATAGCAATTGGGCCGAAAATGGCAGTCTAAATTGTGAGCTGTTTTTGAAATTTACCAAGTAATACGTCTTTGAATATACAATTCAGTCGAGTGATTGCTAATCAATGTAATTTTTGCCCTAAAATGACTTTTAGTTTCGATTTAAGTTTTACTTTCAATTTTACTTAGTTTTACTTGTTCTCATATATTAAGTATACAAAGCGTTGGGTATTGAAGTAAATTAAACCGCATTGTTCTACTCAAACCTCTTTTTGAACCGTTGAAACTTGTTCAACGACTTTTGTGAGGATGAAATCGTTGGTTTATCGTAAAGGGAAAATGGTGCTGGTATAGTGTAGTTCTGTTTAGTGCTTATTGAGCTATGCAAAGATTTGGAGGAGTTTGATGGGCTGATTTTCGAGTGACTGTGAAGTGATTGAGTGGATTTGGAAGGACTTAACGATGGTTTATTGGAGATTGTGTAACAGGATTTTGATGGACTGAGTGATGGTTTTGTGGGTATTCTAGAATCCGGTTGTTTGTGGAATGAACTTGATGAAGTCAAATGTGTCATATTGTGTTGTGACTTTTCCCGTTCGTGAGAGTATTTAGCAGAATGGGTGTTGTGAGATTGTTTTTGCGTGGAGCTTAGGTGATTTTCATGATGTAGTTGTGACAATGAAGGCTTCTTTTGTAATTGAGGTATCGATGATTTCCTCTGCAATTGTGGTATTGATGGTTTCTTCTGTAGTTGTGGAATTGAAGGCTTCTTCTGTAATTGCGGAATTGATGTCTTTTTCTGTAATTGTGGAATTGATGTCTTTTTTTGTAGTGTTGGTGTGCTTGGTTTCTTCTGAGTATTTAAATAAGAACTTGAGCTTGATGATGAGACATTACGAAACGATGTAGAGGTACTGGGTTTGACACCGGCCATTTCCAAGCTGGAATATCGATGTTTGTTGCTTGGTGGATTTGGAGCTTTAAACTCATTATTGGCTGGCTTCTCCATTAGCAATTGGTTCAAGTTCATAGACTTCTTTGACGGAGAAATCCTCCGAATTGGACTGGAATCAGGAAGTTTCGTGGGGGAGATTTTCCGTACGGGACTGGAATCCAAACTCTTTTCTGGTGATGTCGTTGGAACAATTTTCTGGAAAGTAATCATGTCGTCTGCGTTCAAGGTCTTTCTTCTCTTGGTATAAGTGTCAGGAGATAGTTGGTGATTTACTTCAACTTGACTCCTGTGGACTCCGTGGTCAACAGAGTAGTGATTCTGAATGGATTGCATGTTCTGAAACCCTTTATTGTGTATTTGACTGTACCTTTTATTCCTTCTTTCTGTTGGATTAGGTGAGTAAGGTTTTGTGGGAGATGACGATTGGTGGTACTTTGAATTGGAGATGTTCTGAGCTCTAAGGTTCAACTCTTGTAGCACGTTGTTGGTCAACTTTTGTGAATATCCCTTCTGGAGCATTGAGTTGACAACATTATCCTGATAAACGTCACTCTTGTTGTCGTGAAAAATGTCATTTATTGAAGGGTAGAGTGGCAGTTTCGAGACGGGCGAATTCAACGATAACTGCTTGATTTTCTTTATTGGTGTACTTAGTTCCATCGAAGTGTTAAACGATGCATTGGGTGATCGTGCAAACGTTCCTGGAACATCCATCTCAATCATAAGTTATAGGGAGCAGGGAATAGGAAGCCACGATGGTATGGTGCGGACAGGTTGAGCAAGAAAATTGTTTGATACCTTTAAAACGTTGGTCGGTGGCTCTGTATGGTATCATCAACGATGATTTCTCTGTAACTTGGAGTATTTTGAATACAATGTACTCCAATTTGTAGTATTATGGTTTAGCCCGATTAGGAAAGTCATTGGTGATGGTTGCAAAATGCTTATGTAATCGTATCTCTAGATATGGTAGCCCAGATTCGATTCTGAAACATGATGAGGTGTTGATGATGGCGAGTGCAGTATGGTTCCAGGTTAAGAAAGTCTTTGGTCGGGAAAATGTTTGGTCTTGGGAAGTTTGGTCTTAGGAAGTTTGGTGGTGGAAATACTGAAATTGTAGATCCAAGATTTACAAAAATTGATATTTTTTGTAAAAAGTTTAAGAATCACACATGCTACAGAAAACTAATGTTTGAAATGAAAAAGCTAGAGAGAGGCAATCACAAGTGTCTACTTCGTAGCACATATAGCTTATTGGCTCTGCTGAGAATGTAGATCAAAAATTTGGGCTAGTGATGAGGTACGACTTTATGCCGAACAAGGGAGTTGAACCGAGAACATGAGCTGCATGAATGCAAATTGGTGTACCTGATGTTACAAAACTTTGAAAGACAAATTATAGAGAACATTGAAGACAACAAGACGAGCCAAACCAAAGAAATGTGTTAGGAAAATTTACCTGAACGTCTTCACATCAGATGCTTAAAGTGTAACTAAGCCGTTGGAAAATATTTGCAGGACGGTACATTTCGGAAGGATGTTCCGAAGTGACGGATGCTTCATGCCCTTACCTATACTTGCGACGGCGTGCAATGGTTCCCGGACAACATGGAGCAAAGAAAACCGACGGATCTACAAAATTTTGTACGGCCTCGGTAACGGACGGATTCTTACGACCAATACAGGAATCATTCACCATAATACGGACTTCAAGTCAGAATCCGAAAAACTACATGCAACTTTAAGAGGGATGAGGAACGGGTTCAGCAAAGAGATAATTAATACCTTTAAATCAATGGTCGATGATTCTATCTGCTGTCATCAACAATGATTTATCTGTAACTTATACCACCCAGTACGAATTAGGAAAGTCATTGGTAATGGCTGCAAAATGTTTACATAATCAAAGATCAAACAGGTTGGTCAACAACTTGAATATGAAACAAGATAGGACCGTTAGTTTTGTTAGGGGGGCATTAGTAGATATGGTTCTTGTTAAGGAGTTGCTTTTGTTTCAGGAAATACTGTAGTTAAAAATTTATTAGATTTGACAAATTGATATTTGAAGAAAGGTTAGGAAACACCAGCACCACAGCGTACTTACTTCATCCTAGATAAACAAACATGAAACCAATAAAACAACAACCAAACTAATGAAAGATTTTGGGTCGATTGAGTTAGCTCCGTTTGCAACGACAACACCGGATGGTGCTGTAGTAGGTGGTACTGAGGTTGCTGCAACTGTAGTAGGAATAGATGATTTGCCTGTTATAGGAGCTGGTGGTGCTGGGGTTTCAACAGCAGGTGCAGTGTTGACTGGCAAGGTAGTTGTGTAT
>ERZ778017.1543-NODE-1543-length-22379-cov-7.053261_pt1 | contig 22379 bp, 9 predicted proteins | sample MGYA00375747_ERZ778017 | MGnify/ENA primary metagenome ERZ778017 (study PRJEB29350, sample SAMN05509838) | bioreactor metagenome | biome: bioreactor; material: wastewater | place: South Africa: University of Cape Town | collected 2014-03-17 ...
CAGCAGATGAACTTGGGCTAGCTGAGGATGATTCAGCAGCAGACGAAGATTCAGCAGCAGATGAACTTGGGCTAGCTGAGGATGATTCAGCAGCAGACGAAGATTCAGCTGCAGACGAAGATTCAGCAGATGAACTTGGTGCTGCAGATGAACTGACAGCAGACGAGGATTCAGCAACAGAAGAACTTGGTGCTGCAGATGAAGATTCTGCTGCGGATGAAGAAGTTGGTTCTGCAGATGAGGAAATGGTGGATGAGGTTGGTGGTGGAGGAACTGGTGGGAGCTCACATGATTGACATGCTGCTGGCATACCAGGGTTTGGAACTGGAGCATTATATTGAATGGCGTTGTTCAATGGAGCAGATAAACCAGGGAAGATGTGGGAACTGACTACGAAGTTCGAAGAATCGTAGCCAGGACCAATGACGAATTTTTGAGAAACAAGATGAAGGACATCAGCATACAAGGTCAAAACACCACTCACAGTATTATAATTCCAGTCAAAAATGGTAGTAGTCAATCCAATGTAGTTGTTGTTACCGAAACCTGCAACAGTGTAAGGTTGGACAGCACTTACAGTACTGGCCACAAGTTCAGCTTTTTGATCTTCCATGTAAATGGTTTGTGTGGTGTCAACAGATAAAAGTGGATTATCCATGAAAACTGTGGAATATGCCTGAATATGGATACAACCAGTACCTTTAATTTTAGTGGTTTGGTGGTAAATTTCATTATAGAAACAGATGTTACCATTGTTAGTAATTGAACCTAAAGCAGTACCTAATGAAACAACCCCGGTAGATCTGGTATTTTGATAGAATGTCATGAACCCTTCGTTATCCCAAGAAGCAGCTGTAACTGCCATAATTGGAATTCCAATCGAACCCTCACCACCCATGAAAACATAACCATTATTAGTGAACTTAAGTCCGACCAAGTTGTAGGTTGGTGCTGTCAATGATTCAAGAGAATTGAACGAAAGGATACCGTCGTTTGTAATGGTGTTTAAAAGACCTAAAAGAGTAACAGTTAATGCTATCAAGTTATTGTTGGAAGAAATATAAAATCCAGCTCCTTGGCCAATCGTTAATGACCCAGTGAAGATAGAGTTGATATTATTCCAGATGGACCAATACACATTTGGCTCAATAGTAATATCACCAATAGACAAGTCAATTGCTGCTGAGGTAACAGTATTTTCACTTATAACTCTTTCTGCTGTAACTCCAGAAGCAATTGCTGCTAATGGAAGTAACAACTTCTTCAACAACATTTTGAAGTTTTTTGGTGAATGTATGATACTAGCTAATTCACATTAAAAAGTACAGGTAGTTAGATATTTATATAGTTCGAAATCTGATCCTACATTAGTATAGTACTTCCGTGGAACTACTGCAATGGAGAAGTCTCGCCTGAATAACAACAACGATTTTGCAACAAACACGACTTACGTATGTGCATGCAACAGTAGACTAAAAATAATGTTGCATATAAAATATTGATTTAAAATATGTTCTCTGTTGGAAACGTCCATGACAAGCTATCATGATAGGTTTAAGGTGAAGTTTCTAGGGCTGCGAAAACTGCAAGTAATATTTTCTGAGTTATGAGTCTCGTATGTGAACCAGCGGGGGAAATATCCTTGAATGTTGAAAATACACTAAAAAAAAAGGGTCGTGACTCCGGGTGAATTGTGAGGTGATTAGAGAAGGTTTACATCATTTCACACACTCATTTGGATAAAGAAGATTCTACATTTAGAAAACATTAAATCAAACGTTTGTGCAATATCTCAAGGGAGTGTTCTCAATGTTTAGTTCTTTTGTTATAGGATTTAAGGATTGACATCTTTGGCACATGAGATTCTCTCATACATGTTGGGTTTATCATATTCAAGTGGTATTATCATGGTGCCATCGTGCTCACTTAGGGCATTATCAATACGAGTATTTCCGTAAAAATTCGTGCGATTCCGCATATTACTGTAAAGGTATTAAAATTATTGCAAGACTTATTTAATTTAAGATGCAACAGGCGTTATAAGACGAAAAATCGACCCTTGGCAATGTCCCGCATTGCCGAACTTAGCCATTTTGAGGCTGCTAAATCTAAATTTAATACAAAAATATTAGTTGACACTAATCCCGCAGTTTAGTAGCTTATGTTGGTGGGGTACTGGAACAAGTTCTTTCACTTTTCGATATTTTGTTTTCTCTGAATTGTATTGGTTTTGACCCTTTACTCCCCTAAACAGAATTGCAGGTTTTCACATCCTGGAAATAGTTAATTTATCTCTCGCGTAAACGCAACCAGTTTCACAAGCCCTTGAACTAAGTATTTTTAAGATCTACACACTCAACACCGCGAGTAGTCTCAAAACAGGTAGGATTTTCAGTTCCCGAAGTCCACTGAATTACGGGGATTTTGAACAAGTCTCATAATACGGTACTCGGTATGTTTAGATGCTTCTATATTGGCGTCATGTGATTGATGCTGCACTTCTACACCAAAACTCAAAATTTTATACAATTACTTGTATATCTCCATAGCACTTGTTTGTCCTGGTTGGCGTATCCTACCAACGTTCTTCTCCTTGTTGAACATTGAGATCTACACTAAGCAAAATCAACAACGCCACGTATGTTGGTAGTCGCCTTCAACGGGAGTGATACAAACTCACGTCCAGTATTTTGCGCAGTATGTCGTTTCACGCCCAATGTATATTTTTTTACCTGTCTGGGAATCGAAAGTCAAGTCATGTAAATGTGTTCATCTAAAAAAGCTTGTTAAATTTTCTAGTGTTTAATGGCTTTTAGTTCCCTAACGAATTATTTTTTATGAGAATATACCAATTTAATGCCGATGACATTACAGAAAAAATAAATTTTGTCCTGTGTCCTACGAATACGTTATTTTCAGTAGAAGGGACCCCAATTTTCCTCTTTCGTCTGGTGTTCTTCGGAAAGTCAATTTTTCTTGGAAGGTTTAATTGCATGAGAACAATCTGGGGCAACTATACGGCTATTTTAAGAACAATAAATGATGACCGTCTATAAGCAATATCATGTTTGTATCTGCTTCAAGTTGCCCAACTTTACTTTATACCATTTACGATTCCTTATTTAGTAAAAAAATTTTTAAATATTTGTCCTCGGTTTTCCTGTTACTCGCTTATGTCAGAGAATTAATTTTATATTTCCTCTCAACTGTCGCGGAGGGGCGGTTGAAAAAATATAGTCAATCCATGCAACTCGAATTTTGGTATATTCACGAATTTCTCCCCCATTGAAATTGTTGCAACTGGTTTCACTGGCTGTGTACGCTTTTTTGTATCATGTCATCACCAGGTCTGAAACTCGTGTAGGCAGTGTAAAACGTCGAAATTGGCGTTTTTACGTGTTAGTTTTGTTGACAATCTTATCCTAACAAGAAATGTCCCGCCCCGAACTCGAAACGATGAAACTTTAGGAACCGGTCATAGGGACATAATATTTGTATTACAAAATATATTAATTATTCTCCATCTCTGCTTGCTATGTTAGTACTAAGGTTGCTCATTGCTTAAATGTAGGTTGATTCATACTATGTTTTTGTTCTCCTAGAATCGTGGTTTTCATTACTACATCAATTCAGCAGAAATTTACAGATTTTTCGAAAAACGAGTTAAATTGCGGATGAAACTCACAACTCTAAAACCAAATTACATGTAGAGATTTGTGCGTCGGTAGAATTCTTGATCCAAAAGTAAAGTAGGTTTCAGTTAACTGTGTATCTGCCAAATAGTATCCCAGCTATAAATACTTTCAAATGGAAGTTAGTAGAAACATATATGCCCGCTTCTTTTCCGAATGGGGCGCAAATGATAAATAGGTGAACGACCGAGAAGATGTTGGTTTTCCAAGTAGTGACCATGTTACAACAACAGGCAAATGACGTTATTCTTGTGCCAAGAAGAAAACGTCTAGTGAATAATACCGTCAAGGCTATATGAACTCTACTGAAAGAACGAATCTATTTAAACTTCCTATAGTGTTAATTTATGGAGACTGGGTTAGAATCAACATATTCGAAACAGTGTATGCAATTTTCGCTTGTATCTTGCAACTACAATAGGATTACGTTGAATGGGTATTTTAACGATAGCCGAAATGATTAATCAGTTTGTACTTTTGGTGATGACTATGTTGACTTCCAGATAAAGAAATAAAAAATTTAACTGTCGATGTATGCGATGCCATTCCTAGAGAAAGTTTAATTCATGGGTTTAATCATTAATCCATACGCAGTTCCAAAATGGCAAATAAATTTGGCGAACAATCTCAACAGCGACACTACAAAAAAAACATCCGATACGAGAGTTAATCCCATGTTGGCGGAACAATTGTAGCGATGAGGGAGCGAATGCAACAACTTACATACAGAGCAACTCCCAAATCGATGGGTTCACATGAATTCCCACGGAACAACCACAGGAAATAATGCGTTATCGAACATGCCATATCCAGTCCTGATATTACCGACCTGTTATCTATCTTATCCAACCAATAAGAAATTCAATTGCATTATCATTGTTATGTAATCAAGTTGGCCAAAGAAGACCATATTTGATATTGAAGAAGCGAAATCAACGGCATGGGTCTCATATACTCTTGTTCAATAGTTTTTATCGATTGGTTTGTTTCTGGTTAGCTTTGATCCTAAGAATTTGTGTTGACTGCACTAGTTGACAGATAATCTTGCTATAATTTTCACACATACTTGTTCCACCAGAATTGGTGATATTCACTAATTGCCAATCTTGACTATGGATGCAGCTACAGGCTTTAATGATGTGGATTTTGAAGTGTTAAAGAATTTAGGCGGAAAAGATGCTTTGAACATCCCAGGTTCATCCAATACACCAGCCAAAAGATCTACAATTATTGATATACTATCAGATGATTGTTCTAACCCGGAAAGTTTATGGAAAATGTACGGTGTGGCAAGGAAATTTTTACCTCATAGATCAAGGCTAGAGAACTTAACGTGGAGGCTAATGTTTATGAGACAGAATTTGAGCTATACTCAAAGAAAACCTTCTCTGGACCCTTGCACTGATGATTTTGATTATATAGCACATATTAACAAACTTGGTCACGAGAATAAATCGATTGCATGGGATATGGCTTATGATCGATTGAGATCCACTCCTGATTTCTCATCTCCGTCATCGAATTCAACTCAAAACTACTCCCAAAGTCATGCCTTACAAGCGTTAAATCACTCAAATCCCAAAAAACGCTCAGCAAATTTTTCACCAATGTTGCTTGTAGTCAACCAGTCAGCGGGAAGCTCCCCCAGACACTCTCAGACATCAACGCCAGGAAATGTCCCGACTCAATCAAACATTAGACATGCGGACTTGGATCACGAGATGATCACAGAATCACTTTTTAAGTCAAAGAAACCTGGAGGCATTAATGATACCAATCATTCACAATACTATTTCAACCTTGATCCGTTAGCATTTGAGGGCCCAAACAGCAATTTTATTGACAGTAATGTTTCAAGCAATAATTCTAAATTATTTAACAATTTTGGCGACACTGGCAAATTAGCTTTCCAAGATTATGCATTTTTAACTCAAGACGATCATTTAAATCCTGAATTGCAGAGCGATCATGGCGATAACAATAACTATATCGACCAGTTAGATCTTGGTGACCTCAATCACGATTTTTCGAGTTTTCCAAATAGTTATCAAAGTGAGTCAACATTGGAAGCAAAATCTTTATCCACATCAAAAATATATTCAAACGAATTTCACGATGATACCACTAGTTTATCAACTAGTATGACAACGCCATCTACATTTTTGAAAAAGGAGTACTCAACTGCTAGCTTACAGGACTACGATGTTAATGGAAGAGCATTGCGATCTCATTCTCAAACTCCAATCAATTATTTTCAAATCAACAGCATCACAAATGATCATTTTACCAATCTGATTTCACTGTCATTGCCCAATAGTAATTCTCCAATGAATTTTCGACCTTTGGGCCTACCATCACAAGATTCCATGTATTTTGATGGATTCTCGAAGGGCCCCGAGGATTCAAAGTTTTTGAATTCACACAAGAAGAGTGCGATAAATGAAAAACCGATTGTCAAAGTGAAGAAGCCTAAACAAACAAAATTGAAGCGAAAATCTCCTACTCCATTTGCGAACACAGGCAAAGAATCCTCGTCTGTCTCATGTACCAATTGTCATACAAAAACTACTCCCTTATGGAGAAGAAACCCACAAGGATTACCACTATGCAATGCTTGTGGACTATTTCTAAAATTGCACGGTGTGGTTCGTCCGTTGAGCTTAAAGACCGATATAATCAAAAAGAGACAACGGGGAGGAACCAAGAAATTGTCTGCAAAAAACGACGATGGTGATGATACAAAACTCATCATCGAGAGAAATAAGAGCAGTGGGAATCTCGCGAAAGCAAACATTAAATCTAGAACGAAATCACCAAAAAAGAATCAAAATACTCAATTCAATTCTAATGATGAGAAATTTGCAACCTTTAATGCTTCTTCAGGTAGTCAGCCATATTTTGATCAAAATAAAGTTCTTGACGACGTTCAAACCGATTCAAGCGGTAATTGGGATTGGTTGGGAATGAAGCTTTAACCATATTTTAATAGAGAATATACATGTAAATCCCATAGTAAGTTCGATCGCGAAACATCACATCTTCAGGAACAAACCCCGTACACCATCTATTGTTGTGCATGTGTTATCGTAGTTGATAATCGATCCGACTGTATATACTTTTCCTATCAACGGTTTTGTTATAGGCATACTTGCTAATCTTTCGTGGTCGGCACCAAAAATTTTGAACGCATATTGTTCTTTTGAGTAGATCATTTACTACCTCGTTCGTGGTATATTTTTGGGTTGATATTCTACAGAGACAATGACGTCGGTTTATCCAAAGATAGTTATCCAATATTGCAGCAAGTGCAAATGGCAGAATCGGGCCTTTTGGTACTTGCAGGAGATTTTACAATCGTTTGAGGAAGTCATATTGGATGTATCTCTACAACCGGTGTTTGATAAACCAGGGACATTCGCTATCATTCTTTATAATAATTCTAGTGACTTCAAAATCATTTACAAACGAAAGTTCAAAAATCCTGACTTGGCCGTCAAATTTGGCGAGGATCAACTGCAACCCTACTTCTATGACGGTTTTCCCGACGCCAAGTTTGTCAAATTGTTGATTAAACAGAATTTGGACAAAGATGTTTCTATAGGAGCTCATGTTGTCAGATCAAGCACTGACATGTTGACCAACGAATGTACCGACTGCAAATTGGAAGATAAGTGAATTGGATACTGTTTGAGATTGGTTTCATTATTTTATATTTATAATATTACATACATCTTATTCTCGTTATACTCCAAGTTGAAGCTTAGAAAACACAAATACAATAATTCCTACAGGAGATGTTTTCCTCAACCAATAAATTACGTATTATACGTTGAAACAGTTTGGTACAGTCAAACGTATTAAAATCAGAGTTTGTTCAAGTCATTTGGAATTTCACAAACAATGTGGTCCAATTATAATTCGTACAATATTCACATAATGCCCATATCAGCCAGCTTACGTTTAATCCTTTATCCAGAATGGAGTTAAACTATTATATGGGCAGGTATACAACAATATGCACCTTCATAAGTATCAGTGAGACATATCTACGATTCGAATTAATTTTCAGTGCCTTACTCGATATCACCAAAATGCCCAGGGTATTCGTAGTTCAAGTCATCCCATCCGTTATTTGCCACAACATATGGTAAACTTGAACCCAAACTTCCGAAATATAAAGCATTGTTTGGTAACCCTAACAAAGACTGATACTGTTTAATTACGAATGTAGGAGAGACATTTTTAGCAGCAGTGGTTGGAGTGGTACCATCTGCCGCTGATGATTGACCTGCTGACTGTTGTGTAGATTGCGAGTTGCCAGAACCATCTCTTGATCCTGCCCTATGATTTCTGTAATGCATGGCATTATTTGGACTCAGTTGATTAATTTCCTTGGTAATCTGTTTCCATTTGTGTTTCTCACCTGCAATCAACAACTGGCGGAGGATTTGTATATCTTGATTAGTAAATTTGGAAGCGATGTTGGAGTTGTTAACGTTTGTTGAGGATGGCTGATTGGAAGGTTGTTGGTTAGGTTGTTGGTTATTGTAGTAACTCAGTGGTGGGGGCAAGACATGGTTAGATTGGTTGGCTGATGGAGACTGGTGGCTCGGTTGTTGAACAGATTGGCCGGGTTGAAGTCCCTGACCAGGTTGTTGAACCGACTGGTTTGGAAGTCCTGACTGGGGTTGACCACGCTGACTTGCGTAGTAATCATTCATGTACCCATTTGACTTATTAGAAGCATTCGACATCTGCTTTTGATGATTCATTAACGTAATATCCCAAGGTTTGCAACGTCTACAACAAAGAATCCAAATTGATTTGATCAACCAACGTTGTTATTTTTTTGTATATTATTCGGAAAAAATTTGTTTGTATTCAAAGGGCGCACAATCTAGATTTTCCTTCATACAGTTACGTTAAAGCATACTATGATAACGGCACGATTTGCCAGGATTTCGCGATTTGCCAGGATTTCGGTATAATCGTATATTGATATAATAATTGAACCCTTCAACCCGTAACGTCTTTCATATTTCATACACTCTTACATATATCCGTTTTGAGCGTTTCGGTACAATATTTTAATGGTGTATTTTGCTATGTGCGGTATTTTCCATTTTGTTGCCCTGTACCACTCTTCGTAAATTGTGTTTATTTTATCGTAATGTGGTCCGGATTGTCGTACAGTTATGCTCCTACTTAGTTGTGGTCATACGCATCTAGTTTAGTATACCAAACTACTTTGTATTCTATACCCTTATGAGACTCTAGGTGGATGCGTGTTTATTCTTAATCTAATATTTCTATTCATCCTAATCATCCTCGAAATCCCCGTCACTACCCTCATCAACTTCATTCTCAATTACATCCTCATCTTCGCTGGATGAAATAAAGGTGTAATTGGATTTTTTAGACCTTCTACTTTTTGGGTTATACTCAGGCATGTCGATCTCCAAATCAGCGATTTCATCATCTAATTTGGTTTGTGATTTACTTTTCTTAGAATAGACTTTGGTAGGATTTGGTTTGATGGCGTTGTCCAGAATTTCGTAGATTTCTATCTCATCATCATCACTGTCAAACATAGATTTTGTCTTGCTTGGCTTTTTTGTTGTTTTGGCGGATGTGGTAGGCGTAGAACTAGAGCTAGCAAAGAACGATAAGAGATCTGGCTGTTTGCTGACAGTCTTCGTACTCGATGGTTTTGAAACTTCAGAATCTTCCTTTTTGATTATTGGTTGTTGCTTCGCCGCAGTTTGTTTTGTATCCGGTGTTTTTGACCGTTGAGATGGCGCTTTTGACTTTGTAGTATTTGGCTTCGTGGTAATCTTCTTGTTTACTGCCTTCTTTTTTGCTGGACCCCAATCTTCGTCATCATCATTTTTGACTTTCCGTTTAGATTTCTTAGCGTTCCCTTTATCTCCAGCTATAAGACTGGTACGTTTTTCAAAATCATTGTCCAAGAATTTATTCCATTGATTTAAGAATACATCTAGGTCTGCTTTCCATAAATCTTTTGCTGATTTTCCAAGAAGTTCATTCAATTCATTTTCAAGATTTTCTCGCTGAGCTAACAACTTTTCATACCGCTCTTTGGTCAACGACCATAACGCCATTCCTAACAAATAGTCATAATACGAGAACACATTTTCAGGTACATGTTCAGTTTCTCCCTCATCTGATTCTTCATCTGGATCTAATTCTGGCACTTGATCATCAAGTTCATCTTTCACTTGCTTCTTGATTATTTTATTAGCCTTGTTGAACTTCTCGAAATTATTTTCTTCCAACAATTTAAATAAAACTTTCTTTGGTTTATTGGAAATGGACAATTTCTTATCAATGATCAACTTAACAAATCTCGCCTGTTCACTCAATTTGATTAACTGTGTTTGTAATTGATCCGTCATAAAATCTTTACGCTTTTGATAAAATTCCAACCTAACGAAGTAATAATCTTTGAGAATTTCATTTACATTGGAGTATCTTTTAATTCTACCCAATGGATCAAATGCAACCATATTTGTTAAACTCACTGAGGAGATCAACTTGAATCTTTCTAACAACCCCATCTTCAATGATTTTTCCATTTCAACATCACTTAATTTGACAATAAATCTAATATTAAGCTTATGTTGTTCTTCCACATCCTTAATCCAAGGGGAAACTTTATCTGTTCCCAAACCATTCAATAAAAATTCCTTCATGTTGTTTGTCCAGAATTTAACGGGGATTTCACTGATTAATAAGGTATTGTTATCTATCTGGTCAATTTTACCGATAATCTTGTATTTATCTTCGCCTGCTTTTTCGACTGTTCCTTCCCATCCTCTATACCAGGGCTTCATTTCATCTAACTCTTCATTATCCATCAATTTCTTAAGATTTGCGACAATATCTACTGGATTGAATGAAGGGATGTTTGTAGACCACCCAGTTCCGATACCTTCAGCTCCATTAACAAGAATCATTGGGATGATTGGTAAGTACCATTGTGGCTCAACAGATTGTCCATCTTCCTCAAGATACTCATATAAGGGACCATCTAATGGATTAAAAACAGTACGAGTTATTTCGTTAAGTTCTGTAAAGATATATCTTGCAGCAGCAAAATCTTTACCACCCGCAGCTCTAGAACCAAAATTACCATTCGGCTTCAAAAGATTAAGGTTGTTAGAGCCAACAAAATCTTGAGCTAACCCAATAATAGTTTGCATTAATGACTGGTCACCGTGATGATATTGTGCTTGTTCCGATATGTAACCTGTCAATTGCAAAACTTTGATTTCTCCTTTCAAATTCTTTTTGAAACAACCAAACAAAACTTTACGCTGCGCTGGTTTAAAACCATCTAAAACAGAAGGAATAGATCTTATGTTGTCCGCCATTGAGAATAAAATTAACTCTTTATTTATAAAGTCACTAATTGGAATTTCTTGTATATCAGAATCCAAATGTGTTCCCGGAACAAATGCTTGTAACCAATCCTTTCTGTCATCAGCTTTCTTCTTCGAGAATGCCAAGTCAATGTACTGGAGATCATCATTTTGTAAAGCATGAAATGTTTTCAAATGTTTATCCAAAGATTTAAAGTATTCAATCATTTCCGCTGCAACTGATGTACCCAACCCTTTATAGTATTTCAGTGTCCACCGACAATTGACTCCATCAGTTTCTTGCCATCTCTCAAATTCTGGCATCGAATAAAATGGTATAATTCTTTTACCACCACCTTGTCTTGTAATTGTGACTTTAACAATGGGTGTGATGAATTCCAACAAAAACCCAGGTATCTCCAACAAGCCTGGAAAAGATGTTTCCAAGAAGTTGATAATTAACCCTTTAATATGAGATCCGTCATGATCTTGATCTGTCATGATCATAATGTGGCCATACCTTAACGATTTGACATTTTCTGCATTGTATTTTTTCTTGTGTTGAAGTCCTACAATTTTCTTGATGTTATTAATTTCAGAATTTTTTGAAATTTGATCCGCTGAAGCCTCTCGAACGTTTAGTAACTTACCTCTTAAAGGGAAACAACCATAGTAATCCCTTCCAACAACAGCCAATCCTGCCTTGGCCATAGATAACGCAGAATCCCCTTCTGTTAAGATAAGAGTACATTTATGACCTTGGCTTGTTCCCGCCTTGTTGGCATCTTCTAATTTTACCATTCCCTTTATTCTATTTTTTTTTGATCCATCTGCTTTCAGCAATGCTTTGTCTTCATTCGCACTTGAAATCTGACGAATTTTATCAACTATGCTAGTTTTGAGGATCTTTTTAATGAACGATTCACCAATTACAAGTTTCTCGCTAGCACCCCCTCCAAACTGAGCAGCTCTAGTGGTTAATTGTTCTTTGGTTTGCGATGTAAATGCAGGGTTTTCAATAAGACAGTTGACAAAAAGGAACATATTATTCCTAACTTCTTGTGGTTTAATCATCAATTTTTTTCTCCCTTTGGTAAGCTCTTCTATCAATTTCGTAATAATTTGGTCAGAAACAAATTTAATATGAGTACCACCTGACGTCGTAGCAATGGAGTTAACAAAACTTACTTGGTTAAAACTTCCATCACTTACTGCGAACGCCACTTCCCATCGACTGTTAAACACCTCATGAACAATTGTAGTATAATTTTTTGGTTCTCCATTTTCATCCATGTCAGGCTCGGGAGACTTCTCCCGTATCGCCTTCACGTACATTTCAACATAAGATTTGAAATTTCGAATACTGAGCTTTTTATCATTTAAATAAATATTGCAATCTCTGACTGTACCACATAAATCATAAACTCTTCTCCTTAAAACAGATAAAATATCGTCGTCAAGAGACTCCATGCCAAATTTAGACAAATCTGGTTTGAACGTGACCTTTGTGTATTCTCGTTTTGATTTCATTTTCGTAATTTTCGGTTTTGAAACAGTAGCCATGTTGTTTGTCCATATTTGTTTATAGAGGGATTCAGTATTTAAATCAGCAGTTTCCAATTCAAACTGTGTTGAAAATATGTTACACAACTTAGCACCATAACCGTTTCTACCACCAGTAACTTTCTTCTCGTCATCATCATAATTAGAAGATGTTAACAAATTACCAAAAATTAACTCAGGGATATAAATTTTCTCCTTGTCATGAATTTCAACAGGAATACCTCTACCATCGTTCATTACCAGAATGATATTATTTTCTGCATCAATCTTGACCTTGATATTTTTCATGGATGGATCCCTAATCTTATTATCAGCAGCATTCACCAAAATTTCATCAAAGATTTTGTATAACCCTGGTACAATACGAACTTCTTTAAAAACCATGGATTCATTTTCCAGGTCGAAACACCACATCTCTATGGCGGTTCTTTCAACAGAACCAATATACGTGTCTGGACGTTTCAAAATATGCTCCAACTGGGACAACTTTTGATATTGATCACTAGCATTACCATTCTTAGAGTTTTTCTTCTTTGATGGAGGAGTTGGTGTTATGGACGTATTAGTGGTATCAGATAACGGAGTTTTGCTTTTCTTTGTTGATTTTTTGACTGGTTCATCGACGTAATCATCAGACCCAACAGATGCATCTGAGAACGACGCCTCAAAGTCTTCTGAGTCTGACATATTTTATGACTTTGTCAAACACTTGAGAAGAAGCAGTAAACAAAACAATTTTCTTTTATTTGATCTGGCACCAAACGCGCGTTACACTTAAGGGGCCAAACAAAACCCCCCAATTTCAAAATCTTAACACACCGTAACCAGTTGAAACAATTATGCTCCAACTAAACAATGTAGAGATAACCTTGTTAATTCAGGGGATGTCAAAGCTACTCCTTTTATAGTATACCTTAGAAGTGGGGAAAATTGGTAACTTGTTGCATTATGTGGTTATTTGAAAAAATGTTATACGTTTTAAAAATAACGTTCAAAAAATATAAAACAGAGTGATGAAAGTATGGAAAATCGTCATTCCCAAATGATCTAGACGTATAATCCCCTCCTTGATTTGGAAGTACAATCCTTGAACATTTATGTTATAGATAATTATTTTCTGAGACTACGAAATAACTGGGGAAAGATTGGAATTTCTCCTTGATCCTGACTTATTTGATTGACGAGTAGAACCCGTGCAAATATAAAATATTCAGCAAGAAATAGTACAGATGCAACTACAATATTTACTGTCAAATTGACTTTTTTGTGTTAATGTGTTGAATAAAAATAAACTTCCAGTTGTTCACATAGACAGAAACCACGTTGTATTCTAATATTGCTATGATTAAAATGCACAAACTATTTACAACTCCCATGTAAATTCAGTTACCGTTTTGACAATTTTAATTTCTTTTGAATTTGATCAAATTGATCATCCAGCAATTCCTTCGATCTCTTTGTAGATTTTGATGCGTATTTCGATTCCAAGGAATTGATCAAATTGTCCAAGCGATCAGATTGTCTGCTCTTTATTATCGATAACAAATCATCGTTGGTTTTTAACTTTTGTTTCTTATTCAATATTTTTTTCTGTAGGATTTCCGCCTGTTTTGCCTCTTTGGCCAACTTATTCAACATCTGTTTTACCTTTGTTTTTCTTGATTTTTTGTATTTTTCCCAAGACTTCAAGGTGGCAGAATCTAATTCGATCTCTTTATTTTCAATTTTTTTATCCACAATACCAAATACTCTAGATTCCTCTGATTCAGTGAACTCCAAATGGGGAATAGTTTCAAATAACTTAAGAAAATCACCTTCATAGTATACAAAATTGTTTATGATATCACTTAACTCCTCTTCACTGTTTTGGTAAGCTAGCTTGTCTTCTTCAATCATCTCGATGGAAATCTTATTATTGATGGACTGGAAATATTCAAACCAGTTGAACGATTCTGAATCTTCAAAATCGTGAAAGGACCCAGTAGCATCGTATGCCAGTCTTTTTGTAGGATCACTTAGTATACTATAACTAAATTGAATTTTGGCAAATTTATCAGGATCCTCTGAAGATGACGATGATGTTTGCTGTATCTTATCCGGATGGAATTTCAAGCATAGCTTCTTGTATGATTTCTTCACCTCAATGGGGGTGGCAGCCTTGTCAATGCACAAAGTTTCATACGGATCTATATCTGGAAATGGTACACCCATTCTATGATGTGCTTGTTTAAGAGATTTAAAATTTAAGTAGGTATACAGTAAAATGAAAAACAAAAATGAAATCACAAAAACACCACTATAACAGAATTATCATATAACGTTTTTAATGAAAAGAAAAAGATCATTATAAGACAAAATATATCACAACTCACATAAATAGCTTGTTTATGGGCTATGTATGACTTTTTTTCAATTTTGTCAAGTATAGTATATTTACGCTGTTAAAGTTTCCATAATTTTGGTGGCACGTTAATAAACACTAAAATACATAATATACAACACAAATACATTTAAATTCAACAGGGTCGACCATTATTGTTCAATTATTTGTTTTTTCCTTTGCGAGTTTCTTCCATTGTTCAATCTCTCTATATGTTCTTTCTAACTCTTGTTTTAACTTTTCGTTTGAGGCTCCTAACTCACTCAAAGCCTGCTCAGTTAATAATTTTTCCAAGGTCCATTTTTCGATATTGTTGTTTTCATTTTCTTTTAATCTTTTGATATACTCCACTGCTCTTTGTAAAATTTGCGCTTTATTTGTATCGTTTGTAGGTATCAATGCAGCCAATTCCTTAATACCTTGATTGATGGATTCTCTACGTCTTCTTTCAACCTCCTTATGGTTTTCCCTTCTTTGTCTGTGCCATTCGTCAGATCCGTGCTGAGGCTTGGATGTGGACGAAGGAGGTAAAGTTGTAGGCTGGAAGGATTGTTGGTTGGCCTGTTGCAATTGTTGATGAGATTGGTGTAAGTGTTGAGCTTGCTGTTGGGCTTGCTGCTGAGCTTGCTGCTGTCTAAATGCATTTTGGTAGTTCAAGTTTTGTAAATGTTGATTGGTTGGTTGATGCAGTTGTTGCATTTGTTGGTGGTGCTGTGCAATTTGCTCGTTTGAGGTGACAGCAGCTACTGCAGCTGCCACGGTGGAGTCCTGTTCTTGGCTATCTTTACCAACATTTTGATAACTCGATTGTTGACCTAACAATTCCGAGTCGATGGCAATCTCCTGGTGTTTCTTGTCATCCAACTTCGGTTTCTTATCAATAATTGATTCGTTTTCCTCAAGATCTCTTTTGACCATTGTCTGTAATAGTTAGTAATGGTTGCAAAAAAAAACAATATATACAGGACGGACCATATTGTCTGCATTTTTAGCACCAACAACGTCGTACCACAGCAGCTGCCTTACAGAGCCATGTCTGCTCTGAATGTCACCAAACAGGTGGGACAGATGTTGTGGATTACAATAAATGATGGTGTAGCAGCATACTGGCATATAATGCAGTATCCCGAGCTAAGCATTTCACCAATTATTGGCACCAATGCAAACAGTTGTCATATGGGAACAACACCTAACAGTTGGCAGTAGCACACTGCTGGTGGTCACAGTATAATTGTAGTGGCCGGAGAAATGTTTGCTACGTCTCGGTGTCACCAATAGCGATATGCGGAGTAGGAACACCACATGTAAACAAAAATTTCCTGCCACAACAACAACACAAGGTCAATGGCAAGTTTAATGGTATAATCTACATACAGCTTTGACCTAACACTATGTGGGTTCTAGTATCAGTATGGTATAGGTTATAATCTTCTGTTAGCACCTGTTATTTATCAACGGTAGAAGAAGAGTGTGTTTATCACGAGGGTATCCCTCACATGGATTTCACCTGATGATAAACTTTCATGACTATGTCCGGGTAAGTTGACCAACGGTCGCAAGAAGCACCTCGTTTTGCGACTGTAGTTTACGCGTGAGAATGAGTAAACCTCAGTCTAGTGGAATATATACAGGATTATAAGTTCATATTGGCCAGTAGAGGTTGAAGAAGAAGGGATATAAACGTAGTTAGCGGATGGTGGTAAGGTATGCTGTAGATTGAAATAAACACCAATGGACCTACAGGAGCTTTAAAGAATTTGAATCTGCCATAATGATTGGTTGTTTAGGAACTCGACGTGATAGCACGCACACAGAAAAGTTGACAGGTTCATGATGTTTTCTAAGTAGAGGTTTGTAGAGAAGGTGGTGCACTGGTAAGAATATGTTTCAACACAACGAAATAGAGAGTTGCAACGTTATATCTTGGACACCAAAGTACGACACATGGTTTAGTGAATACTGCACTAGTATACAGGGAGGATTATATAGCAAAGCGCCTAGGCAGGTGGGTTTAATGTGGTTACGCAGGGGTTGACACCATTTGCCAAGTTGCTTGGCTGTTGATTTTACTCACCTGGTGCAAAAAGATCTTATTGTACTACTCCAGCGTATCTTACATTATTTGGGGATTCCATTGCACTCGATACTCAGCAGTATGGACATGGCACTGTTGTAGAAGTAAACCCTTCATACCGTTTCACATGATATACATCATTGTGCATTTAGAATGTTCGTAGAACAATGCTAGGACGCCTAAAAGCGAGAGTAGGACAAATTACTGTTACAACTACCATGCAAGCAACATCCCAGTTAGACAATGCTGATCATTAAGCCCTAGAACGTGAAGTGTAAGTCTGGAGCCGAGAACAGATCAACAACTTCAACTGCGTATTTCGACAATGTCAAAAAAACACGATGTTAGCTCACTTGCCAGACACCGGCAGGCACCTGGTGATTCGCACTCCGTAAAATCTGAAGTTGTGGTACATCCCTTCTGGATCGACGGTGTCGGTGTTTGGCTATCCCCGAAGAACCCATGAAACAAGCCGTTTGTGCACGTCTTGCAGACATTGGTCTTCTCGACTGATTCCATAGAATCGGTCGAGCTCAATGCTGTAGATCAAGTGTGTACCTTTTCGACTCATGAATCATTTCTTCGGAGATCATCGATAAACGCTATACTTTCCGACAGTCTCGTACGTTGGACGGTTTAGCGGCACGGTAATAACGTACGTTCTCGGAACACATGGTTGCCATATTAAGCATATGCCCCCTGATTGTTGAATGTGGAGCCCCCAATGTACATGATAGGGGCAGCCAAGGTCGATGGGGTCTACCACATACAAAGATTCTGGTAGTAATAACCCTGAATAACACCCCTAGGGGCATGAATAGGAGACCCAGACCACATATTGACGGCAACACCACTTGACTCAACATGTACATTCAACGCATCATCGAGCGCACCATGTATTAGTTTTTCCGACATTGATCCGTGCAGAATTGGACATACGAATCATCCCATACGGAAAGTTTCCACCAGTCATGTCCACTGTCTACTGTGATTAGCTGCACCATCGCCTCATTCTAGAACGATGGCATCGTGATATGGCCGTCTGTTGTCCAGAGACCCCGAGCCCGGAGCCCAGCCTTTCTCTCGTGATTGCAGCTAGATTTTCAGTACGGTGGTGTGATTGTTACCTGTACAGGGCACAACAAAGACAATTTTATCAGAGGCAATTGCTATATAATAGAAGCAATCCCTCCCATTGATGTGATTGCTGTCGTTAATTATTATAGTTACAATGTCAGAAATTACCTTGGGAAGATATCTTTTCGAAAGATTACATCAATTGGATGTCAACACAATTTTTGGATTACCTGGTGATTTCAACTTGAACCTTTTGGATAAGGTACTTGAAGTCCCAGATATGAAATGGGCGGGAAACGCCAACGAATTGAATGCAGCCTACGCCGCTGACGGGTATTCTCGTATCAAGAAGTTGGGATGTTTGGTGACAACTTTCGGTGTTGGAGAACTTTCTGCTGTTAATGGTGTTGCTGGAGCCTACGCAGAACACGTTGGGTTGTTGCACGTTGTCGGGGTTCCATCTATTGCCTCTCAGGCCAAGCAATTGTTGTTGCACCATACTTTGGGTAACGGAGACTTCACTGTATTCCACAGAATGTCCAACAATATCAGTCAAACTTCAGCATTTATCTCTGATATCATAACTGCTCCACACGAAATCGATAGATGTATTAGAACAGCCTACGTTCACCAGAGACCAGTTTATGTCGGTTTGCCAGCCAATTTGGTTGATTGTAAAGTGCCATCAAATTTGTTGGAAACTCCGATTGATTTATCCTTGAAACCAAATGATCCAGAAGCTCAACAAGAAGTTATCGAGTTGATTTCTGGTTTGCTTTCAAAGGCGAAAAACCCAATCTTGTTGGTAGATGCTTGTGCATCTAGACACGATTGTAGACAAGAAGTAGCTAATTTAATCGACAAAACCCAATTTCCTGTTTTCACCACTCCAATGGGTAAATCCGGAGTGAATGAATCCCATCCAAGATTCGGAGGTGTTTATGTTGGTTCCTTATCTCATCCAAATGTTAAAGCTGCTGTTGAATCGGCAGACCTTATTTTGTCTATTGGTGCATTGTTATCAGACTTTAATACTGGATCGTTCTCCTACCATTACAATACTAAAAACGTTGTTGAATTCCATTCTGATTATACCAAGATTAGACAAGCAACTTTCCCAGGTGTTCAAATGAAGGAATGTTTACAAGAATTCTTGAAAGTTGTGGATGCTAGTATTGCCCATTACAAACCAGTTCCAGTACCTCAAAGTTTGGAACCAGTTTCCGTGCAAGACAAAAATACCAAATTGTCACAAGAATACTTGTGGTCTAAAGTGTCATCTTGGTTTAGGGAAGGTGATATCATTATCACTGAAACCGGTACTTCAGCATTTGGTATTGTCCAATCGAAGTTCCCTAACAACACTATTGGGATCTCACAAGTTTTGTGGGGTTCTATTGGGTACTCTGTAGGTGCATTTGTTGGTGCTGCCATGGCAGGTTTGGAAATTGACCCTAATAGAAGAGTGATTTTGTTTGTGGGTGATGGTTCTTTGCAATTGACAGTACAAGAAATTTCAACCATTTGTAAATGGGAATGTAACAACTCTTACATTTTCGTATTGAACAATGACGGTTACACTATCGAAAGATTAATTCACGGAGCAAACGCTACTTATAACGACATTCAACCATGGAATACATTGCAACTTTTACCATTATTTAATGCACAAAAGTATGACGCCATCAGAGTTGAAACTACTGGCCAATTGGATGATTTGTTCACCAACGAAGAATTTGCTACTCCTGATAAGATTAGAATGGTTGAGGTGATGTTGCCTAGAATGGACGCACCCTCAAATTTGGTTGCCCAAGCAAAGTGTTCTGACATCATTAATACTGAAAACTAATTTGTATAACTTTAAGAATTGAAGTAGTTAACAGACACCATGGAAAATAATTGTAGACTCTGTATAGAAACGTACCGGTAGATAATTCGAAATCCACTGCTAGATCCTGGTCATTGCAACAAGTGGAATTAGCCCAACCATATTCATTAACCACTTGTGAACCATCAAGTGCAGACAGACAATGGTTCACATTTCTGAGTATAACTTTTTTGATTCAATTATAAATTATACAGCGATAGCACATTAAAAAACCGTAAATTAATAGTATAAAAGTATGTTATATATTAAATGCCACCATATTTCTATGGAATGCAAATGCAAAGGATGCAAAAGAGTTTAATTGGACTCAACTTGGTTAGTTTCTTTATATGCATTGATCAAAGCCAAGTACCGATTGACTTCATCTTCGAAAGTAAGGTAATCTGAATGCATTTTGTACATGAAAGGATCATACTTCATTGGAGGGAAATCGGGTGCTTCATCGACCAATTTTGATGCAGACTTTCCATACAACAACCTCATGATTTCTTCTTCATGGAAATGGGTGAACTCAAATGTGGTGTAGAAGTTCATAAAGACATCATCCTTATTCAAGAACTTAATCAAATCTTTTGGAGTCAATTCGAACATTGTTTTTAAATCATTGTCATCCAATCCAGACTTAACCTTCTTAAATTGTTTCTTTTCCGATTCCGTTAATTCGTATTTGAATTTGAATTTATCAGTACCTTCAGTGGTATCCTTATATGATTCAGAGAATGAATTCACTTGTACCCATTTCTCCTTATCTAGTAAGAAATAGTATATGTCATCTTCCTTAATCCATAACCTTAATTGTGGAACAAATACATGTCCAGAAAATTTCTTGTTTAACATTCCTTTGCTATATTCAACCTTCAAGATATCGGCATATTTCTTTGGAACATAGCCAATTTCACCTTCAACCAAAGTCTTTACCAAAGGTGATAATTCATCATGAGAGGAAAAGTGATTGTTCCGACAATTATAGGTTTTAAGAAAAGTATTTATTTCAACATTATCACTGCTACTCCAATCTGTTGGCAAGTTGTCTTTATACCGTTGTGGAGTACCAGAATTTGAAACAGCCAAACCAGTGATATCAATATACAAACCGGTGTCGACATCGATAAATCTGGCGTCGATGTTGTTCAAACCATTACCACGGTCTCTCAACGATATGAATGTCCCACAATCCAAGAAGTAACGCCCATACCCATCTTCAGCATCTTCAACAACTAAAGTTTGATTAAATTCCATTGACAATTTATGTAAATCCATGACTGGAACTTGAACATCGATATCATTGTCCCATGGAAATGCAATACCGTTCCAGTACCATGATAACAACGAACCATGTGCTACCCAAGTGGTTACACCATTCTTACGACAGAAAGATAACCAGGTACGCACCAAACGATGAAGCACTAACGTTTGTTCATAAGCTCCATAATGGATACCATTGGTAAACTTCCAATCATAATGGTCTCCTAAAAGAGTTCCAATAACTCTCGATTCGTGAAAGTATTTTGTCACTTTGTTTTCCGCAACTGCTTGACGGGAAAAAGCTAAGGACTCGTAGTACTTTGTTTCAATCGGAGTTAAAGCTGGTTCTTTACCGTGTAACCGTTCCTCGAGGTCTTTAATAATAGTATCATGATCAAAGATAAATGACTCTTCTGGGATTTGAATGTTATAATCAGAAATGACTTCGTCATGAGCGGCACGAACCGTCTTTTGCAATGATTTGAATTCACGCAGAACATCCAATGTACGAGTTTTCGAACGAGAAAGATATCCTTCTACTAACCCATTATCCATTAATCGACTTCTTTTCGATGTTCCAACTTTATAACTACCGTCTTTAGTCAAAAAGATAATTTGTTCAGGTGGTGGAGCAAACGAATAAAGGAATGATGCACCCACAGTCACATCGAAGTCTCGAGTAGTCCTACCAGGTGGTCCAAAAACATTGAAACCTGGGTGAACTTTATTCCCATCATCAAAATCTTCTGGTAATTCTGCATTGTTCAAACAAAATTTAGAAGGTTCAAATGCTTCACGTCCACCTCTTTTTTCAAGAACTTCTGAATTATCATCTCCACGTTTAACGAGAGGTTGGGTATCAGCCTGGGCTTCATTTTGAGAATTGTCTTTAAGAAGTTCATCTTTAGGTTTTTGTTCGTCTTTGGACTCCTTGTTTTCGAATTCATTGTTTTCCCTAGCTTGATCACCTCTCGCCTCTTTCTGCGACATTTCCAGTTTCAATTTTTCTTTAAGTTCTTCCTCTAATTTCTCTTTCAATTCAAGCTCAACTTGTTCTTTCAACTTCTTCAATTTTTCT
>ERZ778017.1544-NODE-1544-length-22372-cov-4.913698_pt1 | contig 22372 bp, 11 predicted proteins | sample MGYA00375747_ERZ778017 | MGnify/ENA primary metagenome ERZ778017 (study PRJEB29350, sample SAMN05509838) | bioreactor metagenome | biome: bioreactor; material: wastewater | place: South Africa: University of Cape Town | collected 2014-03-17 ...
ATGCCTCGTTTAATTCTCCATTGCTCAATAGTATCAATGAACCAGCTTTCAATTTGCAATACCTGGTTGATCTCTTCAATTCTGTCTACGGGATTTTGTAGCCAAGCCTGTGGAAATGGTGGTCTGGAACTGTTTCCAAAACCTTGAAGGTCAATCGCATGGATTGTTAATCCCGGGGCAGATTTGGCTAGGGGCTCTAGATTATTTACGAAGAAACCCAAAGCAGCCATGTAACCGTGTATGAAGACAATGTGTCCATCTTCAGTAGGCCGATTACTTGATAAGCAAAACTCATGAAGTATGATACCGTTAATCTCAGTATCTACAAATCGACCAATGTAGTTTTGTTCTAAGGGGTTTTGGGGAGCATTAGAATCCTCAAATGATTTGGCACTCGGGTTGCCATTAGTTGTAGAGCTGTGTCGTTCTATGCCAGTAGTTCTTGAGATGTTCACAGACTTGACATTTTCAGTGGTTTCGGAACTGGCAACAGGCCCTGGTTCTGAATGAAAATAGGGGTTTTCTGGAGGGACTAGGTAGACATCTTCAGAAAAGACAGACTTGAATAGCTCATACTCAAGACAGATGTTTTTGTACCTTAAAGCGTGGTAACGAGGGTCGTCGTAACTGTTGTACTTTCGTAAGACAGAAGGTTTATTCCACCAGTCCTTAAACGATTGGACCCATCCAATGGATGTAATTCTTTCATTCCCCATGCTGTTTGGTGGGGAATTGCGAAACAGGGGTAATTTGAGGTTATCTAGTTTGCTTTTTTTTCTGGAGCGAGAGAAGAAGTTTGGTTTGTATCTTGTTGTTTCTGTTGTGTCATGGTACTGTTTTTGTGAGGCTTGGTATGTACTAAATTTACACATTTTCAAATACAATTTTATAGCAGCATACATTAAATGAACAAATCTATAGAACTATCTCTAAAATACAAATATCCCCATACGCCTGTGAACCACAGTTATGCCTGAAAACTCACACAAATGCTTGAAAGCCCCATATCATCATTTTCCACCAAACTCGGAGTACGGAGGTGGGTTGGAACTCTGCCCTTGCTGATTGCCAATATTGGGCTGGCTCAGCGATCTACCACGGGGGGTGGTCAAGCTGGTGTCATCTATAGCGCCGTAAGTGCCTGGCTGGGATTGTATTGAATTATGATCGCATTGGATAATAATATGTCTTGGAGTCTGGTGCTCGAGATCAGAACGGTAGATGTAGTAGATGTCAGAATAGGGCGGGTACTTGGCGATGATATACCACGAATGAATCAATCCTGGGAAATAGCCAAGTAGAAACAAACACACATTGATAAGAGAATCACAACTACAGAACCCTCTCCGGATCCACACCGGTAAAGGTGGAAACAACACCGATAACATCACAAGACATACGTCCGACCAGCATCCGTTACCACACATGATTAACTACAATTGAGCAAATGAGAACTTTGTCACTCCCAAGATATTTTGATGATGTCCCACACCTACTAATAGGCAGTAGCAGAATCAGCCCCCATACAGTAAACTGTCAGGCCGTTTGCCACAAGATAGTACTGCGAAATTGCGAAATTGCCGGTATCGTGGCATCACCAGGAACTACAAACTTACTTCTTTAATAGTTGCTATAACAGTAGACAATGTTCTATGTAGCAAAGAGGGTAACTTCGTATCCTGAGTAGGAAGGTGGCAGAATGTGTGAGGAGAAAAAGCTGGTGTAGTACCACTGGAAGGGGACCTAGAGGTGGTGGTGGTAGTGGTGGTAGTCGGCCCGGTGGTACTACACAGGGTCTTGTGCGGACTGTATGGGAGCGACAATCATTCATACACAGTTTGGCTGCTTTCTACTACAATTCTTACTGCCGGCACTATTGGAGTATATGATACAGCCATAAAGTCGTCCTAACAATTGAGTGGTAGTATATTATTGGATTAATCATAGACTTTTACAATGTCAACTATTGTTCTACAGGTGTCTTATAACTTCAAGACAAAGAAACTCACAGTGGCCAAATCATGGACTGTGAGCCAATTGGCAGAACATGCTAGGGAGAAATTTGCAGTAGAAGGAGTCCCCAGCCTTTCGTACAACAACAAAGTACTTGACTCATCGCTACCATTGAGATTGACACCATTATCAAACAATTCAAAGTTACAGTTATCAGTTAAGCAGGGGTCCCTTGCCAACCACACTATCGCCACAAAGTTATTTGCCAGTATTGATGGCGAACAGAAATCGTTTCTTCAGCAGGTTCCCGCTGATTTATCTTTGGAATTGACATTGCAAAAATTTGAAACTGCTGAAAATGTTTCGTTAAAAAGGGACTCAATCCAAGTATTGATCTTGAACCAGAAGTATTCCGATCTTTCTGTAAGCCTCCGGTCAATCGTAGGATTAGCAACTAATATTACGATAAGAATCAATTACGCCCAATTGAATCTGAAGTCCCAAGAGGAACAGAAGAAGATTGTTGATTTACAGCTAAAGCAACAACGTGAACGTAATGAAAAATTGAAACATCAGAAACAGGAACTAGAATCACAAAGAGACGAACGAATTAAGAAGAGGCTGGATGCCCAGCAAAATTCATTGCAACAACCAAAACCACAAGAAACCTCGCCAATGCTTCACCGTCAAAATCGAGACCAGGAACTAGAGGATCATCTTGTACAACAGATTGAATTAGAGATGCAATCAGAGCCCCCAGAGCCAGCACCTACTCCAAAAGAAAAATCCGTTTATACTTACAACCCTCCAGAACCGAAGGAAGCTCTCGAATTGTATACACCTACTAACGGTTCTGTGACGAGATATGAGAATCCTGACGATGACTACAACATGACTGTTAATCAGGCAATGACGTATCAAAAGGTAATTCAAAATTCAGCTAAGAGAGTTAACAAGAAGACCAACCGAGCTCCACCAACTAAACTATTCATTAGAATCAAATTTCCTGATAGAAACATCTTACAAATTAATTTCACTGACGACTTACAAAATACCAAGTTTGGACATTTAGTCAAAAAAATTGACGATCTCTTACTACCACAGTTCATAAATAACTACAACTTGAAAATTGGTTATCCCCCGTTCACGAAGTTGGAACAATCGTTTGACAACAACAATAAACACTTGGTTGATATAGAGCATTTTACGGAAGAGAAAGTAGTATTGATTTGGGAAACGATTGGTCACTCGACGGGACCATTCTTGAAGCAAAGTGCAATCAACAATGTTAAATCGTCCAGTGAGTTGCCGGAGTTAATTCTCGAACAACACCGGGGAGAGTTGCCAAGTGAGCCACAAATTGCAACCTCGAACGAATCATCTGACTATAGAAGTACAAAACAACCAGAAAAAAAGACGGATAAGAAGTTTCCTAAATGGTTTAAGACAAAATAAATCAATAAACAGACCGTACCAGTTGAAATATACTGTTGTAATAAGCAGGAAAATGTAATATAGATAAGATCTGTTGAAAGCCCCCCTTCGTAACAATACGAACGTCATCAGAGCAACTTCCTCGGTAACTTTGTTGCATGTCCGTGGTAATTTACATAACAGACTGGTAGATAAATTTTTTTCGTCACAAGACTAAGCTTGTACTAGAGAAGAATTATTTTGCAGCCATTACAAAGGTCACTTGACTGAACGACAGGCAACAGATTATGGGGTATCATATGATGTTCAATGGTATGGCACGGCTTTTCTTGTTCAATAAGGGACAATAGCAGATTACCCCTCCGTATCTCAAGAAGCACAAGGCACTAAAACAGGAAATGGGGACAAAAATAAGGCGCATTTGTAAGCGCAATTTCTCCACGCCCACCTGTGTCAAACGACAGACACAACGAACGTTTGTGAAGACAGGTTTTACTTGGAACAGAAACTGGTAAACCAAGGCAATTTGTTCTGGAGAGTTCAGAATATGTATTGACACTTAACTATTGATTTGGATATGAGACTATAAATTACAACGGAAATATATTCGACAAATTGTCCTGACAATTTATGGGTAGGACAGAATACCTTTCATACCAAAAACAGGGGTGGTAAATAGGAGTGTATTAGTAAGTAACGGCTGTGCATGCCAAAATAGGAGAGGGAAGTGAAACATATACATGGTCTAAGTCAGCAATGGTGCATTCGAGGCTCAAAATGATACTGTACCGCGCCAAGTTGAGGGCAGGCGTCCCGAAATGGGAACTCCTTCATTTCACAGTTTCTACTGTAGGCGGCAGTTGTTACTATGGTAAAAACACTATTTACACAAAACCACCATGGAAAATTGTTGAAAATGCCCGATACCATACAGAATGATGGATAGATCTACATGGGCAAAACAAACTAGTTTCTGAACCATTCGAAAGCCAATTATTCCCATGAGAATAGAAAGCAATGAGGGTGGTGTCTCTTGATGTGCACAGCGTTTGGAGGCTTCCTTTTGAACTCCGAACACATAGTTCAGATCGAATTCAAAATTCCGGCCCGTTATTTCTCAAACGTACATATCCCGATTATGTAATCAACCAATTAGAATCAAATGATAACTACTGCATTAGAACGAGTTTTAAAATAATCTTAGATGAAAAATCTGGAATTAAACAGGGTTTGCAAACCACTGGTAAAGGCCTTTCACATACATGTTAAAGGGTGACAGACCTTTTGTTTACTGCCCTTAAAGTGTAGTATGAGTCATAACATACAATAGAATTGATGGTACACACGCCAAATCTCTTAAATGTGCGCAAAAATTATTTCAATATGCAATACTTTGATTTCTGGGGGTTTCCAAATTCGTAAATGAAAAAGTTTTTTTACGGTGTGAAAATTTTTTATATAAGGCAGAGAATTGGACGGTTTTTTTTCGTAGAATTTTTTTCTTTCCAATTCAACACATTTTTCTATTTTCAATTTTTACTTTTACTTTTACCTATTATATTAGTCAAAATCTTGTTTAAAATGTGTGCTTAAATTTATTAAATAAATTTATTAAATTATTTATCTTATTTTAACTGTTAAGTTGAAATTAATTACTGTTACTATGTTGTCGTGAAAAGTTTTTATTTTAACCTTTGTGTTGTGGTTATCATGTGGAATTGTCCTATAGAACCTTAGAAAAGAATCAAATTATCAAATCAAATTACAAATTTACAAATTATATCCTTCCTTTTAACTTGCTGTGTCATAAGTTATAAGTCAAATTATCCTACATTTTCAAATTATTTTAAGTCATACCTATTATAAAGTTTAAACTGTTAAGCTAATACAATGTCGTTCGAAATGTTAAATATGTTGCCAGAATCATCTACCAAAGATGCTCCTTCTGCTGAATTACCGGTCAATTATGATGGATTAAATATCAACCAAGAAATCCTCTCGGACATATTTAATCATCATGATTTAGACCATGATGTTACTCCTATGTTTGATGAACTAGATCTAGTCTTGGATGGGAACAACGTTAATGGCGAAGAAGATTGGGTTGCCCTTTTCGAACCATCAACTGATGGTAATGAAAAGTTGGCATTAGTAACCGATTCTCAAAACCCATTGAGTACTGACGTTACTGATTTTGAATTGGATGTCAAAACTGATGAAATTGAACATGCTAGCATCACTTCAATTGCCAAATCTCCTTTGATGACCCCAGAGGTATCGAAAAAGAGAAGATTTGACTCCATCAGTTCCAACTCCAATGTCAATCCCCAATTATTCACTCCAAACCCATCATCAACTTTACCCACACCTTTATTAGATTCCAAATCTTCCTCGAAGAAATTGGATCATTTAGGATGTGTGTCTTACTCCAAAAAGCAAAGAACTCAACCATTACCTAAGATCGAATTAGACCCAAATGCCGATCCTACTGCTGTTAAAAGGGCCAAGAACACTGAAGCAGCAAGAAGATCAAGAGCAAGAAAGTTAGAGAGAATGACCCAGTTAGAAGATAAGGTCGAATCGTTAATTGGTGAAAAGGTTGTGTTGGAGTTAGAAGTCGAAAGATTGAAAAGTTTGTTGATGGAGAATGGAATTAATTTTTAGATGAACAACTTTAAACATTTAAAATTGTTCAACTAAAGATTGCGTAGTATCAAAATGTTACACTGTAATTTTTGATATTAAGAAATGCCATTAATCCCATTCAAACCAAGAAGAAATAAAAATACAAAAAAAGAATCAAACAAAATAGAAAATCACAAAAAAATAGGATAAATCAAAAAAAAAGTTTAGTTCGTAAGAGATCTATAATTGCATATCTGTTCAATATAATATATTTAAATTTAAATTGTAGACATGGAAGCTGAAGTCAGGTTTCTAGTAATGTGGTTACTACATCACATGCACAATTATATTGTATGGAACTGAACTAAGTAGTGTTGAATTAAATTGAAATATTAAAATATTAAGTTGTCTTGGAAGGAGAAAAAAGCTGCAAAAAAAATTCTATAAATAATAAGTAAATTATTGTCTTACTCTGTTTCTGATCGCACAGAACACACCGCAAGCTATAATACTAACACCAAGCACTAACACCATCATCATGTTAGAGTATTCGTATAATCTTGCCTTGTCTGCTGGCCATCCATCGTAAAGAGCATAGGTACAAGTCACAGAACCAAGGTTTCCTAAACCAGAAATGAGTGCTGCACTTGCAGCAGCACCAACATCACCATATCTTTTAGCAAAGATCTCTGCACCTAATGACATACAAATTGGAACAGTAGGTCCTAAACCAAACCCTGCGATAAGTAAACCTCCGTATCTGCTCCAAAAACCTTCTGCGTATGTTGTTACACATAAACCACAAATGATGACACCACAAGCGAATGAAAACACAATTGGTCTAAATTTTGTTTTATAATCAGCAAATGGAACCATTATCAAGATACCAGCAAAGTCAAAAAGCCAAATTGGAGCGTATAACAATGAAACCTCAATCCCTGTCAAATTAGGATTGTTGACTGAAATGATTGTTGATCCAAAAACTGCTAAACCGAATCCAGCACCAACGACACCGAAATACATGATTATCAAGGGCCATATTCTAAAATCTGTTATGATCATGAAGAGATCTTTGAAGTTCCATTTGATATCAACGTATCTTTCTTCCAAATCTTGATTATGCAATTTTCTGTCGTGTTCCAGCTTGATTGGATGGCTGGTGGTGGTGAACTTTTTGTAAAATTTCCATTTACTTGTTTCTTCCTCTTCTTTCTTGTTAGGTCTATCCGGCAACCACCATAACAATGAAATCCCAACTGCCATTGTTACACAACCATTAACAATATACATCCATTGCCAACCAGAATATCCTCTTATTCCATCCATTTTTTGAAATCCAGCACTAACTAACCCAGCAACAGCATACGCAAGTTGAGCAGCAGTAAAGTAGTACCCAATCCTTTTAGTTGCAATTTCATTTGGATACCATAAAGAGATATAATACGATAATCCTGGCCAAACCCCGGCACCAACAATACCTCCGATGAACTTGATTGCAATTAATCCTCCACGCAGGTTTGCAACCACGGTGAAGATCGATACAAATCCAGTGGTGACAACGATACGTGCTAGCCAAACTTGGGGACTAACCAAAGTCATAATTAAATTCATTGGTAAATCAAATAAGATAGTACCAACATAATCTAAAGCTGAAGCTGTAGAAATATCCTTTGGTTTCAAGTGCAACATATCAGGTAAAGTATGGTTAGTTTCCATATTCATTGTAAATGTTAACCCATAAATTGCACCACCAAAAGAGCACATAAAGTATAAGGACCATAAGGCTGGAATTATACGAAAGTCCAACCTTCTATATATCTTGTTCATATATTGTCTGTTGGGTTTATCAAGGTCATCACCGCAAGCGATCTCTTCGGTGTCGATAGAAACCGAATCAGTTAAGGTTTTCGATTGTACCAGTGTTTTGGCATCGGAGAGGTTAACCTCTTTTTGTTCAATTTCTAAAGACATTTTATTTCTGTAGAATTGAGGAAGCAAATGCCTCCAAATTGAAGCCCTTTTATATTATAGTTAGATCGCAAATCTTTTCCCCATGTCATGCGACGACTCTTCATGTAGTCATGATGACTACGAGTCATATTGACACAATTTTACGACTGCTAACCTGTCACATAGGGAAAACACTGCGCCGATAATGTCTCTAATTGGCCAACTGTATAGTTTAATAATACGCGCATAAAAAATGTTGAGATATTTTATTTGGAATGTGGTCTGGTTCTACATCCAACACTATATTCTGACTATGAATCATCTCTAAAATTTTGGCTTTGAATCATCTTCTGGTCCGTCAATCATAACCTTGACTGACCCGGTACCCGCCCTAGCTAAGTCATAAGCTTTGATGGCATCTTCCCATTTGAATCTGTCTGTGATCAACGCTTCAAAATCAAATCTCGCGTTTTCCTTTCCGTCTTTATAGTTTTCATCCAAAATTCCAACTGCTGTTCTGTAGTCATTGTAGCCATATCTGAATGTACCCAAGTAAGACATCTCTTTAGTTGACATTTGAGTGACAGGAACTTTGACATCACTAGCAGCATTTCCCACTTGAACCATAGTGGCCCCAACTTTTGCAATTTTGATTCCCATAGAAATACAGGGCTCAGCACCGGTACATTCCAAAATAACATTGGGTTTTAAACCAAATTTTTTGACTAATGCATCAGCGTCACCCTCGGTTTTAGAGTTGAAAGTATGCGTTGTTGCACCAATATCTTTGGCCATTTGTAATTTATTGTCAAAAATATCAACAATCATTACATTTTTGGCACCAAATGCTCTGGCAACAATACCGTTCAACAACCCAACAGGACCAGCACCAAAAACAACTACGTTATCCCCAAAAGTGGTAGCTGCTCTTCTGTTTGCATGAACACCAACGGTCAATGGCTCGGTTAATGCACCCATCTCCAACGAAACGTGAGGTGGTAATTTGACCAAGAAATCTTCTGGGGACTTGAAGTATCTACAAAGAGTCCCTTGGGGGTTTGGTTGTCCCTTTTCAGCAGGAGTAGCAGCAAAGACCATGCATGGACACAAATTGTACTTACCCTGTTTGTATTCGTCGGATAATCTGGATGGTACACCTGGTTCAATTGCAACCTTATCACCAACCTTCACATTAGTGACCTTAGAACCAACCTGGGAAACAATACCTGCTGATTCATGGCCCAAGACCATTGGTGAGTGAACAACAAAATCCCCGATTCTTCCATGAGCATAGTAGTGAATATCGGAGGCACAAATTCCAGTTTTCTTCACCTCAACGATAACGTCATGATCGTCGGTGATTTGAGGTGCAGTTTTGACTTCAAATGAAATATCGTCAATTTTGTTCAACACTAATGATGGATTGCTAGTCATGGTAAAAGTAGTTGTTCAAGAGTAAAATTTAAAATCGCTGCAATTTCGATCTATTTATCACCTGTTCTTTATTGTGCATTTAGACAGTCCCCCGTATCGTCCAACTTGGACATTTACCGAAATTTGTACCACGTAAATTTCGCAAAATTGTTGGTTATGTCGTTGTCAATTGCCATTTGTTATACACCTTTGGCAACTACATTCTGGGTCAATTGCAGCCTTGCAAATGGGAATTGACTTGCGTTGTTGCTAGATTTATCCATACACGTTGGAACATGGTAGCATCGGGCGAAGAGGTACAGCATCGGTCAATGCTACATAAGCAAGGCGGTCAGTGTCTACAATAAATGATGTCACGACAACAAAGACTACATCTAGAGACAATGATGGCACAATGCGAACCGTGTTGGATCTCGAGGGGTTATTGTGGGGATTTCTTTTTGGGGTCCAAGGCAACACAGGATTGTAAGCCCCTGTATACAGCCTCCAACTTCAGTCCAGTACGATCTGCTCCAATAAGATCATGGGTGCGATGATAACAAGGAAGTATGGTAGCGCGGCAGCACAGAATTTCTATTGAAATTGTAATACTATTGCGGCAAGGGTTTATAGATAAGGAATGGCACCAATAATTGACGGCGGCCCGTGAGACGGTGTCAGGGCCGCAAGGAGCTGTTTTGATAAGGTATCAAGAGTTCGCACTGGGGTCAGAACCACGCGATGCGAATGAGATAGCGATCAAGTGAGTCTGAACTACGCGAACGACGCATGAAGTTAAGCCAAGGGCAGCAGCAACACTATGAAGCGACTAGAGATTCTACTCCTACATGCAATACGAAACTATAGCAACAGAAATAATATCAGGCTTCCAATGACAGGTTTTGTGTGGATTCGCACGAAAATCTCCCAAATAGAAGAGTCAAAAGGAAACTGACAGGATAAAGGGGAGTGATGACAACGATGACCATCACTTGCACCACCTGTGCCATTGTACAAGACAACGTCATCCGTAGTACCAGCAGTGTAGACTTAACTGCCAACGCCGTAGCCGTTGCGGGCTTTTGACACGAGCAGTGCGGCAGGTAATTTCTCTAGAGTCACTAGTAATTAATTAATTAATAACCTGGATAATCTCGGTTAATGTGAAACAAAAAATCGAATATGGGAGGGGATTGAATAGGAAATTTAGGGCGGTGTTTAGCACCTTGGTACTAACACGGATAAAATCAAGTGAACAATGCGCTAGAAAGCCTGGTTGTTCCTTCGGAACAAACAAATCATTGTCTTATCTCTAAAATTGGAACTGGCAAAATATTTTTTATCTGAAAAATTTCTACCGATGGCATCAGTATAATTTTCACTAGTGCCAAACACCATTTAAAAGTGCCATTTGGGACCGTTTTTTTTGTGGTCTATTCGTATCCATTGGTGTTGCCATGTCTGAGAATTTTATTGAGTCCAGTTCCAATGAGAAGAAGTCGTCTTCGTATGACTATGAAAAGACGTTGGAAGACCATACCATGGTCGATGGGACGGCATCTGAAATAAGTCAAATTGGATTCATCAACAGATGGGCAGCTAAATTGAACGCTGAAACCAAGGGTATAGAGTTGGTGACCGATGCTGAAAAGACAGACAGTTCACTTTGGTCTGCTGCATCCATGTGGTTGTCTGCCAACTTGGTTGTAGCTACTTGGGCCTTGGGTGCTTTGGGTATCACAGTTTTCGGACTTTCATTTTGGCAATGTGTGCTTGTTATCATTTTCTTCTCGTTCCTTGGAGTTACTCCAGTCGCCTGGTTGTCATGTTTTGGTCCTAAATTGGGTTTAAGACAAATGATTTTGTCTAAGTTCATGATGGGTGACTTGCCCATGAGAATTTTCTCCGTCATCAACATGATTGCCTGCGTTGGTTGGGGTGCTGTTAATATCATGGCTTCTGCCCAGTTGTTGAATGTCATCAATAATGGTGCTTGTCCTCCATGGGCCGGATGTTTGATCTTGGTCATTTGTACTTTGTTGGTTACCTTTTTTGGGTACCATATTATTCATCTTTATGAAAAGTGGTCCTTCATTCCTAACCTTGTTGTCTTCATTGCTATCATTGCAAGAATGTCAATTGCAGGAACTTTCACTACTGGTGAATGGGCTACTGGTAGAGACGCTATTGGTGGTGTTTTATCGTTCGGTGGTGCCGTCTACGGGTTTGCTACTGGTTGGACTACTTATGCTTCTGATTATACTGTTTACCAACCAAGAAATACCAATTCCTACAAGATTTTCTTCTCGATTCTTGTTGGATTGTGGACTCCTATCATTTTCACCATGGTTTTGGGGGCTGCTTGTGCTACTGGTACTTTGACCAATAAAAGATGGGATGATTTGTACAAAGAAAAATCTATCGGGGGATTGGCATTTGCAATCTTGGACGAAGACTCGTTGAACTCATTTGGGTCATTCTTGATGGTCCTTTTGGCTTTATCCACTGTTGCTAACAACATTCCAAACATGTACTCCATTGCATTATCAGCTCAATCTGTTTGGTCAGGGTTTTCTAAAATTCCTAGAGTATTCTGGACTATTGCCGGTAACTTTGCTACGTTGGCAATCTGCATCCCAGGTTATTATAAATTCGAAGCATTCATGGATAATTTCATGAATTTGATTGGTTACTATTTATCTATTTACCAATCATTAGTTGTATCCGAACATTTCATTTACAACAGAGGTGATATGAACAAATACGACTACGAAAACTACAAGGATCCAAAAGCTTATCCTATCGGGTATGCTGGTCTTTTTGGATTCTGTTGTGGTGTGGTTGGTGTTGTTCTTGGTATGGGCCAAACCTGGTACACTGGGGTTATTGGTGTACATGCTGGTAACTATGGTGATATTGGATCCGAATTAGGATTCGCCTTCGCTTTTGCTGGTTACAATCTTGCTAGACCATTTGAAAAGAAGTATATTGGTCGTTAAACTGTTGGGGGTATGGATAATGATTTTGTATAATAGTAATGTAATATATTTATGTCGTAACGATTTGCGTAGTGCTTAGAGTTTATAGAAAAGTGGTTTTTAATGATATCGCAACTTATTGAATGTTGGCATCAGGAATACTCTACATTGGACTATTCCAACTTAGTGTCTCTATCATTCTATTAGCTTTATTCTATATACATATTAAACTGTCTATGTACAACAGTAGCGAAGCCTATTTACCTTGGCTCATCTACTTAATGGTGGTGCCAATGCGTGAAATATGACAAGGTTGGCTGTCGATAAGCTAAACCAATCATATTCATGTTATATTTATAGATAACATTTCCGCTAACCGAATTGGAAAGTCTCATTACTGATAACCTTTCGGAGATCTCCAGGATTTTAGAAAAAGACATTATAAGACAGACCGTCGGAAGTTTGGCTTATGACATGTGAAACTGGTCACCTTGTATGGATGTAGTGATTTCATGAATCTTCATGTACCAAGAGTTTTGTCGAATTGTAGAATTTCATTATAGGTAACAACTTTACCTTCGAGTCCAAAGGTCAATAATGTATCATAAATTTCCTTGATAAGTTCCCTATCGATGGAACAACTTTCTTTGTTGCAATCATTAGGCAAATCGACAATTTGAACTAGTTCTCGACTCAAGAACGAGTCCAAATGTGGCAATAACCACATTAGCCTACCCAAATCGTCAGACTCCCTGCTTGCTCGAATTAATATTTTGAACAATTGTTTTGTAAAGAGTCTTTCACTTACGTCTTGCAAAGAATAATTCTTTGATACTAGCAAATCCCCAACTGGTCTCGTTCCCAAACTTAGTACCACTTTTGTTTCTCCATTTTCAGTTTCGACTGAATGCATAAGTATTTTATTAAACAACAGATCAATGAATTGATACTGTTTAAGTTCGATACAGCAGTTCATAGTGATATAAATCGATTCTGGAGTAACCATTATTGGATCTAGTAAGCTGAAATCTATTTCTGATAAATTTAGTTGCCTATCCCTGTGTCTGACAAACCTTGACTTGGACAAGATAGATTGTAAATACGATTTATCAAGTTGTTTCTCACTTTCAATGATATCATCCAATTGATAGAATGATAGCAATTGTTTAAATGTTTCCAAGTTTTCCCTGTGGCTATTGTATTGGATTAAGCTTGACAAGATCTCAGGAGTTTGTTCAATTATATGTTGAAAATGATATGCCTGCAATTCAGGTTCATCTGCTAATGCGGAGGGTGAATGAAGGTAAGCTGGTAAACATTTATAGACCAACGATTGGTAATTATACAATTGAAGTGATCCTAACTTGTCAAGTAGATATTTGAACAAGTTCAAATCGGGAGCATTCAAATTACATGTTAATAACACTTTGACAATGGACAAACCTAGTTCTAAATGTTGAACTCGTGGTACGTTGATAACATAACTTTTATAGATTTCATTCAATGCTTCAAAGTTTTTTAACGATTTATCATTTAAATATCTCAAATAAGCTTCGTCTGACTTCATTAGTTCTTCTCTAGATTTGTACAACTCGTACTGATGAAATACTTCTTCAAGTTTTCGGATATATTCTTCGCTACTAGCTTTCCTGGTTTGGAATTTAGGATATTCGTTTGACTTGACTGCCAGCACTAAATCACTTATATCATAGTTAACGTAATCCGATGATTTGTGACGCTGAAACAAATAACGGTAAGTTCCTAGGTCATTGAAACTATCATTCGTGCTAAAACTTTCAAGCAAATCATCTACGGCATTCTTTTCTAGATTAGCAAAAAAGTTTTGAAAATCTGGTGGTTTAGAATTATCAGCCGAATGATAAAGTGGAGATAAAAGTTTTAAAATATGAGCTTTCTTGGATTCGTTTGTAACTCCATTAATAAATTCTTGGTACAAATATGGGTTTACTTTGGGAATCTCGTCGCTTGCAAATAGTTTTCTGACATTAATCTCCACGATAATTGAGTTCAACATATACTGACATAGAAGCATCAATGTAGCCTCTATTTCCCCATGATAGTACGTCAATGAGCCCAATTTTCGTTCAAGGTCCTCTGGCGAATCGACAGACTCAGAACTAGGGAGGTTGTTTTTATGGAATAGTCCCTTGACATTGGCTTCATTCTGGAGAATCGCAATGATGTTCTTTCTATGGGCAACAAAGTTATCGTGCAACGTCCATCTTTCTCGAATCTCAGACAATTTTCGTGGGAATAGTTTGGTTTGACGTGCTGCCCGTTTGGCATAATCGGCCGAATCAACATTATATAAGTCACCGCTTCTCTTGCTTCTATTCAACATGGTTACAGTATGTGAATTAACATGGTAAAACCGTCGCAATAATAGTACCCGATGCGCCAAAACAGCAGCACGACTCTCCTCTAGGGTCACCATCGCTATTTAGCCCAAAGTTCACTATATTCCCTCCGGTTTCAGTCACCTATCTAACCGTCTATGAACAATATATTTGGGGCTAAAAATCACCATATTAAAATCTTCCCTCCTGTATATAGACGCGACCACATTTTTGGTGCGGCGGTTTAATTTGACCCGGTAATTTTTCACTTGGGCGATTGAACAGGTATCACTAACAAACCACAGATAACAATACAATGAAGTTTGGAAAGGTATTATTGGGAGCAGTGTACTCTCTTGGTTATGTCTTTGCTGCTGATAGTGTAGATGCAGAAAGCAAACAACCACAAGCGATCAATTTTTCGATAGACTACAAGATTCAAGAATTTCCAAATGTCACTGGTGAGGAAGTAATTGAAATCTTCAATGGGGAAAACATCCACCTTGAATATACTGTTCTCAACAATGAGCTTGATGACATCAGTATCATTGGTGTTGGTGGAGTTTTGTTTGATCCTGTCACCAAGGAAATCAAGGCTAACTTGACTTCTGGTGCTGTTGGTCCACTTGTTTTGGGTACTAACGAAACCAAAACTTTTGTTCAAGATATTCCATTGAACTTGATTCCAGACACTTACATTTTCAGTCCACAAGTGTTTATTGTCTTGGAAGATCAAATCAAGATGGTGCCAGTTAGAGGTCAAATGGCCACCGTGTCTGACTTGCCAATTAGCTGGTTCAACCCACAATTGTTGTTTTTGGAATTGATCTTGATTTCTACCCTTGTTGGTGCTGGTTACTTTGCTTACCAAACATGGGGTAAACAATACGTTTCTTCGTCTATCCCATCTCAAGGTAAGGCTAAAAAACAGCCAGTTGCTGCTTCTGCTTCTGCTTCTGGAAGTAAGAGTTACGACTCATCTTGGTTGCCAGAACACCACTTACAAAAGAAGAAGAAAGCTAATTGAGACTCATTTCCATATGGTCAGCTGTTATCTACGATGTTCTAATTAATTTTGAAACTCAGACTGTACTGCTCCTTCTTGGAGCTACTGCTGTCTTTGATTAATAAACAAACCGTGTTACGTCATGGAGCGATAGATTTTTTGTAAAGTAGACTACAATGTGTGTTGAAATGCACAATTGTACTGAACTCTGTGTCTTCAATATTTGTGAATCTGATCATTGCGCTATTGTCACAATGTTGAGTGTTTTCCAGAAGCCACTTATTTCACTTTTGGTGAAATTTAGTAAATACCTGAAAAAAGTCGCGATTTTAGGACCCTTGATTTTGATTAGATCGGAGTTTATTTTAGAAGCACAAACGATATATGAAATAACATTATGCCTTGAGCTGCATGTGCTCCTTGTGACAGTAATGATAAGTTTCAAAAAATGACATCCTAATTTAAGGCTGCAAAACAACGATAACCAAATCCGTTTTTCATCATTAACGGACTATTTGAATATTATGCAAGTACAAATTGTAGAGATATGACGAATATGAACATGAATCCCTTAAGACCAAATTTTTAATAAAATAATATACCATTATGAATAGTCTAGCACCAACCAGAACGACGTTATGTACAGAGTTGGACAGTACAAAACGTCGTGATGAATCTCTAAATCTCCCATAAGAGCTTGATTCTACAAATACACTTCCTTACCATCTAAACTCCCCTACTTTGAATCGAACACGCAAACACGAACAAAGTGAAGTGGTCATGTATACCACATTGCAAAAAGTAGAACATGCACATGAACATCATAATATTCAAATGTTGGACAACAAACCGAAACACAATACATCTTGAAAGTTTTGGCAGAATGTGCAGTTAAAAGTTAGAGTGACTGCAAAAAGAGGTTATTACACAATGATAAACAACCAGTTCTATTTCAAGTCCCAGCCTGTAATATTTAAGTACTATGTGTTGTATTAAAAATCACAGTGTTTGTCTATAGCTTGTTGTCCGTTACTAGCGTCATTGTACTAATTACAGATTCTGTTTGAATGATTCAGACTTGAGACCAAACGATGCGGTGCAGTTTTGAAATAAATAGAAAATACAATGTATCTGTTTCAAGGCATGCCACACACAGCATGCCTCACAATATAAATCAACCAGGAATACTGGAAATTCTCTTGTACATTTTTTATAGGTGATACAGCCACTGAAAAAGGTAAATATTTTCAAACCCAACATCGCCTCAGCGTTTGATTTACCATTTTTACAGAAGCCCAATTTGTTTCTCTTATAAGAATGTATATTGCACTTTTCTTTTTTGGTTTTTGCAACCGTTGCTACAACTTGTTTCAGATAGAAATACTGCATTTCGACTAATACAACATTGCTCGCAAAACTAACCAAACGTATAACACACATAGGTTCATCATTCATTAATCCCTATACTAATATGCGATTGTACCTTAATGAGAAACCAAGGACCTTTATTATCGTTAGTAATGAGTATGCATTGATCGTCAAACACCCGTTTCCTGAATACCATGATAACTCTACCAAATCGCATTCCCACCATAGTTCATCAGCCGCAGCTGGTGCTGAAGCCAAAACTCAATCCCAAGCAAACCAAGTATTCAACAAAGTTATCGTTGAATTTGTCAGTAAAGACTATTTGAATCTTTCTCGATATCGTGATATTACTCCAAGCAAATCCAAACACAATAAGCAACTTCTTGGGTTTTTGGGGTTTTTGAATATAAAGACCAACATTTTCCTTGGTTTTATTACAGGAGACACTGCCGTGGCTTCTCCGACATTGGGTGAATCCGTTCATAATATCACTAGTGTTGATTTCTATTGCTTAAATAATAATGAATTCGATGTTTATGATGACTTGCATTTGACCACAGCTACCAATTATTCAGAACAAGGTAATGCAAACCAGGGTAAAGATTTCCCAACAAATTCCGTACGAAAGCTTTTAACTGATGGAACATTCTACTACTCACCAAATTTCGATATCACCTCAAACATTCAAGGAAGAGGCATTGTTGAAGAAGCCCGTGCCCCACCATTTCAACTACAGGCAAACTCAAACTACTTCGGAAGGTTCATGTGGAATAAATTCATGAATGCGGAGTTGATTGAATTCAGATACAGGCTCACGTTTCACGAACAAGAACAGTTTGATAAATCAGGCTTTTTGATCACGGTAACAAGAGGGTATGCGAAAACGGTGAACACAACGATAGATGGAAATGATGCACTTCTAACTTTGATTACCAGACAATCTTGCGCTAAAGCAGGTCAAGTGTTTGGAAATTGGGGATGCGATGACAATGGTTCGGTAGCGAATTACTCTGAATCCGAGGTTATAGTTTACACAAAACGGTTTCTTCTACTGTATGTCATCGTGAAAGGAAATGTTCCAATCTACTGGGAGGTTGGTACATCTACCATCAAGCGAAACTTGATTACCACACAAAAGAGCAAGCACCTTGTCCTACCAAGATCATTCGAAGCTTCAACTTATGCTTTATCCCGTCATTTTGGCATTTTAGCTGAACAGTACGGTGAAGTACATGTTATTGATGCGTTATCGCAAAATCTTAAATCTTATAAAGGTGAACTAAATCAACTATTCAAAGAGCATATAAACAGGTTCAATGTTACCAGAGAATCATCGAACGTTTCTGGTGCCGATTTATCTGAAGATTTGGAGTTTTCTAATCCATCAAGCAACCTTAAACTAGAAGTAACTGATATACCCATTTCAACATCGCTAATCAGAAAACGAGGATATACTGCTCAAAATATTCATTCCATTGTACCCCTCATATCAAACACCATAATTGATTTTGGTGCATTATTTTACGATAATGAAAAACAAGTATACATTGGAAAACAGTTAGGTGTTTTCCGAGTAACATCGTTTGATAGTTTGTCAAAAGCCAACTATATTTCCAAAATCATTGCACAAGAAGTTTTGGAGTTGGCATGTCGAGATTACGGTATTGATATCGAACCAGACATATTTAACAAACACGCTCTTCTCTGGTCAGAGAATGATCATTATATAACCAATATTGTTGAGCACTTTACGTCGTCATCAAAGACGAAACCCAACTCCACGTCCACCAAGAAAGCCGTAAGGTCACATATTTCAAAAATGTACCTTCATGGTGTTGTCGAAAATAGACCCAATGAAACAGCAATGCTGAAGCTATTAGGTCGGATGCCATATCAGGTAGAGGTGACGTTACACAATCCAATCCATGACTATGTCAACAGAGAATTGAGTAAAAGAACCAAGGAGTTCAGCTTCTTCAAAGATATATCGTTATTTGCATCCACTTTCAATGTGAATGGGCATTGTTATGAAAAAACTATTTGCGACTGGTTATTTCCATCCAAATATAATATAAAGAAAAGTTATGATTTGGTTTTCATTGGAATTCAGGAAATTGTTGAGTTGACCCCAGGTAAATTAGTAAATACTGACGTGGGAAATAGACTCTTTTGGGAACGAAAAATAAACCTGTGTTTGGATAAGTACAATCCAGAAAAAGTTACTTACATATCATTATGGAGTGGTCAAATTGGTGGTATTGCGTTATTCTTGTACATCAAAAATAGCGAAATCAAAAATATAAGTAACGTTGAGGGATCATACAAAAAAACGGGATTGGGGGGTATGAGTGCAAACAAGGGTGGTGTTGCTGTCAGTTTCAACTATTCAAATACCGAAATTTGTTTTGTTTCGTCACATTTAGCAGCTGGTCTCAATAATACAGTTGAACGTCACCATAACTACAAGACTATTGCACAGGGTGTTCAATTCTCTAAGAATCGCAGGATAAAGGATCATGATGTTGTTGTATGGCTAGGTGATTTCAACTATAGAATAGGTTTACCGAATGAACAAGTTAAACCATTGATAAAACAACGAAAATTTGCAAAACTTTTTGAATACGATCAATTGAATACTGAAATGGCTAATGGTGGAAGTTTTCCATTTTTTGATGAAATGGAAATTACGTTTATACCAACTTATAAATTTGACAATGGTACAAAGAATTACGATACAAGTGAAAAACAAAGGATACCTGCTTGGACAGATAGAGTTCTCAGTTTATCGAGAAACAAGATTATCAAGCAGTTGGTATACGATTGCGATGAAGAGTTGGTATTTTCGGATCATCGTCCCGTTTATGCTATGTTTAAAATATCAGTGAACATAATTAACGAGCAACTCAAAAAGAATATTTCTAACGAATTATACGACAGCTACAAAATAAAGATTGGTGATATAAATGAAGTGCTCAGTAACAACAACTTCATGTTCTCCCTTGAGGAAGAGAAGGTGTTACCACCGCCTAGTTCGGAACTTAATAAGTGGTGGCTTGAAGCAGGTAAACCAGCAAAGATTTCGATCCCGGAGTTGAAGAAATCAGAGAATTCTAATGGCGATACCATAATTATCAACCCAAGGGCACCTGTAAACCCATTCGATGATACGAGTGAACAAGAGTTCATAAGTAAAGAAGCTTTATTAAGATCTATTGTTACTGAATCACAAAAACCAGAACTAGAACAAAGCAAGGAAGAAATATCAACATAGGCTCAGTATCATAAACATGCTTGCCACAATTATTTCTCAACCAATTTATATATTACATAGATTTATAGATTATATACCCATGTCTAAGAAATATATTCGATACCTAAAAATTCAAGTTGTCTAAAACGGGCCAAACCATTGTTGTATTAATTAGCATTGGAATCATCCACCTCATCGTTTATAGTATTTTCATTGTTCTCTTCCTCTCCTTTAATTAAATCTGCCTGTTGTAAAATTGAATCCATCTTAGCATCCAAATCGTCAAGCATTTTTTCTAATTTACTGGCATGGTTTTCTGCTTCTATTATTTGCTGGTAGGCCTCAGCAATATTACTTGAATCTTGGTTTCGGGTCATTAGGAGCAACCCTATTTTTAAAAATTCATTCTTTCAAATAAATGTTCTAGAAACCTGCGCACTTGGATCTGTATATATAATTTCCACTATCTACAGTAGATTTATTTCCGTTCATGTGCCAAAGACAGTACCAATGAAGAGTGAATTTTCATCTCAATGGCTCTACAATAGTGATGTCGAAATAAATATATTGCTTTGATATAAACAAAGTTATACGATTAGACTTGCTACCTTAAAACTTTCAAAATATTCGTAAACCGGTCAGTTTAGAAACACTAAGCGTCTCTGTTTCTTTGTAAACCGTTCAAAATGGAAATTAATGACAAGAATGATGCTTGGGAAACATCTTCATGGATACCCACACCCCATCTTGATTTCACATTATCAACTGTAACCTCAATATAAGTTGCGGCTTGAGATTTGGAATCTATACCTAAAGAGTGTTCGTGATAGTGCTTGACATCAATGTTATAGTTCAAGTGTTTGACAATAGCATCATTGAATGCAGATAATTGACCGTTACCTCTACCAACAATCTTAACTGATTCACCATTGACTTCAAGCTCGGCTTCAATTTGTTTCAAACCTTTCTCTGGAGTAGAGATCGAGTAGTCCACCAATTTGTAGTATTGGTCGACAGCACCATCTCCGTTGTTGATGAAATATTCTTGCTTAAACAAGTCTATTAATTCGCCGTTGGTCAATTCTTGACCCTTGACTTCAGCTCTTTCTTGCACTACTTTAGAAAATGCAACTTGTAACCCTCTAGGTAAGTCTAATTCTAAGTTCTTTAAAATGACCCAAGCGGAACCACCTTTACCAGATTGTGAATTAACTCTAATAATGGCTTCATAAGTTCTACCAATATCCTGAGGATCCAATGGTAAGTATGGCAATTTCCATTGCACTTGCTTGCCGGATTTGACTTTTGTATCGTGCACATTGAAACCTTTCTTGATGGCATCTTGGTGAGAGCCTGAGAATGCACAAACAACTAACGAGCCCCCGTATGGTGCTCTTGCTGGAACAGGTATCTTGTTACACTTTTCAACAACATCAACTACCGATTTCATATCGGAGAAGTTCAAGTTTGGATGAATTCCTTGAGTGTACAAATTAAGGGCCAAAGTAACGATATCAACGTTACCCGTTCTTTCACCATTACCAAATAAACAACCTTCAACTCTGTCACCACCCGCCATTTGAGCTAATTCAGATGCTGCAACCGCACATCCTCTATCGTTGTGTACGTGTATAGAGATACAGCACTTTTCTCTTTCAGAAATATTATTACAGAAGTACTCAATTTGATCAGCATACACGTTTGGTGTTGACATTTCAACAGTAGCAGGTAAGTTGAAGATAACTGGTTTTTCCACTGATGGTTCCCAGACAGCTTTGACTGCTTCACATAATTCTAATGCAAAGTCCAAATCAGTATCACTAAATGTTTCTGGCGAAAATTCGAAATCCCAATCTGTACCACTTTGGGAAGGGTCGTCTTTAGTTAAGGTTCTAACTAATTTTGCACAATTGACTGCTTTCTTAATCGAATCGGCCTTTGAAATACCACCAAACACTACTTCACGGAATAAGTCCGAGGATGCTAAATAGATATGCACAGTAGCCTTTTTGGCACCTTTCAAGGATTCAATGGTTCT
>ERZ778017.1545-NODE-1545-length-22351-cov-6.620605_pt1 | contig 22351 bp, 35 predicted proteins | sample MGYA00375747_ERZ778017 | MGnify/ENA primary metagenome ERZ778017 (study PRJEB29350, sample SAMN05509838) | bioreactor metagenome | biome: bioreactor; material: wastewater | place: South Africa: University of Cape Town | collected 2014-03-17 ...
AGTTGGGGCCACGGCGTCGTACCTTGCGCCAACTCGAAAGTGTTTTCATGACGCTTTCTGAGGGCGAGCAAGAGAACATGCTGGATCTCATCTCCTTGATGATTGAGACCACCACCCGTCGTCGCAACCCAAAACCGGAGCATGAGGAAAAGCCAGACCCGTTGCCAGACTGGTTTCCAGCCAAAATGAGATAAAACCGTCAGCACTCCTGTCAACGCGGGGGGTGCTTTTGGTTAACCACGGCAGCAGTGAGATGGAGCAATAGCAAAACGTTTACCAAAATCTTTGAGAAATAAATCGAATACCAAGCACCATTACCAGTCACATCTCACTGCATCGAGTAATAATCATTACTTGACATAAATATGGCTACCGTCAGGTAACGCAATCATCACTGTGACCCGTAGTAGCCACTAGCGAAGCAAGTAAAAGCTAAGCAGAGAGCAATGACGACGCTAGGAGTCATGCTATCAACTTCTCACTACGTAGTCACTCGCTTAGTAGCCACTGTTTAACTTGGTAGCCACTGATTTAGCTTTTACTTCCGTAGTTAAGTGTTTTTTTTTTAACACTTCCGTCCACTCAGCTTTGGCTTGCTTCACTGTGACCCTTTGTAGCCACTGATTTAGCTTTTACTACAAACACTTCCCCCCCCCTACCCCCCCCCCAGCGGGGCGGCGATGAGTTGGTCATGTCTGGTTGGTGAGGCATCGGGCTGAGTCCCGAATCTGGTGGGCCACTAACCCCACCCGCATTAACTTATGCTACTTCCTCTGTGGGACGCAAGTGACGTGCTCAGGCAACGCCAGGCTCCCGCAGAGAAACACCCAGTCTGTGAATCAGGCCCAACTGTTTAAACCGTATTGTGCGGTAGTGGCTTCACGTTGACTGAGTGTTCTCTACCTATCGTCGCGGGGTGTAGTTCTCACACGAGTTTCTGACGATTTCGTAAGTACGAGAGAAAATAGGGTTGATACGTTTCGTGTCAACTTGACCTGGTGTTATTACAGATTCCGCATGTATTCAACAAAACACATGACTTGAACCTGCGACGATAGATAGAATCGGGTACAGAACCGCCAGACACTCTCTTGACGCTGGGGAGAGAGTACTGTAACATTCCAAAGTGAAAGGAGCGAAATGACACGGTTTGGTGAAATTGCGAGGCGACGTATCCAGCGGCGTGAGTTTGGTGTGTGGGAGACAGAGGCGCGGGCTGTCGAAGAGTTCTGTCACTCTATTGAGCAGTTCCGCGAATTGGATGACTCAACCCGTACTGGCTGGTCAACGTCGTATCGGGAGCGACGTAAACAAAAACTGGTTGAGACGCTGAAGACGTACTGGCCGGAACTCTCTGGTGAGAATCGTGATGAATTGTTGCGCGTCCTGACGGATGCGTTGCCACGCTGGAATCGCAACGAGAGGCGCCTCGACGGACTCTCCGATGCTGAGATCCCACGCGAAGATCCATTTGCCAGTGGCGACACGGAAGAGTTGACCTTCAAGATTCTGAAGCAAGACACCGTGAATGATAGAAAAGCCAACCTGCTCTATAACGAGTATTTTTTACACCAAGACGAGTTATCCAAGCATTTGAGTGAGCCGTTGGATGAGTTCCCTGCCTTCTCATACTGGCTGGCGATGAAGACATTGATTTACGGCTTGGAGTATGTTCCGCGCCTTGCGGAGCGTTTGCACGAGTACTACCCAAAAGCAAAGATCAAGCAGATTCAGCAATTCCGATGGTATGCACAGATCAATCACCTCAAAGACATGCGTGATCCCTACACGTTTCTGAGCAAAGTCGTTGGTGAGTTTCCCGAATTGGTAGATGTCTGTGGCGGCATGTTGCAGACCTACGCCGATGCGGTAAGAGCTGATGCATCGGTGCTGAGTAGGACGGCGAGAGAAGAACTTGGCTTGCTGCCTGATATGCCAAACACGGTAATTGATCTGCGCAAACAAGATCTCTGGCAGCTCCGTCAACGGATTCGCAATGCCTATGTCAGTACGGGGGATTTTAAACGAGTGGCTAAAGCGTTTGAGCGGAGCGCACTCAGTGTGCATCGACTGCTGATTGATCTCGGGGTGATGGAACAGCGCGGTATGCAGGTACAAACGAGTTAGGAGAAGGAATGACATTTAAACCTGAAGAACACCTCATGAAGGTTAAGGGCGGCGCTGATTGATCTTGGCGCGATAGCAGCGTAGGAGTGTAATGCCTTTTCCCAAAGGAACGAAGTTTAGTGAAGAACATAAGCGCCAGATTTCAGAGTCGCTTAAGAAATACGCAAAGAAACCAGGTAATCACTTAGAGCAGTTACATAAGAAGGGTGAGGAACATCCCAATTTTAGGGGAGGTATCAAACCTGAGTATTACAGACGAATTGCGTTTGAACATTATGGAAAGCAGTGTGACACCTGCGGTACTTCAGAAGGGTGGATTATTGTCCACCATAAAGACCAAAATAGACGGAATAACGACATTGATAATCTTCAAGTACTCTGCGCAAGTTGTCATTTAAAGCTTCACCATCAGTTGAGAAAGGCAGAAGTTGGATAGTAAACTATTTGACCCAAATGACTATCTTATCAAACTCAAGGGGAAAGATTATCTCGAAGTCCGTTGGCGACTGGTCTGGTTTCGGCAGGACCATCCCGAAGGGAGAATCGACACTGAACTAATTGAGCATACTGTCGGTAAAAACGGAGATCCGAATGCCGTTTTCAAGGCGACTGTCTCGTATGAAACGGTGGACAGTTTCGGTAATCGCGTAATTGCTTCAGCCGCTTCTCACGGTTCTGAGGAAAAAAGTGATTTCGGTGATTACCTCGAAAAAAGCGAGACGAAGGCAATTGGACGTGCTCTAGCGGCTCTGGGGTACGGAACTCAGTTTACAGATGAGCATGACTTCGGCGGAGAAAATGGCAGAGTCGTGGATGCCCCTACGGAACGTAAGTCAAAGGGTAATGCTGGCGGTGGTGCCGTCTTCGCTTGCGAGAATTGCGGCTCAGTCATCAAAGACACAACGAATAAGACCACAGGTTCAATCTTCACAGCCGAGAAGAAGGCAGAGATCAGCAAGAGCAAGTACGGAAAAACCCTTTGTTGGAATTGTCAGAAAGAGAAAGCAAGTTAATGCGGCAACAATTTATCGCAGATCATGGCGTTGATACTGATGGAAACCCGGCAGGCGGCTACAGCATTGCGCGAGGAATCAACATCGAGTGGCAAAACGGACCTCTTGGAACAAAGCGATATGAAAACGGCGCATTTGTTGAGACGTTAATCGCCATTGCAATGGACCGTATCGAGTTTTATCAGCAGTCTCAATTCGCGTGTGAGGAAAACAAAGAAGCTTTGTCCGCGCTGAAGGCAGCATTGCACGCCCTCGAAAACCGCACTGCTAATCGCCAACTTCGTGGCGTTGAAGGGACACACCAGGTATGAGCATTTCACAGATTCGGAGCAAACTCGAAGCAATCATCGCGGAGATTAATGATATCGAGGCGCGGGAAGCCCCGCCACAGATGTCGGCTACCGACTTCATCAACCACGCTAGGAATGTCTGCCGCAACTTCCAAGGGCCAACGCCAGACGATGAGAAACTTCATGGCTTTTACAAGGACACAGGCGGCAATCCAGCCCTCATGAGCCTCTTGGCAGACAGGGTGTCGCGGAAAGAAGAGAAAGAAGGCGAAGCGATGAAGTCGCCTGGTGGCTACATGGCGGCAATTCTCCGCAACGCAAACCGGCGTGACTTGCTGGAAGAAGCAAACCGACGTTTTAGTGACGTGGTGAGCGAAGCACCTGAGTTTGAGGACGATGACGAAGGAGAAGTCGAGGAAGCGCCAGTGATTGAGCAAGTGATGACGGCGACGAAGAAGCGTCTCGCAAAGCCAGTGACTCCGTAGGATGGCTACTCCCCTCGAAGAGCAAGAGTCTCATTACTGGATCAATCAATTGGACGGTGTAGCCTACATCTCAACCAACATTGCGAAAGATAAACGGTACTGGCGCGGGAAGCAGGCTGACTCCCGCGTCAAGTCGGTGAGTGAGGATGGTGATGTACTCAACCTCACAGTCGATAAGTCGGCACTAAAGATTGGGCTCAAAGCACAGCGACACTTGAGTGAAGAACAACGTCAAGCGGCAGCGGCACGTTTGGCTGAAACAAGAGGGAAACATGGATAGTTATGAGATCAATCAAAACCATTGTTTCGGAACTGCTGGCGGAGGAGGACAAGTGGGCGGCCAATCCGTCTGATGTCTGGGGATTGCCCACCGGCTACCACGCTTATGATCTCATCACGGGTGGCATTCATAAGTCTGAGTTGACGGTGTGGGGCTTCCGCACTTCCGAAGGTAAGACAGCGTTTCTCGTTCCCGCATTGTTCAACGTCGCCAATTACCTCATCGACAAAGAGTATGAGACAGGTGAGCCGCAGGGCCGGGTGTTGGTCTACTCACCAGAGATGACAGATACCGCGTTGTTGCAACGCTATATCAGTCTCAAAGCTGAGGTGCCGTCACGACTCCTGCGTAAAGGCAAAGCCACGGAAGAGCAGCGGCGGAAGTGGCGTGAGAAGGCTTCACTGATGCAGGTGTATGACAATATCGTCAACATCGAAGCAGGTGAGACGATTCTGATGGATGACCTCGCTGCCACCATCGAAGAAGCGACACGCAAGTATCGCGATGAAGGCGGTGTGGCTCTCGTCGCGGTTGACTATCTCCAACTGATTCAAGGCAATGGCTTCCGTACCTATGACCAGGTAACTGATGTGTCGCGGCGACTCAAGAAACTCACGATTAAGTATCGACTCCCCATCATCGCCATGTCTCAGTTCCGCCGCGTTGACTTCGGTGAGACAGGTGAGCCGACGCGCCCTTACTCAGCGGAGTTGAAAGAGTCTGGTGACATTGAGAACAGTGCCGACAACATCGGTATCGGCTGGCGCAAGCCAGTGAAGCGGGGTGACTCGTGGGAGCCGGGAAACATGGCGCATTTCTGGGTGGACAAACATCGTAATGGACCGCGCGGCAACTTCAAGATGATTTATAACCCCTCACTCACGCAATATCTGAGTGATGATGAGGAAGTTCACATTGATGGCGAGACGTAATGAGTGAAGGTGTATCAGCAAGCCGACAGTCAAAGCTCAACAAAAGCCACGGCAAAGCCTTTGAAGCACGCATTAAGCGAGAACTGAAAGAACTTGGCAGCTACATCTACTCGGGGACCAAGGGCGATGTTGTTGCCGGGAAGTACATCGTGGAGTGTAAATACTCAAGCGGCTGGTTCCGGCTTGGCATGTTCAAAGACTTTCTCGGGCAGGCGAAGAATAATGCAAAGTGGTGGCACAGTCAGGGTGATCCGAAACAATGGCTGATTGCTCTGACAGGTGGTGGCAAGAGTGGAACCGTGATTTGTATGGATAAAGATGAGTTTTTGCACTTGTGGAAGAAAGCATACGGAAATGAACATCCGAGTAGCAATTAGCGGCAAGATGGGCAGCGGTAAAACCACTCTCGCCAAAGCGTTGCAAACTGAGTTTAGTCAGATGCCTGACTTGTATGACACCAACGGTTTCTACCCCGAGATTCGTGGTTTTGGTGCCCCAATTCGTGAACTGCTGGCTGCTGGTGGCATTACCAAAGAGCATTCCGATTATCGCCAAGCGGCCCAGAATGTTGGCATGACGATGCGGGAGATTGATCCCTGCTTCTGGATTCGTTACTTCCACAATCACGCTAAAGCCTCAGTCATCATCGACGACCTACGCTTCAAGAATGAATACGAGTTCTGCCTACAGCACAAGTTCTTTCTCATCCGTATCGACAGGTCATTGCATCCGTTTGATACGCATTTTGAGTCACATGTCTCTGAGACGGATCTTGATGACGTAAACGGGTGGGATTATTCCATCTACGGCATGGTTAGCCCACCAAATGTTGACAAAGTTGTGAAACAGATGATGCCAGAAATTAGGGATTTCTTTTGTGATAGTGAAGTTCAGCGACGAAGAATTGTTGAAGCTCTTTCGCCTAGCGCGGCAACGGAATGACCCCAAACAACGCAAGTGGAAGTCGCAAGGCTGGAATCGGAACAAGTCAGCCTTAGCGGGTCATTACGACGGCATCATGGCTGAAATGGCGGTAGCCAAGTTGTTAGGTGTTGAGATCAACGAAGAGATTTATGAAGGAGGTGATGACGGCAGTGATCTCGTGTTACCAGACGGCAGAACCATTCAAGTCAAGCATCGTGGGCAGCGGGATTGGGACTATGCCCTTAACAGTGCGGACCTTGACGACTTTATCACAGACATTGGGGTTCTCTGCCAGCCCACTCCTGAGTACGACGACGATGCGGTGGATGTGGTGGGTTACATCACGAAGGAGCAGTTTGCGGAGAGAGCCTTCAGAACTAACTTTTTGAAGAAGCCGAATGGCTGGCGTTTAGCAGTGCAACAGAAAGATATGGAGCCGATTGAGGCCTTGTTGGGAGTATTGGTATAGGAGGTTGATTGGAGCGGGTAGCACTTGACATAGAAACGACTGGTTTGACCTTCACGACTGACTCAGTTCAACTTGTGGTTCAAAACGATGGTGACGAAGCCATGTTTATCGAGACACCAGGCTCACTACCACCGCTGCGTAATGATCTTGAGTACATCCTTCATAATTCATCCTTTGACCTTCCGTTTCTCGACTATCACTACCACACCGGCTTTCCCAAGCATGTTTTCGACACGCTGATTGCGGAGCGACTTCTGACAGCAGGGTTAGACGTAAGCCGTGATCTCAAAACCGTGGCGAAGAAGTATCTCGACGTGGATCTGGATAAGACGCTGCAAACCTCTTTTGATGGCGGTGAGTTGAGTGAAGAGCAGTACGAGTATGCCAGACAAGACACTGATGTCCTGTTTGGGATTCGGAAGGCACAACTGCGTCGCATCCGAGAACTGAATCTGGATACCATCTGGGACATCGAGAAAGCCGTCACCCCCATCTTCGCCAAGATGATTCGTTATGGAGTCAGGCTTGACGCTGATGCCTTGCGTGAGCTGATTACGTCTCTCACACTTGAGTACGACAAACTCAAAGAAGAGTTGGAAGTGCTCTTGACACCGTATGTCAAGGATCTGCGTGAACAAAAGTATCTCGATGCTGAGGCAAAACTAGACGAGTATCTAAGACAATTAAGACACGCTACGGAAGCTTTTGAATTAGGCTGGCACGACTTTATCCGTTTCTCTCGCACAGACGCCTTTTCCACCACGGATGAGATGAGGGTGTCGTGGACCGACGAGTCCATCGACAGGAAAGATGGCAAACCCAAGGGTCAGAAACGCTATGTTAAGTGGAGTCTCAGCCAGTGGCGTAAAGAGCATCCGCGTCCTCCCAAAGTCACCTATGACCAGTCACCCATCAACCTCAACTCATCCAGTCAACTACTCGAAGCACTGAACAAAGCAGGTATTCTGGTAACGGATACATCGTCATCCATGCTGCGCAGAGTCCTGACTGAGGTGACTGATGAGCAGCGAGATACGATTCTGCTGCCACTGATTGACTACAAGAAGCGAAGCAAGTTGCTCTCCGCGTTTGGTGACTCATTGTTGGATCTGGTGGATGAGCACGGCTATGTACATCCCGGTTTCAATCAACTTGGCACGGCATCCGGCAGGCCTAGTTGCTCTTCACCAAACATCTTGCAGATCCCCAACAAAGGAGGTTTTCGCAAACTCTTCAAGCCTGATCCGGGGCATGTCGCTATCGTCTGCGACTTCAGCGGAATGGAAATGAGAATCGTTGCTGAGTTATCCGGTGATCCGTTTCTGATGGAAGCCTTTCAGAAAGGAGAGGATGTACACGGCAAAATGACAGCGAGAATCTTTGAGACGGACAACTTCACGGATGACCAGCGCAAAGTCGGGAAGATGGCAAACTTCCTGTTTCTTTACGGCGGTGAGGCGAATAAGCTCCACCAACAAGCGGCATCAATGGGATTCCCTATGACCAAAGAGAAGGCGGTAGAGATTATCAAACGTCAACGTGAGACGATTCCTACCGCACACGGCTGGATTCGACGCAACCAACTGCAAGCGGTGAAGAAAGGCTATGTCTCATCCGCGTTGGGAAGGCGACGCTGGTTTGATATTGAAAACACGTTTCGAGGTGAGATTGAAAGGGCGGCGGGCAATCACGTCATACAAAGCACAAATGCGGACATCACTAAACTGGCGATGGTGGCAATTGATAAACTGCTGGCTCCCATTGGCGGAAGAATCATGCTTCAAGTGTACGATGAGATTGATTGCTCAGTACCGGAAGAACATGCAGCGTATGCGGCGGAAGTCGTGAAGTCGGCAATGGAGCAGGCGGCACGAGTCGTGTTGAAACGTGTGCCCGTTGCGGTGGACTGCCACATCTGTCGCTCTTGGGACGAAGAGGATGTTGTTGAAAGCTTGGAGGAAGCAGCGTAAGTGACGACACTCAAAGAAGAACTGGCAGACGTAGTTAGCCGTATCACAGTCCTCGAAGAAGAGAGGGCAGCCAAAATCCGGCAAGCAGCGTTGGGAGGGTTGTCAAGCATTTCTGGCGTGAGTCAGAAACAGTGGGATTTTCTTACAGATGAACAGTTAGCTGGATCTAGAGCAAGATCTTTAGCGCAGTTAATCAGAGATTTGAGATACGTCACACCCGTGATTCAGAAAATCGGGTATGAAGGCTACGTCCTGTGGACAGCCGTGGTCTGTGCTTTTGCTATTGGCGTGCCGGTTGGTGCCGCGATTATGTATCTGTGGGGTTAGGCGTATGACAATCAACATCACGATGAATACGATTCAGCCAGACCCCGTTGAACTTTATGAACTCCCAGATCACTTTGATCCCTTCATCAGTTACGACGCAGACAGTCTTGTCTACCTCGCTATGCAGGTGGATGAGAATGAGGTGGTGAACACATTGTGGGTTTTCCAAACACAGCAAGGTGCTGAAAGTTTCTGCCAGTTCTGCCGCGACGATGACCAACTGTTTCGCGAGACATTCCCGCAAGAAGCGTTGCCGAAGAATGGATACTATGTGATTCCGAAGCCGTTTAGTTATATGTAGGGAGGTGATATGCGGAAATCTAAGAAGAAGCGTTGGGTTGTCTATTACAGCAGAGACTTTGAAGGTACTCCGTATGCGATTTTCAAAACGGAGTCCGCTGCTCAGAGATATATCGCTGAAGAGTCTCAGCAGTTTTATAAGGACACACATGTTGTACTACGCCTGAGTTATTTGCCCGTGGATTACTTCAAAGAATAAGGAGCGATGTGAGTGAAGTTGACATCCGTTACCTTGTCGGCATTCCAACGTCTGACGCGCCTGTTTTCCTCTCATGCCCCGCCCACAACGACAAAGGCAGAGCCAACCTCGCGGTTTATGCAGACCACACTCACTGCTTCCGATGTGGATTCCATGAAACGGCGGAAGCATTTTGTCGTCGTCTTGGAGCCGAAGAGTCAACGCTGGCTCAGTTACCAAAACGGGACATGGCTGGTGTGGCGTCCCTACGCCGTGTTGAAACAGTCCCGCGAAGTCAAGTCCGCATCTGGCACCACAACCTCGTCACCGGAGCCAGACAACACCGACGAGAATGGTTCTATGCCAGAGGACTCAATGACGACACTATCTCCAAACATCAACTCGGCCATACAGGCAATTACTTCAGCATTCCAGTTGCCAGCGGTATTGCTTGGGCCTACAAACTTAGAGCAGACCCAACTTACACAGACCCAGAAGAACCGCGTTATCTCAACTCTAGAGGACTGGCAGGATACTTTAGACCAAATCGCGGCGGCAGACCAACGGTTATCTGCGAAGGGGAGTTTGACGCCTTGCTTCTTGCCCAGTACGGAATCGACTCCATCACCGTCTTCAACGGAGCCGGAGCAATGGCTTCACTGGCAAAAGATTTCAAGAGCCGTCGGCCTTATGTCGCAACCGACAACGATGATGCCGGAGACGAAGCCTGGGACAAACTCAGGGCTGCCATCCCCGGTGCAAGGCGAATAGCCTGGGAGTCAGAAATAGATGGTAAGTACATCAATGATATATCTGACTTGTTGCTTACATTCCCGACAATTCAGCGGGGACGCAGGCTGAGAGAGTTGCTGAATGGACACTGAGACAGACACACGCAGCGATTTAACACGGTTTCTAAACAAGTTGGTTACTAGTTCACAGTCCGCGTTTATTTGGCGTCAAGAAGCTTTACTGCTCACACAGGTTGTAGCAGCTCTTGTTGAGCAATTAGGCGGTAAGGCGAAGGTGAGAATTCGAGACAGCGAATCGGGTAAGTATCTCACCAAGAAGTTGGATTACAAGGAAGCTCCTAGTGGTGAGATGTACGTGATTGTAAAAGACAGTTCTGAAGGACTTACTTAGTGGGTATTCAATCTCGATATAGAGCCTTACTTCAGCACAACGTAGATCTGACACTCCTGATTATGGATCTGGTCAACCAACTTGGCGGAGAGGTGGTAGTGCCATCAATCATGCAGATGGAGAAGTTGTACGCATCGTCTTTCCTCAATGACCAAGTGCTACCAGCCGGTGAGCATCGACTCAGCCTTGGGTCAGTACCGGAGATTGGTGGTGAGACATTCCAAGTGTAGGCTGGCTTGTTGATGGGAAGCAGTACAGCATTGATGAAGCGTTAGCTATTGCCGAGTCAGAAGGCGCCTTTGACGGCTTTCCACCAGCAGCCTTGAAACAGATGGGAGAGGATTCGGATAGAGATCCCTTGATCTTCTCACCCTCATCCGCCACAGATTGTCTGCGCAAGAAGTTCTTGCTGGCTGAGTATCCCTACTGGCTGGTGCCGCAGAAACGCTGGGCCTTGACGGTTGGGAATGCGCTTCATGCCATGTTTGATGAAGGTGGAGAGTTCAACGAGAATCGGCTAAACTTGACCTTACCCAACGGCGTGGTGATGTCCGGCCAAGTCGATAAGTATGATGAGAAGCGACGCTGTATCGTTGACTACAAGACGGTGAGCAGCTTCGATTACTTTGACGGCGCCACCAAGCAGCGCAAACGTATCGGAGGTGAAGCGAAACGAGAGCATCAGATTCAGGTCAATCTTTACAACCTCGTGTTGCAGCGGAACGGCTTCGAGGTGGATCAAGCCGAGATCTGGTATATCCGCACTACCAAAGAGGCCACGAGACGTTTAATTCCTGTGGAGTTGTGGCCGCTGGATCAAGTTGAAGAACTTGCTACCCTACTCAGTGAGCCGCTGCGTGTGTACAAAGAATCAGGCATCTTGCCGCAAGCCTTTGCCGAGGATGATCCAGAGTACTGGCGTTGTGGCTTCTGTGAGGTAAGAAATCATTGTCAACGGCTTGTGAAGGAAGGGAAATAATACAGGAGTTAAGCACCAAAGTTTGCGTACAAAGGTACTCTTTTCACGATGCTAATCGTTATGCTATGCTGATTGCCTAGGGGGACATGAGTCATTCCGAGGCATAAACGGATTGGGGCCTGCGTGGTTCAGAAGCGGCTACTGGCGGAGCAACTGTATGAAGCGGTAGAGAAGGGAGAGAAGCTGGTGGCGATGCGGCTTATCGAAGTGTTGTTGGATTATATGGAGGCCGAGAAGCGGCCTTATCAACCGAAACGGCGCTGTACACACATTTCATAACGAACACATTATATTATTGAAAGCCTTCAAATCGAGGGCTTTTTTGTTTGGAGGAAAATGGGCACGGTTTTTCTCGTTGTTGAGAAAGAAGGCAATCACAACGTCCTTGCGGCTTTCAGTTCCGGCGAAGTGGCGCGGAAGTGGACTCAGTATGATGGCAACTCAAATAAAACATCAATTACCGCATTGGAAGTCAACAAGGAACTTAGCAGAATGCTTGAACGTCGGCAGTATGAAGTGCGCCGCGCACAGGAAGACCTCGCCAAGGTGCAGGAGTTGATGAGTCAAGTTGAACAGGCGGCTGAATAGGTGTTTGTAACGGAGCGATTTCATCTTCCAGAAGAAACGAAGCAAACCCTGAAGCAATTGCCGGTGCGGTGGGGCTTTGGTGAGTTTTCTCGCGCTGTGTATTTCAGAACCTACTCTCGCCAGCGTGAAGACGGCTCACAGGAGCAGTGGGCCGACACCGTTATCCGTGTGGTGGAGGGCGTCGTCTCAATCCGCAAGGACTGGTACAAGAAGATGGGCGTACCGTGGGATGAGAAGAAGTGGAGTAGCATCGCACAACGCATGGCGGAAGCAATGTTCCACATGCGCTTCTTGCCGCCTGGGAGAGGCTTGTGGGCGATGGGCACGGAGTACATCTTCGAGAGAGGCAGTGCTGCCCTTAACAACTGCGCGTATGTGGAGATAACAGACAACTTGCCTGCGGCTGCGTCGTGGTCAATGGACATGCTCATGTGCGGGGTTGGCGTCGGTTTCGGCACGCGGGAAGCGGGAGCGTTGAATCCGGCACGCATGGCCCAAGACACGTATCACATTCCTGACACGCGCGAAGGCTGGGCTGAGAGCCTGCGTCGTCTTCTAGAGAATCCGCTGACTGAGTTTGATTACTCACAGATTCGTCCAGCCGGTGCGTTGATTCGTGGGTTTGGTGGTGTCGCGTCTGGCCCTGATCCGTTGAAGCTGCTGCATCAGCGTATCAAGAGTTACCAGCAACAGTTTGTTTCCAGCCAGAACACAACACGTTTCATCGCGGATGTGTTCAACGCGGTTGGTGCGTGTGTCGTCGCCGGTAATGTGCGACGGAGTGCTGAGCTTGCCACTGGCTCCATTCATGACTCGACATTCCTCAACCTCAAGAACTATGAACTCAACCCGGAGCGGCAAGAGATTGGCTGGATGAGTAATAACAGTGTTGTGCTGGCAGAGCCACATGACTTCACGCATCTCCCCGACATCGCTGATTTGATCCGTACCAACGGGGAGCCTGGCGTTATCAACCTCATGAATGTTCAGAAGTACGGCAGATTCAAGGAGAAGAAAGTTGATTATGCAGTAGGATTCAACCCTTGTGTGGCAGGTGAAACTCGTATCCTGACCCGTGAGGGTTACGTACCAATCGAAGAGCTTGTCGGGCAGTATGTCTCTGTTTGGGACGGATCTCGATGGACGTGGGTTAATCCAAGTATTACAGGATCAGACCAAGAAATGGTGAAGGTGTCACTCAGTGATGGTACTTCACTTCGCACTACGAAGTATCACAAGTTTCACGTCACTTATGATTACCACCAAAAAGAACCTTACGTTGTTGAGGCGCGGAATCTGAAAGAGGGCACAAAGCTTTGGAAATACGCCATGCCTGTAGTGCTTTTTGGAGAGGCTGTAGAACCAGAGCTTGCTTATACGCAAGGGGTGTTTGCTGGTGATGGACACCTTGACGACAAAGGGGCGAATGTTTGGCTGTATGGTGAGAAGCAAAGCCTTCCGGTAGTAACCTCTCGTCCACTCACGCCGTACACAAAGCAGGACAGAAGTCACGCCAAGGTAGTGGTGCCTGTCGTTGACAAGCGGTTTGTGCCGTTTGACTGGGACGTTGATGCACGACTTGCTTGGTTTGCTGGCTTGATTGATACAGATGGCACGCTTCTGAAGGATGGTCAGATTCAGATTGGTAGTGTGAGTAAGGAGTTTCTGTTAGACACTCGTCTCATGCTTACGACGCTTGGTGTGCAGGCTAAGGTGGGTCTGATGCACGAAGCCGGTATCAAAGCGATGCCGGATGGCAACGGTGGACTAGAGGACTACTACTGCCAAGACTGCTACCGCCTCATGCTCAACGCCTCAGATGTAGAGTTTCTGAGCAAGATTGGTATTGGCGAGTACCTTCATCGCATTGATGTTAGTAACGTTTCGCCTAATCGAGATGCGCGACGTTTCGTCACGGTAGTGAGTGTTGAAGACGACGGAGTTGAGGAAACCGTCTACTGTTTTGAGAACATGTTCAATCACACCGGAACCTTTGAAGGCATCGTCACTGGGCAGTGTGCTGAAATTCCACTAGAATCCTGTGAATTGTGCAATCTGGTTGAAGTCTTCCCGACTCGCTGTGCCGATGTTCACGAGATCTATGACGCGATGTGGTTGGCGACGATTTATGCGAGTACCGTGTCGCTGCTGCCGTCTCATCGCGAAGAAACCAATGCGGTGGTAGCACGGAATCGACGTATCGGTGTGTCCATCAGTGGCATTGCTGACTGGCTTGATGCGAGTAATGTGGCAGATCTGACCACGGTGTTACGTTGGGGGTATGAGCAGATTGTGGAGCCGACAAATCGACTCCTCGCGACTCAAGCCGGTGTGCCAGCCTCAGTACGACTTACGACGGTAAAGCCGTCTGGAACCATTTCTCAACTGGCTGGGGTGAGTCCTGGCATGCACTGGCCGATTCATCGTCACTACATCCGACGTATGCGCGTCTCAGAGAACAGCCCAGTGACGGAACGGCTAATTGCAGCAGGCGTGCCACATGAACCGGATGTCTACTCAGAGAACACACTGGTGTTTGAGTTTCCACAGAGTGCGGGTAAGGGTCAAACTCGTAGTGTCAGCGATGTCTCAATCTGGGAGCAAGCGGCGATGGTGGCCTTCCTTCAGCGAGAGTGGGCTGACAATGCAGTGAGTAACACACTGACTTTCCGTAAAGAGGAAGAGCGAGATCTTGAGAAAGTGTTGAGTATGTATGCACCGCAGATCAAGTCGATGTCAATGCTGCCAGATGCTGAAGATTCTTATGAGCAGATGCCTTATCAGCGTATTACTCGGGAAGAGTATCGGGAACGACTCAGCAAGATCAATGAGGTTGACTGGCAGACGTTTGGTGGCAGTGACGGACAGGATAGCCGGTTCTGTGATGGGGATAGCTGCACTGTAGACTTCGTGACTGCTGACTGATAAGGAGAAAACATGGAAGAAGAACTCCTACTACACTGTAAGTGTGGTGAAGAGACGTGTGAAACGACACTCACATTTGGTGATGCGAATGCCACGTTGTATTTCCGAAATCGAGGTGTTTCGTACTACTTTGATCTTGGGGAAAGCGGTGCCAAAAGCCTTGCCGGTCACTTACTTGACTGGCTTGGCTATAGCGAGTTGAAGGATGAGCTAGAGCACGGAGCTTTGACAGAGGTGAAGCGTATCGTAGCGGCGGAGCGGAGACTGTAAATGATAGGCGATGCCTACTCCAAAACATTTGTTCCTATCTCCGATTCACAGTTGGAGAGTTTGGATTTGAGTTCTACATCGAGTGTGTAAAGCCTCATCCGCGTTGGTGGAGATGGTGGGTTACCATGCACATGCCTCTGCTGAACATGGATCTCCACCATTACGTGCCAGAGTACTCGGGGTGGGTTGACGATGAAGTTTGAGTTTGAAGGTGAGTTGCGGGTGTTTGACTCAAGTCCTTGGGATCTGCCTCACAAAGGTATGACTTTGAATGATGAGACAGTCGCTACTCTTGTTTGGCAAGAGCTTCATGCCTGGCCGGTGTTTAGAGATGAGACTTTGAAATACGGCAAGTGGCGAGTCACGTTTGAGAGGTTGGAGGAAGACGCTGAGTAAGTATCTTTTGTTCTCGGGTGATCATTACTACCCAAACGGCGGATTCAGTGATTACCAAGGAGTTTTCGATTCTGTTGAAGACGCTAAGGAACACCTGGTTATGATGGCATCGTCTGATAACAGTTGGAAAACTGACTGGGCGCAAATAGTGAAGTTGGCAGGAGAGGATTTCGAGTTGGTGTGCGAGTACTTCGATGGGAATTGGTATCCCAATGACTAAGATTGATGTACTAGACCACGGCTACGTCAGACTCGTCGGTGTGTTGGGTGATGATTTGACGGTAGTCAATGCGGCACGAGTCTCGATGAACAAAGAGTCTTATTGGCAGATTACGTATGACTCGCTTGAGGACAGTCTGTTCAATGACGCACCGGGGAAAATGGAACTTCAGACAAAAGATAAGCGTTTGCTCAAATATCTGGCCGAGCATAACCACACCAGCCCATTCCGTCACTGTGTCTTGAGTTTCGAGATTTATGCTCCACTGATGGTGATGCGGCAACTTGGTAAGTACCGGGTGGGTAGTAGTTTCACGTTTGAGGACAGCGATGATCCTATTGAGACGTGGAATGAATCGTGTTTTCCGGGGCATCAAACACTGCGTTCTCATTGGGGTAAGCAGTACACGGTTGAACAACTATTTAATCTAGGTCAAAAAGCTCTGGGTAAGTTGCCAAAAGTACGGTCAGTTACTTCTGAGGGTGAGATCATTCAAAACAAGATCAAGGCTGTTTGGAAGGTTGGCGTCCAGCCGGTTTACAAAGTAACTTCTGCTCTTGGCTTTGAAGTTGAGGCTACTGGCAATCATCGTTTCCTTACTACAGATGGCTGGGTAAATCTGGATCATCTACAAATTGGTGAGTCGGTAATGATGAATGGCGTTCCGGTTTACCGAGACAAAACGTGGCTTGAGGAACATTATGTAAAGAGGGGCTTGGAACAGAAGGAGATGGCCAAACTTGCTGGGTGTAGCCATCACACGGTACGTAAGTGGATACACGAGTTTGGCTTGCAGCAGGATCAAGTGAAGCGGATGTTGCAGCACAACCAAAAGTTTGGCGTGTTTGGCAAAGGCGAGACTAACGAAACAAGTGAGGTGATTCGAGAGCGAAGTCTTCGGATGGCTAAAGCACGAAAAGGCATTCCAGCCTATGCTACCGGGGAGGAACACCACGCTTGGAAAGGTGAGGAGGCTTCAATCGCGGCTGGCTACGCCAGGGCACGAGATCTTTATAAGCCTGATAAGTGTGACTATTGCGATGCGCGTGAGAAACTTGAGATTCATCACCGTGACCGAAACCCGATGAACAATGATAAATCAAACATCGGTTTCCTTTGCTCTAAGCATCATCGAATGGTTCACGGACTCAGTGTTCTGATGGTTGCTCATCCGGTTCCGGTTACAAATATTGAGTATGTCGGGGAGTTTGAAACATATGATATTGAGATGGAGCAAGAGCCAAATCTAGTGGTAAATCAGTTTGTGGTTCACAACTCACGCCGCTACGTCACTGAGGAGCCAGAGTTCTACATTCCTGACGTTTGGCGCAGTGCTCCTGAGAATAAGAAGCAGGGGAGTGGTGAACCTGTTGATTCGGAGAAAAGTTCAGAATTGATACAGTGTTTGTATCAATTGGGTGAGATTGCGGAGGGCTGGTACAAACACGCGCTAAATGTCGGTGTTTGTGCGGAGCAGGCGCGACTCTTTCTCCCTGCCTACGCGCTGTACATCCGTAGTCGCTGGACGGTGAGTCTGCAAGGTGTGATCCATTTCTTGCAGCAGCGGCTTGGTGAAGACAGTCAGTGGGAGATTCAGCAGTACGCAAATGCGGTGTTGGAATTGACAAAGACGAAGTTCCCAGAATCAATGGAGGTGTGGGGTCTGTAATGAATAGTGCTCCAAAGCTTTACTCAATCCGGATTGGTAAAGATGAGATGGGTGATATTCTGACGCTTATCAACAACGCGATTAATGATTGCTACCACAAGCGTGAGTATCCAGCAATTGTCTACCAGGCTGTCAAAGTGCGGGAGGATGAGTTGTTTGAGTTGCGTCGGGAAGTGTATGAACAACTCGGTGTGAGCGATGAAGCCGAGTTCTGGGAGAAGGCTGAGGAAACGGAATGAGCGGGTACGGATACTTGCACAGCATTCATGACTCTAAACCATACTGGCGAGTGAGTTGGTACTGGAAGTCAACAGGGCAGTACAACGCGAGTTATGCAGTGGACAAGGCGCAGAGTAAGGATTTCAAATCTGAATCAGGGGCATTAGACTTCGCTTCGCGTAAGCGGTTTGCACAGACACAGTCTTGGAAGCCGACACCAATCACCAAGGTCTACGTCTCAAAGGTTGAGCCAGTGATGCGGTGGGAGTTGGATGAATCAATCACAGTGCTTGAGACTGATAAATATGGTGTGCAGACCTGTAGACGTAAAGGTGATGTAGAGACATTTAAGCGGTGTATTATCAACGGTAGTGAGATCAGATTCATTAGTACTGAGGATGTGGCAGTAGCGAAGGCGCTGAGTCATGACTGAAGCGAAGAGTGTGCTCGTCATTACCAATGCCGACGACGCAGATAAAAATGAGACTACGCTTTATTTTGAAAGTAGATCTGGTGTTCTTCGCGTTACCTCTTACATAGATGGAGAGTCGGTGAGCCAAAGGTTAGTTATTGATAAAGACTCTGCCAAACACTTTGCTTTTGTATTGCACCGATACGGGTTTGGCGAGATTTAGGTATGATGACTGACTGTAGCACCTGTTTCGGCTATGGCTTGTGGGCTATGGGTGACCCAGTGCCGATGGGTGAGTTGGACGCTAAGGATGGTGAACCAACAATACCGTGTCCTGAATGCGGCAGGGATTATAACAGCGTGACTGCGAAACGGGTACGTTGGTATTATGACCCTGCGAATGACTTGCCGTGGCTTGAAAAGGTAACGAGATTGTTGAAAGAAGCAACTCCGAGTCAGGTGAGTGAATTGTACACGTGGAGGAAGAAGAGTGATGACTGAAACTGATCTCGATGCGGTGCGCTACATGAATGGCATGACTCGAAATACGGTAGAGACCTGGCTTCGGCAAGCTGAGATTCAAGTGCTTGACGGCACGGCAGATAAGTACGACAGACGCATCATTGACCTTTGCGTGAGTTGGCTGGATATTGAGCAGCAGTTGGTTGAGACGAAGGCCCGCATTGCTGGTTTGGAGAAGTGAGGGGACGCAATGGACGACGAGGATGAGCTAGATCCACTCACCAAGAAGTATCTCTACTGGTTTCTGATTATCGCTATCGTGGTTATTGCGTACCTGTACTTCACCGCACCAGCAGGGATCAAGCATTACCAGCGTGGGGGTGACACATCCTACTCACCCACGTATACGACACTGCCACCAGGCTCTCGCTGTGCTGGGCATTGGGAAGTAGTAAGTCCTAATGGTGAGTACAAGGTTGTTTGTGTTTACCCGTAAGGAGTGAGTAATGACTGATCCATACAATGAAACCTTTGTACCACTAAGCGACGAGAATCTTGAAAGGCTAATTGAATCAACTTTTCGCGGAGAGGCAGTCGATCCACACGAAGTCAAGTATGCGTTGATGGAACTTCAGATGGCACGGCTACAGCGAAGGTATGACGCTGAGCAACTTGCGTCTGACATCAACGCCTTCGGTAAAATCTTTGGTTTTGAGTAACGTGTAGAGAAACCTAGCACGCGGCTGTGCCGCTGCTCTGTAGCTTTGCTACTTAGTTAACGTAGTGTGTTTCTAAAGCCTTGCCGTGCTGAGTAGTGTAATCATACCAGCGCCGTGTGTGGTGTGTGAGTAACGTAGTAAATAAAGTGAGAAAGATGGGTGAGAAATGAAGGTTAGCATTGATCTTGAAGACCTGCTTTCTGGTCATCCGATTGAAGTTAGTTCAGAAAACATAGACATGTTGAAGCGCATGTATTTACACGAGGTGTATGACGGCAAAGTCGTTATTGGAAATCTGTCATTTTTCTCTAGGCCATCCATCGCCGCTGAGTTGGATAGACTGCTGGCACAGCGAGTAAAGCCTTCAACCGATGACAGGTTTGTGATGAGTCGTAAAGTGTGGCAGCGATACTGTGAGGAAAAGCTTCTTACCCCAAAGTCACTCGATGATATTAAGATATATGAAAGACTTAACTACCGTGGTGTGTTTATTGAGACACAGGACGAAATAGACGGCGGTGTGCGGTTGAAGTGTGATTACTATGTAAAGGGTAATTTGTAGTGAATATGAGGCTTGTTTCGTTTGTGCTTCACATTTGGCTTGGCTTGATTGTGAATCCGTACCTCGTTTTGTCCTATGCCGTTTGGTATGTCGCGAGTCAGTATACCGACAAGATTGTCTTCAGTTACGAGAGTGTTGACACGGCAATTGGCATTACGTTTGTTGGTCTGCCGCTCTTCTTGTACGGAGGTTGGTGTCTAATGGAAAAACATATCTGGAAGTAGTTTCTCCCCGCCAGGCTTCGTGTCTGGCTTTCTTTTTGCCTTGCGGCTGGAGAAATTGACGTAGAGTGGAATGGTGTCGAGAGGAGCCGTAACGGGTGAGTCATTTCCCTAGCTCCTCTCTGTGCCCAAGGGAAGGGCAAAGGAAGTGTAACCCAGATGTTTCGTTGTGTCAATAATGTTATTGTCAAGCTGTTTTCTGGTAAAAATGTTATACGATTTTCAGGGGTCTTGTTTTTAGCATTTTTATATCACGATTTTCAGAGGGGTAGGAACAGAAACAGACACAGAAACAGACAAGGGATACGGGTACGCAAACGGAAACAGAACAAGGAACAGGAACCGCAACAGGAGACGAAGACGAAACGGGACAAGAAGCAGGCACAGCAAGAGACAGAGATCAAGGAACAGATAGGGCAAGAGATAAGGGAAACGCAACAGCAGACGGTGACGGAATGGCAGGAGGAACCGCACCAGCCTGCGGGCTGACCTTTTCTTATGTCAAGTACCATGCCGCAAGCCGCGATGCTGAGCTGATGCCGTAGGGTAGGCGACAAGCCGGAGCGATGAGCTGCTACCCTGATACGATACGACTCAAGTATGCTGCCCAACATTGTTCATTCACTGGCTGTGAGAATGCTTGACACCCTGGCGGGACTGTGCTATCATTACATCAATGGAGTTAGACGACACACGAGAGGGGCAGGACATGAAATCCCTACGCAAATACAAGGCGATGCTACACGCAGACAGTCAAGCATTAGACGCTTTGATGCTTTCCGTTGGAGACCGGGAACTAACCGAAGAAGAAGCACGCAGAAAGTTTCGGCTAGAACGCGCTATCGAAGAAACGATTCAAGCCGTGTTTTATCTCCAGCAAAGCCAGTTATCGTCGGTAGACTAGCAAAATACCCTCAAACTGCAACCATTTGATAGCACGTCGTGAAGGGATCAAACACACACCTAGCCGGTTTTATTGACAGCGCAGGCAATTAGGCCACAACGTGACACACAGCGGCTGTTTGATAGCCTTAGGCTAACTAAGGAACACGGAAAGTAGGGAACATATCAGAATCACTGAATGTATCGGCTACACGACGTAACGCGATGATGGCAGTGACAGACAGAGCGGGTTAACAGTCACCCGATACCCGCTCTGTACCAAAAGGAGAGTACGATGGAAACGAAAGTATATCTCGCATGGTGTCCGGCTAGTGTCTACTGGACAGGATTACCAGAGACGGCTAAGTACATCGACATGACGGATAACCGCGACTGTACAACGCCGGATGCGTATCAGGTTCAATGGTCTATGACGACTCCTGAAGAATGCGTGAAGATGGCGAAACAGTGGGAGCAAGAGGGGCACATTGTCTGTGTTCAGGTAGGAGATACCTACTATGAGACAGCTATCAGTTAACCCGCGAGATCAAACTAAGGCTAGCCTAACCCGCTAGCCTACACTTTTACCCTCACTGTGAGTCAATCTGTATCAAGCAAACTAAACCAAATTGCTCATACAACCCCTAGAAACTGACCAGACAACCACTTGACACACTCTCATCCATCGCTTATCATAGTGTCATAAGGGAATGAGACAGCGACACGGAAAGGAAACAAACGATAGCAGGGACAGATCAGTAATGCGGCAAGCTTCTAGGCTCTACTGGACAACCTGACTCGTCAGCCGGTGGGAAAGCCTAAGAGGAACAAACCAAAGACACTGAACAGTCAGAATTGCGGAACAGGAGTAGCGACGATGCCACGAGTAAAGCGCACTGATCTAGACGGAATGCTCAAACTGGCAGCACACAACGCAGCACAGGACGGTAAGACTCGGTATCTCTACGCGACGTACTACGGTTTCACCATTGTGAAAGAGCAATGGAAACCTCAGGACAACTACAAGGTATCGCCGGATGGCGTAGTCAGTTTCGTACCGTCTCCTTATGCAAGACCACAGGAGTAACCCATGCTGCAACAATGGTTAGCTGATCCGGCTACCGATTATCTCAGAACACCCGGCATGATGACACAGCCAAAGGAGAGACAGTACAGCGCCAACACGAAACGGGTTATTGCCACCACATCTAAGACGTATATTGTGGTGCAGGACGTTGCAGGGATTGAGACAATCATCGGTACGGTTATCAAACGTGGCAAGCGCCAATTCCAGAATAGCAACACTGGCAAGATGTATCGTAGCCTGACAGAGGCAGCTAATTCTATTACACTCAGTCAGACAGTCAAGACGGTACACAAAGATCGGAA
>ERZ778017.1550-NODE-1550-length-22257-cov-5.445816_pt1 | contig 22257 bp, 19 predicted proteins | sample MGYA00375747_ERZ778017 | MGnify/ENA primary metagenome ERZ778017 (study PRJEB29350, sample SAMN05509838) | bioreactor metagenome | biome: bioreactor; material: wastewater | place: South Africa: University of Cape Town | collected 2014-03-17 ...
CGGCACGCCGCGCATCGCCAACCGGCTGCTGCGCCGCGTGCGCGACTACGCCGAGGTACGCGCGTCCGGGCGCATCGACGCCGCTACCGCCGATGCCGCGCTGAAGATGCTCGACGTCGACGCCAGCGGCCTGGACGTGATGGACCGCAAGCTGCTGCAGACGATGATCGAGAAGTTCTCCGGCGGACCGGTGGGGCTCGACAACCTCGCCGCCGCGATCGGCGAGGAGCGCGACACGATCGAGGACGTGCTCGAGCCGTACCTGATCCAGCAGGGCTTCCTGCAGCGAACGCCGCGCGGACGCCTGGCGTCGCCGGCGGCGTGGCGGCATTTCGGTCTCGCCGCGCCCGGCGCGCCGGGCGGCTCGGGCGAGTTGTGGGGCGACGAAGCTTCGCGCGGGTAGAATCCGGCGCGTGACAGAACCCCTGCCGGCAGCGGCCTTTTCGATGCCGATCCGCGTCTATTACGAGGACACCGACGCGGGCGGGATCGTCTACTACGCGAACTGGCTGCGCTACTTCGAACGCGCACGCACCGACTGGCTGCGCGCGCTCGGCTTCGGACACCGCGCGCTCGCCGACGAACACGGCGTGCTGCTCGTCGTGCGCGACGTCTCGGTCGACTACCGGCGCCCGGCACGGCTCGACGACCAGCTCGTCGTCGACGTGCGCCCGGTGGCCGTGCGGAGGGCTTCGTGCCTGTTGTGGCAGAGTGCGCGGCTCGCCGGCAGCGACGAAGCCCTCGTCGTCGCGCAGTTGCGCTTCGCGGCGATCCGCCGTGGCGACGGTCGCGCGACGGCGTTCCCGCAGCCGCTGCAGCAGCGCATCCGCGACTCGTTGCCCGCATCGGCCGATGCATCGGCCGACGCGCCGGCCCACAGCGCCGAAGGATGAAGCCACGAATCCGCCCTCGAACCCGCTCCCGGTGAATCCGTCATGAACAGCGAACTGTCGATCGTCACGCTCGTGCTGCACGCGAGCCTGCTCGTGCAGTTCGTCATGGCGCTGCTGCTGCTGATCTCGCTCGGCTCCTGGACGGTGATCTTCCGCAAGGGCTTCGCCATCCGCGCCGCGCAGCGCGCCACCGACGATTTCGAATCGGAGTTCTGGAAGGACCGCGACCTCGGCACGCTGTACGAGGAGATCCGCACCGGCCGCGCCGATCACGGACCGCTGGCGCGCATCTTCGAGTCGGGGATGAGCGAGTTCCTGAAGACGCGCCAGCAGAAGCCGGGCGACGTCGCCGCGATGCTCGACGGCTCGCGCCGCGCGATGCGCGCGGCCTACCAGCGCGAGATGGACGCGCTCGAGTCGAATCTCGCGTTCCTCGCCTCGGCCGGCTCGGTGAGCCCGTACATCGGGCTGTTCGGTACGGTCTGGGGAATCATGAACTCGTTCCGCGGACTGGCGAACGTGCACCAGGCGACGCTCGCCGCGGTGGCGCCCGGCATTGCCGAAGCGCTCGTCGCCACGGCCATCGGCCTGTTCGCCGCGATTCCTGCCGTCGTCGCGTACAACCGCTATGCGTACGACATGGATCGCCTGTCCACGCGCTTCGACAGCTTCGTCGACGAGTTCTCCAACATCCTGCAGCGACAGGCGAGGTAGCCGTGCCGACTCCCGGACCGCGCGGCCGAGGCCGCGGACGACGCATGGTCAACGAGATCAACGTCGTTCCCTACATCGACGTGATGCTCGTGCTGCTCGTCATCTTCATGGTGACGGCGCCGATGCTGCCGCCCGGCGCGATCGACCTGCCCAGCGCAGGCCGCAGCAGCGAGCGCCCCGACCGCTACATCGAGGTGCAGGTACGCGCCGACGGCGAGCTGCGCGTGCGCGGCGTCAACACCGGCGATCCGTCGGAGCGACGGATCGGCCGCGGCGACCTGCGCGGCGCGATCGAGCAGATCCGCGGCGACGCCGGGCAGATGGCGGTGGTGATCAGCGGCGATCGCGCGGTGAAATACGAGGCGGTCATCGACGTGATGAGCGAGCTGCGCCGCATGAACATCGAGCGCATCGCGCTGCTCGTCAAGCCGGCAAACTGAACGGCGCATGGCCGACCCGTATCGCAGCCGCAGAGGCGTTCCGGCGGACGACGCGATGCCGCGCTCGAGTGCGGCCGGCGTCGTGCGCCGCCCGCCGAAGCCGAAAGGACGCATTCGCGCCTTCGCGCTCGCGCTGCTGATGCACGGCCTGCTGATCGCGATGCTCTTCGTCGGCATCCGCTGGCAGTCGAGCGCCCCGGAAGGCGCCGCTGCCGAACTGTGGGATCCGCCGGCGGCCGAGCCGAAGACTGCGCCGCCGAAGCCCGAGCCTCGCCCGGAGCCGAAGCCGCCCGAGCCGCCGCAGGCCGAGACGCCCCCGCCCGCGCCCGTCGCGCAGGCGCAACCCGAGCCTGCGCCGGAACCGAAGCCCGACATCGCGCTGGAGCAGGAACGCAAGGCGCGCGAGGAGGCCGAGCGGCGCGCCGACGAGGAGCGCCGACGCCTCGAGGCGCGCAAGCGCGCCGAAGAAAAAGCGCGCCGCGAGGCCGAGGAGAAAGCGCGCCACGAAGCCGAGCTGAAGGAACGACGCGAGGCAGAGGCGAAGGCGAAGCAGGAGGCCGAAGCGAAAGCCCGGCGCGAAGCCGAAGCGAAGGCGAAGCAGGAAGCCGAGACGAAGGCCAAACGCGAGGCCGAGGCAAAAGCGAAACAGGAAGCCGAAGCGAAGGCGAAGCAGGAGACCGAGGCGAAGGCCAAACGCGAGGCCGAAGCGAAGGCGAAGCAGGAAGCCGAGGCGAAGGCGAAGCGCGAGGCGCAGGAGAAGGCGCGCCGCGAACGCGAGGAGAAGCAGCGCGCGCAGTACCTCGAAGGGCTGCGCGCGCAGGCGGGCTCCGGCGACGTCGCGCGGCTCGGTTCGGCAACCGGCACGCAGGGCAGCGCCGGCAGCGGCATCGACTCGGGCTACGCGGCACGGCTGTCCGGCCTGATCCGCTCGAACACGATCTACCAGGTTCCGCAGGATCTCGCCGGCAATCCGAAAGCCACGTTCCTCGTGTCGGTGTCGCCCGATTGCCGGATCCGCTCGGTGCAGCTGCGCCGCTCGAGCGGCATCCCCGCCTGGGACGCCGCCGCCGAGCGCGGCATCGAGCGTAGCGACCCGCTCCCGCGACAGGCCGACGGCAGCTGCCCCTCCGAACTCGAGATCCTGCGCGGCCCGAAGGACGACCGCTGATCGCGCCGAACGCAACGCCGATCGGGGGCCGCGCAGCCGGATCGATATAATCGTGGGTCGCTTCACGAGGAGCTACATGAGGCAAGTGCTTCTGGCGGCGGTCGTCGCTCTCTCCCTGCCCATCGCCGCACAAGCGCAGATGCGCCTCGATGTCTCCGGCGTCGGCGCCACGCAATACCCGATTGCGATCGCCAACTTCGCCACCGACGCCCGCGCGCCCGAGCAGGTCGCCGACGTCGTCCGCAGCGATCTCGCGCGTAGCGGGTCGTTCCGCGTCATCGATCCCGGCGTCACGCTTTCCGAGTCCGCCGCCCCCGACTACGCGTCGATGCGCTCGCGCGGGGCCGACGCAGTGCTCGGCGGCTCGGTCTCGCGGCTGCCCGACGGACGCTACGACATCCGTTACCGGCTCGCCGACGCCGTGCGCCAGGCGCCGCTCGGTGGCGAGTCGCTCGTCGTCTCGGAACACGACCTGCGCTTCGGCGGTCATCGCGTCGCCGACTGGGTATTCGAGAAGATCACCGGCGAGAAGGGAATCTTCTCCACCCGCATCGCCTTCGTCTCGAAGCAGGGAACGCGCTTCAAGCTGAACGTCGCCGACTGGGACGGCGAGAACGTCGTCTCTCCGCTCACCTCGCCCGAGCCGATCATCTCGCCGTCGTGGTCGCCCGACGGCACGCGCATCGCGTACGTCTCCTTCGAAAGCAGGAAGCCGGTCGTCTACGTGCATACGCTCGCCACCGGCCAGCGGGTGCCGGTGGCGAACTTCAAGGGCAGCAACAGCGCGCCCGCGTGGTCGCCCGACGGCCGAACCCTCGCCGTCGCGCTCACCCGCGACGGACTGTCGCAGATCTACCTGATCACCGCCGACGGCAGCGGAGCGCCGCGGCGCCTCACCACCTCGCCGGGCATCGACACCGAACCGGCCTTCGCGCCCGACGGGAAGTCGCTGTATTTCACCTCCGACCGCGGCGGCTCGCCGCAGATCTACCGCATGCCGCTCGACGGCGGCACGCCCGCCCGCGTCACCTTCGGGTCGTCGTACAACGTGAGTCCGCGCGTGAGCCCCGACGGACGACTGCTCGCCTACCTCACGCGGCGCGACGGCCGCTTCCTCGTCGCCGTGCGCGATCTCGCCGGCACCGGGCAGGAAACGATCCTGTCGGAGACCGGGCGCGAGGAGTCGCCGAGCTTTGCGCCCAACAGCCGATGGGTGATGTTCGCCACCCAGGCCAACGGACACGACTCGCTCGTCGCAGTCACGGTCGACGGCCGCGTGCGCCAGCGACTCACCTCGTCGGCCGGCGACATCCGCGAGCCGACGTGGGGCCCGTTCCCGAAATGAACGCGGCTCCCGTTTTTTTCTTTTCCAGCACGAATGACGATCGAACCCCGGGGAGCAAGATGAAATCGAGGATCCGACTGGCAGTGGTTGCACTCGCAACGGCCTTCCTGGCCGCCTGCAGTTCCGGCGTGAAGCTCGACGACGCGTCGACGCAGGGCTCCGCTCCGATCGAGAGCCGTGACGCCGCGGCACAGGGCGCTGCCGGCGCGGGAGCCGACGGACGCGGCATCCAGCAGGTGCAGGTCGAGCAGAGGGATCCGCTGAACGACCCGGCCAGCCCGCTGGCGAAGCGCAGCATCTACTTCGACTTCGACAGCTTCGTCGTGCGCGACGAATTCCGTCCGACGGTCGAAGCGCATGCGCGCTACCTGCTCGCCAATCCGACGCGCCACGTCGTGATCCAGGGCAACACCGACGAGCGCGGCAGCCGCGAGTACAACCTGGCGCTGGGCCAGAAGCGCGCCGAGGCAGTGCGCCGGGCCATGACGGCGCTGGGCGTTCCCGATTCGCAGATGGAAGCCGTCAGCTTCGGCGAGGAGCGCCCGCGCGCCACCGGCACCGACGAAGCGTCGTTCGCCGAGAACCGGCGCGCCGACCTCGCATATCAGTGATGCACGCGCGCGCGCTCGTATTCGCCGCTTCGCTGGCCGCGCTGTCGGGGCTGCACCCGGCGGCGCAGGCCGCGCTCTTCTCGGACGACGAGGCGCGCAAGGCGATCCTCGACCTGCGCGGTCGCGTGCAGCTGATGCAGCAGGAAACCACGCAGCGCCTCGACGAGCTCACGCGCCAGGTCGGCGACCTGAGCGCGCGCGTCGAGCACATCGACCAGGCCGCCCGCGGCCAGCTCGAACTGCAGTCGCAGCTCGAGACCCTGCGCCAGGAAGTCGCCCGACTGCGCGGCCAGCTCGAGGTGCAGTCGCACGAACTGGCCACGGCGCAGCGACAGCTCGGCGACCAGCTCGCCACCGTCGACACCCGGATCAAGAAGTTCGAACCGGTTGCCGCCGAGATCGATGGCCGCTCGATCACCGTCGACCAGAACGAGAAGCGCGCCTTCGACAACGCGCTGCAGATGTTCCGCGCCGGCGATTACCGCGGCGCCCTCGCCGCCTTCCAGAGCTTTCGCTCGCAGTATCCCGACAGCCCCTACCTGCCCGGAGTGCTGTTCTGGCTGGGCAGCAGCCAGTTCGCGCTGAAGGACTACAAGGGCGCGATCGCCAGCCAGCAGGCGCTGCTCGCGCGCTACCCGGACAATCCGCGGGCGCCCGACGCGCTGTTCAACGTCGGCTACGCGCAGGCCGAGAGCGGCGACCGCAAGGCAGCGCGCGCGACGCTCGAGCAGGTCGTCGCGAAATACCCCGACAGCCAGGCCGCGCAACGCGCCCGCGAACAGATCGCCAGCCTGCCGGCGCGCTGAGCGCGGGCGCGTGCGGGTCGAACGCGTGCCGCGCGAGCCGAACCCGCGCCTGGACTCCGAGGATCTCGTTCTCTTCGCGCGCGTCGTCGAAGCGGGCAGCCTCTCCCGCGCCGCCGAGCGCCACGGCCTGCCGAAAGCCACCGTCTCGCGGCGCATCGGTGCGCTCGAAGCGCGAATCGGCGAACGGCTGCTCACGCGCACGACGCGCCGGCTGTCGCTCACCGAGTTCGGCGAACGCATGCTCGCGCACGCGCAGCGCCTGGCCGAGGAAGCCGACGCCGCGAACGCGCTCGCGCAGCATCACCAGAGCACGCCGCAGGGGCGCCTGCGCGTGTCGATGCCTACGGGGTTCTGCGAAGAGATGGGGCTCGTCCCCTTCCTGCTCGACTACGCGGCGGCGCACCCGCACGTGCGGCTGGAGATCGACGTCTCGGCGCGCCGCGTCGACCTGATCGCGGAACGCTTCGACGTCGCGGTACGCATCGCCGCCCAGTTGCCCGACGATGCCACGCTCGTGGCACGGCGCCTGGTCGACCTCGACAACGCGCTCTACGCCAGTCCGGCGTATCTGGCGAAAGCCGGCCGGCCCGCTTCGCCGCCGCAACTGCTCGAGCACTCCGGGCTCGGGCTGGTCTCGGCCACCGGCGACCTGCTGCCGTGGGTCCTGCAGCGCGACGGCCAGCGATGGGAGGGACTCCCCGTCGGACCGCTCGCGTCGAACTCGGTGGCGCTGCAGATCGCGCTCGCCGTGCGCGCGCTGGGCATCGCGGCGCTGTCGTCGCGCGTCGCCCAGCCGTACGTCGACCAGGGCAGGCTCGAGCGCGTTCTTGCCGACTGGTCGCTGCCGACGATGACGGTCTGGTGCGTGACGGCCGGCCGGCGCCTGCTTCCCGCGCGCACGACGGCGTTCATCGAGAGGCTGCGCGGCGCGCTGGCCGCGCCGCGCGCACCGGGGAAGCCGACGCCGTCGTTTGACGGTGATGGCGGCAAATCCTAGAATCGAGGGCTTCGCACTTTTCGCTTCACTGTCTTGCAATGGGCCGTTAGCTCAGCTGGTAGAGCAGCGGACTTTTAATCCGTTGGTCACTGGTTCGAATCCAGTACGGCCTACCAACGCTCGAAGTGCTGCCCTTCCCGGAAAACGTCCCGGATGGTCTGGCTGGCGACGAAGTACCTGCTCACGGCCGCGATCGTCGTCGTGGTTTCCGAGGCGGCCAGGCGTAGCGATCGGCTCGGCGGCTTCATCGCCGCGTTGCCGCTGGTGACGGTGCTCGCGCTGATCTGGCTGCAACTGGAGAAGCAACCGCAGACGAAGATCGCGAATCACGCGTGGTTCACGTTCTGGTACGTGCTGCCGACGCTTCCGATGTTCCTGTTCTTCCCGTACTTCCTCGGACGGCTCGGCTTCTGGCCGACGCTGGGGGCATCGGCCATGCTCACGGTCGCATGCTTTCTCCTCACCGCGTGGGCGGTTCGACCCTTCGGCATCCAGTTGCTGCCCTGAGCCGGGGCGTCGCTCCCTCAATGGCCACACTGCGCTCGGCTTCGGTCAGCCGTCGGCCGCGTCGCCCTTCGGCTTCGGGCTCACCCAGATGCTGGAGCCGTTCTCGTGCGTCACGACGAGATCGGGATAGCTTCGCACCATGTCGGACAACAATGAGTGTCCGAAAGACGGTTGCTGCCAAACATTCCCAAATCGGGTATGATGCTTCCCAAAATGGGAACAAGTACGAAACCTCGCATTCATTCGACGCCCGCTGGCGGACTCGCCGGCGCGTTGTTCACGCCGGTCCAGCAGGTCGTGCTGGGCCTCCTGTTCGGCCAGCCCGACCGGCGTTTCCAGAGCGGGGAGTTGATCCGGCTCGCCGCCTCGGGCACCGGGGCGGTCCATCGCGTGCTGATGCGCCTCGCCGATGCCGGACTGGTATCGGTCGAACGTGTTGGAAACCAGAAGTACTACCAAGCCAACCGTGGAAGTCCGGTGTTCGAAGAGTTGCACGGCTTGGTCTCCAAGACGTCCGGCCTGGTCGGCCCGCTCCGAGCCGCGCTGGCGCCGCTCGCCGGGCGCATTCGGGCCGCGTTCGTCTACGGTTCGGTCGCGAAGGGCACGGATCGCGCCGGGAGCGACATCGACGTGATGGTCGTCGCGGACGACCTCGAATACGCGGAGGTCTTTTCTGCCTTACAGCCGGTCGAGTCCGCTCTCGCGCGCACCGTCAATCCCAACCTGATGTCGCTCGCCGAGTGGCGTCGCAAGCGCACGCAGGCCGGGTTCGCGGCGCGCATCGCCGGACAGCCGCGCCTGTTCCTGCTCGGCTCGGATGATGACCTCGGCTGAGCTCGGCTCGGCGTGCCCCGGTTCTCATGACCTCAATCGCTCGAACCGCCCGGTGCGGACCCGCATGCCGGGTAGGAGGGGATCGGTCAGCCATGCTGGCCGCCCCTATCCCGATTGCCGAATGCCGGGCAAAGGCCGCGCAGACTTCCGGACTACCGAGGCACGCGGCCGATCCGTCGATATCATTCGGCGATTCCCGGCGCGCGGTGGCTGCCGCAGTGGCTGCCGCAGTGGCTGCCGCAGTGGCTGCCTCAGTGGCTGCCTCAGTGGCTGCCTCAGTGGCTGCATATCCGCGTCCCGCCCGCGCGTCGATCGTCCCGCTCCCACCGAATGGAAAAGCACGATGCGCTTCTTCCACAAGCACTTCCCATGGCTGTTGGCATCGGTGCTGCTCTTTGCCAGCGGCGCGATCCAGGCGCAGGACAAGGTCGTCTACCACATCGACAACAGCGAACTGCAAGCCACGAAGGGCTTGCGCAACGTGCGCAACCATCTTGACGTCGCCCCGAACACGAAGATCGTCGTCGTAGCGCACGCCGAGGGCGTCGACTTCCTAATGGAGGGCGCGCGCGACCGCAAGAACCCGGACATCCAGTACGCGCCCCTGGTATCGGCGCTGACGGCGCGCGGAGTCGTCTTCGAGATCTGCGAGATCACGTTGAAGAACCGAGGCCTGAATCGCGAGCAGTTCGTGATGGATGCGCAATTCACGCCGTCGGGCGTCGCGCGCATCGCCCAGTTGCAACTGCACGAGGGCTTTGCATACATCAAGCCATGACCCTCGATGCGCATGGAAGGCGGGGGCTGAAGCGAAGCCGAAAGATCAGGCGTTCCGGCCGTGCAGCCGCTGCGACACCTCGCGCAGCGACAGCGTCTTCGTCAGCAACGTCGTCATGTTCTTCGCGCAGCGTTGGGCAACGTCGTCGAACGGCACCCATGCGTAGCCGTCCATCTCCGGAACGAGCCGGCCGCGCGCATCGCGAAAACGCGTCGAGCAGGAGCACCCCGAGGGGTCGATGCGCTCGCTGCGCGTAGCGAACAGGTGCAGATCCTTGCCCGGTCGGTAGCGGAAGCGGCCGAGTTCGACGAGCGCATCGGGCGCGAATCGAAGCCCCGTCTCCTCGAAAGTCTCGCGGATCGCCGCTTCGATCTCCGATTCGCCGGGCTCGCGTCGGCCCTTCGGGATGTCCCAGCGCGCGGTTCCCGTCGCATGGCACAGCAACAGTTCGTCGACGTCGTCGACGACCAGGATTCCGCAGCTCAGGACGGGGCGGGACACGGGAAATGCGCAGCGGGTCGATCGACGGGATCGGGTCGGGAACTTCGGGTTAGCCTTGGCGATTCTGTACCAGACGGGAGCGCGGCCACGATGCGGATCGCCACCTTCAACGTGAACGGGATCAACAGCCGCCTGCCGCGCCTGCTCGAATGGCTGGGCGAGACCTCGCCGGGCGTGGCCTGCCTGCAGGAGCTGAAGACCTCCGACTCGACCTTCCCCGAAGCGCCGATCCGCGAGGCGGGCTACCACGCGGTCTGGCACGGACAGAAGGGCTTCAACGGCGTCGCGGTTCTCGCGCGCGGAGCACAGCCCGTGGAGATCCGCCGCGGCCTGCCGGGCGACGACGCCGACGGGCAGAGCCGTTATCTCGAAGCCGAGGTGAACGGCATCGTCGTCGCGTCGATCTATCTGCCCAACGGCAACCCGCAGCCCGGTCCGAAGTTCGACTACAAGCTCGCGTGGTTCGAGCGGCTGATCGAGCATGCCGCGCAATGGACGAAGCACGATGCGCCGGTCGTGCTCGCCGGCGACTTCAACGTCGTGCCCACCGACGAGGTCGGCGACATCTATTCGCCGAACTCGTGGAGGAACGACGCGCTGCTGCAGCCCGAGAGCCGCGACGCCTGGCGGCGCATGCTCGAGCGCGGCTGGATCGACGCGATCCGTCACCTGTATCCAACCGCGCCGATGTACACGTATTGGGACTACTTCCGCAACCGCTGGCAGCGCAACGCGGGAATGCGCATCGATCATCTGCTGCTCAACGAGCGGGCGGCTTCGCGCCTCGTCGGCGCCGGCGTCGATCGCGACGTGCGCGGGCGCGAGAAGCCGAGCGATCACGCGCCGGCGTGGGTCGAGCTCGACGTGGAGCGCTCCGCGCGATGAAACATGAGCGCTGTGCTCGATGATCGTCGAGCGCTTCGACATGCACCCACTACCGCCAATGGATTGCCGGGCCGTATGTAGCCCCACGCGTCTATCCTGAGACGTTCGAGCCGGGCGAGGACTGGTGCTACGTGGACGAACTGGCTCTTCGGCCCGCGCCGACAGCAGGACAGAAACCATGAACGCAACCGCGGGCCGCGATCCCCGAGGGCATGACCCACGAGCGCATGAGCCGCAAGGCCGCGGCCCGCAACGCGCTGAGCCGGACTGGCCGACGCTGCGCCTGGCCGACTGGAAGGACAGCCTCGAGACGCTGCACATGTGGACGCAGATCGTCGGCAAGACGCGTCTCGCGCTGGCGCCGATGCAGAACCACTGGTGGCAGGTGGCCTTGTACATATCGCCGCGCGGGCTGACCACTTCGGCGATCCCCTTCGGCGCAGACGTGTTCTCGGCCGAATTCGATTTCATCGACCACCGTCTGGTCCTGCAGACGAGCGGCGGCGCCACGCGCGCACTCGCGCTCGCGCCACGCACGGTCGCCGACTTCCACGCCGAATACCTCGACGTGCTGCAATCGCTCGGCATCGAATGCCGCTTCGCCCGGCCTTCGCCGGTGGAGGTGCCGGTCTCGATTCCGTTCGCGCAAGACCACCAGCACGCCTCGTACGACCCGGACGCCGCGCACCGGTGGTGGCGCATCCTGACCAGCACGAACCGCGTCATGGATCGCTTCCGCAGCCGCTTCGTCGGCAAGGCGAGTCCCGCGCATTTCTTCTGGGGCAGCTTCGATCACGCGACGACGCGCTTCTCCGGACGAAGCGCACCCACGCATCCCGGCGGCGCGCCGAACTGCCCCGACTACGTGATGCAGGAGGCGTATTCACGCGAATGCGCGAGCTGCGGCGTCTGGCCGGGCGGAGGAACCTACGAGGAGCCGGCGTTCTACGCGTATGCCTATCCCGAGCCCGCCGGTTATGCGCAGCACCCGGTCGCGACTACAGCCGCGCGCTACGACCCGGAGTTGCGCGAGTTCGTTTTGCCGTACGACGCGGTACGCGACGCGGCCGATCCGGATGCGACGCTTCTCGAGTTCTTCCAGTCGACCTACGAAGCTGCCGCCGATCTCGCGCACTGGGATCGCGAAGCGCTCGAACGCCCGAACCGGGCGAGACCGGCTGAGTCGCGCTGATCGCGGTCCTTGCCGATCGCCACACCGTCGGTACATCGCCGTTCCGCTACCGCGGCCGATAGCGTCGCCCGAATTCCATCGCGACGACGCACACCGCCAGCCACGCGCCTCCCGACAGGAAGCCGGCGAGCACGTCGCTCGCGAAATGCACACCGACGAAGATGCGGCTGACGCCGATCGTGAACGCGAGAGCGGCGGCCAGGACCACCGCCGGAAGGTGCCAGCGCCGGGGCAACAGCCGCACGAGCAGGTACGCCAGCAGCCCGTAGGCGACGACGGCGCCGGAGCTGTGTCCGCTCGGAAAGCTCCAGCCGGTGGCCGCGACGAACGACGGATCGTGCGCCGGACGCACGCGCTCGAAGACCGCCTTCAGCGTGTGGTTGAGCAACGCGTTGCCGGCCAGCGCGGCGATCCAGCCGAAAGCGAGCCTGGGACGGCCGGCGACGACGAGCGCCACGGCGACCACGATCGCCAGCCCGACGAGCGTCGACGGATCGCCCAGACGCGTGATTGCGGAGAAGACCCTGCGCGCGTCCTGCCCCACGTTCGCCGCGAGCGACGCGGCGAAGACTTCGTCGAAACGGGCCACCTCGCCGCCGTGCCCGATCCCCTCGGCGATCTCGGCGAATCCCGAGCCCGCGGCGAGGATCAGGACGAAGCCGGCGACCAGCAGCAGCGCGAGCCGGATCGGCGAAGGCTGCTCGCCGGCGCTCGCGTGAAGGTGGCGGCCCACGAAGTGCCAGCCGACCCCGGCGCAGGCGGGCACCGCGCACAGCCCGAACGCGAAGACGCCCAGGGCATGCGCGCCCAGCCACTGCGCGATGCTATCGGCGTCGACGAAGTTCAGGCCGCGCCCTTCGCGTGCTGCTCGTAGCCCTGCACGAACAGCGGCGACACGCGCCGCAGCCGCTCGAGGTCCACGCGACCGCTGCGCTGGATGTAGTGCCAGGCGAGGTCCCACGGATCGTGGCGCATGTGCTCGCCGAAGTGCTCGTACCAGTCGGCGCTCGCATTCGCCGCGGCGACGAGCTTGCGGACGATCGGCTTGCGCCGCGCTTCGAAGGCGGCGAGCGCATCGGGCACCGAATCGGCATGTTCGGCGAGACTGCGGTCGAGCGCGATCGCGTCCTCGAAGGCCAGGCGCGTTCCGGAGCCGATCGAGAAGTGCGCCGTGTGCAGGGCGTCGCCGATCAGCACCCGGTTGCCCGCATGCCAACGCTCGTTCCATACCTTCGGAAACTGCCGCCATACCGACCGGTTGGCCACCAGCGGATGACCGTCCAGCGTCTGCGCGAACACGGCTTCGCACCAGGCCTTCGTCGCGGCCTCGTCCCGGTCGGCGAAGCCGGCGCGCTGCCAGGTGTCCGGATCGCACTCGACGATGAAAGTGCTCATCTGCGGCGCATAGCGGTAGTGGTGCGCGTTGAAGGTGCCCGCCTCGTTCGACACGAAAGTCTGGCTCAGCGTCTCGAAACGCTTCGTGGTTCCGTACCAGGCGAAGCGATTGCGCTGGTGCTCGATGGTCGTGCCGAACTCGCGTTCCTGCCCGCCACGAACGAAGGAATTCAGCCCGTCGGCGCCGACCACGAGATCGTAGCCGTCTAGTTCGCTCGCATCACCGATCGTGCGGCGGTATTCGGGTTCGACGCGCACCGCGTGCAGGCGCCGGTGCAGCAGCCGCAGCAGTTCGAGCCGGCCGATCGCGGCGAAGCCGACGCCGTCGATCACGACGCGCTCGCCGCGATGGTGGATCGACAGGTCGTGCCAGCGCTGCATGCGCGGCGAGATCAGCTCGTAGGTGGCCTCGTCGTCCTCGCGCAGGAACTCGAGCGCCCGGTCGGAGAAGACCACGCCGAAGCCGAAGGTGGAATCGGCCGGATTCTGCTCGACGATGCGAAGCTCGATGCCGGGGTCGCGGCGCGCGAGCAGATACGCGAGATACGATCCGGCCGGGCCGGCTCCGACGATCAGGACTTTCATCGACGCGTCTCCTGCGTGATCGGCATCAAGGCCGGCACGGGCGATCGCGTTATTCTCGTCGCAGCCCGGCGCGCGGCCAACCCGCGGCGTTCCGAAGGCCGGGCCACGCGATGTCCGCTCCCCGATGTTCGCTCCCCGATGTTCGCTCCCCGATGTTCACTCCCATCTATCTCGACCATCACTCGACCACGCCGGTGGACCCGCGCGTGCTCGACGCGATGCTGCCGTATTTCACGCACGAGTACGGCAACGCATCGAACCGGACGCACGCCTGGGGACGCAATGCGTCGGCTGCGGTGGAGCAGGCGCGCGAGCAGGTCGCCGCGTCGCTCGGCGCGCGCTATTCGGAGATCTTCTTCACCTCGGGCGCAACCGAATCGAACGCCATCGCGCTGCAGGGAGCGGCGCGGCGCGCTCCGGGCGCACACCTCGTCACCAGCGCGATCGAGCATCGCTCGGTGCTCGATTCGATGCGCCGCCTCGAACGCGAAGGCTGGCGGCTCAGCGTGCTTCCGGTCGACCGTCACGGATTCGTCGACCCGCGCGACGTGGAGCGGGCACTGCGTCCCGACACCGCGCTCGTCTCGATCATGGCGGCGAACAACGAAATCGGAACGATCGAGCCGATCGCGGCGATCGGCGCCGCGGTGCGCCGCTGCGAAGCGCTCTTTCACGTCGACGCGACGCAGGCCGTCGGCCGCGTACCGCTCGACGTCGAGGCGATGGCGATCGACCTGCTGTCGCTGTCGGCGCACAAGATCCACGGCCCGAAAGGCGTGGGCGCGCTCTACGTGCGGCGTCGTCCGCGCGCAGTGCAGCTCGACGCACTGGTCGAAGGCGGTGGCCAGGAGCGCGGCCTTCGACCCGGCACGCTGAACGTTCCGGGAATCGTGGGCCTGGGCGCCGCCTGCGCGCTCGCCATGCAGTCGATGGAGGCCGACGCGAAGCGCATCTGCGCCTTGCGCGACCGATTGCAGCAACGCCTGCTCGACGCGATCGAAGGACTGACGGTGAACGGCCCTGTGCAGCACCAGCACCGTCTGCCGGCGAACCTGAACGTGACGATCGACGGAGTCGAGGCCGAGGCGCTGCTGCTCGGCCTGCCCGGGCTGGCGCTGTCGGCCGGCGCCGCCTGCTCTTCGTCGCAGGCGCGCCCCTCGCACGTGATCGAGGCGATCGGTGTGGCGCGCAGCGGAACCGCTGCCGTTCTGCGCTTCGGCATCGGACGCGGCAACACGACCGAGGAGATCGACCGCGCCGCATCCTGCGTGATCGATCGCGTGCGCCAGCTGCGCGATAGGCCGACGGCGCCCCGCATCGAAACCGCCTGATGCAGTACGGGCGGCCGCCGCGCCGCCGCTTGCATCGAGCGCCACGCCGTGTACCATCGTCCGCGTGCCGCGGGCGCCGCGGGCGCGTCAAACCCAAACCGCTTCGCGGCGACCCCTGTCGACGATTCCCACCGGGACACTGCGCATGCTGGCCGGCTGTACGCCGTGGCCGCAGCCGCTCGCCGCTCGATGGCGCGCGCTCGGCTACTGGGAAGACATCACGCTGTGGGAAATGCTTCGGCAAGCCGCCGAACGCTCTCCGGAAAGCGTGGCGATCGCCTGGCGCGACCGGACCGTCCCCTATCGGGAACTCGTCGAGCGAGGCGAGGCGCTCGCGCGGCATCTGCTCGCGCGCGGCCTGCGCCCGCTCGATCGCGTCGTCGTGCAGATCCACAACGTCCCCGAATTCGTCTTCGCCTTCTTCGGCCTGATCCGCGCGGGCATCGTGCCGGTGCTCGCGCTGCCGGCGCATCGGCACACCGAGCTGTCGCATTTCGTGCAGCACGCAAAGGCACGCGCGCTCTTCGTTCCCGACGTCGTGCGCGGATTCGACTACCGGCCGCTCGCCGACGAACTGCGCCGCGAATGCGCCACGCTCGAGCACGTCTTCGTCGCCGGCGAGGCGCTCGACGGCCAGGTGTCGCTCGGCTCGCTGCTCGACGACGGCCCGATGCACGTCGAGCTGCCCGCGCTCGATCCTTCGGAAGTCGCGCTGATGCTGCTTTCGGGCGGCACCACCGCGCTGCCCAAGCTGATCCCGCGTACGCACAACGACTACGTGCTCAACGCGAAGGCGTCGGGGCGCGTCGCGCGCATCGACGCCTCGAGCGTGCTGCTCGCGGTGCTGCCGCTCGGGCATAACTACAACCTGGCCAGCCCCGGCATCCTCGCCTGCTTCGCCGTCGGCGCGAAGGTCGTGCTCTCCACGGGGCACGACGCGGAAACGGTGTTTCCGCTCATCGAGCGTCATCGCGTCACCATCGTCGCCGCCGCCGTTCCACTGGTCACGCAATGGCTGAATTCGGAGGTTCCGGCGTGTCACGATCTCTCGTCGCTGCGCATCGTGCAGAACGGCGGCGCACGCCTGGCGCCGGAGCTGCGCCGGCGCGTGCGCGAGCAATGGGGCTGCTTCCCCCAGGAGATCTACGGCACCGCCGAGGGCCTGATCAACATGGTGCCGCTCGACGCCCCCGAAGAGATGACGATGGAAAGCTCGGGCATGCCGATCTGCGAGCACGACGAATTGCGCGTCGTCGACGCCGACGGCAACGAGCTGCCCGACGGCGAAGCGGGCGAGCTGCTCACGCGCGGGCCCTACACGATCCTCGGCTATTACGACGCGCCGCAGATCAACGCGACGGCGTTCACCCCCGACGGCTTCTACCGGATGGGCGACGTCGTGCGCAAGCAGGGCCGGTACCTCTTCACCGAAGGCCGCAAGAAGGACCTCATCAACCGCGGCGGCGAGAAGATCAGCAGCGACGAGGTCGAGAACCTCGTGCTGAAGCACCCGGCCGTGCTCGGCTGCTGCGTGGTCGGCATGCCCGACCCGGTCTTCGGCGAGAAGGCCTGCGCCTTCGTCGTGCTGCGCCCGGGCGCCACGCTCGATCTGCCGCAGCTGTCGGCCTTCCTTCTCGGACAGCGCATCGCCCGCTTCAAGCTGCCCGAGCGCCTCGAGGTGCTCGAACAGTTCCCGATCAGCCCCGCCGGAAAGATCCTGCGGCGCGAGCTGCGTGAACGAATCGCCGGGATGCTTGCCCGGGAGCAGGGTTCGGCAGGCGCCCCTGAAGGGCGCTGATCAGAATCCTTTCGCTCGTCCTAATCGAGGATTCCCAGCAGTCGCGCACGATCCACCGCGTGGCGGCGATTGAGCGCGTCCAGCTTGGCGAACAGGTTCTTCAGGTGCCATTTGACCGTCGTCGGCTCGACGTCGAGCATGCGCGCGATCTCCTTGTTCGAGCGTCCGTTCGCCAGGGCACGGAGGATTTCCAGCTCGCGCGCCGTGGTCTGCGCGTGTCGTTGTCCGGCTCGAAGCGCGCCGCCCGGCGCTTGCGCGAAGGCGCCGGGACGGCAGCGATCGAGGGCGCGCTCGACGAATGCCGGCGAGATCCGGTACGCAGCCAGACGTTCCGAATCCGCGAGCAGCGACAGGCACTCGGACGCGGCAGGCCAGTCATCGGCGACCGCGCGAACCAGCCCGAACGATTCGGCCAGGCTCATCGCCTCGGCGAACTGCCGAAGCCGGTCGGCTCCGGCGTTTTCCGAGCAGCATGCGCGCAGGATGCCGACGGTGATCGCATCCCGCCCTCGTCCCAGGCGCAGCGCGATCGCGCCAGCGCGGTCGAGCGCGCTGCGCGCGCTCTTCGTATCGAATTCGAGCAGCGCCACGCGCGCCGCGGCGATTTCGCGGATCAGCAGCAACTGTTCCTGCAGACCCTGCGCAGCGCTCGCGCGACCCGCCAGTTCGTCGATGCCGCCGATCAGCATCCGGCACGCTTCGAGACGATTGCGGACCGCATGCTGGCGCAATTGCTCGGCAAGGCTCGCCGCAACCAGCCTCGGCTGCCCGCGCGCCCTACCGATCGCGGCCATGCCGTTGAGCGCATCGAGCGCCTTGTCCTCCCTGCCCGTCTGGCTTTCGTACCGCGCGAGGACGATGCAGGCGAACAGCACGCCGTCGGGCAATGCGTAGTGCTCGATCAGGTCGAGCCGGTCGGCCAGGAGAGAACGCGCCTCGCCCTCGGCGCCGAGTTCCCAGCAGGCGGCTGCGAGTCCGGCGGCCTGCAGTGCCGCCGCCGGCGAGCGCGCACCGGCACGCGCCTCTGCCCTGGCCAACGCCTGCGAGTAGATCCGACGCGCGGCGCTCGCCTGCCCCTGGACGAGGTAGCTCAGACCGACCGCGAACGCTCCGTACATCGCATCGTAGTGACTGCGCGTCGAGCCGCGCTGATCGGCGAGCCGCTGGTAATAGCGAGCCTTCTCCGGAGAACCGGAATGGATCGCGATGAAAGACAGCGAGTTGCCGTGCAAGGTTCCTCGAGTCTGCGTGTAGCTTTCGATGCAGCTCCTCGCGCGTTCGTAGTCGTCGCAGTGGATCGCCACCGCCGAGCGCACGATGTTCGCCTGGAGTGCCGCCTCGGCGGTGACGCCTGGTCGGCGCAGGATGATCTGCGCGAGCCGCTCGGCGTCGGACGGCCGGTGGCACAACGCGCACGCCCAGGCCGCAGTGAGCTGGATGCCCTCGCGGCGCTCGAGTTCTTCGGCAGGCAGCCGATCGAGCCACGCCAGGACCTCCATGACCCGACCGAGCGAGCCGAGTTGCCGCAGGCAGCGCTCGATCCAGCTCATCGCCTGCTGCTGCATGCCGGCACGGAATGCGTGCTCGGCCGCCTCCTCGAGCATTTCGTGCCTGGCGTACCAATGCGCCGCGACCCGGTGTAGTGCGGTGAGCTCGTCGCGCGGCAGCGTCTCGGCCCGGCTGCGCAGGTATTCGCCGAACAGCGGATGAACGCGATACACGTCACCGTCCCCCTCGATCGAGGAGACGAGGCCGGTCTCCTGTTCGAGCGCCGACAGCGCATCCCGGCAATCGGCGAGATCCGCCAACACGGCGCACAGCTGCGGGCGCAGCACCTTCAGGATCGACGAGCGAATCAGCATCGCGGCGATCCCGGGAGCCATGTGCTCGAGAACGAAATGCTCGAAATACCTGGCGATGTCGCCGGTCGCTCCCGACAGGCGCGACACCTCGCCCGGCAGGTCGCCCCTGCGGCCCATCGCGGCAACGACCAGCTGCAGTGCCATCGGCCAACCGTCGATGCGCTCGTGCAGCCGGGCACAGGTGTCGATGTCGACGTCCTCGCCGAAGCGCGCGCGAAGGAAGGCAACCGTGTCGGCCAGGTCGAAGCGCAGATCGTCGGTCCCGAAACGGACGAATCGGCCGTGCGCCTGCAGATCGATGACCGGGAACGGCAGCTCGGCGCGGGTGCTCACCACGAGGTGGAAATTCGCCGGCGCGTTGCGGACGAGGTAATGAACGAACTCCGTGACGTGCTCGTCCGTCAGATTGTGCAGGTCGTCGATCAATACCCAGGTCGGCGTGGCCAGCTCGTGGACCTGGACCAGCAACTCGCCGGCCAACCCGAGATCCGCACTCGTTCCGCTGATCCGGTCGAGCGACGGCGCCGCGATATGCATGCCGAGCGCCGTCCGCACCGATTCGACCAGGGCGGGAATGAAGACGGCCGCGCCGTCCTTCGATTCGGCGCTCAGCCACGCAACCGCGGCGCCATCGGCCAGCAGTTCCTTGCGCAACTGAACCAGCAGCGAGGTCTTGCCGTAACCCGCTCCGGCGACCAGCGCGAGCAACGGTTGCTGCGCCACCTCCCGCATGCGGGCGAGCAGACGCGCACGGCCGAGCGAATGCCGGCCGACGTGCGGCGGCATGGTCTTCAGCGCGATCCGATGTCGTGGAGCGTGCGTGACGCCCGAATCTCCCCGATGCTTTGCTTCGTCGACCGTCGTCGTCATCCTGCTCGCTAGGGCCTGTTCACACTACGATCGTCCCCGCGCCGGGGCCTGCCAAGCCGCCAAACGAGGCGCTGGCGACGCGCGTGGCGGTGCCACGCAAGGAGCCAGCAACGAAGTGTGGCGGCTTGGCAGGCCCCGGCCCGAAGGGTGAGCCCGAAAAAAGCGCGCACTCCGCGTTGCAAATGCTCGCCGTGGCACCGCCACGGCTGCGCTTTGCGCCTTGATTGCGCGCTTTTTTCGGGCTCACGCGGGGACGATCGTAGTGTGAACAGGCCCTAGCCGCCCGGATCAGACACCATGGCCGCCCGCCAGGACGCGGGCGACCATGGTGCCTAGCCCGGCGGAAGGGTCGTGCGAGGCGCCGACCGGTCGCCCGCGCGGCGGGCGACCGGGACGTGCGCCTGCGCTTCGCTTCGCATCGCCGGATCCCGGATCATGTCTTCGCCGCGGGCGCGGCGCAATACGCTCGTGCGGTCCCGGGCGTGGGCCCGTTCCGATGCGAAATCGTCGTCGGTGTCATGCAGCCAGGCAAGGGCAAGCCCCAACGTAGTCATGTCTTCTCCTCGGCAAGTTCCGGGCTCATCCGCGGTTCGCGGAGGCCTCGACGAGCAATGTAGGAGAAGCGAAGAGCTTCCGCCCCCTCCACTCAGGAGGGGCTGTGAAAGCGATACCAGCATGCCGGCTCGCCGCCCCCCTCCCAACAGGAGGGGCCGCGGCGCCGTGCCTCGACCTCTTGATGTGCGGCAAGACAATCGCAAAGAACGCTTGCGTCGAGGGGCGCGCCGGATAGGATTCAGCGGAACTCCCACTCGAACGCATCGACCGCCGGCGCGCTTGCTCGTGAACGCGCGAGCCGCGGCATACCCGGAAACCCCGCAATGAACCAGACCGCACCGCTCGCCCGCCTGTTCGAGCCCGCCCGTTGGGGCAAGCTGCAGAGCAAGAACCGCATCAAGTACGGCTCGTGCTGCGTATCGAACTACAACAACCGCGACGGCACGCACACGATCCGCGAGCACGCGCGCACGCAGGTGATCGCGCAGACGGGTTGCGGAATCATCACCAACCAGGGCGCGTACCCCGATCCGCTGGGCGAGGGCAAGGGCTACTTCCGCCAGGTCGCGATCTACGACGACAAGTGCATCCCGGAGTTCGAGAAGATCGCCGGCTACATCCACGACGCCGGCGCGATCGCCGTGCAGCAGGTGCTGCACGCCGGGCGCTACGGCGGCATCGACCTCGGCTACTGCCTGCAGCCGTCGATCGTGCCGCAGACGCTGCCGCACTTCCGCCCGCCGCGCGAGATCACCAAGGAGCAGATCCGGGCAACGGTGCAGCAGCATGCCGACGCGGCGAAGCGTGCGCTGAAGGCGGGCTTCGACGCCACCGAGGTCACGAGCTTCATGGGCTACCTGCTGGCGACCTTCAACTCGAAGTTTACCAACCGGCGCACCGACGAGTACGGCGGCTCGCTGAAGAATCGCGGCCGCTTCATGTGCGAGCTGATCGACGCGATGAAGCAGGCGCAGGGCGACGCGCCGCTGGTGATCCGCCTGAACGGCAACGAGCTGATGGACCGCTGGGGCGGCAACACCGAGGACGAATGCTTCGAGCTGATGCAGTTGGCCGCCGAGCACGGCGTCGACATGATCAGCGTCACCGTCGGCTGGCAGGAAGCGCCCGAGTCGTCGATCGGCCGCGACGTGCCCCCCGGTTACTGGCGGCGCCTGGCCGCCCGCGCGAAGAAGATGCTGCCGAATACGCCGATCGCCTTCGGCAACCGGCTGCCCGACCCGCACATGGCGTCGAAATGCATCGAGGACGGCGAGTTCGACTTCTGGGAGGTGTGCCGCCCGATGCTGGCCGACCCCGAACTGGTGCACAAGGCGGCCGCCGGCCGGATGGGCGAGGTCAAGCGCTGCATCGGGTCGCTGAACTGCCTGTCGCGGCTGTTCCGCGACCTGCCCTACACCTGCACGCGCAATCCGCAGCTCGGTCACGAATACGACCCGGCCTACCAGATCACGCCGGCGGTCATGCCGAAGAAGATCATGGTGATCGGCGCCGGCCCGTCGGGCATGGAGTGCGCGATCACCGCCAAGCGGCGCGGACATGACGTCGTCGTCTTCGAACGCGGCCCGGGCATCGGCGGCGCGCTGGCGGGCTACGCGAAGAACGACCTCGCCAACAGCGACGACCTCACCAGCGTCGTCGCCTACTACCGCAACATGGCCGAGGCGTTGAACATCGAGGTGCGCTGCAACACGGCTATCGACGTCAAGGCGATGCGCTCGATGCTGCATCAGTACGACGTGGCCGTGATCGCCACCGGCGCGCGCATCGACTCCCGGTTCCTGCCGGAATGCACACAGCCCGGGCTGCTGGTGGATGCGCTCGACGTGGCCGCCGACAAGGTCCAGGCCGGCGCGCGCGTGGTCGTGCTGGGCGGGGGCAAGATCGGGCTGACGCTGGCCGAGTCGCTGAAGAAGAACCACGGCCGCGAGGTCACCGTCGTCGACTCCGACAAGCGGATCGCCGGCGACGTCATGCCGTCGTTCAAGTGGCGGCACACCGCGTGGATCGAGGAACTGGGCATTCCCACGCGCACCGGCGCAAAGGTGCTCGCAATGGGCGACGGCGGCGTGAAGATCCGCAACGGCCAGGGCGAGGAGGAGTTCCTCGCCGCCGACACGGTCATCTCGGCGGTGGAGCGCCGGCCGAACCAGGAGCTCTTCCACGAGCTCG
>ERZ778017.1562-NODE-1562-length-22116-cov-4.675808_pt1 | contig 22116 bp, 22 predicted proteins | sample MGYA00375747_ERZ778017 | MGnify/ENA primary metagenome ERZ778017 (study PRJEB29350, sample SAMN05509838) | bioreactor metagenome | biome: bioreactor; material: wastewater | place: South Africa: University of Cape Town | collected 2014-03-17 ...
CGTATCGCTCGGTGCCGGATCATCGACGCATTGTCGCACCATGAACATTGCTTACACCATAGGCGTTAGCGCAATCGAGAGCATCACTTACTCGAAGATGCGTCCCGATTTACTGCAAGATGAAGTTCAGCGAGCATTCACTGATGCCCCCCGACGTAGCTGCGCCCGGGGGCATCGCTCACCTAGCCTTTGCTATAGCGGAGCTCTCTGAGACAACGATCAGAGCCAAGGGGGCACTCCTTGTCTCTATTCATTTCTCGTCCTCCCCGATGCGGCGTGTCAGTGTTCGGCGGCCAGTTCTGGGGGAGTCGATCAGATTTATGGCAGTACGTTCTTTTCGGAAGATTGTGACAGTGGCGATAGGGATGCGCGTCAGCGACAACAACGGCGCCACTCGCAGCCATCGCAGGTGCGCCTTCGGCGCGAAGCGCCTTGAATGAAACGGTACTTCCACCCATGAAGGCGAAAGCCGCCATTGCCATAGAATGAAAACGTAAGGATGAGATCGTAAAGGTCCGATGCATTTTGGATGTCCTTGTTGATGGAGTTTTCGAGCCTTCGGGCTCAAGCGCGCCAACAGCGCGCCATCCGATCGCGGAATGGAATCCGATGAGACGCACGGGACTGAGCCCCGGCTCGTGATTTGAGCGCGTTTCCCGTGCTGCTTCGTGCTGATCTAGTTCAGAAGCACGACGGTCCTGATAGAAACGAGGCGGGGATCGGGAGGCGTCAGATAGAGTGCCGTTGGTCTGCCTGCCTGGCCTACCCGTCTCTTCGGGCACGCGTGTACCTGAGAACGGAAGATAGGTCCGAGAACAGGCTCAGGAGGTGACGGCCGTCTGTGACGAGCTTCCGGCTTGGCTGCCTCCGGAAGTAAAAGTCGATCCTGACAGTGCGGCCCAGTGAGGTGGAGAGCGCCCCGAGCCACGTCAAACGACGGGGCACTGCGAGTCATGCCAGGGGTAGCGTGGGAATCCTCGGCATGCGGGAACTCGATTCCCTGATGACCGTCTTCTCCCGTGCAGTATCGCAACGACGCGGCGAACACGGTCGCCGGCAGCAACACACAGAGCATGAGCGCCGCTATGAGTTTTTTGCTTCTCATAGTCATGCCGCTCCCCGCGATGATTGCAGCGCCGGCATCCGCGCATCGCGGTTTGATTCCGTACTTCGCACACAACGCGGGGAGAACAACGAGCGTGAGTAGCGTCGCGCTTATCAGTCCGCCGATGACCACGGTCGCTAGTGGCTTTTGGACTTCTGCGCCGGTTCCCGTGGAAAGCGCCATGGGCAAGAACCCGAGCGAAGCGACAAGCGCTGTCATGACGACCGGCCGAAGGCGTGTAACGGCGCCAACGAATATGGCTCTTCGGCGCTGAACCCCCTGCTCCACGAGCTGATTGATGCTCGTCATCATCACGAGACCATTGAGAACCGCCACGCCAGACAGGGCAATGAAGCCTACAGCCGCCGAGATTGAGAAAGGCATACCGCGTAGCCATAAGGCTATGATGCCTCCAGTTAGGGCGAGCGGAACGGCGGAAAACACCAACAGCGCGTCGCGAGTAGATCCGAGCGCCGAATAAAGCAGCAAAAAGATCAAGAAGAAGCAGGCCGGCACGACGATCATCATGCGCTGCTGTGCGGCGGCGAGGTTCTCGAATTGGCCGCCCCAGGAAATATAATACCCGGCCGGCAATCCGATCTTTTTGGCGACTTTCCCTTGTGCCTCTGCAACGACAGAAGCAATGTCGCGCCCGCGAATGTTGGCGGTTACGACGACACGTCTTTTGCCGTTCTCGCGGCTGATCTGGTTGGGGTCTTCCGTGAACGCGAAACTAGCCACCTGCTCCAGCAGGACAGACGATGTCTTGCCGTTGCGGTTGGGCGGCAAAGACACCGGCAGATGCTTAAGATTTTCCAGATCCTCGCGCATACCGTCCGGCAGTCGGACAACGATTGGATAGCGGCGGTCGCCTTCGAACACCACGCCGGCCTCGCGGCCGCCTATTGCTGCACCGATCACGTCCTGGACAGCCATGACGCTGAGGCCGAGCCGCGCGATTTCGTCTTGATTGATCGTGATCGCGAGGAACGGCAGGCCCGACACCTGTTCGACACTGATATCTGTGGCACCGGGCGTGCTGCGCAAAACCGCAGCGACTTGATTGGCAACTCGCACCATCGGCTCGAACTCTTCGCCGAAGACTTTTACAGCAAGATCTCCCCGAGCACCCGCCAGAAGCTCGTTAAACCTCATCTGAATGGGTTGAGAGAAAACAAGGTTGTTACCTGGCTGTTTTTCAATTGCCGCTTGGATTTTCGCAACGAGTGCGTCCTTGCCAAGCTTTGGATTTGGCCATTCATTCGATGACTTCAAAATGATGAAGGTGTCGGAAACATTGGGCGGCATTGGATCGGAAGCCACCTCCGCAGTACCTGTCTTCGAATAGATGAAGGCGACCTCTGGAAACGTGCTGACAACTTTCTCTAGCTCGCTTTGCATCTCTTGTGATTGCGAGAGTGATGTGCTCGGTATGCGAATTGCCTGCATCGCAAGATTTTTTTCGTCGAGTGTCGGGATGAATTCATGACCGAGCCTGGAAAACAGCGACCCGGCGAATATCAGTAGCCCGACTGCCCCCAGAATAAATGTGAGAGGGCGAAGCAACGCTCTGCGTAGCAACGGCTCGTAAATGCGTTTGAGAACGCGGATGAGAATGTTCTCTTTTTCATCGACGCGATTTGATAAAGCGATCGCAATCGCAGCGGGAACGAAGGTCACAGAGAGCACGAAGGCGGCGACGAGCGCGATGATGACCGTCAAAGCCATAGGCTCGAACATCTTGCCTTCGATCCCCGTGAAGGTCAGCAAAGGCACATAGACAAGGATTATGATCGCTTGACCGTAGACCGACGGCTTGATCATTTCCTCTGCGGATCGAATGACCGTTTCCAACCTCTCCTCGAGTCCCAACCTGCGCCCAAGTTCGTGCTGATGCTCTGCTATTCGGCGAAGCGTGTTCTCGACGATAATAACCGCGCCATCCACGATGAGACCGAAATCGAGCGCTCCGAGACTCATCAGATTGGCGCTGATTTTCGTCTGGACCATTCCCGTCATTGTCAGGAGCATCGCGAGCGGGATGACCAAGGCCGTGATCAGGGCAGCGCGGACGTTTCTAAGCAGCAGAAATAGGACGACGATGACCAACAGCGCACCCTCGGCAAGATTTTTGCTGACGGTGGCGATCGTCGCATCGACCAAAAGCGTGCGATTGAGAACCGTTTGCGCTTGGACTCCCGTCGGAAGGCTTCGACGCACATCCTGCATTTTGGCGTCTACGGCGGCCGCGACCGTGCGGCTGTTACCGCCGATCAGCATAAGCGCCGTTCCCACCACCACTTCCTGACCATTTTCACTGGCACTGCCAGTTCTGATCTCGCGGCCGATCCCCACTGTGGCAACATCTTTGATGCGAATCGCGACACCGCCTCGCGTTGTAATGACGACGTTGGCGATTTGCTCGGCCGTGGAAAGACGTCCGGTGCTCAGGACAGCAAAGCCTTCGCCGTTCTTCTCGACATACCCCGCGCCCCGGCTGACGTTGTTTTGCTCGAGAGCCTGCGCCAGATCAGCGAAGGAAAGATTGAGCGCTGTGAGGTGCGCGGGGTCCGGCTGCACCAAGTACTGCTTTTCATAACCTCCGATGACATCGATGCCGGCAATACCCGGCACTGCGATCATCTGAGGGCGAATGATCCAGTCCTGAACAGTCCGGAGATACGTGGTGCGTTCGACATCTGTCGTGAGCCGCTGGCCCTCGGGCGTGAGATAGCTGCCATCGCTTTGCGGACCGGGTTTGCCGTCTTCCACGTGCACGGAAGCTGCGGGCGCATACTGCACGGTCCACATGTAGATCTCGCCGAGGCCCGTGGATATCGGGCCAAGCCTCGGCGTGATGCCGTCTGGGAGATTCTTCTCGGCTTCACGCAGCCGCTCTCCGATTTGCTGACGTGAAAAATAGATATCGGTTGTCTCGGAAAAGACGGCGGTGACTTGCGAGAATCCGTTCCGTGACAATGACCTCGTGTATTCAAGCCCCGAAATACCGGCGAGCGCGGTCTCTATTGGAAAAGTTATCTGCTTTTCGATGTCGACTGGCGAGAGCGACGGCGCGACCGTGTTGATCTGCACCTGATTGTTCGTAATGTCCGGAACAGCGTCGATCGGCAGCTTTTTGAGCGAATAGATACCGTAGGCCGCAGCAGCCAACGTCAACATCACAACAAGCCAACGTTGACGGACCGAGAAGGAGAGCAGACGAGCGATCATGTCAGAGTCCTAAATCAATGGGCATGCTCAGCCTCGGATTTCCCGAGCTCGGCTTTGAGCAGAAATGTGTTCGCGACCGCGATAGGCTCGCCGGGCTTCAGACCCGACATCACCTCGATTACTTTTCCGTCGTCGTCGCCGACGGTGATTTGGCGGGACTCGAAACCGTCGGACGTGCGGACGAATACGCGCGTGCTGCCTTCGATGATCTGAAGTGCTGCCTTCGGAATCACGAGATCGGCTTTGGTTTCCGAAACGGCGATGTTTGCCGTGACGAATGAACCGGGACGCCAGCCGCCATCCAGATTGTCTATCGAGGCGATCACGCGTGCCGAGCGCGTATCCTGATTGAGGACAGGGCTGGTGAAGATAATGGTGCCGTCCGATTTGCCGACACCCTCGATCGTAAGGTGCTGACCTTCCTTGATTAGAGGAAGATCCTGCGGCGATACCGTCAACTCGACCCAGACTTTCGTCAGGTCCGCGATGGCGTAGAGCTCGTGCGCCTGACCCTCCGCACCCATCGGCGTGCCGATATCGACGAGCTGCTCGATGACTCGTCCGGCGATTGGCGCTTTGATCTCGTAGCGCTCGAGGCCGGTCGCCTCATGGCCAGCGTCGGCAATCTTGATAATGGCGTCGTCACTGACTCCGAGCGCGGAAAGCTTTTGTTTCGCTACGGCGCGGCGTACCTGCGCTTCCCGATAAGTTGCTTCCGAGCGCAGAAGACGCTGTTCGGAGGACACCCGCTTTTCCCAAAGCGTTTTATCGCGCTGGTAAAGAGTTTCCTGCAGCTTGAAATTCACAATCGCTGCGATGTATTCGCTTTTCGCATCAGCAACCTCGCGACTATCGAGGATTGCTATGACTTCACCGGGTCTTACCGGATCGCCCAGGCCCTTTTTGAGTTCGGCAACAGTGCCGACGACTTTCGAGGGTACGCGGCCCACACGACTGCGATCGGGTATGATGGTTCCTGGCACGCGCAAGCGCTTGCGCAAGAAACCGCCTTCGGCGGCTTTAATGACAATTTTAGATCGATCGATCTGCTCGGCTGCCATCGCGAGCTTGCCATTGTCTTCTTCATGGTCGCCGTCGGTCTCAACACCGGCCACTGTCGATGATTTGTCTTCATGCTCATGCACGTGACCAGCGCCTTTCTCGGCACGTTCGTCTGCCGGGTGAGCAGACTCGGCTCGTGAATCGAGACCGATGAGAGCATTCAGCCTGGGCGCAAAATTCTCCGTATGGAAAAAGTATGCACCCACGAACGTGCCGACCGACAGACAGCCGGCGACGAGTCCAAGTCGCTTCATAACAGGACAATCCATGCCGGACGGCACGCCAATTCAAGCGCGCGTCCAAGCTTCAGCTATTCAGGAACATGAAGGATTTGCCTGGGGCGTCGACATGACCACCCACGGCGCAAGCGCTTATGCGCTGACGTTCAAGCGCGGAGGTTTGCGCAGCGGCGCCGGTTCGAATTCATGGGCGAGCGCATCAAGATAAGTGGGATAACGCACGCGCGCTCCCTCGAGATACGCAGCCTCATAGGAAGACCGCGTCGGAAATGCGTCAAGGCAGGGGCAACTGCAAAAATGATGTTCATGCCCGCCCGTCGGAATTGAATTGTTGTCGGAGCTGGACTGGTCGGCTGAGGCGACCGCAGCCACAGCAGACTGCGATTGGACACCATCGACCGAAAAGTGCGATTCAGCGTGTAAAGCCGATATTGGTGCTCCAGCAAACAACATCAGCACCGCTAGCAGGATCTTCATGACCGTGCTTGAACGAGCCAAAATACCAATGTGCGCGCGACGAGGACCGCGCGCAGTCCAAGCGCCGTTCCGAACCCCCGTCAGCGTTGGCATCGAACCTATCATCAGCGGGAAGGTGTTTTCTGATCATGGCAAAGTCAAGCCCAAGTCGCCATTGCGGTTGCGATAAATCCGCCGCCTAGGCATGGAACGGATCACCTGTCTATTTTCAGCAACAATTTCATCGCCGTGCCGTATCGGCAATCGCACTGTCCACGCCAAACGCCATGAGACTTCGGCGTTGAGCCAATGAAAAATGAAAGAAGTTCGCGTGCTTCGCTTCGCCGCGATCGAAGCTCCTTCCTACCTTTCGAAAAACGGAGGAATTTTGTGCAGATTGCACCGACGATAGCTCCGGCTCGTGGAGCACTTTGCCGGATTTGCGACGCTGCCGCTTTTCGTTGGGTCTCATCTCGATCGAAGCGTTAGGGAGTACGCTCGCCGGCCGCTTTTGCAAGATTGACCCGTCGAGACAGTTCCTCGACGCTTTCCTTGCGCTCGCTGTAACGATCCACGAGGTATGCCGCGCGGTCGCGGGTGAGCAGCGTGAACTTGACCAACTCCTCCATGACGTCGACGACGCGATCGTAGTAGGCCGATGGCTTCATGCGGCCGTCCTCGCCGAATTCGTTGAAGGCTTTCGCCACCGAAGATTGGTTCGGAATGGTAATCATCCGCATCCAGCGGCCGAGCACACGCATCTGGTTCACGGCATTGAAGGACTGCGAGCCGCCGCTGACCTGCATCACCGCCAGCGTCTTGCCCTGTGTCGGCCGGATCGCTCCGGTGGACAGTGGTATCCAGTCGATCTGGGACTTCATGACGCCACTCATGGCGCCATGACGTTCCGGTGAGCACCACACCTGACCCTCGGACCAGGCAGCGAGATTTCGCAGCTCCGTTACCTTGGGGTGCGTGTCCAGTACGTCGTCCGGCAGCGGAAGCCCGTGCGGATCGTAGATCTTGGTTTCGGCGCCAAAGTGCTCAAGCAGCCGCGCGGCTTCCATCGTGAGGAAGCGGCTATACGAGCGAGCCCGGAGTGAGCCGTAAAGCAGGAGGATGCGCGGCTTGTGGGTTGCGGTCGCGGCGAGCTTATCGCCAGTCGGAATATGCAGATGATCATGGACGACGTTGTGCAGGTCGCCCGCGCCGTTCTTCGCCATTACGCTTTCTTTCTTGCCGGCACCACTTCGCCGTCTTCCTTGGTGAAGATGCCAATATTGGAATTGGGGAGGATGTCGAGCACCGCTTCGGATGGCCGGCACAGCTTGACGCCCAGCGGCGTGACCACGATTGGCCGGTTGATGAAAATGGGGTGCTGCATCATGAACTCGATGAGCTGGTCATCGGTCAGCCCTGGAATTTCGCGGAGAGCGCCCGCCCGCGTACCGCTTGCCCCGACTCGTACCAGTCGCGCGAAGCGTTGACGATCCTCACGACGGACAGCATCACCGGCACCTCGATAAGCACGCCGACCACGGTGGCGAGCGCGGCGCCCGAATGGAAGCCGAAGAGGCTGATCGCGGCTGCTACTGCAAGCTCGAAGAAATTGCTGGCGCCAATCAGGGCTGAAGGTCCTGCCACGCAATGGGCTTCGCCAGCCACGCGGTTGAGCAGATAGGCCAAGGCCGAATTGAAGTAGACCTGGATGAGGATCGGAACCGCCAGCATGACGATGATCAGCGGCTGCGCCAGGATCTGCTGACCCTGAAATCCGAACAGCAAGACCAGCGTGGAAAGCAGCGCCAACAAGGAAAGCGGCAGCAGGTGCCGGAGCAGCCCGTCGAGGGCCTGTTGCCCGCCGGTGGCGAGCACGCGCCGCCGAACCATCTGCGCAATGAATACCGGCACCACGATGTAGAGCGCAACCGAGAACACCAACGTGTTCCATGGCACAGTGATGGCTGAGAGGCCAAGCAGGAGGCCGACGATCGGCGCAAAGGCGAACACCATGATTACGTTGTTGAGTGCCACTTGGCTCAGCGTGAAGTGCGGCTCACCGCGCGAAAGGTTGCTCCAGACGAACACCATGGCGGTACAGGGCGCCGCCGCGAGGAGGATGAGTCCCGCGATGTAGCTGTTGATCTGGTCGGCCGGGAGATACGGCCTGAACAGCCACCCAATGAAGATCCAGCCCAGCAGCGCCATCGAAAAGGGTTTCACCGCCCAGTTGATCAAAAGGGTGACGCCGATGCCGCGCCAGTGCTCCTTCACTTTGGACAGCGCCGAGAAGTCGATCTTCACCAGCATGGGTATGATCATTAGCCAGATGAGCAGCGCCACCGGCAAGTTGACCCTCGCGATCTCGGCCGCGCCGATGGCCTGGAACGCCGCCGGAAAGAAATGGCCGAGTGCGATGCCGGCGACGATGCAGAATCCGACCCACACTGTCAGATAGCGTTCGAAGGTCGACATCGTCAGGCTTTCTCCGGCGCCGGAGCCTTGGATTTGCCGATGGCGTCGAGTTGCTTTTGTAGAGTCAATTCATCCAACGCCTTGAGAGGCAAGCTGGTGAAGATGCCGATGCGGTTGTTGAGCATGCGATAGGTGTCGGCGAACGCAAGGGCGCGTTGCGTGTCGTCACCTTCGGCCTCGGCCGGATCTGGTACGCCCCAGTGTGCACTCATCGGCTGTCCGGGCCAGATCGGGCAGACCTCGTTGGCGGCATTATCGCAAACGGTGAAGACGAAATCCATCACTGGGGCATTCGGCGCTGTGAACTCCTCCCAGGATTTCGAGCGCAGCGCGGTGGTGTCGTGGTTGAGCTTGTTGAGCAGGTTGATTGTGAGTGGGTGCACCTGACCCTTCGGTATGCTGCCCGCGCTATAGCCTTTGAACTTTCCCGCGCCCACGCGATTCATGATGGCTTCCGCCGTGATCGAGCGGGCGGAATTGCCCGTGCAGAGAAAGAGGACGTTGAAGGGGCGGGCTCCGGTCATTTCGTTTCTCCCTTACACAGCTTGCGCGCTTTCTTGAGTGTTGAACCGCAAAGCTCCGGGTTGCCCTGGCAGCAGTCTTCGGTGAGGAATGTCAGCATCTGGCGCACCTTATCGAAATGCGCCGCGTAACGGATATAGCGCCCGACCCGCGTGGCGTGGATCAGCCCTGCGCGGTCCAGCTCCTTCAAATGAAAAGAAGCGCCCGTCGGCGTTGCGTCCACCGCTTCGGCGATCTCCCCGGCGGGCAAGCCCGACGGCCCTTCTTTCACCAGAAGGCGGAAGATGGCGAGGCGTTGGTCATGGGCAAGCGCGGCGAGGCAGGTAACGGCGTCTTTGCTGTTCATTGGAGTATACTACAAGGATTATTGAAATATGCAATTCTATGTTCGTACTTCTTTTGCAGGGCGGCCCCATCGTACGTTCGGAACTGGTAATGACAGAGGGGAAATAGTGTCTGGTCATCAGCGACGCACTCCGCCGTGGGCGTTCGCGGCAGGGGCGCCGGTCGGCATACTCGGTGGGTTAATCGGTTTGGGTGGTGCGGAGTTTCGCTTGCCGCTCATTGTGAGCCTGTTCGCTTTTCCGCCTTTGCCAGCTGTTGTCATCAACAAGAGGATGAACGTATCCCGAGGTTGCGCGAGCATGTCTCGAAGCCTTAGGCGCACTGCTCGGCAGGTTCAAAGCTCAGATCCTGGAGTTCGACCAACAGATCGATGCGTGGCATCGCTCCAACGAAATCAATCGGCGGCTTGACGAATTTCCCGGCGTCGGTCTGCGCTCGTAAAATCGCTTAACACTCAAGGTCCGTTGATGGGATGAAGCATCCTTGGGTCGTTCATTCGCACAAGCAGACACGGGATTTCTTATTATCCCTTCCAGCAACAAGGTCGACGCTTCCTGTCTGATATCCGCGCTTGTTTGATCCGGCGGATTATTCGTCTGGCAGAGCTAATTAACCTACATTTCGACAGTAGCTGCCATAGCCAAGTCGGTCCTGGACTTCTGCCGCAAAGGACGCATTGGTGGTGTGACAGGCACCGCGGTTAGGCGGCGCTTATGGGCACGCCTCGCGATTTGCGGGGCTTCGGGCAGTGGGAGCGTCAATTGGGACGTTCCCTGAGAGCCACGGAGTCCTAAATGACCGCACTTGAAGCAAGTTCCTCGAGGGAAGCCAAGCTAGCAGCCAGCGGAACTAACAAGTCGACGCCCAATCCAAAACCGGCGAAATCGTCCGCCACACCTGCGAAACAGTCGAAGGCCGAGGCGTTGGCGTGTAACACGAAGCAGGATCGTATTCTGTCGCTGCTGAACCAGCGGAACGGCGCAACGATCCCTGAGATCATGCAAGCGACGGACTGGCAGCAGCACAGTGTGCGTGGGTTTCTTGCCGGAACGGTCAAGAAGAAGCTCGGTCTCGCTCTGACGTCGTCCAAATCCGATGGAGAGTTGCGCCGGTATCGGCTCGAGACACGGCGCGGCCGCTGACATTCGTTATGTACAATCGAAAATCGATCTTGGCGAAAGTCACGGCGGCTGTCTCTGAAGCAGCCGCCGACGGAGCCGATTCTGATAGACTACAGAGTAATGGTGGGCAGAGGGATTTGGCTCGGCAGATCGCTGCCTTGAACAATTTGGACTACGCCGAACTGCACGCAATGTGGGGCCGGCTCTTTCGCTATCGCGCACCAAAAAAGTTCGCCCGCGATCACCTGGAGCTTGGCATCGCCTGGAAGCTTCAAGCCCAGATAAGCGGAGGACTGAATAGCGCCACTCGCCGCCGACTCGATGAACTGGCTCGCACACTGACGACGAAGCCAGATCCGACACAGAAGCGCACGACAACCTTGAAGCCAGGGGCACGCCTGATCCGAGAGTGGGCGGGCAAATCGCACGAGATCCTCGTTACCGAGGAAGGTTTCGTTTGGGAGGGAAGAATCTGGACATCCCTATCGGTCATTGCCCGCGAGATTACAGGCGCTCGTTGGTCCGGTCCTCGCTTCTTTGGGCTCAGAACCGCTGCTAAGCGAGACGGAGATATCGATGCGTAGCCGAAGCGCTTCGGCTACGCTCAAGACTCATCGCTGCGCGATCTACACCCGCAAATCCTCCGAAGAAGGGCTCGAGCAAGACTTCAATTCACTCGACGCTCAACGGGAAGCCTGCGAAGCCTATGTCAAGAGTCAGAAATCCGCCGGCTGGGTTGCGCTGCCGACGATGTATGATGACGGCGGCTTCTCCGGCGGCAATATGGAGCGGCCGGCGTTGCGCCGCCTGTTGGCAGACATCGAAGCTGGTCGGATCGATACGGTCGTCGTCTATAAGGTCGATCGTCTGACACGCTCGCTTGCTGACTTTGCCAAGATTGTCGACACCTTCGACGCTAAGAACGTGTCGTTCGTATCAGTAACTCAGCAATTCAACACGACCACGTCAATGGGTCGATTGACCCTCAACATGCTGCTCTCATTTGCACAGTTCGAGCGCGAGGTGACGGGTGAGCGCATTCGCGACAAGATCGCTGCGTCCAAGGCCAAGGGCATGTGGATGGGCGGCATGACACCACTCGGATACGATGCCAAAGATCGCAAGCTTGTCATCAATTCGGAAGAGGCCGAAACGGTGCGCCATATCTTCCGGCGCTATGCGGCGCTCAAGTCGGTGCGCGCCCTCAAAGAAGACCTCGACGCCTCAGGCATCGTCAGCAAAATGCGGATCTGCGCCAACGGTACCCGACGCGGCGGCCTGCAAATGGCGCGCGGCGCGCTCTATCTGATGCTCCAGAACCACATCTACCGTGGCCAGATCGTTCACAAAGGAACCGTGCATCCTGGTCTGCATGAGGCCATCATCGAAGAAGATCTCTGGAACGAAGTGCAAGATGCGCTGGCCAAGAACCGCATCGAGAGGGCGACACAGTCAACGGCGACAGCGCCGAGCCTGCTCGCCGGCCTCGTCTACGACAGCAATGGCGAGCGGATGGTACCGACGCATGCCAACAAGAAGTGTGTTCGCTATCGCTACTATATCAGCCAATCACTGATCAAACGCGGACGCCCAAGGACAACCGACACCGGCGCTCGCGTTCCGGCGGCCGATCTTGAAGCTCTGATTGAAAAGCGGATTCGAAACCTTCTGAAAGATCAGACGGCACTCGTCGATGCCGTCCGATCTTCAACCGTCGCCGCACGGAAAGCTTTGATTGAGCGCGCGGCGGATCTTGAGCAGCGTTGGCCGACCCTACCGTTCGCGCACAAGCGTGTTGTGATTCATGCGCTCGTCGCACGGATCGACGTGATGTCAGACAGCGTAGAAGTTGCGATCCAATCTTCTATGCTACTGCAAATCACGATGCCAGATCTCGACCTCTCGCGACCACTCGAGCCCGCGGCGAGCCAGGTCATTGTTCTCTCTATTCCCGCACGCGTGCGACGAACCGGTATGGAGACGCGCCTATTGATCGAAGGAATCGAGGAGCGTCGCGATCCGGATCGCAGTCTCGTCCGGCTCTTAGGACAGGCCCAGAACTTTCACGACATGGTCGCGCGAAATACAGACATGTCTCTGTCAGAACTGGCCGAAGCCGCTGGTGTCACGCGGTCGTATTTCACTAGAGTTTTTCGCTTGAGCTTCCTTGCGCCGCACATCACGACGGCTATTCTTGAAGGATCTCAGCCCCCGGAAATAACTGCCAACAAATTGAAACAAGTGGGCAGGCTTGATCCATTCTGGCCCGGTCAGGATCGTCAATTGGGGTTCAACTAAGAACCCTATCACCACTTAAGTTTCGATGGTGCGCTTTCGACGTCTTCGTACCCGGCGGTCGAACTTGCGAAACTCATATTCCGGCAATTGAAAGTCGATGAGTCCGCGCCGAACATCCGCGCCCAGTGCGTGGCGTCGCTTCAACCTATGGCTTCTCCAGGGACGACCACGGATTGGTCAGGCTCTATGTTGCGGGTTTTGACTGAGATGGTACCCGAAGCGACGAGCACGACTTCCTTGAGCGGCTTCGGCGCAGCAGCCGTCCGTGGTGCAAACTCGTCTCCTCGTTCTTCAGATAGTTGCAGCATAAGCAAGGTGCGGCAGTCGGCTGGAAGATTGTGGCCCCTGTTTGCATGGCCACACTCCCCGCAAAGCAGCGTGACATTATCGGGTGTGCCGTCGCGATCCTTCTTGACCCGAGTAACTTTCATGCGCTTGCCGCGCCGATCTTTACCGCGCACGGCCCGGTCACCGCAGAGCTCGCACGTATCCTCGAATAGTTCATGAACGAGGCGACGTACGCCTACCGTGGCCGGACGTGGGCCTCTGATTTGTTGATGCTGTTCGCGAACGGCAACGTGACGAGCTACCAAATTCTTTTTGAGAACCGTGATGAATTCACTGCTGAGGTCAATGCCAGAAACGTATCCCGTCTTCATATCCAAGGCGCAGATAATCAAGTCTTCCTGCGCCATCGCACTCAACAACCCGCGGATTTCGTCGTCGGCGAGTTCAAGAAGCTCGCAATAATACTCTTCGGTACATGGCCGTTCCCAATCGCGCTGATCTTGAATGAGAAATAGCTCAAGCAAAAGGTGGCGTCGCGGCCCTGTGATCGATAATTCGTCCAAGGCGCTTTTAAGATCGAAGAGCGAGATTTCGGATAAATCGTATTGCATTGGCATCCTCGCGCTCGGATGGATTTGGTGGGCGTGATTCTTTTCTGATTCGCGACGAACGACCAGCTATGCCCGTCCGTGCGCACGTAGGTTTGATCGGCGGAAGAAGTCAGCAATTCAGATTGAGCTAATGCAATAAAGGGGGACGACCATGGGTGGGGCGACGAAGAATAAAGCTTTGCAGCCGCTGATGATCTATCATCACACGTCGACGCTTTGCACAAACTTGATCTGGATGGCGGGTGCCATCGAGGTCGAGGGGAAACAGGAAGCTCCCGAGCATCCTCAACTCGGCAAGGTCGAAACCGATCTGCGGTTTCGAAGAGCCTGCAAGGATTTCCCGCCAGTCGCCTGGTTCACCTCCGAGATCAGCGTGCCACGCTGTCTCATTCAAACCAGCCTCTTCCTGAAACGGCAAGATACCGGAGAAGTCGTTGAAATTCCTCTCGATGCCAAGATCGCAAACGCAATCGCGCTTCTGCGAATGGCACTTGGCTTTCGCGTTGAAGAAATTCCGGTGATCGCGTGGCCGGAGCATTACGGCTACGCGACGCCAGAAGGCGCGTTGCTCAACGAAACGGCACGCGATTGCGGTGATGATCCGGATCGCTGGTTTGTCGCTGAAGAACGTATCAACATTGATAAGATGTGCGAGGTGCGGGTTGCCAAATCGCGGCAGGATCTGAAAATGATCCGTCGCGACGATTACCTGGCGAAGCTTAAGCCCATGCTGGCTCAACTGAAAATGGAGAAGGCCTACGTGCCACCCGCATGGCTATCGCTCAAAGACGCCGAAGCGCTAGCCGCCAGTCTTGGTTTGAAAATCAAAAACAGTTTCTAAGCCGAGCGGTATCGCATTCGCAAGACAGACTCTGATGCGTAAATTCCACGAAGGAAAAGTTTGCGACGCCGTCGTACACTTCCTCGAACATCGCCAGCAGGCGGCTCGCGAAAATCTGTCGTTTCCCGACCGGAATCGTGATGTTGATCCGGTCGAAGTCGCGTTCACCCTCGACGGGCAGCTGTTTGCTCTTGAGCATACCGGCATCGAACCGTTCGACCGGCAGATCGAACTAAGCGAGATAACGGGGAAGTTTCTCGAGCCGATCCAGATGGCTTTGGAAAAGATCGTTCCCGAAGGGGAATGCTACGCGCTTGCCGTGCCGCCGGATGCCCCCGATGGGTTGAATCCGCGCGAGGTAGGTCCGCTGCAACAAAGGATCGTCGACTGGGTCAAGGCAACGGCGCCGCAACGGACATTATTGGCGTCGAACAGGGTCGACACCGAGTACGGCACCCTACGGGTAGCGGATATCCCGTTTCCCGTCATCCTGACGCGGCGCCTTAGCCTCAGCGCATCAGCAAAGAAATTCCAGCTTTCTTATTTTCGGACCAACGATGAAGACGCGCGGCTGGCACGGATCATGAAAGGTTACCAGAAGAAGCTCCCCAAACTGATGGCGTGGAAGGACAAGTCCGCCGCCCGCACCGTGCTGGTACTGGAGAGCATAGATATTCAGCTCACGAACCACATCGCCGTTAAGGAGGCGGTGTTGAAAATCGTCGCCGCAAGCGGGCGCCGTCCTGACGAAATCTTCCTCGTCGGCTTCGATAACGCAGGCTTGGCCTGTGTTCCGCAGGTAAGGCTCGCTCTCTCGGTTCGTTTCTTGATCGGCATAGAGCGACTCGCCGCCCCAAAAGCGGAAGAATCCGCCAACGCCGCTTTCTCCAGCGGTCGCTAGGGCATCCATGACGAACCACAGCTTTCCGGATCGCCCTTGATCGTCCGCGCGATTGGTTTCGGTGTAGGCCTTGGCCACGGCGGCAAACCCTGCGCTTCCAGCGCCGCGATGCGCTCAAGAAGAAACGCGCGGCTTGAGGGCAGCATACCGTCGGCAAGAACGGCGTTCTGTTCGGTCTCGGTCAACCGCGTGCAGTGCCAGCCTTTGATGCGATGTTGCTCAAGCACCGCCTCCACTTGGCTGAGGGCGTATTGCCGGAGACCATAGTGCGAGTTCCGATCGCGCATCGCCATCGGCGTGTAGCGGCCCGCTTTGTGTTCCGCCTCATAGCGCGCCTTGATCGCGCGTTCGGTGTTTTCGTAATCGATCAAGAGAGCTTCGTGCTCAGCAAGAACATCGAGCAGGTCCGAAGGCCAAGAGCTTTGTTGGGCAAGGGTGATTGCCGAAGGAGGAGAGGATCGATTGGTCATTGCACCAAGCGTAGCGTAGAATGGTGGTGCTTCCGGCACACAGCGGTACCACCCGAAAGCCGATAGGAGACTTTCGGCGCGACGGCCTCGCAATTCCGGACCGAAACCTGTCTCTCGGTCACGCGTCGGCGGTCCGCACGCGCTAAGTCCCGGACAGTGTGCAGGAAAATGCGACGACAGCGAAGGTACGAATTTTCCTATTTAAATTCAATAATTTATGGCGGTGTGCGTAGTCTGAGGCGAACCCGTCTCAGGTTTGATTTTCCGTGTTCATCCACGAAAAACACGGAAAACAAGCAAAAAATACACGGAAAGCGCGACAGCGATCGCCTCAAACACCTGAAAAACCGATACTTTCCCGTTTTTCCTACGGATTCAAAACACGGAAACGCGGGCGCGGAATCACGGATGTAAATACGGGGATCACGGTTACGGCCCCGACCTTCGTGGGAGACCGAGTTAAACTATTCTCGAAACAATCGCGGACGGCTGCCGCACCTCGCGCCGTGTCGGGTTGAACTCGCGACCGCTTTCGGTCCATGTCCTACATGGACTTCGATGGAGACTCAGGTGAAGAGCACGTCGGGCTCGGAGCAGGAACGCGTGCGCAAACTCGAGAACGCGGACATGGCGAACAGCGACGATTTAATGGACGTCGCGCGCCACCTGCGGCAGGTGCTCAATGACCGGCCGGATGAGTTCCTGACAGTCGCGAAGCAACTCGGCATCGCCCGGCGCAAGGCATATTACTATGTCGAGATCGATCGGGCTTTCGAGAGGCTCGGGGTTGACCGCCGCCGCTTGAATCGGATCGGTTGGACCAAGTTACGTCTCGTCGCGTCACATATTAATACCCGCAACTGCGAGCGACTTCTGAAGCTCGCCGAGCAAAACTCGACCTACAGTCTTGCCCGTCTCATAATCAATGACGAGATCGATGCAGGTGCGAAGGTGCACGCCGTGCTCCTCCACTTGTCTCCGGAACAATACGAGGTGTTCCGCGATGTCCTCGAGGCCCACGGTGCCAAAGCGGCAGGCGGCGGCCTCTCCGAAAAGGAACAGGCGTTAACTAAGGCGCTGATGAAGCTCAGAAAACGATAGATCTCGAACGACCATTGACATCGATTGTCCGGAAGTGCATTTAAAGTTCACGGCAACGGGCGATGGGCCTGTTGGCGCGTACTGATCAGCGACATCGGACACGGTACATCGGCTTTACGCGGCCGAGCATAGCCTCCTCGCTCTCCGCGTTATGAACTTAAAGTGCCCAGCAGAGCGGTCAACCAATCGCCCTGTGCCGCTCCCCCGCCAAACCGAATAGCGAAGGCGACAATGGATAAGGTGAAGAAGTCCCCGAAACCCTCGAAGTGGGGCAAGGGAAAAACGGACCCAAAGACCTGGTGGAAGAAGGGCGGACCCTCGCCCAACCCGGCCGGTCGGCCGAAGGGCGCACTCGGTCTCAAGACTGTGCTCGCAACCGAACTGAAGTCGACCGTCAAGATACAAGAGGCCGGCAAGACCAAGACCGTCACCAAGCAGCAGGCGATGGTCAAACAGTTCGTCAGCAAAGCCCTCAAGGGCGACGACAAGGCGTTCGGACGATTGATTCCGTTGATGCTGGCAATCGGCGCAGAGGAGATGGCCGATACCGATCACGCGCTCACAGATCAGCAGAAAGAGATCCTCAAGCGCAACGCGCAACGACTACTCGAAACGCTCTCTAAGAAGGAGAGCGGACAGTGACGAGCAAGTCCAACAACGAGCAGGCGCAGTTTGCTCTCCTTATCGCGGCAGATTTCCTGCTGTTCGTCGAGTGGTCGTTTGCTTACCTCTATCCTGGCCAGACCCTCGCCATGAACTGGCATATCGAGGTGCTTGCAGAGCTCGCACGCCAGATCGTCGATCGCGAAAGGCGGCACCTAATGGTCGCTTTGCCACCGCGTTCGCTTAAATCCTTCATCTTTTCTGTATGCCTGCCCGCGTATCTGCTCGGCCGCTACCCCGGCATGAGAATCATGTGCGCAAGCTACGGCGCCGAACTCGCCCGCCAGCATTCGGTCGATTGCCGTAAGGTTATGATGGCGGAAATGTACGCGCTCGCCTTCCCCGAAACGAAGATCAGCAAGTCGACCGAGCTCTATTTCGAGACGAGCGCGAATGGGTCTCGTCGTGCGGTTTCCGCCGAGGGTGGAGTGACAGGTCTTGGCGGCGATCTCGTCATCGGCGACGACCTCGTCAACGCCAACGACGCCAATAACGTGAAGCTCCATCAGGAACGGAAGGATTGGTTCTTCAATTCCTTGGTGACACGTATGAATTTGGCCAACGAGAACATCGCCGTTGTGATCGGCCAGAGGTTTCATATCGAAGACGCGATGGCCAAGATTGCTCGCGACTTCGAGATGGAAGTGCTGGCGATCCCTGCCATCGCTCAAGAGGATCGCAAGTTCGATCTTGGCGGTGGTCGGTCGTACACCTTCAAAGCTGATGAAGTCCTGCACGAGGCTCTACTCAACCGCGAAGAATTGAAGGCCCGTCGGCGCGCGATGGGGCCCGCCTTTAACGCACAATATCTGCAGGACCCGCTTCCCGACGGCGGCGGTGCGCTCGATTTTTCGATGCACAAGCGCTATGAGAAGCTGCCCGAGAACTTGTTGATCTTCCAGAGCTGGGATGTGGCACGGACACCGGGTGGTGGCGATTACACGGCCGGTGCCAAATTCGGCTACGCCGATGACAAATACTATTTGATCGACATCTATCGCGTGCAACTCGACGTCACGCAGGTCGTCCGGTTCATCAAGCATAAGATGATCGCGGACAATCCGGCGTGGAGCATCATTGAGACCTCCGACGGTTCAGGCGACGCTGTGCATCGCATATTGACCCGGGAACACGGGTTTAACAACATCGAGCGATCTAGCCCCACAAAATCTAAGGAGGATCGCTTCTACCAGATCGTCCCTCTGATTGAAGCAGGCGATGTTCTCATCCCGACATCGGCGGCGTTTCTGACTGTGTACCGCAACGAGTATGTGGCATTTCCGAACTCGGAGCATGACGATCAACTCGATGCGGTCAGTCAGTTCTTACGGAACGCCCCTTATCTCATTCGGAAAGCCGGTGGTGTTCAACCGAAGTCGCATTTCAATAATCTTCCGGAATTTCGTCTCGTCGGTTACCGGCCTCGATTGAAGGACCGCTACCGGTAGTCGGATCCTGATGATCTCACCAATCACTTGCTACGGAGTTCCAAGATGACGACCGGCCATCGCAGTCGACGCGATAACCACAGTCCGCTGACCGAACAGCTTAAGTCTAAGAACCGTGACCGACGTGAAGATCTGACGCGAATGGCACGACTGGGTGCGGCAGCGCGGGGGGCACGAAATGACATCTTGCCGCTTCTCGAACTCGTCCGGATTCCCATCGACGACCTCAAGACCGCGCAGCGCAAGCTCAGAAAGAAAGATTCTGCACACGTGCTCGAGGTCGCGGCCACGATCAGTGCCCTTGGATTCTGCGATCCCATACTGATCGGAAAGGATAATCTTATTCTAGATGGCGAGATCAGGGTCGAGGCGGCACGTCTAGTCGGCTCGTTGTCGGTCCCGGCAATCAGAATCGATCATCTCTCATCGGCCGAGCAGCGTCTGCTGCGATTAGCGGTCAATCGTCTTGGCGAGAAAGGTCAGTGGGACCTTGCCGCGTTGAAGATCGAATTCGAAGAACTCATTCTCGAAGACGCGCCGATCGAGATCGCCGGCTTTTCGCTGCCGGAGATCGACCAGATCCTTCTCGACGACGAGTTCGCTGCCGTCGAACCAGGACCGCTTGCACCAGAGCCAGATGTTCAGCCAGCAGCACGCGTCGGTGATCACTTTATTCTCGGTCGGCACGAGATCATCTGCGGCGACGCCACTGACCCTCACGTGCTCGAACGCCTGATGCGCGAAGGCCAAGCACGGCTTCTGCTGACCGATGAACCCTACAACGTCAAAATCTCCGGCAACGTCACGCAGGGTGCGCACCGGGAATTCGTCATGGCCAGCGGCGAGATGTCGGATCGGGAGTTCCACGTCTTCAACGACGCCTGGATGGCCGCGTGTCGGTCACATCTTCATGATGGAGCGCTGTTCGGCACCTTCATCGACTGGCGCGGCTATCCGACGGTGCACGCCGCGGCGACTGCGCTTGGGTTGACGGCGGTCAATCTGATCGTCTGGGTTAAGACCAACGCCGGTATGGGCAGTCAATACCGTTCGCAACACGAGCTTCTGCCCTTGTTCAAGATCGGCACCGCGGCGCATGTCAACAACATCGAGCTCGGCAAGCATGGCCGCTGGCGCTCAAACACCTGGACCTATCCAGGAGCTTCAAGTATGGGCTCCGACGCCCGCCGTGGTCTGCAGGACCATCCAACCGTGAAGCCGGTTGCGATGCTTGAAGATGCACTGCTCGATATGACCAATCGCGATGACATCGTGCTTGATCCGTTTCTGGGTTCTGGTTCGACGCTCATCGCGGCCGAAAAGACCGGCCGCTGCTGTCGGGGCTTGGAACTTGATCCATGCTATGTCGACGTCATTCTGCGTCGGTACCACGAGATCACTGGTCAGCTCGGAATTCTGCGCGAGACCGGTGAGACGGCCTCAGAGCTGGCAGAGCGCCGAATGCGGGAGAAAGAACCCGCGGCGTAACCCGCGCGCGCGGTAATCGATTGAGGAATACGTTAACCAGACTTCGACGTTGCGCGTGTGCAGTGAAAACGAACCTCGACTTCTGCCTCAAAGGACGCCTTCGTGTGAGAAGGTGGCGGCGCACAAAGTGATTCATCAATGCAGGCTCGACCGCGCGATGGCTACTAAGAGTCCTGAAGACACTCCTACTGCCATCGATCTCCTGCGATGCATGCGGGAAATGACCCGCTATCTTCCGATGCTGGAAGATCCTGATTTCTCGCCGGCCGAGGTTCGTTCGAGTCAGAAGACGGAATCGGGCTCTGTCATCATGCCATACGTGGTGCACGGCGACGTCGCCGAAGCGTTCATCACGGCCGCCTACGATCGTGGCTGGATATTACGCGACTTCCATTGGCCGTCGTGGTGTCGCTCTGAAGAGGCGCAAGCGCTGTGCAGCGATCCGTCGGCACTTGCGCGGGCGGAGCCAATGCAACTCTTGTGCTTGATGACATCCCTTATCCGACAGGATCGCTTCTCGGAAGGAACGTTGCTCAGTGCATTCGAGTCACGCCTCATCCTTGGCATCGTGCGCCGGGCAGCGGCTATCGTCGAGCATGAGAAACGCAAATCACAATCTTGATCGCGGGCGCGGCAAGCTAAATTTCAGTGTTCGAAAACTTAGTGCTCAGCCATCGATACCGTCGTCTGGTCACGCTCGTCACCACGACGAATAATGCTTAAGGAAGGCGAGTTGAGCGCTGGCAACTGTCGGTCCATTCAATGATTTTCGTGCATGCATTTAGCATGATCGGCAAGAACTTCGATAACTCGACACTGGCTTACGTGCCCATGCGTGCAACCGTCGATCATACGTCTCAATTCTCTTTGTAGGGCCCTTAGGCTCTTCAGGCGGAGTTCTACTTCGCCCAATCGGACTCGCGCGATGGTATCGGCGGACACACAAGATTGCTTGGGATTATCCTGAAGTTTGAGCAACGCGCGAATGGCATCAAGATCAAAACCCAATTCGCGGCAATGTCTGATAAACGCGAGCCGGCGAAGGTCGCTAGTCGCAAAAAGCCGTCGATTGGCTTCCGTTCGGGCAGGGCGGGGGAGAAGACCAATTTCCTCATAAAAGCGTATGGTCGGGACTTTGACTCCGCTACGCTTTGCGGCCTCTCCGATTGCTACCTCGTTCATGCCATTTGCTCCTCCAGTCGCTATAGCATGTAGCAGCGACGGCGAACCGGTCAAGGCGTGGACTGGTCATCGAGGCGTCGCTCGGAAACGCCCACGAAAGTGCTCATCCTCACCGCTATGCATTTTCGTGGGCTTTCTTCGATTGCTCATCCTCGACGAGCTTATCTCTTAACGCGAATTCACCTTCGGCACGGACGAGAACTCACGTCACAGCCCCAGTTGCCCACGCCGCCATTCGTGCAATTCACGCTTTTCGTTCCAGAGCGCCG
>ERZ778017.1564-NODE-1564-length-22083-cov-27.805929_pt1 | contig 22083 bp, 20 predicted proteins | sample MGYA00375747_ERZ778017 | MGnify/ENA primary metagenome ERZ778017 (study PRJEB29350, sample SAMN05509838) | bioreactor metagenome | biome: bioreactor; material: wastewater | place: South Africa: University of Cape Town | collected 2014-03-17 ...
GTCAGGCTGGCCTCGCCGAACTCAAAGCGGATCTTCTGGGCCGAGACCTGGACCTCGACCGGGCCGGCGCCGTCGTCCAGCAGGCGGCGGACCTGATCCACCGTCTTGCGCGGCACGATGACGCCGGGGCCGCCCGCCGCGCCTTCCGGCGCCGGGGTCTCGGCCAGGGCCAGGCGGTGGCCGTCGGTGGCCACGGCGCGCAGCAGCGGAATGCCGCCGTCGGCCACGGTGTGCAGATACAGGCCGTTCAGATAGTAGCGCGTCTCTTCGGTCGAGACGGCGAAGCGCGTCTTGTCGATCAGGCGGGCCAGGTCTTCCTTGGGCAGGGTGTAGCGCGCGCCCGAAGCCTCGGTCGACATGACCGGGAAGTCGCCCGCCGGCAGCACCGGCAGGTTGAAGCGCGAACGGCCCGCCGCCACCACCAGACGCGGATCGTCGCCCGAATAGGTCAGCGACACCTCGGCGCCGTCCGGCAGCTTGCGCACGATTTCATACAGGGTGTGGGCCGGAGCCGTGATCTGGCCCTCGACGTTCACCTGGGCCTCGGCCTCGTCGACCATCTCCATGTCCAGGTCGGTGGCGGCGAACGACAGGCGGTCGCGCCCGGCGCTCAGCAACACGTTGGACAGGATCGGAATGGTGTTGCGACGCTCGACCACGCTCTGGACGTGCCCCAGGGCCCGAAGAAGCGCGGATCGTTCGATGGTCAGCTGCATTTGGTCTCGCCCGGTCGCGACCCCGCCGAAGCAGCGTCGCCGTAAATATGGGCAGGAACACTAGCGCATTGAGCGCGGGGGGCAACGGGCAGAGGCGCTTGCCCCCGATTTCCACAGGCTGGGCGCCCCTGAAATCCGCTCATCCCAGTCTTCGCCGGGATGAGCGGAGGGGAGAGCTTACCCGCGCAGTTTGCGCGCCGCTTTCCTTTTACCCGCGCAGTTTGCGCGTCAGGGCCTCGACGTCGCGGGCGATCTGGTCGTCCTTGGGCATCAGCTCCTCGATCTTGCGGACCCCGTGCAGGACGGTGGTGTGGTCGCGCCCGCCGAAGCGGCGGCCGATGTCGGGATAGGAGCGGGTCGTATGCTGCTTGCACAGATACATGGCGACCTGACGCGGGCGGGCGATGGCGCGGGTGCGGCGCTCGCTCAGCAGGTCGGCCTGCTTGAGGTTGAAGTGCTCGGCCACCGTCTTCTGGATCTCGTCCACGGTGATGCGGCGCTCGGGACCCGTGCGCAGGGCGGCGCCCAGCAGGGACTGGACCTCGTCCACCGTCAGAGCCGACAGGCGGCTTCCGGCGACGGCGGCCAGGGTGTTCACGGCGCCTTCCAGCTCGCGCATCGAGCCGGGGGTGCGGTCGATCAGATGCTCCAGCACGTCGGCGCGGGCCTCGCCCGTGACGACGCCCAGCTGGGCCAGGGCGTTCAGACGCGACTGGGCCACGGCGACCTTCAGGTCGCGGTCCGCCGCCTCGACCGGGCAGGTCAGGCCAGCGGCCAGGTGGCTGCGCAGGCGCGGCTCGACGTCGGTCAGGGCCATGGGCGCGCGGTCGGCCGACAGGACGATGCGCTTGCCGTCCTCGATCAGGGCCGTGAGGGTGTTCAGCAGCTCTTCCTGGGTGCTCGTCTTGCCGCCGACGAACTGGACGTCGTCCAGCAGCAGCATGTCGGCCGAGCGCAGGCTTTCCTTGAAGGCGGCGGTCGAGCGGTCCTGCATGGCGCGCACGAAGGTCGACAGGAAGCGTTCGGCGGTCAGATAGACCACCTTGGCGTCCGGGCGCAGGCGCTGGGCCTCCCAGGCGATGGCGTTCAGCAGGTGCGTCTTGCCGTAGCCGTAGGGGCCGCAGAAGAAGACGGGGTTGAAGTGGCCGTCGGCCCAGGTCGCCACCTGCTTGGCGATGGCCAGGGCGAAGGCGTTGCCGTGGCCCTCGACGAAGCTGTCGAAGGTCAGACGCTCCTGCAGGCCCGCGGCGCGCACGGCGCGAGCGCCGTCGGTCGCGGCGGCGAAGGCGGGCGCGGGGGCGGCGGGAGCGGCCGGGGCGGGGCTGATCGAGGCCAGGCGCGGGGCGTCGCGCAGGCCCGACGGCGGCGCCGAACCCATCTCGGCGCGGCAGCGCACCTCCAGACGACGCGACAGGCCGTCCAGGCCCAGCCACAGCTCGTTCATGCGACGCAGGGCGTTCTTGCGCACCCAGTCCCGCGCATAGGCGGTCGGCGTCACCAGGATCAGATTGCCCTGGGAGTCCACGCGCACCGCGGAGGGCGCGATATAGCTGCTGAAGGGTCCGTCCCCGATCTCAGCCTTCAGGCGGTCCGCCGCCTCGGTCCAGATACGGTTGGGATCCGTCATTCCCGCCATCACCGCGCCCCCGATCATTCAGAACACCCGCCACAAGAGTTATCACCGACGAACGCCCTTCGAGACGCCACGTCCGGGGACGACTTCTCTCGCCTCGCGAAGCGGGGCTTCGCAAGCGGGGTCGTACTCACAGACAGACATCTCGCGCCAAGGGAAACCATTGATTTCCCTCGTCTTCATCCCAACAGGACGGAAGCGCGTTACCCCTTCAACTTACCCCCGGCGCGGCGGAGATCAACGCTGATTCGAGTCGAGATTCGCACTTAAATTGATTGACTCCGGCAAACCTCGGCAGGGCTTGGGAAAATGGCGATTTCGCCTCAATCGAGAACCCGAATCCGTAAGCGCGACTTAGGAGCAGACAGCAAGACGGCGAGGGAGCTTGCGCTTCCTCGCCGTTGAAATTCTTACATTCTTTTACGAAATGCCTGTTACAGGCCCTCCGTAGCCGTCGCATTGCGCCGTTTGACGAAGCCGTGAAGACCCGTCCGAGCGCCCTGTGAAATCAGGCGGCCGACAGCTTCTTCAGCTGGGCGGCCAGACGGCTGACCTTGCGCGAGCCGGTGTTCTTGTGAACCACGCCCTTCGACACGGCGCGCATCAGTTCCGACTGGGCGGTGATGAAGGCGGCCTTGGCGGCTTCGACGTCGCCGCCCGTCAGGGCTTCCTGGAACTTGCGCAGGTAGGTGCGCACGCGGGTGCGGCGGGCCTTGTTCACTTCGGTCCGCGCTTCGATCTTGCGGATCGCCTTGCGGGCGCCTGCATTGTTGGCCATCGGGTAAAAACCTTCGAACGAAAACGCCGTAAACCACACGTCCACGGCGAGAAAATCTCAAGAGCGGGCGGCTATAGCGGAAAGCCCCCGAACGGTCAACGCGATCCGGCGGGAATTGAGTCGGGGCCGGGGTTTGCGCCCCGCAGCGTCCGGCCCCGATGCGGATTCAGCGACCCGTGAAAGCCGGTTTGCGCTTCTCGACGAAGGCGGCCATGCCTTCCTTCTGATCGTCGAAGGCGAACAGGGAGTGGAACAGGCGGCGCTCGAACACCACCCCTTGCGCCAGGGTCGTCTCGAAGGCGGCGTTGACCAGCTCCTTATTGGCCATGACGGCCAGGATCGACTGACCGGCGATCTTGGCGGCGGCGGCGCGCGCCTCGTCCAGCAGGGCGTCAGACGCCACAACGCGAGACACTAGACCCGAACGCTCGGCCTCGGCCGCATCCATCATCCGGCCGGTCAGGCACATGTCCATCGCCTTGGCCTTGCCCACGGCGCGGGTCAGGCGCTGCGAGCCGCCGATGCCGGGGGCCACGCCCAGGTTGATCTCGGGCTGGCCGAACTTGGCCGTGTCCGAGGCGATGATGAAGTCGCACAGCATGGCCAGCTCGCAGCCGCCGCCCAGGGCATAACCCGACACCGCCGCGATGATCGGCTTGCGGAAGCTCGCCACCCGGTCGTGGGCGCGGGCGAAGAAGTTGCCGCGATACATGTCGGCATAGGCCTGATCCGCCATCTCCTTGATGTCGGCGCCCGCCGCGAAGGCCTTGGCCGAGCCGGTCAGGACCACGCAACGCACGCTGTCGTCGTCGGCCACGCTCTCCAGGAAGTCGCCCAGTTCGCCGGTCAGGGTGGTGTTCAGCGCGTTCAGCGCTTCGGGCCGGTTCAGGGTGACGACCGCATAGCCGTCGGCGTGGCGTTCGATCAGCAGGGTGGAATAGGCGTCGGCCATCAGGCGCTCCTCTCAACTCGTTCGGGGCAGGTCTAGCGCCTCGGGCGGCTCACAGGAACACCCCTCATCCCTTCTGACAGAGCGGGCAGAAGAAGGTCGAGCGGCCGCCCTGCACGATGCGCTTCACCACGCCGCGACAGCCCTCGGTGCGGCACGGCTCATGCTCGCGGCCGTAGACGTCGAAGCGGTGCTGGAAATAGCCCTGGCCGCCCTCGACGTTGGCGAAGTCCTTCAGGGTCGAGCCGCCCGCCGCGATGGCGTCGCCCAGCACATTGCGGACCTCCGCCGCCAGACGCTCCAGCCGGGGGCGGCTGATCTCGCCCGCCGCAGTCAGGGGCGAAATGCGCGCCCGGTACAGGGCCTCGCATACATAGATGTTGCCCAGACCGGCCACGATGCTCTGGTCCAGCAGGCTGACCTTGATGTTCTGCGCCTTGCCCGCGAAAGCCTCGGCCAGATGCGCGCCCGAGAAGGCGTTGCCCAGAGGCTCCGGCCCCAGCTTGGCGAACCAGGCGTGCCTCTCGACCGCCTCGGTCGGGATCAGGCCCATGAAGCCGAAGCGCCGCGCATCGGCGTAGCCCAGCCGCGTCAGCGCCCCGCCCCGGTCGGCCGTCAGGCTCATATGTTCATGCTTGCCGACGACGGGGGCGTCCGTCTCGAACACGCCGGGGGCGCCCTCCAGGGTGAACCGTCCCGTCATGCCCAGATGCGTCACCCAGGTCTCGCCGGTCGACAGGGGGAACAGCAGATACTTCGCGCGCCGCTCCAGCCGCAGCACAGTCGCCCCCTCCAGCCGCTCGATGAAGCGCTCAGGGAAAGGAAAGCGCAGGTCCGGCCGGTTCTGGCGCGGCGCGGTCAGGCGCGCGCCCTCCAGCACAGGCTCCAGGCCGCGACGGACGGTTTCGACTTCAGGCAATTCGGGCATGGATGCAGAGGTAGCGGCTGAAAGGATGTCAGAGAAGAGGCGCGCCCCGTTGTCACGGCCTGGCTTTCAGGCTTAGCCTCCCGGCAAATTCACGAGGCTCCCGCATGACGGACAAACCCGCCGGAACCGGCAAACGCATCGAACTGACGATCCGCGCCCTGATCCTGGGCTGCGTGCTGGCGGCGGTCTTCACGGCGGCCAACACCTATCTGGGGCTGAAGGTCGGCCTGACCTTCGCCTCGGCCATTCCGGCGGCGGTCATCTCCATGGCCCTGCTGCGGGCGTTCCGCGGCTCGACCATCTGGGAGAATATGACCGTCCAGACCGTCGCCTCGGTCGGCGGCGCCATGAGTTCGATCATCTTCGTCCTGCCCGGTCTGGTCATGATCGGCTGGTGGATGAACTTCCCCTTCTGGGAATCGGTGATGATCTGCATCCTGGGCGGGGTGCTGGGGGTGACCTTCTCCATTCCCCTGCGCCGCACCCTGGTCGTCCAGGGCGGCCTGCCCTACCCCGAGGGCGTCGCCGCCGCCGAGGTGCTGAAGGTCGGCTCGCCCGGCGCGGAGCAGACCGAAGAGGCCGTGCGCGAGAACAAGTCCGGCCTGTTCGTGGTCATCGGCGGAGCGATCGCCTCGGCCTTCTTCGGCTTCCTGGCCTCGGCTCGCGTCTTCGCCCATGAGACCACCGCCTTCCTGCGCCTTCCGGCCGCCATGGGCGGCGGCGCGACCGGCGTCGGCTTCTCCATGCAGTTCGCCCTGCTGGGCGCGGGCCACCTGATCGGCCTGGCGGTCGGCCTGACCCAGCTGTTCGGCCTGGTCCTGGCCTGGCTGATCTTCGTGCCCATCCTGACCTCGCCGGAATTCGTCGCCTGGGCGACCGCAAACGGCGTGCCGTCCATCGCCGCGACCGTGCCGGCCGACGGCGGGGCCGAGGGCCTGGCCATGACTGTGTGGGCGCGCGAAGTCCGCTTCATCGGCGCCGGCGTCATCGGCGTGGCCGCCCTGTGGACCCTGGCCAAGCTGGCCAAACCGCTGATCGCCGGCCTGGCCTCGGCCGTCTCGGCCCAGTCGCGCCGCGCCCACGGCGAGGCGCTGGAGCTGACCGAACAGGACATCCCCATCAAGATCGTCGGCCTGCTGTCGGTCGCCGCCCTGGTCGGCATCGCCGTGCTTCTGGCTGTCGTCGCCCAGGGCACCGCCCTGGCCGGTTCGGCCCCGCTGCTGGTGATCGGCGGCCTGGTCTATGTGGTGGTCATCGGCTTCGCGGTGGCGGCCATCTGCGGCTATATGGCGGGTCTGATCGGCTCGTCGAACAGCCCGGTGTCAGGCGTCGGCATCCTGGCCATCATCATCGCCTCCCTGCTGATGCTGGGCGTATTGGCCATAGCGGGCGTGCCGGCCGATCCGTCGGTGATCGCCTTCGCCCTGATCGTCACCGCCATCGTCTTCGCCGTGGCCGTCATCTCGAACGACAACCTGCAGGATCTGAAGACCGGCCAGTTGGTCGAGGCCACCCCCTGGCGTCAGCAGACGGCCCTGCTGGTCGGCGTCGTCGCCGGCGCCCTGGTCATCCCCTTCGTGCTGGACATGATGAACCAGGCCTTCGGCTTCGAGGGCGGCCCGCCCGCCATCGTCCAGGGCTCTCAGACCCTGGCCGCGCCCCAGGCGACCCTGATCTCGGCCCTGGCCAAGGGCGTCATCAGCGGCGACCTGCGTTGGGATCTGATCGGCATCGGCGCGGTGGTCGGCGTTCTGGTCATCATCCTAGACGTCATCCTGCGCCGCACGACGAACGATAAGATCAAGCTGCCGCCGCTGGCTGCGGGCATCGGCGTCTATCTGCCCGCCGCCGTCACCACCATGCTGGTCATCGGCGCGGTCTGCGGCTGGCTGTACGACCGGGCGGTCAAGTCGACCCGCTACGCCGATGTGGCCCGCCGCATGGGCGTGCTGCTGGCGTCCGGCCTGATCGTGGGCGAGAGCCTGTTCGGCGTCTTCACCGCCGCCGTTATCGTCGGCACCAAGAAGGAGGCGCCCTTCGCCCTGCTGCCCGCCGACAGCGGCTGGCCCGCCATGTGGGCCGGGCTGATCGCCTTCGCTGTCCTGACCTACGCCCTCTACGCCTGGGTGCGCCGCCGTTCGGCTCAGGTCTAAGTCCGGCTAGAGGGCGGCGGCGAAGGCCTCCGCCGCCCGGCTGGCGCTGCGCTCGCGGTGTCGCAGCCGATAGAAGGGCCGCTCGGGCAGTTCGAGCGGCAGACGAACCAGCCGCCCCGCCTCGATCAGGGGCCGGGCGGCCAGTTCCGAGATCGCCGTGACCAGGCCGCCGCCCCCTGCGCTGGCCGCCACCGCCGTAAGGATCGCCTCATTGGACGGCAGCACCAGCGCCGTCTTCAGGTCAGAAGCGGCCACGCCGCGCGGCAGAGCCGCCTCGAACTCGCTGCGGGTGCCCGATCCCGCCTCGCGCAGGGCCCAGTCCAGCGCCTTCAGCTCCGTCGCTCCCAACAGCCGCTCCCGATCCGCCAGCGGATGTCCCGGCGCCGCCACCACGATCAGCCGGTCGGCGGCGATGCGCGTCCGCTCCAGTCGGGGCGCGTCCTCGGCGCCCTCGATCAGACCCAACTCCGCCTCCCCCGCCAGGACCGCCTCGACCACCTGATGGGTGTTGCCGATCGACAGGCGCAGCTCGATGCCCGGATGGCTCTGGGCGAAGGCCGCCATGCGCGGCGGCAGCCAGTAGGCGGCGATGGTCTGACTGGCGAACAACCGCACCGAGCCGCGCTTCAGCCCCGCCAGTTCGTCCAGCAGGCGTTCGGCCGCCTCGGCCCGCGCCAGCACCGCCCTGGCTTCCGGCAGAAAGGCCGTTCCTGCCGCGTTCAGGGCCAGGCCGCGCCCGACCCGGTCGAACAGCCGCGCCCCGTGCCGCGTCTCCAGCGCATTGACCGCCGCGCTGACCGCCGACTGGGTCAGATGCAGGGCCTCGGCCGCCCGCGTCATGTGCAGGCGCTCGGCCACGGCGACGAAGATGCGAAGCTGTTCCAGCGTCATACGCCATTGATCGATTATATTGATCGTTAAGTCCATAACTACGCGTTGGATCGATCAGAGAGCGGAACGGATAATAAGGCCGCCATGACCGTCGCCATCGATCCTGCCGCTCCCTCTCGTCGCCTGACGGGCCTGGCGCGCCTGCTGCCCGGCGTGGCGCTGTCGGCGGCCATCGGCGCCGTCGCCTATGGATTGCAGATCGTCGAAACCCGGCTGTTCGAGCATCCGTGGATCGAGGGGCTGGTCCTGGCCATCCTGATCGGCGCCGGCCTGCGTCTGGCGTGGACGCCCTCGTCGTTGTGGACGCCAGGGATCAGCTTCAGCGCCAAAACCCTGCTGGAGGTCGCCGTGGCCCTGCTGGGCGCGACCGTTTCGGGCGCGGCGGTGGCGGCGCTGGGGCCGTGGCTGCTTCTAGCCATCGTCGGCGTGGTCGCCGCAGCCATTGTCGGCGGCTATGCGCTGGGGCGGGCGTTCGGCCTGCCGCACGCCATGGCCCTGCTGGTCGCCTGCGGCAACGCCATCTGCGGCAACTCGGCCATCGCCGCCGTGGCCCCGGTCATCGAAGCGGAGGGAGAAGACGTGGCCGCCGCCATCGGCTTCACCGCCGTTCTGGGCGTCGCCGTGGTGCTGCTGGTTCCCGTGGTCGGGGCCATGATGGGCTATGACGCCACGCGCGTCGGAGTGCTGGCGGGGCTGACCGTCTACGCCGTGCCTCAGGTGCTGGCCGCCGCCGCCCCCGCCGGCCTGGCCGCCGTCCAGACGGGCGCCGTGGTCAAGCTGGTGCGCGTGTTGATGCTGGGGCCGGTCTGCCTGGTGCTGGGCCTGATGCGCTCGAAACAGAGCGAAGCCGGGCGCGGACCCAGGCTGCACCAGATGGCCCCCTGGTTCATCCTGGTCTTCCTGGCCCTGATGGCCGTCCGCTCGCTGGGCTGGCTGCCTGAGGCGATCCTGCCGCCGCTGCAGGTATCGGTCTCGGCGCTGACGCTGATCGCCATGGCGGCGCTGGGGCTGATGGTCGATCCGCGCGCCGTGGTTCGCGCCGGGCCGCGCGTCGCCGCCGTCGCCGCCCTGTCGGCCCTGCTGATCGGGCTTCTGGCGCTGGGCGTCATCGCCCTGCTGCCCCTGGGTTGATCGCGAGACGACGGGCGCTCAGCCTCGATCACGCACTGGACTGGCGTTTTGGCCCGCATCCCTGTAAGAGGCGCGCCGAACCCTTCCCTTCTCTGCAATCTTCTTGCAGCGGCGCGGCCCTTCCGTGACCGAACACAGTCCGCCCGAGCCCGAAATGAACCTGCGCAACATCGCCATCATCGCCCACGTTGACCACGGCAAGACGACCATGGTTGACGCCCTGCTCGCCCAGTCGGGCCTGTTCCGCGCCAATGAGGCGACCACGGAACGCGCCATGGACTCCAACGATCAGGAGCGCGAACGCGGCATCACCATCCTGGCCAAGTGCACCTCGATCCTGTGGAACGGCAAGGCCGGCGAGACCCGCATCAACATCATCGACACGCCGGGCCACGCCGACTTCGGCGGCGAGGTCGAGCGCATCCTGGGCATGGTGGACGGCTGCGTCCTGCTGGTCGACGCCGAAGAAGGCGTCATGCCCCAGACCAAGTTCGTGCTGACCAAGGCGCTGAAGATGGGCCTGCGTCCCATCCTGTGCATCAACAAGGTCGACCGCGCCCACGCCGATCCGGACCGCGTGCTGAACGAGACCTTCGACCTGTTCGCCGCCCTGGGCGCGACGGACGAGCAACTGGACTTCCCGGTCATCTACGCCTCGGGCCGTTCGGGCTGGGCGACGCTGGACCTGGCCCAGCCGAACGACAACCTGCACCCGCTGTACGATCTGATCGTGGACCACGTCCCGGCCCCGGCCGCCCAGGATCGCGTCAACGAGCCGTTCCAGATCCTGAACGTGCTGATCGAAAGCGATCCCTTCCTGGGCCGCCTGCTGACCGGCCGCATCCACTCGGGCAAGGCGGTTCCGGGCATGGCCATCAAGGCCATGTCGCGCGACGGCAAGACCATCGAGCAGGGCCGCATCACCAAGGTGCTGGCCTTCCGCGGCCTGAAGCGCCAGCCGGTCGACGAGGGCGCCGAGGCGGGCGACATCGTCGCCATCGCCGGCATGTCCAAGGCCACTGTGGCGGACACCCTGTGCGCCCTGGAAGTGACCGACGCCCTGGACGCCCTGCCGATCGACCCGCCGACCATCTCGATGACCGTGGGCGTGAACGACAGCCCGCTGGCCGGTCGCGAAGGCGACAAGGTGCAGTCGCGCGTCATCCGCGACCGCCTGCTGAAGGAAGCCGAGGCCAACGTCGCCATCCGCATCACCGAGACGCCGGGTTCGGACGCCTATGAAGTCGCCGGTCGCGGCGAACTGCAACTGGGCGTGCTGATCGAAAACATGCGCCGCGAGGGCTTCGAACTGTCGATCAGCCGTCCGCGCGTGGTCTATCAGACCGGCGAGAACGGCGAACGCATGGAGCCGATCGAAGACGTGGTCATCGACGTCGACGACGAATTCTCGGGCGTGGTCATCGAGAAGCTGTCGGCCCGCAAGGCCGAGCTGACCGACATGGGCCCCTCGGGCGCCGGCAAGACCCGCATCCAGCTGAAGTGCCCGTCGCGCTCGCTGATCGGCTATCAGGGCGAGTTCCTGACCGACACGCGCGGCTCGGGCGTGCTGAACCGCGTCTTCAGCCACTATGAAGGCCACAAGGGCGCCATCGAGGGCCGCCTGAAGGGCGTGCTGGTGTCGAACTCGGACGGCGACACGGCGGCCTACGCCCTGTGGAACCTGGAAGAGCGCGGCGTCATGTTCGTCGGCGCCGGCGAGAAGACCTATCAGGGCATGATCATCGGCGAGAACAGCCGCTCGGACGACCTGGACGTCAACCCGATCAAGGGCAAGCAGCTGACCAACGTCCGCGCCTCGGGCAAGGACGAGGCCGTGCGCCTGACCCCGCCGCGCAAGATGAGCCTGGAACAGGCCATCGCCTATATCGAGGAAGACGAACTGGTCGAGGTCACGCCCAAGTCGATCCGCCTGCGCAAGGAAGTCCTGAACCCCTCCTTCCGCAAGAAGCGCGTCCGCGCCGACTGATCCCGGCGACCAGCCGAAACGAAGAAGGCGGCCCCTGCGGGCCGCCTTTTTTTTGCGCCTGGCGGTTACTTCTTCAGCCCCAGCAGGCCCAGCCAGCCGCCGCTGGTCAGCAGGGCCACGTCCAGCAGAGCCAACGCCAGGGGCGTGGTCGTCGGCGCAGCGATGAACTTCGGCCGCCAGACGGGGCCGAACTTGGCCTTGTAGGCGCGCAGGCCCTGGAAGCCGTAGACGGCGCCCCCCTCCTCGAACACCAGGGCGCCGACGCGGGCGAAGACCGGGGCCATGCGGCGGTCCTCCAGACCCGACAGGGGCGCCATGCCCAGATCCAGCCGCTCCACCCCCTGCTCGCGCGCCCACTGGGCCGTGCGGGTGAACAGATAGTCCATGATCCCGTGCGGTCCGTCGGGGTCATGCCGCATCAGGTCGATCATCGCTTCGCGCCCGCCCGCCCCGACCAGAAGATTGGCGAAGGCGACGATGTGGCCGTTCTCACGCGCCACTGCGATCGGCGAACGGTCCAGATAGTCGATGTCGAACCGGCCCAGGGAGAAGGCCTTCTCCGAGCCGTTGTGATGGTTCAGCCAGGCGTCGGACACGGCGCGCAACTCGGCCTCCAGCGCCCGCGCCGCGCCTGGCGGCGCCACCTCGAAGCTGGCGCCCTCGCGCTCGGCCCGGTTCACGGCGGTGCGCAGGTTCTGCTTGCCCTTGCCCTCGGTCGTGAAATGGGCGGCGTCGATCACGGCGGCCTCGCCCACCTTGCGCATGGCCAGTCCCAGGGTGGCCAGGTCGGCCAACAGCCCCTCGCTCACCGAATAGAAGACCGCCGCCCCGCCGTAGCTGTCGGCCATCTCGGCGAAGGCCCACAACAGTTCCAGCCGCTCTTCCTTCAGCCCGGCCGGTTCGCTCATGGCGATCCAGCGACGGCCGCGCACGCGATAGGCGATGAAGCTGCGCCCCGACGGGCTGAACAACAGGGCCTTGTCGCCCAGCAGGGCCAGGCTGGCCTCGGGCGTGGCGATCTCGGCCGTCTCCAGCGCCTGACGGGCGCGTTCGACATCAGCGGGTGAGGCGGGGCCGTGGCTGCGGGCGCCCGGCGCCGTCAGCAGGGAGCGCACCCCGACCGCCAGGGTCAGCAGGGCCAGCACCGCCCCGGCGCGCAGGAAGCCCGAGGCCTGCTTGTCGACCAGGAAGGTCCACCACAGCTCGTCTGTATAGGCGGTGTCGCGATAGGCGAAGAAGCCCAGCCACAGCATGGCCGCCACCGCCGCCGCCAGCATCAGCAGCCAGCCCGGCCGCAGCGGCTCGCCCAGGCGCGAGCGGCGATTGAAGGCCGACCGGCATGGCGTCAACAGGGCCGCCGCCAGGGTCAGCTCGATCGCCTCCTCCCAGTCCAGCCCCTTCATCAGCGAGAAGACCGCCCCCACCAACAGGACCGCCAGCGCCGCGTAATAGGCGCCCCGCCGACGTCGCCACAGCCCCGCCGAGATCAGCAGCAGGACAAAGCCCGTCACGCTGGCCGCAAAGTGGGACAGGTCGATCAGCAACGGCGGATAGAAGCGGCCGAGCGCGCTGAGCCGGTCGCTGAAGGCGGGCGTCACCGCCGACAGCAACATCACCCCGCCCAGCAGGAAGGTGGCGACCGCGAACATCTGCGGCGTCAGCTCATAGGCCAGCCCCGCCAGGCGACGCGTGATCCGCCAAGGGTCGTGTTTTGCGCTCGGTTTGGTCAATCAACCTCCGAAGAGCAAGAATCGGTCGTTTGGGGCGAGTAAAAGGTCATTTCAGGGCAGAGGAAACCATCAGAGATCACGGGGGTTCATTTTTTCGCGAGCGCCGGGCTCGCCCTTTCAGGAGTTTCTCATGATCCGCAAGACCGCCCTGCTGACCGGCATCGCCGGCGCCTTCCTCATCGCCGCCCCGGCTTTCGCCCAGGACGCCACGACGCCGCAGACGCCCGAACCGGCTCCCGCTGAGGCGGCCGCGGCTCAACCCCAGAGCCTGACCCTGACGCCGGGCTCGACCGTCAAGGGCAGCGACGGCGCCGAGATCGGCAAGCTGGTCGGCGTCCAGAACGGCGCCAACGGCCAGGAGCTGACCGTCCGCACCGCCGACGGCCAGGTCCGCCCGGTGCCGCTGGCCGGCATCCGTCAGGACGGCGCCGACATCGTCGTCGACGCCAGCGCCTCGGACATTCAGTCGGCCGCTCCGATCGCCTCGGACACGGCTGAACCCACCCCGGACGCGGCGGCTGACGCCCCTCCGGCCGACACGCCGCCGGCCGATGCGCCGACCGCCGACGAACCGAACGGCGACGAACCTCACTAAATCGTCTGGTTCGACGGCAAAAGGGGCGGCCCGACGGGCCGCCCCTTTTTTCTTGTGTGATAAATCGGCGATCAGGTCCGCCGCTTCACCAGACCGAGCAGGAACAGCAGAACCACCGCGCCGATGGTGGCCACGATGATGCCGACGATCCAATTGCCGTCCGCGTCCACGCCCAGCAGATTACCGGCCAGGAACCCGCCGATCAGGGCGCCGACGACGCCGACGATCAGATTGGTGAGCAGGCCGTGATCCCGTTTCATGATCTTTTCCGCCAGCCAGCCGGCGACGATGCCGATGATGATCCAGGCGATAAATCCAAATCCACCCATGCTTCTTCCTTCCTGCAAGGCTCACTGCCTTGGCCGTTAATGCGCGGGCGGGTGTCGGGTTGCGCCGCGGGTCAAGGGCGACAACGGCACGACGCTTGCGGCGAAACGCCTCGTCCGTGCCGATTCGGCACAGGCCGAGGGAGACAGGAGAGTCGTCATGCCCGCCGAGATCGACCTTCACCTGGGTCGTCGCCTGCGCCGCCGTCGCCGCCTGCTGGGCCTGACCCAGCAGCAACTGGGCGACCGTGTCGGCATACGGTTCCAGCAGATCCAGAAATACGAGTGCGGCGCCAACCGCATCTCGGCCGCCCGTCTGTGGGAGTTGGCCGAAGCGCTGCAGACGCCGGTCAGCTACTTCTACGACGGCGCGGGCGAAAGCCCCGACAGCCAGCCCCGGCCCGACGCGCCCCTGGCCGCCGCCGCCTGATCGCCGCCCCGGATCAATGACCCCTTGATTCAATGAATTTTGGGCCATCACGCTCCGGGCGGTGTATGGCCGGGGCATGACCGAGCTGGAATCCTTCGCCGTCGCCCTGTCGCATGAAGCGGCCCGCGTTGCCCTGCCCTTCTTCCGCGGCGACTTCGCCCAGGAGGACAAGGGCGGTCCCGGCGCCTTCGACCCCGTGACCGAGGCCGACCGCGCCGCCGAGGCGGCCATCCGCCGCCTGATCGCCGCCCGCTATCCCGACCACGGCGTCATCGGCGAGGAATACGGCGAGGATCGCCCCGACGCCGACCATGTCTGGGTGCTGGACCCCATCGACGGCACCCGCGCCTTCATCGCGGGCCTGCCCCTGTGGACCACCCTGATCGCCCTGCGTCAGGAAGGCGCGCCCGTGATCGGCGCCGTGGGCCAGCCCTATCTGGACGAGGTCTTCCTGGGCGGCCCGTCGGGCGCGCGCCTGCTGAAAGGCGGACGCGAGACCCCGCTGAAGACCCGCGCCTGCCCCGATCTGGGGCAGGCCCTGATCGCCACCACCGATCCCGAGATCTTCGTCGGCGCCGACCGCGCCGCCTGGGACCGGCTGCGCGCCTCGGCCCGCCTGGCCCGACTGGGGTGCGACGGCTACGCCTACGCCATGATCGCGGCCGGGCGCATCGACTTGGTGGCCGAAAGCGAACTGAAGGTCTGGGACTGGTCGGCGCACAAGCCCCTGGTCGAGGCTGCGGGCGGCCGCTTCACCGATTGGCGCGGCGCAGCGCCGCACGACGCCGACGGCCGCGTCCTGGCGGCCGGCGACGCGCGCCTGACCGATCAGGCCCTGCCCCTGCTGGCCGTCGCCTGAGCGATCAGGCCGGTTCGGCGGTCCGCGCGGCCGGAGAGGTCGAAGGCGCGGCGGCGCCCGGCGCCACATAGTCGGCCAGGGCGTCGAACTCGTGCAGGAAGACGCCGCGCAGGTCGTCGACCTCCATGATGACCTCATGCTTGGCCGTCGGCACCTCGACATAGCGGCCGCGGCCCATGCGGCGGGCCGCCCAGCGGTTGGTCTGTTTCCACACCTTGTCGTCCTCGGCCGCCTGAACCACGCAGACCGGGATCTTCACGCTCTTGAGCGCGCGAGGCTTCAGCGCCCGCTCACCCGCGTCCAGGGCGAAGGCCAGCCAGCCCCAGGTCGGGCCGCCGATGGCCAGATGCGGGCAGGCGTAGAGCTGCTGCCGCCACAGGTCGTAGCGCGCCTGGTCCGAGGTCAGGCCGTCCTTCTCGAAGGTGTGGTCGAAGGGATCGTCCGGGTCGTCCAGCACATAGTCCCCGGCCTTGCCGTGACGCAGGGCCCAGCGCACCGCCAGCTTGACCGTCCACATGGACCGCTTGCCGGTCTTGATGCGCAGCATGGGACTGGACAGGACGGCCCCGGCGAAGCGGGTCTCTTCGCCTTCCAGAGTCAGCAGGTTCAGGGCGCCGCCCATCGAGTGGCCGACCATGATCCAAGGCTTGGGCGCGCGCGCCTCATAGGCGTCCAGCAGGCGGGCGTAGTCGTCGAGGAACTCCTCGACCGCGCGGGCGTGGCCGCGCAGGCGGTCCGGCAGCAGCCGCGCCGACAGCCCTTGCCCGCGCCAGTCATGCGCCAGGACGCAGAAGCCGCGCGCCAGGAAGTTGCCGATCAGCTCGAAATACTTCTCGATCGGCTCGGTGCGGCCGGGGCTCAGCACCACCGTCCCGCGCGGCGTCTTGGCCTGCAGGGTCGAGGGCGTCCAGAACCCGGCGCGCAGGCGCAGACCGCCGGCTCCGCGGAACCAGTCGCCCTCGCCCCCCGGCGGACTGGCGGCGCCGGGCACCCCCATTAGGGGGGCATGGGCGGCGAAGGCGGCGGTGCGGCTCACTCGGGCTTCCTGAACTTCAGCGTCATGCGGTCGCTTTCGCCGATGGCGTCATACTTGGCCCGATCGAACTCGGGATCGGCGGGCTGACCCAGGGGCGCCGTCAGCCGACGCGGCGGCAGGGTCTCGACGCCGAACGGATGGTCCTTGGTGTCGGCCGGATTGGCGTTGATCTCGGACGCCTCGACGAAGATGAAGCCGGCCTCCTGGGCCAGCTGCTTGACGAAGGCCTCCTGCACATAGCCGTTAGCGGCGGCCGGATCCTGATCCTCGTCCGGCTGAAGGCGATGCTGCTCGATGCCCAGGATGCCGCCGGGACGCAGGGCCGCGAAGGCGTCGGCGAAGGCCTTTTCGGCGATCCCTGCCGCCATCCAGGCCTGAATGTAGCGCATGAACAGCACCATGTCGGCCGTCCCCGCCGGAGCCACCGGCGGCGAGCCGGGACCGAAGGCGGTGAACTGCACCGGGCCGTACAGCTTCTTGTCGGCCAGGATGCGGGCCTTCAGGGCGTTGTTGATGGCCACCTGGGCCGGATCGGCGTTCGGCCCCTCGACGAAGCCCGCCAGATAGAGGGCGCCGCCGCCCTTGTTCAGATAGGGGGCCAGGATTTCGGCGTACCAGCCGCTGCCGGGCCAGAAGTCGACCACCGTCATCTTCGGCTGCAGGCCGAAGAACCGCAGGGTCTCGACCGGGTGGCGCCAGGCGTCGCGCGCCTTGTCGTCCGCCGGACGCCAGGCCCCGGCGACCGCCCATTCCAGCGAGCCTTCCGGCGGACCCTTGGGCGCTTCGGGCGCGGCGGGCGTCGGCGCCTCTTCCTTGCGGCCGCAGGCGGCCAGGCCGAACAGGGGGGCGACCAGGGCCAGGGCGCTGGCGCCGGTCAGGACGGATCGCCGCGTCGATCGTTCTGTCATGCGCGCTTCCTCTCGCCACCGGGTGTCTTCGCTTGGGGCTTAAGGCGCTTCTGCGCCAGCGTCAAAACCACGCACTGCATTGTCATCGGGCCGTCAGTCCGCCGCGTTGGGCTTGCGGAAACGCAGGGTCATCCGGTCGCTCTCGCCGATGGCGTCCAGCGCCGCCCGCTCCTCCGCCGTCAGGGCCCGGCCGTCGCGCTCCGAGGTGCGCGTGGGCTTCAGCGTCCACACCCCGAACGGGTGGTCGCGGTCGTCCTTAGGGTTGGCGTTCAGCTCGCTGCGGGCCTCCAGCTCGAAACCGGCGCGGCGGGCGGCGTGGATGACCCAGCTCTCGGGGACATAGCCCGTCGGCGCCGTCTCGGTCACGTTCAGCCCCTCGGCCGCGCGGTGCTGCTCGACCGCCAGCACGCCGCCGGGCTTCAGCGCCGTGAAGAAGGCCGCCAGATAGGGTTCGACCCGGCCGTCGCGCGACCAGTTGTGGAAGGCGCGAGCCACCACGACCATGTCCGCCGTCCCGTCGGCGACGCCCATGCCCTCGGTCGGGCGATTGACCGGGACGTAGCGCCCGCCGGTCGCTGCCGCATAGGGCTCAAGGATGTTGCGCCACCAGCCGGCGCGGCCCGGCTCGATCTCCACCACCGTCAGGCCGGGCTGCAGGCCCCAGAAGGTCAGGGTCTCGAACGGGTGACGCTCGCCGTCGCGGGCGCGGTCGGCCTCAGGCCGGGTCGTCGCGGCCACGGCGGCCTGAAGCGCCGCATCCTCGGAAAAGCTCGGCATCTCCATCGACAGGCCCTGGCGGTGCGGCAGCGGCGCAGCGTCCGGCGGGCCCGATTGGGCGAGGGCGGGCGAGGCGAGCAGGCACGCCGCGACGGCGCTGAGGACGAGGGTTCGCATGACGGGCTCCGGTCGATCCTGGACGACGAAGGTAAAACCCATACGGCGCTTCGCGGCGACGGCAAGGCGCCGATGCGGCGAGCGACGATTTCGCGCGCCCCTTGCGCTCGAAAAACGGCCTCCTACCTCTTCATCCGAGAGCGCCGATCCCGGGCTCTCCAGACCTGCCGGGGCCGATTACGGACCGCCGGGACTGAAACCCTCCGTCGTCCGGGGCCAAATCGCCGGGCGGCTCAACCTTGCTGAATGTCAGAAGGATGACCCATGCGTACCTATGATTTCTCGCCGCTGTACCGTTCCGCCGTCGGCTTCGACCGTCTGGCTCGTCAGCTGGAAAGCGCTGCGCGCTCCAGCCAGGAAAACGGCTGGCCCCCCTACAACATCGAGACGACCGGCGAGGACGCCTATCGCATCGAGATCGCCGTCGCCGGTTTCTCAGCCGACGAGCTGAACATCGAGGCGAAGGAGAACCTTCTGACCGTCACCGGCAAGAAGGCCGCCAACGACGACGGCGCATCCGCCCGCACCTTCCTGCATCGCGGCCTGGCCGAGCGCGACTTCGAGCGCCGCTTCCAGCTGGCCGACTATGTGGTGGTCAAGGGCGCGGCCCTGGCCAACGGCCTGCTGACCGTCGAGCTGAAGCGCGAACTGCCCGAGGCCCTCAAGCCCCGCAGCATCGAGATCGCCACCGGCTCGCCCCTGATCGAAGGCAAGGTCGAGACCAAGGCCAAGAAGGCGGCCTAAAAGGCCTCACGCCTGACTGAAAAGTCGAAGGGGCGGCGCTCGCGTCGCCCCTTTTTCACGCGCGCTCCCTAGGCCGCGTGCAGGTCCGCCGGGTCCAGCCCGCGCGCGCCGCTCGTCTGGGCGCCGGTGAAGTCGGCCTGCTTGGTCTGGGCGCCGTGCAGGGTCGCCCGGCTCAGATCGGCGTCGACCATCACGGCCCGGCGCAGGTCCGCTCCCGTCAGGTCGGCGCCGCGCAGGATCGCCCCGGTCAGGTCGGCGGGCAGCAGGCGATCCGCCGCCAGCATCAACGGCCCCAACTGGGCCTCGCGCAGATCCGACCCGTTCAGCCGCGCCCGCGTCAGCCGTGCGCCTCGCAGATCGGCCCGGCGCAGATTGGCCGAGCGCAGGTCCGCGCCCTCCAGTTGCGCGCCCTGAAGCTGCACCCCCTCCATGTCCAGGCCGTAGAAGACCGCCCCCTTGGCCGACAGGGCCGTCAGGTTCAGCCCGCGAATGGTGACCAGCGGCCGCAGATCAACCCCGTCGAACACCGAAGGCTGACCCTCGGCCCCGCCCGTCTCGCACCATTGGGCGTGGTCGCGCAGCATCTCGGCGGCGGGCATCTGGCTGACCGGCTCGCCCGCCGGGCGGTTGTCCACCAGGGCGCCGTCCATATTGGCCCCGTCGGTCCGCCACATGGCGGCCTTGACCCCCACCAGGATGGCGTCGCTGAGGTCCGCCCCCGACAGGTCGGCGCCCGACAGGTCCGCCCCGGCCAGGTCGGCGCCGCGGAAGCTGGCCTGCTTCAGATTGGCCCGGACCAGCTTGCAGTCCTTCATGATGGCGTCGGTGAAGTCGGCGGCCACGGCGACGACGCCGGTCATGCGCGAGCGTTGCAGATTGGCGCCCGCCAGCACGGCGCCCTGCGCCTGGGTGTCGGCGCGCTTGCGCGCCTCGACGACGCGGAAGCCCAGCTTGGCGTCCTTGGCGGCGATGGTGCCCTCGCGCAGGTCGGCCTCGAACAGGTCGGCCCCCGACAGGTCCGCGCCGCGCAGGCAGGCCCCGCGCAGATCGGCCCGGCGCATGCTGGCGTCGACCAGGGTCACGTCCTGCATGTCCGCGCCGAAGAAGTTGGCGTTGTCCAGCTTGGCGCCCGTCAGGTCGCAGCCGATCAGGCAGGCGGCGGTGAAGTCGGCGTCGGCCAGATTGCGGCCGCGCAAGGACACGCCCGACAGGTCCATCCAGGCGAAGACCGCCCGCGCCCCGCCCGGCCGCGCCTGCCACAGGCGGTCGTGCTTCAGGCAGACGGCGTCGACCTCTTCCTGGGTCAGCGTTCTGCGGACAGGTTCTGCGGCCTCGCTCATGACGCCGATCATGGCTTACGGCGGATTAAGGAAGCTTTGCGGAAACAACCGTTTTCGCGGCGTTTCCGCTCGCCGGAGCCTCGCCCTACTCCGTCAGCAGACCTTGCTCGCGCAGGGCCTCGGCCAGCTCGCCTTCCTGGGTCCACAGGCGGGTGTAGCCCGCCTCGCCCAGCCGGTTCAGCTCGGTCGTCAGATCGGCGCGCGGCGAGGCGGCGAAGCGGCCGTCGAAACCCGCCCCGTCGAGGCTGACGCGCACCATCGGGCGGCCCGTCTCCAGCCGGTGCAGGAAGCCTTCGCTCAGCACCGAGGCCTCTTCGCACAACAGGCCCGTCTCGACCGCCAGGCCCGACTGGCGCAGCCGCTCCGTGCCCCGGCCCGAAGCGAAGGGCGAGGGATCAAGCGCGGCGATCACCACCCGCTCGACCCCGGCCTCGGCCAGGAAGTGGGCGCAGGACTTGCGGCCCGACGAGCGGGCGCCGCACGGCTCCAGCGTCACATAGGCGGTCGCGCCCTTCACGGCCTCGCCCGCCTCGGGCACGGCCTGCTCCTCGGCGTGAGGGCGCCCGCCGGGCGCCGTCGCCGCCTCGGCCAGCACGACCCCGTCCTTGACCAGGACGCAGCCCACCGCCGGATTGGGCCAGGTCTCGCCCATGCGGCTGAGGGCCAGATCGATGGCCCGCCGCATGAAGACGGCGTCTTGCGCCGGCCCGCTCACGCGATTTGCGGCAGGGCCTGCGCCCGCCCCTCGTCCAGATAGCGGGCGGCGACCGGCTTCAGGTCGGCGTCCAGGTCGATCTCCAGCGGGTTGCCGGTGGGGATCTCGACGTCGACGATCTTGTCGTCCGGCACGGCGAACAACAGTTTGACGATGGCGCGCAGGGAGTTGCCGTGGGCGGCGATCAGCACGTCCTCGCCCGCCTTCAGGCGCGGCGCGATCTCGGCGTCCCAATAGGGCTGCACCCGGTCCAGCGTGGTCTTCAGGCTCTCGGTGTCCGGGATTTCCTTGCCGGCGTAGCGAGGATCCGCGTCGAAATCGAACTCGCCGCCCGGCGCCAGCGGCGGCGGCGGCACGTCATAGCTGCGGCGCCAGACCTTGACCTGGTCCTCGCCGTGCTTGGCCGCCGTCTCAGCCTTGTCCAGCCCGGTCAGGCCGCCGTAGTGGCGCTCGTTCAGGCGCCAGTCCTCGATCACCGGCACATCCTTCAGTCCAGCCGAATCCAGCGCCAGGGCGCCGGTGCGCTTGGCCCGCTTCAGCACCGAGGTGAACATGACCGCAGGCTTGAAACCCGCCTCGGCGATCAGCTCGCCGCCGCGCCGGGCCTGGGCCTCGCCCTCGGCCGTCAGGTCGACGTCGACCCAGCCGGTGAAGCGGTTTTCCAGGTTCCATTGGCTCTGGCCGTGGCGCAGCAGGATCAGGCGGGTCATCAGGGTCTCCGGGAGCATCCGTATCTGGGTTTCTCGCTAGGCCCCCGACGCGGGGGCGGTCAAGGTTTCGCCGCTCGATGAAATCATCCAATGACGCGGCGCAGCGATAACAAGGGTCGCGCGTTGTGGCCTCTCGAGCAGGGGGAGGCTATAGGCCGAGGTCGCACTGCGGTCCCCGCTCTCCCCAGCGGCCCATCTAGGAAGACTTATGCAAAAGCCCCGTCAGGACATCCGCCCCAACACCGCGGAATATGAAACCCTGCCCCTGGTCAAGCCGACCGGCTTTCGCGAATACGACGCCCGCTGGATTCTAGAAAAAGAGATCAACCTGCTGGGCATCCAGGCCCTGGGCCTTGGCCTGGCCACCTATGTCCACGAGATCGGCCAGACGCCGAAGATCGCCGTGGGCCACGACTTCCGCGGCTATTCCCTGTCGGTGAAGCAGGCGCTGATCCTGGGCCTTCTGGAAGGCGGCATGGAGGTGCTGGATATCGGCCTGGCCCTGTCGCCGATGGCCTATTACGCCCAGTTCGCGCTGGACTGCCCCTGCGTCGCCATGGTCACGGCCAGCCACAATGAGAACGGCTGGACCGGCGTGAAGATGGGCGCCCAGGCCCCCCTGACCTTCGG
>ERZ778017.1565-NODE-1565-length-22081-cov-6.261555_pt1 | contig 22081 bp, 17 predicted proteins | sample MGYA00375747_ERZ778017 | MGnify/ENA primary metagenome ERZ778017 (study PRJEB29350, sample SAMN05509838) | bioreactor metagenome | biome: bioreactor; material: wastewater | place: South Africa: University of Cape Town | collected 2014-03-17 ...
TTGAGATCGTCTGAAGTTTGGTTAAGGTTGAATACACGATTTCTGCGTGCGTTTGCATGTTTATTGTGTGGGCAATCAGGTCCCTTATGGTTTGGGGAGTTGCAAATTTTACGTTTCTTTCAAACTAAACTAGTTAAAAAGTCCGCAAACAACCTTTCCGTTGTTACATTGCAAAATGTCAATTCAATTGCACTTTAAAAAATTATGCAGAAAATTTTCAAAATTTACTTGATTTTATAGATGAAGAAAATGACAGTAAGTGTACCAGGTTACAAGAGTACATACGGATGATGTCTGCCGTTAGTTTCGCTGCAAGTAATGTTCTCAGAGATCTACATATAGATTTGGTTATATGCCATCCTGATGAACAAAAATAAAGTCTTGTTGACAGATGATGTAAGCAAATCTATATTAAGAACGTATCAGGTACCGATATTGGTCGAGGAAATCGCGTGTTGGCGAAAAGTACGACACGCAAATAACGTAAACAAAAATCTATTTTTATGTCCTCATTACTATGCGACCGAACTAACTAGTCAAAATTAGATGACATGTCTATTGAATGTATTCTAGATTCCTGAGAGAACGTCCTCCGAAATGCTTGACCTAGTGTTACTTGCTGATCACCTCAACATGATGTAGGTCGTTTCGCCTTTGGTAATTTTACCCAAATTTTACTGTATATTTACCCAAATTACTGTATATTAATGCAACATGCACCACCGCCGCTACCACGACTAACGCTGCCAGAACAAAGAATGACACAACCAGCACCGTCTTTCGAGATTTTGAAAGTTCAAAAAGGAACACACACTCTATAATCCTTAGATGGGTCAAAGATGCCAGCCAACAGAATCACTAATCAGGTCCATTAACTCGCAGAAAAACATTCTTCATCACGTATGTCGGGTTTGTGTATGTATGTGTAGGTTCACGTATTGAAGATTTTTCCGAACCATCGGAGGAGACAGGACATTAAATTAATGCGGCTTATATCAAACGTGTCAACATGAAATTACCGTGAAGTAAACTGGAAAGGAAAGAACTGGCCATAGGCAATGGTTCAGTTACAATCTATAGAGTCACCCACTGTAATTTGATCTACACTTTTCTCCTTGTAGTCGCGTTATAACCATTTACCACCGTAAGAACACGTAAACACGAATTAAAAATTTGGTGTATTATAAAGGGCTAATGTGGCCCACGGTATATAAAAGAATCTAAGTTTCCTTGAAAAAAAATCTGGCTCTTTTTGAATTGAGGTTAAATAAACTAACATTTATTCGCCTAGGTTACACTTGTATTAGCTACACATTATGAAAGGATTAATTTTAGTTGGTGGTTACGGTACCAGATTGAGACCTTTGACTTTGACTTTACCAAAGCCATTGGTTGAGTTTGCCAACAGACCTATGATTTTGCACCAAATTGAAGCTTTGGCCAACGCTGGTGTCACCGATATCGTCTTGGCTGTCAATTACCGTCCAGAAGTTATGGTTGGTACTTTAAAACAATACGAAGCTGAATACGGTGTTTCCATCACCTTTTCAGTTGAAGAAGAACCATTAGGTACTGCTGGTCCATTGAAGTTGGCCGAAAAGGTTTTGAAGAAAGACGACTCTCCATTCTTTGTCTTGAACTCCGATGTCATTTGTGAATACCCATTTGCCGAATTGGCCAAATTCCACAAAGCCCACGGTGGTGCTGGTACTATTGTTGCTACCAAAGTCGACGAACCATCCAAATACGGTGTCATTGTCCACGATAGAGACACTCCAAACTTGATTGACAGATTCGTGGAAAAGCCAGTCGAATTCGTCGGTAACAGAATCAATGCCGGTTTGTACATTTTGAACCCAGAAGTCATTGACTTAATCGACATGAAACCAACCTCTATCGAAAAGGAAACTTTCCCAATCTTGGTCGAACGTAAATCTTTATACTCTTTCGATTTGGAAGGCTACTGGATGGATGTCGGTCAACCAAAAGATTTCTTAGCCGGTACTGCTTTGTACTTGAACGCTTTAAGCAAGAAATCTCCAGAAAAATTATGTAACGAAAAATTCGTCCACCCAGATGGTCAAGTTTTGATTGATCCTACTGCTAAGATCCACCCATCTGCTTTGATTGGTCCAAACGTTGTCATTGGTCCAAACGTTGTTGTTGGTGAAGGTGCTAGAATTCAAGGTTCTGTCTTGTTAGCCAACTCTGAAGTCAAAGACCACGCTTTGGTCAAAAACACCATTGTTGGATGGAACTCAAGAATTGGTAAATGGGCTAGAACCGAAGGTTGTACTGTTTTAGGTGATGATGTCGAAGTCAGAAACGAAATCTACGTTAACGGTGCTAAAGTCTTACCACACAAATCCATTTCATCCAATGTTGAAAAGGAATCCATTATTATGTAAGTCGACTTAATGGTTAAAGTCAATAACAGTTGATAAAACGGTACATTTGCAAGTCAATGCCAGAAAATCATTTTGTTTTGTATAGTTTACATTTTAGATTGTTGACAATCACTAATTATAGAAAAATTAATATCCGTATCATCACCATTGCAAATGTAAAATCATATACAAATGTAAAATCATATACAAATGTAAAATCATATATTCAAGTTTAAGAAATATTCATTCTGCCAAATAATTGGGATTCGTATCAAAATCTCGTATCAAAATCAATCCAGAGAAGAATTCATTTTATGTCTATTCACAAGGTCGTCAACTTCGAAACACAGCTGGTTCTGAGCGATTCACTCAAAGGTTTCTTTCCACTCAAATACAGCAAGAACAACACATTGGCAACCAAAGGTTCGGTTACTTCACCCATCTTTAAGATTTTACCATTCTTCGTGTTCTCATAAGTCACGGCAAGTTTTCCTCCATCTTCAATTTGCAAGTATAAAATGTGGTTCTTAGGCACAGACCCTTTTTTTTGCAGGAAAATAGCCCGTAATTGCTGTACACCCGAGTCTATAGCTTCCCGGTTCTCCTTACTTCTAGGGTGGGCCAAAATCGACTTGACCAACCCGTCTTTCAAATGGTTGAAATCGGTGTTTCTCACAGGATTAATCCTAGCTACAAGCTTAACTCCGTTCAGCAAAAGTTCATGGATTACTTCCACCGACTTTTCCGGGTCTTTCAAGTGTAAATCCACCTCGGGATATGCCAGTAAAATCCCCCGGGCCTTGGAAATGTCGCTATCGGCGATGTACAACCCAATTCCATAAACGTTGAATCCAATGAAGGTGACAGACCGAACCCCGACACCCAATAACTCGTAGTTTCTACTAAGAAACTCACTTTTCCGAAGTGTTATAGGGAAAGGATCAATAGCCGAATCTACTTGAACCCCTTCCATGCTCTCATTAACGGCAGCATCATTCTGAATCGGAGCTCCAAGATACACCGATGCCATACCTAACCCTAAAAGGACCCCATACTTGGTGGATCTGAACAGCGAACTTTTAACATTGTGGGTTGCTGTAGCTAATCCTCTTCTATAAACAGGTAAAAACCCTCTAATAGAGCCTCTAATGGCACTTCTAAACATCTTCTACAGTAAATCAAATTGCCCCATATTTTTGCACAAGAAATTTGTCAACTATAAGCCGTTTTTATGGTAGCGCCTACACGATGATTTCTGAGTCCAGGAGGAACCACTGGAGCAGGGATTGGGGTGTTTCAAGACGGGAGTCTACTCGATGAGCAGTATGCTAGGAGCTGTTGATGTTTCGGACTTCAAAACGTGTCCGCTTGCGAGTTGCGCTTTGTAGATGGATTCCCATTGGTACCATTCTTGCTCGGCAGACTCGATAGTGGGTAAGAGCCAGTTGGGTCCGCTCAGAAGCGTTGCGGCAAGGTATCCCACCAAGGCGTCTCCAGCTCCAGACACATTGACAATATCAAGATTTTCGTTTTCTTTAGGGATTGGGAAGTATTTTATGGCGATGCCTAGTTGGCCATGGGTTTGGCTCTTGCTTGTAAGAATGAACTGCGGAGTGTAAGCTGATGTTGTGGGGATAGAGTTATAATCAGAAATGGATGTCGATAAAGACACCAAAACCACACCTTTGTCGCCTAGTTTCACGAGTATATTGGGTATGTATGGTAAAATCTGGAACGCTTGTTGAAGTACGCCCTGATTCAAGAGGCCAGATAGGATGTTGTACTGTGGTCTGGATGCAAGCAGAGTGAGTCTTTCTCTGAATTGAGTGGTTATTCCTAGGCTGTCTACTAATGGAAACCAATTATCGAGGTCGTCGAATTTTCCTTTCGCTGAAAACGAAGTATATATGGCATCCAATTCAGCAACTGTCGGGGTGATCAAATCGATGATATTACTAGGAAACACATGGCCAGGTATCTCTCCTATTCTGGTGGCTTTTGCAAATGATGTTGGCTCGATTATTACGTTTACGTCTTCCCCACGAAGATGTTCTAGGACTTTTGTGGCCACGGTGGGTGTGATATTACAGTCTAAAATCACAGATTGGGGACTAGACCTATCGATCTGGGAAATTATATGATTGGCAAAGTCTTGTTCAATAATTTTCATGTCTGCGCAAGCAACTATCAAGTCTCCATTGGCGTCATGGTTCGAAACATACTGTGCTGTTGAACCGGGACCAACTAATATTCCCAGGGTATCTACACCAATACTTTCCAACGATGCCATAATCGATTTTCCTGTGATATCTTCTCCAACAACAGACACCAATCTTGACTTTTTGTTTGAGTTGCAAAAATTGGATTGTAATCCATAGTGACTGGCCATGGTTACATTGTGTCCAACACCTCCAACGGAGTTTCTGATTAACCCTGGGTTCGAATCATTCATCTTTATTGTTCTTCCCATGGAAACTACCGTGTCCATTGCTAGGGAACCAACTATAATCAAATCAGAACTTTCTTTTTGGACAGGGGTTCCAGGAGCTTTGGAAACTATGGGGGTCAACGATGAAGCTTTTCCCTGCAACATTAGTATCAAGCACACATACTTCATGATTAATCCATACGTACATTCTCCAAATTTAATAGTTCTCCTGCTATAGCTGTAGCTGCCTTTGCGTTATTCAAAACAAAGTTAATATTACACTCAACTGATTTCCCGTTAGTCAACAACGCAATTTTCCCTAACAAAAATGGCGTCAAGTCTTTACCCTTAATGCCAAGTTTTTCACCTTCTCTAATCGCTTCGGCGATGATTCTGTTAATGAATCCAGAATCTAAAGCGGTTTCTTGTGGAGGAGGAACACAGATTACGTTACCAGTGCTCAATCCCATGATATTGTTTTGGTGGTGGATTGTAGATGCGATTGATGAGTAACTGTCAAACGAACAAGGAGATACAACCCCTGACTCTCTACAGTAAAACCCTGGGATTTCCACATTAGGTCTTTTGTTATCGTTAAAAGTAGACACAAAAACCCCTTGAGTTTCCAAATACTCCATAGTTAATGGAATATCAAGAATCGATTTTGGTCCAGCACAAACTACAGTGATTGGTGTCTTTCCCAATTCCGTCAAATCAGCAGAAACATCAAATGTTAGGTTCCCATGTTTGTGAACTCCACCTAAACCTCCTGTAGCAAACACTTTTATTCCAGCCATGTGCGAAAGAATCATTGTAGATGCAATTGTAGTTCCCCCATTGATGGAATTGGCCATTGTATAGCCAATATCCCTTCTACTAACCTTGTTAACCTTCTTTTCCTGAGCCTTCTCAGCAAGAAATTGCAATTGGTGAGACATCAAGCCCACATGTGGCACTCCATTTATAAAAGCACAAGTTGCTGGAATCCCTCCTTGTGCTCTGATTGTTTCTTCAACCGTTTGTGCCATAGATAAATTGTTTGGAAATGGCAATCCGTGAGTGATGATGGTGGATTCAAGGGAAATTACAGGCTGGACCTTGTCATTCAATGCAGCTCGGACCTCTTCCAGGATCACTAATGGTGATCTTATCACTTTCGATATGGAGAACAACCGTTTAATGAACATTGTGTTAGGCTTATAGAAAGAATATCAACAACTTTTTAAAAAAATTAATTTAATTTCTTTGTGGTTATAATGATATCATGGGTAGAAAGTTTACCAGAAAGCGTAACTAAAAGCAAGTTAAGGGATGCAGAATTATCAGACGAACAAATAAATGCCATTTGTGCCGTAATTGACGAAAAATCTATTGAGATACAGGCACTAGTGTTTCAGCTTTTCCATAGCCTTTTGGTACCACAAATAGTCAACAAAGCATGGCTCTTCTTGGAAGCATGGCTCTTGAAAAAACCAATTGACGAGGAACAATTGCAATCTATCGAACAGAAGTTGACAGATACCTTGGATCCGTCATCTATCGTGGGTGCTACTTGGGATTGGGCACAAGGTAACCCTGATACTTGCGAGTATTATTACTATAGATTAAGAGTTTTGCGAGTATTGGCACGAAACTCACCTTCTCACGCTATCACCGTGCTTTTATCGTTTCATATCAACCCACATGCGCCGTGGAGTGACGAAATTAACTCAAGAATCGTCAACGTGAAGGTAGATACTTCATTCGATGAGTTTTATCCAACCTTGAAACCACATTTATTGAAACAATTGCCACAACAAACCAGACTACAAGGAGGTCTCACTCCGAGATTGGGGTACGGTGGTGTCAAATCGGAGATTTTGCAACAGGACGTTCTTGTAAATTGGAAGAAATCCCATTTGAACTCGTTATCAATGGTGTACTTTACGATTATTAACTACAAGGAGAATTGGATAGTAGCCTCGTCGTTTTTGTTGAATCTCTTTGACGACCACGAACCAGAGTTCAAAATCCAGGCATTACATTTGCTACAGTTGTTTCTTAAAGAGAACCCTACAGCCTTAGAAAGATCGGGTTTGAATGTAAAATTCATAGAGGCAGTGAAGGTATGCTTATCGTACATTCCAAACTCCACGCCAGCAGAAACTTCGGTTCGAATCTTATCACTTGCGTATCCATGTATGTTTCAATTACTTCCACCGGACTCTACCAAAGAACTCATACAGTTTTTGAATTCCAGCATTCTTTCGCCAATATCTACGATGAGCAATCGGTATAAAAGTGACTATCCTTTACTAGTACTCTGTATTGATCAAATGACTACAATGGTGACAACATATTTATCGACGAAGATCTTGGTTTCTTTTACTAGAGTCAACCTTGCATTGAATCAACTACTCACAAACTCGTTTATTGTGGACAGTGCTGAAGGATTGAATGTTTACAGAGCGTGCTTACGTTGTCAACAGGCAATAATAGACGAGTTTGTATCCTTAGAAGACCAAGACGGAAGAGAGTTATTTTTAAACTACAAGTATGACCTTCTTGGGGCATGGATAGTTCTAGCACAACGTCTTGAGCGAAATGAAGTAGCTGATGAGAACTTGACATCTCAGTTGAAATCTAATTTCTATTCATTGAAGAAGCTCACAGATCTCGACAGCATACTTCTTCAGATCTACGAAAAGACTCCACAAGTACAAGCAACTCTAGCCATGTACTTGGAAAGTAAATGAAGAGAATCCTGTAAAGTGCATTTCAATGGCATCTTCATTTCTAGCTTGCACAACTTAAAGTACATATCATCTTGTATCTAGCGCCAGCGGTTCTTTATCCCACTTGAGACCAGGAAACGAGTCTACAGGAAAGAACATTGACTGATTTGCCAATATCCAAGCTAATTTGGTAAGACACAAAAGGTCTTAATGTAACAAAATGGTATATACATTACTTATTCATCTATATACAAAGGCAGTAGATACACAAACACGGAGCCTGGCTCACAAATACACATAGAATAGTATTCTACGACAATCCGATCGCCATTTCTAGTCAGAAAAGTTCCGATCTTTAGAACCGTCTCTACCACATGAAAATTTCCAGGCTGACTAAATTACTTAAAGAAAAAACCGTGGAGTGGCCTCTGCCACTACGCTCTACTTCTCTACTGTTTTCCCTGTAAGGCTTGGACGACTTTAATATTGGTATCCAAAAATCGGTTTAAACAGTTGGTCAAACACTGTTCTTCTGCTGCGTCCAACAATCCAGAGGTAATAGGTTTGTCCTGGTTACACTTTTTAAAGCACATGTTTGTGAAGTTATGAATAGAAAGTTGCACCTTGGATTTGGAATTTTCTGACTCGATAAATTGCATAATCTCCTTTCTGGAGTTGCTATCCAAGCCTTGCAACAATTCTGGATTGACAGAAGACATCTTGGCACGGTTTATCCTACAAGTAGTTTTAGCAAGTTTGAGTATGAAAAATGGTTTTTCGCATTTGATGGAAAATGTTTACTATGTAACGGAATTTTCATATATTTCAGTCTTGAAGAAGAACCATGTCGAAACAACACCAGTTGAGAGCTATACTATCACAAACTGATCCTACTGGTACTTCTGACCGTGATGAACTTTATAGACGAAAAATTTCCAAGGAAATCGGCCAATTGGAACGATTTATAGCCCAAGCTGATGCTGCTATTGCGAATCTTCAAACTTATCAACCAAAAGATACAAAAACCCAAGTTTTGGCGCTTCATGAGGTGTATCTGAAGGTTCCATATGTTTCTGCCAAGGATGAAGTTATAGGAAGTGCCGTTGCTGATGTGAATTTGCGCAAATTGAACGAAACTCATAAAGCCCAATTGAAATGGCTAGACGAATCTGCCCCGTCATTGTCTGTAGACTCCATGATATCTGATATAAATACTATAATTAGCGAGCTCGATAGTGCCATTGCAGCTAGTGAGGCCAAACTTGACGTTTTGACCCAAAAAACTGCCGATTCTGACGTGTCAAACCACCACGATTCTCTTGACCGTTTGTTATCCGAAGCAAACGACGTCTCAAAACACTTGAAATCTAACATTCAGCGTGTAGTCACAAAGTTCATTGCTCAGCAGATGCAAGCCCTCGACAAAGAGACATTGAAGTTGGCATTGAAAAGCATGACGAAAATGCTACTTCAGCTACTCAAGTCAGAAGACTGGGTCCAGGTGGTCCCAGACGAATACAACGTGCTGCTTATCAAAGTTTTGATCTACAATAGTATTGTTACCCGTCGTGATGACTCTTCGGTGAACGGATACTACTTGAAAATGGTTCTGTTTGCGTAATTAAGTACCCCATTTGAAGAGGTAGAGATAGTGGTACGGGGCAGCGAAAGCAGCTCGTTTGACGTCAGAAATAGAGTTCTGTACGCGTGTTACAATAATTTCGATGCTTAAATAGTACTGGGTCTAGAGTTTTATAGCTTACTGCTGGTCAGTAAGTCCATGAATGTATTATAATGTATAAAGTTCTTAAACGTAAATCATAAAGACATGACAATGAACATGCAGGGTATTAGAAGAGTTTGAAGCCACGGTTCCACCAAATCCCTTTCCACACAACCAATACACACACTAAACTAAGTAGTATTGAGTACCCACTGATTTGAAAGTAGTAACGGACGTACTGTAAGTTGCCAGAGTCTATCAATTTTCCGTATAATAACGAGTACGACACTGATCCAATCGCTGGTGCAACCATGAACGATCCCCATGTCGTCCCCATCATATCAACTCCCCAAATCGTGGCCACAACTGTGGGGTATAACGTAAAGATTCCACCGTAAGAAGCCCCATTCAATGCCGTTGTAGTCGTGAACTCGTCTGTCAAAGTCGCAGAAAACTGGCCCGCAACCCCAAATGCAATTGCTATGGCCAATAACCATATTCTACACAATGGCCATTTTCTTTCTGGAGACGCTAAATAGTCAGAAATCCCTCCAATCAAAAGTCTTGCGACGGTAGACGATGTCGCCAGAACAGACAATTGGTTTGAAATGTCGTCGTTTGCCGATAAGTTCTTGACAATGGAACCCAAGTTGTTTTGGAACGCTTCTAAAGGCCCCAAATTCAACATGAGAGAAACTAGCAATAACCACGCCGATGGGTCCTTGATAAAAAGTAGAAATCTCTGTCTGTGATTAACAGGTTCTACAATCGACCTTTGTGGGAGCAACGAGTTATCATCAGAATCGCTATCCAAGTCCAAATCGTGTTCGTGGGTCTCAACGGCAGAAAACGAATTTGATCGGTTTGCGGTGTACTGATACTCCGTTTCCGGGTCTTCCAAGAGTCTCGTTTCTTCAAAGATGATGTCCGATTCAATTGAAACGATTGAGATCGATACAAAGTTCAAAATCCCGATAAAAAGGTATAATCCGGCAAAGAACGTAAAAACCCGATTTAAATCAAGGAACTTTCCGTCCTTGAAATACGGTAATTTCATCAACTGTGACCCTATCAATGACGAAACTCCGTAGCATGTTATAGGTAGTGATATAGCTAATCCTTTCCTGTGAGGATAAATTTTGGCACAGGTTAACAAGCTAGAAAAGTACAACGACGACGTCGCAAGGCCTATAAACGAAAACGCAATACCAAAACTATAAACATAAAATGGCGATAATGAATTCTCATGTAATGATCTCACCAAAATAGCATTTATAAAGTAGCTAGGGCAGAATAGCCATACCGAGACAAGCGAAAGCGATGCTGGACCGTAGCAATCAGCAAAGTAACCCAATACCGGATTGCAGAGGTACATTCCTAATGCCAGCAACGATGCAATGGTGTTGATTTGTAAGTACGTAAGACCCAAGACCTCGTGAAAAGCCGTACCGAATAGTGAGAAGATCATGATTGATCCACTAGAAAGACATGCTATTAAGGCGATGGCGAACGATAATCGCTTTATGTTAACGGTGGAAACATGATAGCTGATGTACCGCCTGATCTGGTGGAATATTAGGTGGCCACTGTGTGGTTTGCTCATTGATGAAGCAAAATGGTTTTGAGGTAGTTTAACTTTATGTTTGAGTACAATGCGAATTTGAGTCACACGAGAGGAGGTGTAAATGATGGGATTTTGTGGTATCGACTATTGTATTGTGCTGTTTATTGAGCGATTCTAAGGATTCGTAGAGGGTTATGGTGGTAATGTTTCGTTTATTTGAAGGTTCTGGTACTGGAACTCACAGGACCTTGGTTGTCAGAAAGTTGGTGCTGATTCGCGACACGGGACGGCGATAAATGGCAGTAGTGAAACTTTGTACCACTATTTTTATACTTTCTTATCGTCAATCTCTCTTTCATCGTGAAGATAGTGTATCGCATAGACGTAGTTCATTTCATGTTCTCGGGTATTTCGTTGATTCACGAGTAGCTTTATTTTTGGGATATTTTCGTATTTTACCGACGCTTGCTGGCTCTGCTTGGTATTCACCAGTTGAAATCTTGGCCCTTCTCTTGATCTCTGTCTAGCACAGTTGATTACATTCTTCGATGTTCTACGCTTCACGACGTTGTACACTTCACGACGTTCTACTCTTTTTCGGCTACTTAGCTGAACGTCGCTTTCTTTCACCCTCTACTCTTTTTCGGTTGTTTAACTGAACGTCGTTCTCTTCCACATTCTTTCTTTTACCTAGGCTTCTACGGTGTTCATTCCCTCTACTCTATTGTGATCATTGATTGTCTATTTAGTGAGTCATTAAATAATGCAGTTGAAAAGCAAATTGACATGTAAACCCAGTACTGTAACTAGGCACTTACTCAATGTACTTAACAAATCTGTCGACTTCGCCTTTACTACCCATCCAAATCCCAGATTTATCGTGAATACCTTTGGGCAAAAGATCCAAGATTCTTTCCCCTTTGTCGTTAACACATGCCCCTCCAGCTTGTTCCATCAACATTGCCATTGGGAAACATTCGTATAATATTCTCAATTTACCGTTCTTACTCTTAGAATCAGCAGGGTAAGCAAAAATTCCCCCGTACAACAACGTTCTGTGAACGTCTGCCACCATGGAACCAATGTATCTGGAGGAGTATGGCTTACCGGTGGATTCTTGTGGTTTTTTCAAGTCTTCAACGTACTTTTGCACGTATTTGGGCCAGTAGTAAGAGTTACCTTCGTTGAAAGAGTAAATCGCTCTACTTTGAGGAATAACCAAGTTAGGCTGGGTCAAGATAAATTCTCCCAATTGAGTATCCAATGTGAATCCGTTGACCCCGTGCCCGGTGGTCAACATCAAGTGGGTAGAAGCACCGTACATGGTGTAACCAGCAACCACCATTTCAGATCCTTTTCTCAAAACATCGTTAATCGACCCGTTGGAGTCGTCTTTCAACTTGTACACTCCGAAAATGGTACCAACCGAAACACCAGCATCGATATTGGACGACCCATCAATTGGATCGGTACAGACAGCGTATCTTCCCCCACCTTCAAAAACAATCAAATCGTCTTGTTCTTCAGAAACTAACACCTTAACGTTTCCTGAAGATTTCATTGCGTTGATGAAAATCTCGTCCCCAATGACATCCAACTTCTTTTGGACGTCCCCAGTGGAATTAGCACTACCACTGACCCCAATAAGGTTAATCAATTCTGCTCTTCTGATGTTGTGAGCAATAAATTTGAAAGCAAATTGCAAGGCATTAAGCAAAAGAGTCAATTCTCCAGTAGCTGTAGGAGCGAAATTTTTTTGTTCTTCCAAGATAAACCGGGTAAGAGTGATGATGTCAGTTTCGACATTCATCTGCTCGGAGGCAGACGTAAAATTGGTCATTATGTGTTGAATAGACGAGAAAAAACCAAGTATGAATTTTTTATAATTTTCACTTTGTGGTAATTTGGTGCGTTTAAATTTCCCCAGATTCCCGGCGGTAGTTGGAAGATTCTCGGAACATTTCGGATTTTCGGACGATTGGAATAGTTATTATCACAAGGCGATTATTGCCCGCGTGCCAGCAATGACGAGCAACGAGCGGGTGGCGATGTGGTCCGACACAGGTGATTTGCCGGCTGAACCTCGATGGCGTGGCAGGCTTGGCCGGTGTTGCAGCTTCTTGTGGTGGGAGGTGTGGGTGGCGTGGTAGCGCCGTTCATGTTGATAGATAACGAAGTCAAATTGCAGCGATCAGGAGCGGAATGCAAGGTGATCCCGGTGGCTGGGTGTGGATTGGGTGTTTGGGTGTTGCTGGCGGGCTATCTGGTTGGTTACTGGGTATTTATATGCCCGGTGTGGTGTGTTTCAGATTTTGTTCCTGTTTCGAGTCTGAAACAAGACGATGTGAGAGGAACGTTGGGGCAAGTGCCGCAGTTTGCGACCGACTATAACGAGTGGGAGCACGATATGGGCGAGAAAAAAGCAGAGAAACGGGATATTAGCGCAGTGACTTTGAATTTCGGTTCATTTTTGCTACAACTTACTGATAGTGGTTTCAGACGTGCACAAGCTAGAGTTAAAAATAATCATTAGACTGTAGTCGTGTAGGTAGGCACCAGTATCAGGACGGTGGAAACCGTAGATGGTCTTGCGAGCAACGGACGATAGCATGCCATGATGTACGGGGTTGTTTCATAACCGGTATTTTATTCACGAATGTTCCGATAATGTTCCCTTGCGCAAAGAACCAATGAGGTTACTAGCGTAACGACTAGTAGAAAAATGTGTTCTTGCGGGACAGACTGTGTGTAATGGTACTACCTACAGAAATTGCGTGTTTGCGTATTAGTAAAATGGGTGTAGTAGATTAGTCGGCATTGTGTGTTGTGTACTAGTCCACATTGTATTTTTGTATTTGTAAACTTGTGCGTTTTGTATTTGTAAACTTATGCGTTTTTGTACTTTTAAACTTTGCGTTTGTCACTAGATTTGTAATTTTAGTAATTTTGTAGTGTTGCGTTTCGGAGTGAGTTTCCCGTTGCGAGCACTGATAGTAGTCTATCGTAGTCACGTATGGCCTTTTGGAGACAGAAACCCCGGCCAATTGAATTATTGATGATCGTTGGTCTGTTGTCGGTGTTAAGCTGAGGTACAAGACAGTTTTATAGCCGTGCTGTGATAATTTTATCTGCACCAAACAATTCCGACTGCAGCACCATGGGGACGTGGCATGCCACGGGGTAGGATTGGTCGCGGTAGAATTAACTGCGTCTGTTGTTGTGTGCGCGTGGATTCTTTCTTTTGGGTACTACTTGGTTTTGCAACTCTGCAGTTTACTCTATCTCGTGTGCCTGTTGTTAGTTTGGTCTGTTCGTTTCTAGTTTTGCATTTGCGCAAAATTTTCCACTTTTCCGTCTGCTAACTTTTTGGCGTCCATGAAGTCGACAATTACTCAGTCTACGTACGTCTTATATTAGTTCTTACACTATCAACCTCTACACCGCAAAAAATCGCACAACTCTACAAGTCTGTCTGTGCGGTATTACAAGCCATGCAAGCCATGTTTAAAGGACGCTGTAACCATTTTTCATCATCCAGAATACTGCTCACGGCTGATGCTACACTTAACTAAACCGGAGTTCAACCCAGAGCTCTGCCAGCTAATGCCCTCCACACTTGTGACGATACAGTCGAAACGCCGGCATTTTACAAATTGTTGCTGTGCCGACTGCATTAACTAAAGCGCTAAAATTCGTAAAATAAGTTTCCAGGTGACTAAAGGTTCCGGTGTAGTTTTCATTATAAGACTCTTGCCTCAAGCACCATAAAGAAAAACTGGGGCACAATTTTTCCAGTAAAACATGATACCTCCTGCAAATTACCTCGACAATGCCGTATAAGCGCCGTAGATACTGTCTCCACCGGTATTGTTCACGTAACCACACGTCTCGGAAAGGTGTCCGTAATTAAGCTTAGGTGTACATGGTGCGTTGGCTGTAAATGGACCCTGAATTACTCGACGTGGTGCGTGGCGCGTACCGGGCCCCTCCGTCCAGGAGGACCCACCAACAGCCCGGACTCCGTCCACGTACCGCGGTAGATCTCCTTATGGAGACACCAAAAAGCACCTACGTAAAATGGCCAGTTTTAACGCTAGACAGCTTCTGAAAACTGCGTTGTAACCAGAAGCACCACATTTCGCCCTAATTCGCTACAAAAACCCTCCAGACCGTCACCAAGTCCCCTGGCCCACCATCTGTAATCCGGCGGATTTTTTTTTTCTGAGGTGACACGTAGTGAAAAATTAAATTTCAAGGTCAACAGTGAAATTTTATTCTTTTCATCATCTTCTTTCATTATGTCGTTCAAAGTATTGGATTTGGTGAATCCGTTTGCTGCGTATGTTCCTGAGGTTATCGCACCCGAACGGAAAGTCAATTTCCAGCAAAAAATCATGTGGACCGGGGTAACTTTATTGATCTTCTTGGTTATGTCAGAAATCCCATTATACGGGATTGTCTCTAGTGACGGTTCGGACCCGTTATTCTGGTTAAGAATGATGTTGGCGTCCAACAGAGGGACCCTTATGGAGTTGGGGATTTCCCCTATTGTTTCAGCAGGGATGATTTTCCAGTTGTTGCAAGGTACTAAGTTGATTCATGTTGACATGTCCAATAAGGCTGATAGAGAGAACTTTCAAAATGCTCAGAAATTGTTAGCTATTTTGTTGGCCGTGGGTCAGGCCACAGTGTACGTGTTGACTGGGATGTACGGACCACCCAAGTCGTTGGGGATTGCCGTGTGTTTGTTGTTGATCTTGCAATTGGTATTTGCCGGAATTGTCGTCATCTTGTTGGACGAATTGTTGCAAAAAGGATACGGTTTGGGGTCGGGTATTTCTCTTTTCACCGCCACCAACGTGTGTGAACAGGTTTTCTGGAAGGCATTTGCTCCCACCACGTCTTCTTCTAGTGGTAAGACCGAGTTTGACGGAGCTGTAGTTGCGCTTTTCCACTTGTTGGGGTCGAGAAAGGACAAAAAGAGGGCCATCATTGAGGCGTTCTACAGACACAACTTGCCAAACATGTTCCAATTGTTTGCTACCGTCATTGTGTTCTTCCTTGTTGTGTACTTGCAAGGGTTCAGAATCGAGTTGCCAATCAAATCTACCAGACAAAGAGGTCCATACGGTTCTTACCCAATTAGATTGTTCTACACGTCGAACGTGCCAATTATGTTGCAATCGGCATTGTCCTCCAACATTTTTATCATCTCGCAGATGTTATTTGTCAGATGGCCCACCAACTTGTTGGTGAGATTCTTGGGTACTTGGGACGCCAGACCAGGTGCGTCTCAATTGTACGCCGTCGGCGGATTATCGTACTACATCCAGCCACCAATGTCTGTTGCTGAAGCTTTAGTTGACCCTATCAAGACCATCATTTACGTGACATTTGTTTTGGGATCGTGTGCTGTTTTCTCCACCACTTGGATCGAAATCTCTGGGACTTCGCCAAAGGACGTTGCTAAACAGTTCAAAGAACAAGGATTGGTCATTGCTGGACACAGAGACACTTCTGCTTACCGTGAGTTAAAGAGGATTATCCCAACTGCAGCTGCGTTTGGAGGTGCCACTATCGGAGCATTGTCGGTTGTTTGCGACTTGATGGGAACCTTGGGCTCAGGTACATCCATTCTTTTAGCTGTCACCACCATTTACGGCTACTACGAGTTGGCCATTAAAGAAGGTGGATTCGATAAATCCATCGTTTCTGGATTCACCGACGGTATCTAATCGCAGACATAACTACCGCTATCACTTCTCCCTCCCACGTTCACACTGCGTTTTCAATCAACTGTGTTGATGGCCATTACTGTTCATGGTATATACTAGTGTATAATTATCCGTAAAGTAATACATTAAAAGTATGGTAAAACGGCGGTTTTTTTGCCGAAGAAGATCTTCTATGCACTCGAGTCTAGTAGCAACACTCTCACCACGTCACTACCACCAGTTTGGCCGTTGGTTCTGTCATAATCTTGTGTTGGTTCAAATTCGAGAAATTCACGTGACCCGATTTACTGTATAAATTTTCAATTTTCGCGATGAGCATCACTTGGTGCAGCAGAAAACATGATTTCTTCGTCGGAAACAGCGTCATTTAGTAGTGAACCCCATGCGGACGACGACTTACTGAGCTTGTTCTCTCAATTGGAACAATGTGCGTCCAAAAACGGGGCTGAAAGTGCCGAGACTGATGAATTTAAGGCTATTCAAAAGTCCATTTCCAGCTTGCCTAAACTCAGTAGTAAGTTTGAAGCCAACCTCAAGGAAGAGGCCAGTAAATCTGCCAAAAAAAGTGATATATTGCGAGTGAACGATCCAATTGTTGTGAGGAAGACAAAAACCTCCAGTGAAAACACCGACGCTGGTGACAAATGGTTTAATATGAAACAACCAGAATTGACTGATGAAGTCAAGAGAGACCTTTTAGTTATCAAGCAAAGAAGCGCATTGGATCCAAAAAGACACTATAAGAAGCAAAAATGGGATATACCCAAGTATTTCCAGATGGGAACCATTATTGAGGGTAATACAGAGTTCTATTCTAAATTGAACAGAAAACAACGTGGTAATAACTTAGTCCAGGAAATCTTACATGATGACGAGTCCAAGAAGTACTTCAAGCGTAAATATTCCGAAATCCAAAAGTCCAAGATGTCTGGTAGAAAGGGACATTACAAGAAAGTTAAGGAGATGAGAAAGAAGTTTTAGGAAGTGGGATCAATGGTTTTAATTATTTTACACAGTCATATTAAGAACAGAGATCACCTTGCTGGTATAGGCTGATTGTTGGGGCAATTTTACAGAATTGGAGTTTCCTGACGAAAAGTGAGTTATCGAAAGGGTTTAAACATGGGACTAATTTGTGATACTCAACTGACCAGCAAGTCAGATTCTATACATGATTCAAATTTGTGTGGGCAAGTCTGTAGACCGAGTGATTCAAGAGAATCCAGTCGACAGAAGGATCATTGGACCTGATATTCTGCTACACAAAATTATGGTTATCATAGTATAATTTACGTCAGATATGAATATTTGAACCGAATACACAGATCATGTGTTCATATTATTCTTAATAGTTCAGAATGTGAATTCTGGCGTTAATACTACATTGAAAATGGATGGGTTGGTGATTAATCATTGTAGATTCAGTATGTAGAAAATGCACTAACCATTATAAAAACTGAAATCAGATTGAAAATGGTATTATGTTGATCGTATTAAATTGAAGGGTGTATTAAGTTCATGGGTCTATTCGCAATTGCTGCACTGCCGGTAGTTAATGCTCATGTTAATTGAATTTCACATAAACCGTGAATTCATGCTCTTTTGGTGGTTTCTGCATTTGCTTAGTTTTATTAATATCAGAAATGCTGAGCTTTTTGGTTTCTGTAATGTTTAAGGTGAATATTTCGCCCTCCTCTTCCTCTCTACATCGCATCATTAAAAGGCGTATATTATTATCGTAGACTTGCGTGATAGAATCTATGTGCGGAGTAGCATAATGATAAATACTGCTAATCGAATCGTGTAATTGGTGGATAGAATGCTTCAAAGCAATTAATTTATCACTGTGGCTAGCATATGTGTGGTTTAACAACCCCTATTTGGCTTAGTGGGTTATTTGCCTTATCTGGCTTAGAAGAATATTTGGCTTGTTATCACCTTACATGATTCGGCTCGCAAATCGCTAATCGTGGCAGATGGCGCCATTATCGTAATCTATTTTCGATTCTTCCGCAACTTGCAGTGCAAACTGGATCTCAGTGCTATTATATATCGGTGGCATGTCATTTTCACGGCAACTCAACTGGGAAAATTATCATTACTAAACTGCCGCAATCACGACTCAAGCCCTGCTCGTTTAAACACATCTGATCTCACCTGGTTCCATAGTTGTGCCTTTGTGTCCTTGGACAATTTTCCCTTACCCCGCAATTTCCATTCTCTCTTCATTTCGTCGAGCTTCGACTTGTATTCGTGACTAGTGGTAGCTGCTGCTGCCAAATTAATTAGGTAATTTCGCACCGCTATCTTCTTGAATTTCAACTTCAAAAACGTCTCCGACGTAAACGACTGCTGGGTCGAGTTGATTTGCAATAATCTCGATTGTTTCACCGAGATTTCTGCTACCGATTTCTTGAAATTGTACTCCAACTCGTGCTCGCCATAGATATTCGAAGAAAATAGCGTATAAATTAGCTCCTTGTCGGTGATGGTAGGAGAAATTAAGATGATATGGCACGCATTGGCCAAATCCCCCACCAATTGCGGTAGAGTATTGGAATACTGGAAATCAGCTGATGACACTAATGGTAAATTGGTAAGGATTAATTTGCACCGGGTAACGTTCAAATTCCAGTCAATAAACATCTCCGGTATCTGCTGGTACGACAAGTCGCTCCCGAGCGATATATTGTGGCCGTCTTGGTCTGGTTCCCCAGCCTTTTGTCGGTAGTATTCCTCATGCAAAACTATATCATTCACTAGCTGTTCCACGGTGATGGAAAATGGTTCCAGGTCCTCGGGAATCGTCGCAGTAGAACTAGAGTAGATCGATGGTGCCGACCGTACGGACCGTTTGTCTCTGTCCTTTCCGCTGTCCTTGGAGAAGATCGAAGAATTGGTGGAACGGAAGCTCAGCTGCTGGAACTGCTGGTTTGGGGCGCTCCGTATGGAAGCCGCCGTGGAGGTGATGGCGGGCAACTGTTGGTAAATGGCATTTCTGGCGTTGTCTTTGAACACCGCTGGGGTTACTGTTCGGTTGTTTCGTGAAAAGGGCGAGTTGTACATTGTGGGAGGAAGCCGTCGCGGTGTCGCTGCGTAGTTTGTGTAATTTCGCTGCGCTGGTGCTTCTGTCGCTGTGTCAACACCACGCTAATCGCCACGGGGGGTTGCAAAGATGGTGGTTTTTTTATTTCGTTTTTATATTGTGGAGGGTGAAATAAATTTTCTGGAACTGTTGCGGCGTGGGTGTTTCTTTCGCATTAATTCCTATCCATTCCGGGTGGGGTGTGCATGGAGGCTAGAGATTATTTTCTGCAGTTTTTTTCTGTGTAAGGAGATTCTCCATGGGGAATTTATCCGGACGGCGGCAACGAGGGCTATCGTGGTGTACGGAAGCGACAGACACGTAGGACCGTGTGTGGTGAATAGGGGATGGTGGAATATTTGCGGTTGGACAAGGTTTGTCGTCCTTTATGACGAGGGACGTGGTTCTTCTTGGCTGGGAATTTTTCCGTGTCACACAAATCTTCCGAGAATGCTAACACGAACTTGATGGTGGATTGGTAGCCCTAGTTACCAGGGCAAAAGGACGGACATTGTTTGTGTGAAGTAGTGTGTAGTAGTAGGGGGATAGTGGAGAAAATCCGGGTCACGCTGGTTGCACAGGAAACGGTGACCATGCATTGAAATTATCCGACACTTGAGTTGGGGGTTCCGTCACCTCCGGAAAAATTCGTGGTAGAATTATCCAAAAATATTTTCGCAGTGTTGATTCTTACTGGCAAATGTAGAAATCTTGCCAGGACTTCTGAATTTCGTAGCTGTGGCGGTAATTTTGGTAGTCGAGCGTGGTCGACAAGATCTTGATTGTGTGGGAGATTGCCTATTTGGCTACCTCGATATTATTCATGTTTACTATGTTGCAACATATCTACTGGGATTGTTACCATGCATGGGCAAATTCGACGTTGCAAGATGAATAGTGGGTGGGCATACACGCCCGAGTAGGCTTAATTGAATATGGAAATTGCTTTAGGTAAACGGGTTTAATGTGAAAGGTTAGTGAGTACGATGACCATTGAAATAGAAAGAAGCCAGATTAAGTACACTGTACCGCTGAAGACCAACCCAGATATTCCTTGATTCATTAGTTCACCTGGTGGTTTTGCTGAAATACTTTTTTTGCAACATCTTTTGTTGTAACATATTTTTTACTACATTCATGTTTATCAAGCTCGTATACAGAAATATTTTTTTACTACATCACTGTAATTGAACGGCTATTCCAAAAGATAGGCTCTTGTACGGCTCTTGGTTGGGGTTTCGAGCTGCTGGACGGTCAGATTTGTTGCCTGAATTCAACTGTTCAGTTTATTTCTTGTTTATTTCGTAGACATCTGTTTATTCTTACTAAGCAAGTTGCTTGGTGTTACATGTTGTACATTTTGTTAGAGTTCAGTAAATTTCGGACTAGCAATTGTACCGAATCGGGATGTTGGTCGGATCACAGTGAAAGATTATCGAGCCTTGTTTCAGAGTTGCTGTTTGTATGGTAGATAAGAGAAATTTTATCCTAATTCTCATGTCCAAAATTTGAAAGAGGTCAACAACCGATGAAATTGCTTTTGTTTATTTCCTGAAGAAATTTTGCCCAAACATTTACCTTCTCATCTGGACAACAATACAAGGAATAATCCAAAGGTCATTGGGGTTAACTCAACGTAGTTGCACCAGTTCATCTTTAAACTTGCGGTATATGAAAAACGTGTTGTGGTACTGTTGCATGTACATGTAAGGTTGATTTCCAGGAAATATAAAGTAACGTAGCAGTAGAGGTACACAGTTTGCTACATTGATAGAGAAAATGTATTAGAATCCTTTTATAGACTAGCGTTGCTCTTCTCTCATGTCAGTGTATAAGTATCGTCTACCTTGTTCTTGTACTAAAGTGATCAATTCAAATCTCATAGTAAACCGAATTGTGGTGTCTATTACTCGTATCTTGCATAACGTAGTAAGTACGTACCGAAGCACCTTATTCGAAATTGATGTAGACCTGCTGAGATCTCAACCATAATCGAACTCTCAAAATACGCCTAACTTTAATTACAACAAAGTTGTCTCAGTGATCAAATTTGAATGAAAAATATTGAATATAAAAATAACCCGTTCAGCTTATTTCATTGATAAATTTTGCTAGAATAGCAATCGAATTGCAAAATGATACATCAGGACAGGGTAAGAAGAATGTTCGGCTTATGGATTTGAAAATTGGGGACTAGTAAAATTTGGAATCACAAGTTGAAAGCATGGAAAAAAGAATGGACGAGTCCGGAGTCGAACCGGAGACCTTTCGCATGCTAAGCGAACGCGCTACCAACTACGCCACACGCCCTTTTCGGTTGTCAATAAATTTTGATTGTTAACTAACTGGTATATATATCCTTTAAAATTACCCATAGCTTTTATTAAACCGATGCCGGGTATCCCTAGACTTAATGTCTTTCCAGAAATCCGACGTACAACTCGT
>ERZ778017.1571-NODE-1571-length-21989-cov-5.394411_pt1 | contig 21989 bp, 20 predicted proteins | sample MGYA00375747_ERZ778017 | MGnify/ENA primary metagenome ERZ778017 (study PRJEB29350, sample SAMN05509838) | bioreactor metagenome | biome: bioreactor; material: wastewater | place: South Africa: University of Cape Town | collected 2014-03-17 ...
GGCGTGCCGGAGAACAGCAGCCGGAAGCGCTCCTCGGCGACTCGTCCTTCGCCGCGCGCGACCTTGGCGCGCAGCGACTCCTCGAGGCGGCGCATGAACTCGGTCCCTTCCGGCGTGCCGCGATAGATGTTCATGATGCCGATGTAGGTCAGCCCGTCGAGCATCGCGTTGTACGGCGCCGGGCACGTGCGGTTCAGCGCCATCACGTTGTTCCAGTGCCCGACCGTCTTGTTGACGTTGTCCTCGATCTCGGCGAGCCGGTCCATGTCGAACTTCTTGCCGGTGATCTTCTCGCAGCGCTCGATCAGGTCGCGGAACTGCGCCTCGACCCATTGCGCATCGGCCATGTGCTGGGCGTCGCCCGGGCGCACCGTCCAGTTCGCCGAGCGCTGGCCGGGCAGGTCGAGCGTGAAGGTCGGCGTGTTCAGCATGTGCTCCCAGATCTCGCCCCACTTGATGAACGTGCTGCACATGTTCGAGGTGATGGCGATGTCGGCCTTCGGGATGATGCCGGCCGGGTGCTTGTGCTCGCGCAGGATGAGCCCCACGTCGGCCTTGACGTACGAGCAGACGTCGGGCGAGTAGCCGTAGTCTTCGGATTCGCGCAGGTAGTCCTCGGAGACCTTGCGCACGCCCATCTGCAGCGAGGTGATCTCGGGGAAGACGAGGCGGAAATCGAAGGCGCGCAGGATCTCGACGGCGTTGCCCATCACGAACACGTTCGCCACGTGCTCGCCTCGCTGGTTGGCGCCTTCCAGGCCGGCGTACCAGTCCTTGAAGAGCTTCTGCCCTTCCACGTGGGCATTGAACTCGCCGCCTTCGGCGGGGGCCGCGGATTTCTCGACGGTTGCGGTGGTCATGATTGCAGTCTCCGGTCAGGCGATCGCGAACAGGAGCGATTCGGCGAAGGTTTCCAGTTGCATCGACATCTGTTCGAACGACGTCATCTTTTCTTCGAACTCGAGCACCAGGTGCTGCACGCCCACCTTGTCGAGGTGCTTCGACCAGGTGACCTGCTCGTCCAGGCCCGGTTCGCAGAACTTCGCGGCCGTGACGACCGCGGCGTCGGCGCGGCTCGTGCGGATCATGTCCATCAGGTAGCCGGCCTTGGTCTTGCGCTCGTCGTGCTGCACGGGGCTTGCGGCCGAGCGGTCGATGAAGCTCTCGGCGAGCGCCCACACGGGGTCGCCGGTTTCGGGCACGTCGGAGGTGATCCAGCGCAGGCCGATCAGCAGGTCGTCGTCCACCACGTAGCAGGTGTCGTCGAGCGCCTCGAGCATCTCGAGGGGCGGCTGCTCGCAGAAGCCGCCGACGAAGACGACGCGCGGCTTGTCCTGCGCGGCGCGCTTGCGCGCGCGCAGCAGGCCGAGCGCCTCTTCGAGGAGAACGTTGTGCTGCTCGGCCGGCATGCGCGTGCGCGCGCGCATCAGCAGGTACAGCTCGCTGGTGCTGACCTTCCACGGCTCGTCGCAGCGCAGCGCGTACAGCTCGCGCAGCAGCGCGCGATTGCGGTTGTAGATGCGGATGCTGCGCCAGATCGCCGCGTCGTCGATCGTGCGGCCGATCTTCTTCTCGACGTCGCTGCGCAGCCGCTGGTATTCGGCGCTCGTGTAGCGCACCGACCCGGGGGTGTTGGGGTTCTGCGGCAGGTACAGGATCTGCCCGAGCTTGTCGGGGAAGTTGCGCGACCAGATGCCGCCCAGGTGCTTGGCCGCGTCGCAGATCGGGTGCGTGACGAAGCCGGTGAGGCCGTCGAGCGAGCCGTTCAGCCCCAGCTCTGTGGTCGAGCGGCAGATCGAGCAGATGAACGAGCCCATGTGCGCGTCGGCGTGCTTGAGCTCGAGCTTGTTGCCCCCGCCGAGCACGCTCACCGGGATCAGTCCCGCGGCGTGCACGATCTCTTCGGGAAAGTAGACGGGGAAGTGGCCGAAGGTTCCCGTATAGCCCTCGGGCAGCGAATCGATCGACGGCATCGGTCCGAGACGCAGGTTGTTGCAGTGCTCGAAAATGTCGCCGAGACGCTGCTCGGAGTCGGTCGGGGCCGGCTTGGCCTGGTCGGTCATTTGCGCCTCCATCGGCTTAATTTGGTATTCCGGTACCGGAATGCGTAAATTGTCGCCCAGCCAACCGTAGCGCCCTTGATACGGATCAAGAAAGCCGGGTCGGACCGAAGAAAAAGCGGGTGCGCAGCTTTGACATATAGAGGACCGAAGTGGTACTGTTTGTGCCGTTCCACACGCGAAGCGAGGCACGGTCTCGCCGCGCCAGGATCGCGAAAGCCGCACGAATGCGCACCATTTAAGATGCTCCGGATCAACCGCCTCACCGACTACGGAACGCTCGCGCTGACGTACCTTGCGATGCATCCCGAGCGGATGCACAGCGCCGCCGACGTCGCCGCGGAACTGGGCCTGGGCGTGCCCACCGTGAGCAAGGTGCTCAAGGCACTGGGCCGTCACGACCTCGTGCGCAGCATCCGCGGCCTGCGCGGCGGCTACTCGCTCAGCCGTGCGCCCGAGGCGATCAGCGTGGCCGACATCGTCGACGCGCTCGAAGACCAGCCCTTCGGCCTCACCGAGTGCAGCGCGTCGGCGGGGCTGTGCGGCTTCGAGCGCAGCTGCCGCATCCGCTCGAACTGGCAGCGCATCAACCGGATCATGCGGCGCACGCTCGAGAGCGTGAGCCTGGCCGACATGATGCGCGTCGTTCAGCTGGACGAGCCGCCGGAGCAGGCGCCGAAGACGAAGCCCGACAGGACGAAGGCGGTTTCGCGCAAGCGGGCCTCGCGCCCGCCCGCGGCGCAGCTCGCGCAACCCCGAGAGGAATCCATCGCATGAGTTCCGCGACCACCCAGATCGACAGCTTTCTCGACCGCGAGTACGCGGCCGGTTTCGTCACCGAGATCGAGACCGACACGATCCCGAAGGGGCTGTCGGAAGAGACGATCCACCTGATCTCCGAACGCAAGGGCGAACCCGCGTTCATGCTCGAGTGGCGGCTGCGCGCGTATCGCCGATGGCTCACGATGCGCAATCCCGAATGGGCGAAGGTGAGCTATCCGCCGGTCGATTTCCAGGACATCGTCTACTACGCGGCGCCGAAGAAGAAGGCCGACGGTCCGAAGAGCCTCGACGAGGTCGATCCGGAACTGCTGCGCACCTTCGAGAAGCTCGGCGTGCCGCTGCACGAGCGCGCGCGCCTGGCGGGCGTCGCGGTGGATGCGGTGTTCGACTCGGTGTCGGTGGCCACCACCTTCCAGAAGCAGCTGGCCGAGCAGGGGATCATCTTCTGCTCGTTCTCCGAGGCGGTGAAGAACCATCCCGAGATCGTCCAGCAGTATCTCGGCTCGGTGGTTCCGCCGAGCGACAACTTCTACGCCGCGCTGAACTCGGCCGTGTTCTCCGACGGGTCGTTCGTCTTCATCCCGAAGGGCGTGCGCTGCCCGATGGAGCTGTCCACCTACTTCCGCATCAACGCGCGCGACAGCGGGCAGTTCGAGCGCACGCTGATCATCGCCGAGGAGGGCGCCACCGTCAGCTACCTCGAGGGCTGCACCGCGCCGATGCGCGACGAGAACCAGTTGCACGCCGCGGTCGTCGAACTGGTCGCGCTCGAAGGCGCGAGCATCAAGTACTCCACGGTGCAGAACTGGTATCCGGGCGACGAGAACGGCGTCGGGGGCATCTACAACTTCGTCACCAAGCGCGGCGATTGCCGCGGCGCGCGTTCGCGCATTGCCTGGACGCAGGTCGAGACCGGCTCGGCGATCACCTGGAAATACCCCAGCGTGCTGCTGCGCGGCGACGACTCGGTGGGCGAGTTCTATTCGGTGGCGCTGTCGAACCATCGCCAGCAGGCCGACACCGGCACCAAGATGATCCACATGGGGCGCAACACGCGCAGCACGATCATCTCCAAGGGCATCTCGGCCGGCCACGGCAGCAACACCTTTCGAGGCCTGGTGCGCATGTCGCCGAAGGCCGAGGGCGCGCGCAACTACACGCAGTGCGATTCGCTGCTGATCGGCGACAAGTGCGCCGCACACACCTTTCCGACCATCGAGACGCGCAACCCCACGGCGCGCGTCGAGCACGAGGCCACGGCTTCGCGCATCGCCGAAGACCAGCTCTTCTACGCGATGCAGCGCGGGCTGTCGGCCGAGGACGCCGTCTCGATGATCGTCAACGGCTTCTGCAAGGAAGTGTTCAAGGAGCTGCCGATGGAGTTCGCCGTGGAGGCACAGAACCTGATCGGCGTCAGTCTCGAAGGCAGCGTGGGTTGAGGAGAATTCCGAGATGCTCGAAATCAGTCAATTGAAGGCTTCGGTCGACGGCAAGCAGATCCTGCGCGGCATCGACCTGTCGGTGAAGGCGGGCGAAGTGCACGCGATCATGGGGCCGAACGGCTCGGGCAAGAGCACGCTGTCGCAGGTGCTCGCCGGGCGCGAAAGCTACACGGTCGACGGCGGCACCGTGACCTGGCAGGGCCAGGACCTGCTGCAGATGCCGATCGAAGAGCGCGCCCGTTCGGGCATCTTCCTGGCGTTCCAGTACCCGGTCGAGATCCCGGGCGTATCGAACGCGTATTTCCTGAAGGCGGCGGTGAACGGCGTGCGCCGGCACCGCGGTCTGCCCGAACTCGACGCGATGGACTTCCTCGCGAAGGTCAAGGGCGAGATGAAGGCCGTCGGGATGAAGGAGGAGTTCCTCTACCGGTCGGTGAACGAAGGTTTCTCGGGCGGCGAGAAGAAGCGCAACGAAGTGCTGCAGATGTCGCTGCTCGAGCCGAAGCTGGCGATCCTCGACGAAACCGACTCGGGGCTCGACATCGACGCGCTGCGCATCGTCGCCGACGGCATCAACCGACTGCGCTCGCCCGAGCGCGCGATGATCGTCATCACGCACTACCAGCGCCTGCTCGAATACATCGTTCCCGATTTCGTGCACGTGCTCGCCGAGGGCCGCATCGTGCGCTCGGGCGGACGCGAGCTGGCGCTCGATCTCGAGGAACGCGGCTACGGCTGGATCGAGCGCGCGCCGGCGAAAGGCGCCGCGCCGGCCGCGGAGAGCGCGCGATGAGCGCCGCGCAGCCCTGGACCGAGGCATTCCGCGAGCGCGCGCCGTCGCTCGCCGGCGCCGCGCTGCCCTGGCTCGCCGAAACCCGGCGGCGCGCGCTCGATCGCTTCGTCGCCGAAGGCTGGCCGAGCGCCCGCTCCGATGCATGGCGGCATACGTCGCTGCTGTCGCTCGAGCAGGAGAATTTCGTCACCCCGGCCGCCGCTGCCCAGCCGCAGGCGGCCGAGCGCCTGCGCGCCGTCGTCGACGCGTTGCGCGAGGGCGATGCCGGCCATTGGTCGGTGTTCGTCGACGGCAGCCACGCGCCGGCGCTGTCGACGCCGGGCCGGCTCCCCGCCGGGGCGGAAGTCGCCTCGCTCGCGCGCATCCTCGACGAGGCACCCGAGCGCGCCGAGGCGCACTTCGGGGCCGCCGAGGACGGCTACAGCCCCACCGCGCTGAACACGGCCTTCGCCGCCGACGGCGCCTTCGTGCAGCTGCGCCGCGGCGTCGCCGTCGAAGAGCCGATCCATCTCGTGTTCGTCGGCCTCACGACGCAGGCGGCGATCCACGTGCGCAACCTCGTCGTTGCCGAGGCCGGCGCCCAGGCGACGATCGTCGAGCATCACGTGAAGGTGCACGACGAACCGCTGCTGTCGAACGTCGTCACGCGCATCGACTGTGCCGACGATGCGCGCATCACGCACCTGAAGTTCCAGCAGGACTCCGAGCGCGCCGTGCACCTGGCGCGCATCGAGGCCCGGCAGGCGCGCGGCTCGATGTTCGCGTCGCATTCGCTGTCGTTCGGCGCGCGCCTGGCGCGCAACGACATCGTCACGCGCTTCGACGGCACCGGTTGCGAGACGCTGCTCAACGGCCTGTATCACGTCGACGGCAAGCGTCACGTCGACCATCACACGGTGATCGACCACGCCGAGCCGCACGGCACGAGCCGCGAGTTCTATCGGGGCATCCTCGACGAAGCCGGCCGCGGCGTGTTCGCCGGCCGCATCGTGGTCGCCCCCGGCGCCCTGCGCACCGACGCGATCCAGCGCACTGACAACCTGCTGCTGTCGCGCCAGGCCGAGGCCGACGCGCGACCCGAGCTCGAGATCTACGCCGACGACGTCAAGTGTGCGCACGGCGCCACCGTCGGGCGCATCGACGAATCGGCGCTGTTCTACCTGCGCTCGCGCGGCATCGACGAGGAGCGCTCGCGCAACCTGCTCACCTGGGCCTTCGCTGCGGAGTCGCTGTCGCGCATCGGCATCGCGTCGCTGCAGCGTCGTGCGCGCTCGGCGCTCCTGGGCCGCCTGCCCGGAGGGGCCGCGCTCGCCCGGGCGCTGGAGGAACTGGGATGAGCGTTGTGCTGCAAAAAAGCGCGCGCGCGGGCGCGCCCGGCGAGGCGCCGGCCGCCGGACTGGCGGCGCGCAAGGCCGATTTCCCGATCCTCGCGCGCTCCGTGCGCGGCAAGCGGCTCGTCTATCTCGACAATGCCGCGACTACGCAGAAGCCCGAGGCGGTGATCGAGGCCGAGGCGCGTTACTACCGCGAGTCGAACGCCAACATCCATCGCGGCGTGCACTGGCTGTCGCAGCATTCCACCGACCTGTACGAGGAATCGCGCGAGCGGGTGCGCGCGCTGCTCAACGCGGCGCGCAGCGAGGAGATCGTCTTCACGCGCGGCACCACCGAGGCGATCAACCTGGTCGCGTACAGCTGGGCGCGCACGAACCTGAAGGCGGGCGACGAGATCCTGATCACGACGATGGAGCACCACTCCAACATCGTTCCGTGGCAGCTCGTGTGCGCGCAGACCGGCGCCGTGCTGCGCGTGGCGCCGATCGGCGACGAGGGCGCGCTCGATCTCGACGCCTTCGACGCGCTGCTCGGGCCGCGCACCCGGCTCGTCGCCGTCGCGCACGTCTCGAACGCGCTCGGCACCGTCAATCCGGTCACGCGGCTCGTGCAGCGCGCGCACGCGGTGGGCGCGGTCGTGCTGGTCGACGGTGCGCAGGCGGTCGCGCACACGGCGGTCGACGTGCAGGCGATCGGCTGCGACTTCTACGCATTTTCGGGGCACAAGCTGTACGGGCCCACCGGCATCGGCGCGCTGTACGGCCGCCACGAGCTGCTGCAGGCGATGCCTCCGTGGCAGGGCGGCGGCGACATGATCCGCACCGTGTCCTTCGAGGCGAGCACCTGGGCCGACGCGCCGCAGCGTTTCGAGGCGGGAACGCCGAACATCGCCGGCGTCGTGGCGCTCGGCGCCGCGATCGACTATCTGCGCTCGGTCGGCATCGACCGCGTCGCGGCGCACGAGCACGCGCTGCTCGCCTACGGGACGCGCGCGCTCGAAGCCATCCCGGGGCTGCGGTTGATCGGAACCGCTGCCGGCAAGGCCGGCATCCTGTCCTTCACGATCGACGGCATCCATCCGCACGACCTCGGCACCATCCTCGATACCGAGGGCGTGGCGATCCGCGCCGGCCACCATTGCACGATGCCGCTGATGAAGCGCTTCGGCATCCCGGGAACCGCGCGGGCGTCACTGGCGCTGTACAACGACGAATCCGACGTCGATGCGCTGGCGGCGGCGATCCGCCGGGCGCAGGATCTGTTCGAGGGCAGGTGAGAGCACGATGAATTCGCGCGGCGATCTTCGCGAGCTGTACCAGGAGGTGATCTTCGATCACAACCGCAAGCCGCGGAATTTCCACCAGATGCCCGAGGCGAACCGCAGCGCCGACGGGCACAACCCCTTGTGCGGAGACCAGCTCACCGTCTATCTGCGCGTGAGCGACGGGCGCGTCGAAGACGTCAGCTTCGTCGGTCACGGATGCGCAATCTCCACCGCTTCGGCGTCGCTGATGACCGAGGCGGTGAAGGGCCGGTCGATCGAGGAGATCGAGTCGCTGTTCCGCGACGTGCACGCGCTGCTCACCGACCAGCAGCCGCCCGAGCGCGACTTCGGCAAGCTGGTCGCGCTGTCGGGCGTGCGCGAATTTCCGGTGCGGGTGAAGTGCGCGACGCTCGCCTGGCACACCTTGCACAATGCGCTCGCCGGCCACGGCGAGCAGGCGAAAACCGAGTGAGGTACGAGCGATGGGCAGCAGACATGGGCAGGCGCAGGAGTTCACGATCGAGCAGTCGTGCCCTGCGGTCGAGGTGCCGTGGGGAACGTCGGTCAACCTGATGGCCGGCAAGCCCGGGCAGGTGACGCAGCGGCTGGGCGGAACGATCACCGTGATGGTCGACGGCAACCTGTACCGCGTCGACGAGCAGTACGCCCAGGCGCTCGGGCTCGAGCCGCTGGTGCTGCCCGATGTCGCCGAGCTCTTCGCCGACAAGGCGCCCACGCCGGAGCTGATCGAGGCGGCCGCGTGGAAAGTGCTCGGCACCTGCTTCGACCCCGAGATTCCGATGGACATCGTCAATCTGGGGCTTGTCTACAGTTGCGTCTGCAGTAACATCGACCACGGCAGCTTCCGGCTGGACGTGCAGATGACGGTGACGGCGCCCGGCTGCGGAATGGGCACGCTGATGTGCGACGAAGCCCGCGAGAAGCTGCTGAAGATCCCCGGCGTCGACCAGGCGAGGGTCGACCTGGTCTTCGACCCGCCCTGGACGCGCTACATGATGAGCGAAGCGGCGCGGCTCGAGATGGGGATGTTCTAGCGGGCGTCATCCCGGCGATGGAGGAATCGCGATGCAACGGCAGGCGGCAGCAGGCGGCGCGGCCCGGTCGTTACCGAAGTTCCTGAATCTCGCGCAGATCCGCTTTCCGATCGGCGCGATCGCCTCGATCCTGCATCGCGTCTCCGGCGTGCTGCTGGCCGTCTCGCTGCCGTTGCTGGCGAGCGCGCTGGCCGAATCGCTGCGCAGCCCGCAGGGTTTCGACGCCGTCGTGCACGCGGCAACGCGCTCGTGGTTCGCGCCGCTGCTGTTCATCGGCGCCTGGGCGCTGGTGCACCACATCTTCGCCGGCGTTCGCCACCTGTTCATGGATGCCGGCTTCGGTTACCGGCTGCCGCAGGCGCGCACGAGCGCCTTCGTTTCCATCGCGGCCGGCATCGTCGCCGCGCTCCTGTGGCTTCTCGCCTGGGGGCTGCGATGAGAGCGCTGCAATGAGAGTCTTCTCCGGACAGCGCGCCTGGCTGCTGCAGCGGTTCAGCGCGATCGCCATCCTCGTCCTGCTGGTGCTGGGCATCGTGCGGCTCGCGATGTCGGACGGCACGGCCTACGAGCGCTGGCACGCGATCGCCACCAGCACGCACGGCGTCGTGCTGATCCTCGCCTTCTTCCTGTCGATGGGGCTGCACGGCTGGATCGGCGTGCGCGACGTCGTGCTCGACTACGTGCACGCGCCGTCGCTGCGCCTGCCGCTGCTCGCGGTGATCGCGTTCATCCTTGTCGCCGTGCAGATCCGCGTAGCGATGATCCTGCTGGGGCAGCCATGAGGGTGAGCATCTATCGCTTCGACCCCGACGTCGACCAGCGACCGCGCATGCAGGACTACGACGTCGAGCTGCGCCACACCGACCGGATGCTGCTCGACGTGCTGCTGCGCCTGAAGGAGATCGACGACAGCCTTTCGTTTCGCCGCTCGTGCCGCGAGGGCGTGTGCGGCTCCGACGCGATGAACATCAACGGCCGCAACGGCCTGGCGTGTATCCACCCGGTGTCGGAGCTGAAGGAGCCGGTGGTGCTGCGCCCGCTGCCCGGCTTTCCCGTCGTGCGCGACCTCGTCGTCGACATGACGCAGTTCTTCTCGCATTACCACTCGATCCGGCCCTACGTCGTCGACGACCGCCCGATGCCCGAGCGCGAACGGCTGCAGTCGCCCGAGGAGCGCGAGCGGCTGAACGGACTGTACGAGTGCATCCTGTGCGCCTGCTGCAGTTCGTTCTGCCCGTCGTACTGGTGGAACCCCGACAAGTTCATCGGCCCGGCCGGACTGCTGCAGGCCTGGCGCTTCATCACCGACAGCCGCGACACCGCGCGCAGCGAGCGCCTGGCCTTCCTCGACGACGTCTATCGCCTGTACCGATGCCGCACGATCATGAACTGCACCGAGGTGTGTCCGAAGGGCTTGAGCCCCTCGCACGCGATCGAGCAGATCCGCACGGCGCTGGTCAAGGATTCCTCGTAGGGCCCGCCGTCGTCCGATCCCGGTGTGCCTCGTCGCGTTCTCGCATAATCTGCACACCGTAGTTCACGGGCACCGGGAGAAGTCGATGAAGCGAGCCCTGCAGCGGGCGGATCTGCGGCCCTCGAGACCCGTCGCGCCGGCGCTCGCCGCCGCCGCGTTCGCCGTCGGTGCGATGCTCCCGGTCGGCGGCGGCTCGGCGGCGCACGCGGCCGGCGACGAATCGCTCGGCGCCGCGCTCTACGAGAGCCGCTGCACCGGCTGCCACGAGCGCAGCGTGCACACGCGAAGCCCGCGCGCCGCAGGGAGTTTCGACCAGATCCGCGCCTACGTCTGGCGCTGGGACCGCTACCTCGGCGGCGCGTGGCAGCAGGCCGAGATCGACGCGGTGGCGCAATACCTGAACGAGCGCTACTACCACTTCCCGTGTCCGCAGGACGTCTGCGGCGTGGCGGCGCGCTGAGCCATGGCGACGACGCTGCTCGCGCTGCTCGACGACATCGCGAGCGTGCTCGACGACATCTCGACGATGACGAAGGTCGCCACGAAGAAGACGGCGGGCGTGCTCGGCGACGATCTCGCGCTGAACGCGCAGCAGGTCTCGGGGGTGCACGCCGACCGCGAGCTGCCCGTCGTCTGGGCGGTGGCACGCGGGTCGATCCGCAACAAGCTGATCCTGGTGCCGGCGGCGCTGGCGATCAGCGCCTTCGCTCCGTGGGCGATCAAGCCGCTGCTGATGGTCGGCGGTGCATACCTGTGCTACGAGGGCTTCGAGAAGATCGCGCATCGCCTGTTCCGTCACCAGGTGCACGAGCCGGGCGCATCGGCCGCCGCGGTTGCCGGCGAACCGATTTCGGCGCAGGAGCTGCAGGCGAGGGAGAAGACGAAGATCGAAGGCGCCGTGCGAACCGATTTCATCCTGTCGGCCGAGATCATCACGATCGCGCTCGGCGCGGTCGCTGCTGCAACCTTCGGCGTGAAGGTCGGCGTTCTCGTCGCCGTAGCGGCGCTGATGACCGTCGGCGTCTACGGACTGGTGGCGGGCATCGTCAAGCTCGACGATCTGGGCCTGCGCCTGCTCGCGCAACGCGGCGCCGGCTGGCTCGATCGCGTCCAGCGCCGGCTCGGCGCAGGGATCGTCCGGGCGGCGCCGTGGCTGATGAAGTCGCTGTCGATCGTCGGCACGGCGGCGATGTTCCTGGTGGGCGGGGGCATCCTCTCGCACGGCGTGCCCGGCGCGCACGGATGGGTCGACCGCGCGCTCGATCCGATCGACGACGCGCCCGTGGTCGGCGGCCTCGTCGACGCGCTCGGGCCGATGCTGTTCGACGGACTCGTCGGCGTCGTCGCAGGCGCGCTCGTGCTCGGCGTCGTCGCCGCCGGGCAGCGCATGTTCGCGGCGTTGCGCCTGGCGGCCAGCCGATGAGCGTCCGCAGCCTCGTTCATCTGTTCGAGCCGCGCTCGGTCGCCGTGGTCGGCGCTTCGAACAAGCCGCGCCACGTCGGCAACGTGCTGATGCGCAACCTGCTCGAAGGCGGCATCGATGCGCCGGTGATGCCGGTGAACCCGCGCTACCGCTCGGTGGCGGGCGTGCTCACCTATCCCGACGTCGACAGTCTGCCGCAGGCGCCCGAGCTGGCCGTGATCTGCAGCCCGGCGTCGACCATCGCCGCGTCGATCGACGCGCTGGGCCGACGCGGCACGCGGGTGGCGATCGTCGTGCACGACGATCTGCTCGGACGACGCGATCCCGGCGGCGCCTGGGTGCGCGACGCGATGCTCGCCGCCGCGCGACGGCATTCGATGCGCGTGCTGGGCGCCGGCAGCCTGGGCGTGCTCGTGCCGCGGGTCGGCCTGAACGCGAGCCTGAGCCACGTGTCGGCGTTGCCCGGCAAGCTCGCTTTCGTTTCGCAGTCGGGAGCGCTCTGCACGGCGGTGCTCGACTGGGCGCGCGCCAAGGGGATCGGTTTCTCGCATTTCGTCGCGCTCGGCGATTGCGACGACGTCGACTTCGGCGACGTCCTCGATTACCTCGGCAGCGACCCCGACACCGACGCGATCCTGCTGTACATCGAGCGGATCCGCGAGCGGCGCAACTTCATGGCGGCGGCGCGCGCGGCGGCGCGCAACAAGCCGGTGCTCGCCGTGAAGGCGGGGCGCGTCGCCCGCGACGACGCCGATCTCGAGTCGCCGGCCACGCTCTCGGGGGCGCTCGCGCGTCCCGACGACGTCTTCGATGCGGCGCTGCGGCGCGCCGGCATCCTTCGCGTCTACGACATCGACGAACTCTTCGACGCGGTCGAGACGCTCAGTCGCGCGAAGGCGTTCCGCGGCGAGAAGCTGGCGATCATCCACAACGGCGGCGGCGCCGGCCTGATGGCGCTCGACGAGTTGCTGCTCGGCGGCGGCACCTGCGCCCGACTGGGCGACGAGACGACGCGGCGCCTGGCCGAGCTGCTGCCGGCCGCGTCGTCGCCGGGCAATCCGGTGGACGTGGGCGTCAACGCTCCCGGCCGTCGCTATGCCGACTGCCTGAAGGCCGTGCTGTCCGACCCTGGCGTCAACGCCGCGCTCGTCATGCACGCGCCGACCGCGACCACGCGGGGCGAGGAAGCCGCACAGGCGGTGATCGGCGTCGCACGCGAGCTGCGCGCGGCGCGCATCCTCACCTGCTGGGTGGGCGCCGGCGCGGCAACGGCGCCGCGACGGCTGTTCGCCGAGGCGGGGCTGCCCACCTACGAGACGCCGTCCAGCGCGGTGAAAGCTTTCCTGCACGTGGTGAATTTCCACCGCAACCAGGAAATGCTGATGCAGACGCCGCCGTCGCTGCCGAGCGAGTTCCGCCCCGACGTCGCTGCCGCGCGCGCCGTCGTCGAGCGCGCGCTCGCCTCCGGCAGCGCGCTGCTGTCCGAATCCGATGCCAAGGCGGTGCTCGCCGCCTACGGCATTCCGGTCGTCCCGACCCGCATCGCCGAGTCGCTCGAGCATGCGGCGCAGGTGGCCGAGACCGTCGGCTACCCGCTCGCCCTCACCGTGCTGTCGCCCGACATCGCGCGCAAATGGGACGTCGGCGGCGTGGCCCTGAACCTGGAGAGCGCCGACGCGGTGCGCACTGCGGCGCTCGGCATGACGCGGCGCGTCTCCGAGCGCATGCCGAGCGCGCGCATCACCGGCTTCACGCTGCAGCCGATGGTGCCGCGGCGAAACGCCCGCCAGCTGATCGTCGGCGTCACCACCGATCCGCTGTTCGGTCCGGTGATCCTGTTCGGCGAGGGCGGGCGCGCGGTGGAGGTGATCCGCGATCATGCGATCGGCCTGCCGCCGCTGAACCTGCCGCTGGCGCGCGAACTGATCGCGCGCACGCGCATCGACAAGCTGCTCGGCGCGTATCGCGACCGGCCCGCGGCCGACGTCGATGCGATCTGCCTGACCCTCGTGAAAGTCTCGCAGCTGGTCGTCGACCTTCCCGAGATCGTCGAGATCGACATCAATCCGCTGTTCGCCGGCGACGAGGGCGTCGTCTGCGTCGATGCCCACATGCGGGTAGACGCGGCTGCGCGCCGGCCCGGGCGGCTGGCGATCCGCCCGTACCCGAAGAACCTCGAGGAGAAGGCGCGGCTGCGCAGCGGGCGCGAGATCCTGCTGCGCCCGATCCGGCCGGAGGACGAGCCGGCGCACCAGGCGCTGCTCGCGCGCATGACGCCCGAGGACCTGCGCCTTCGCTTCTTCGACTCGGTGCGCCAGCTCGGGCACTCGCAGATGGCGCGGCTCACCCAGATCGACTACGACCGCGAGATGGCGTTCATCGCGTCGGCCGAGGGCGAGGGCGGCGAGGGGGGCGAAGTGGAGACGCTCGGCGTCGTGCGTACCGTCACCGACCCGGACAACGTCGCCGCCGAGTTCGCGGTGCTCGTGCGCTCCGACCTGAAGGGGCAGGGGCTCGGCCGCCTGCTGATGGCGAAGATCATCGACTACTGCCGCCGACAGGGCACGCGCGAGATCGTCGGCGAGATCCTCGCCGAGAACGACGACATGCTGCGGCTGGCGAGCCGGCTCGGCTTCGCTCTGGAGGCCGACCGCGAGACCGGAACGATCCGCGCGCGGCTGGTGCTGAACTGAGGCTGAACTGAGGCTGAGCCGAGCCCGAGCGCTGCATGCGTACGCGCTTGCATCCGCTTCGGGCCGCGGTGAGAATCGCGCAATCATGGCGTCGGTCCCGCTCACGGCGACTCTCGAGATCAGCGCGATCGAAGTGCTCGAGAGCATCTCGGACGGCTTCCTCGCCTGCGATTTCGATTTCCGCGTCCTCTACGTAAACGTCTCCGCCGAGCGCCAGTTGGCGCGTTCCCGTGAAGAACTGATCGGGAAGAACGTCTACGAGGTGTACCCGGAGCTCGCCGCCTGCGGCGGCCTCGATCCGTCAGCGCTGCGCGAAGCGGCGCGAAGCACCGATCCCATCGAGCTCGGGTACTACAGCGCCTCCGCCCGACGCTGGTATCGCGCCTGCGTGCATCCGCGCAGCTGGGGCTGGGCGCTGTACTTCCATGATGTCACCCGCCGCCATCTCACCGAGAAGGCGCTTCACGAGAGCGAGCGGCAATACCACGCGCTGATCGATTCGATCGACCAGGGGTACTGCGTGATCGAGATGCTCTTCGACGAGCGCGGCGCGCCGGTCGACTTCCGCTACCTCGAGGTCAACGACGCTTTCGAGACGCAGACCGGCCTCGCCGACGTCCTCGGTCGGAAAGCACGTGAACTCGTCCCGCAGATCGAGCCGTACTGGCTCGAGAACTACGGCCGGGTGGCGCGCACCGGCGAGCCGGCGCGGCTCGAGCACTATTCGTCTCCACTGGGGCGCTGGTTCGACGTCTACGCGTTTTGCCCCGATCGTCCGCCGAGCAACCGGGTCGCGCTGCTGTTTCGCGACGTCACCGAGCGGCACCGGACAGACGACGCGCTGCGCGAGAGCGAAGAGCGCTTCCGCGTGCTCGTCGAGGCGATGGCGCAGGCCGTGTGGGAAGCTGATCCGGCGGGCCACCTGCAGTCGTACTCGGCGTCCTGGCGCGCGCTCACCGGGCAACTGTCTGCGCAGTGGCGCAACGAAGGCTGGTTCGACGCGGTACACCCCGACGACCGCGAAGCCACGCGTCGGAAGTGGTTCGACGGCATCGCGCGACGTTTGCCCTTCGAGCTGGAGTACCGCATCGTCGCCGCCGACGGCAGCGTGCACTGGAGCAACGACCACGCGGCTCCGCTGTTCGCGGCCGACGGCACCGTGCGCAAGTGGGTCGGCATGAACGTCGACATCACCGAACGGCGCAGCGCCGAGGAGGCGCTGCGCGAAGCCGACCGGCGCAAGGACGAGTTCCTGGCGATCCTTGCGCACGAGCTGCGCAACCCGCTCGCACCGTTGCGCACCGGGATCGAGATCATGCGCATGGGCCGGATCGATCCGGAGCGCATCGAGCGCGTGCGCGCGATGATGGGCCGGCAGGTCGACCACATGGTCGCGCTCGTCGACGACCTGATGGACGTCAGCCGCATCAGCGGCGGGCGCATCGTGCTCGATCGCCATCCGGTGGAGCTCGCCGCCGTCATCCGCAGCGCGCTCGAAGCCTCCGACCCGATCATCCGGCAGAAGCGTCACGAGGTGAGCCTGACGCTGCCGGCCGAGGCGGTGTGGGTCGACGGCGACCGGCACCGGCTCACCCAGGCGATCGGCAACCTGCTGACCAATGCCGCGAAGTACATGGAGCCCAACGGCCACATCTTCGTCACGCTCGAGCGCCGCGAACGCGAGGCCGTCGTCTGCGTGAAGGACACCGGCGTGGGGATTCCGCCGGCGATGCTCGAGAAGGTCTTCGAGCTGTTCGCGCAGGTCGACAGCGCGATCGACCGCCGCCAGGGCGGCCTGGGCATCGGGCTGACGATCGTGCGCCAGCTCGTCGAGCTGCACGGCGGCCACGTCGAGGCGCACAGCGAAGGGCCGGGCCGCGGCAGCGAGTTCGTCGTGCGGCTGCCGTTGTCTGCCGCGGCCCTGGAGGAGCTGGAAGCGCCGCGCATCCCCGAGGCGGCGGTGCGCTCGCGCCGCGTGCTGGTCGTCGACGACAACGCCGATGCCGCCCAGGCGATGGGGACGATGCTCGAGCTGCTCGGGCATGAGGTGAACGTCGCATTCGGCGGCGAGCAGGCGCTGCGGCTCGCCGAGCGCATTCACCCCGAGGTCATCCTGATGGACCTCGGCATGCCCAACATGAACGGCTACGTCGCCGCGCGGCGGGTGCGGCAGAGCGACTGGGGCCGCGACGTGCTGCTCGTCGCGGTCACCGGCTGGGGCCAGCAGGCCGATCGCGTGGCTTCCGAGCAGGTGGGCTTCGACCACCACCTGGTCAAGCCGGTCGAGCTGGACGCGGTTCAGTCGCTGATCGCGCAGCTCGATTCGCGCTGAGGGCGCCAGACGCGCAGCGGCCGGCGCAGTGCGTCCCGGTCGTCGAAAGGCGAGCGCGCGAGGAGCACGGCGTCCAACGGGGCCCCGCGGTCGAGCCGCGCGTGCCCGAAGCCGAAATGGCGCCGCGGGTTCGACGTTGCCGCGGCGAGGATCTGCTCGAGCGACAATCCGGCTTCCCGATAGCGATCGATCTCGTCGAATACCGCGTCGCCGTGCGCGACTCCCACGCTTCCTGCATCGGTGCCGAGCAGCACGGGCACCCCGGCGTCGACCGCGAGCTTCAGGTGGTGGGCGTGATCGTCCAGCATGCGGCGCAGCTTGTCGGCCGTCTCCGACGACCAGCCGAGTGCCGGCGCGTTCGCCCACTGGAAATGAACCGGTCCGAAGGTCGGCGTCCAGGCGATCCCGCGCCGGGCCATCCGTTCGAGGATCTGCGGCGTCACGAAGAAACCGTGCTCGATGCAATCGACGCCTGCCGCGACCGCGATTTCGAGTCCCTTCGGACCGCTGCAATGCGCGAAGGTGCGCCGCCCGCATGCGTGCACCGTCTCGACGAGGAGCCGCGCCTGGCCGAAGGTGAACTGCGGCTCGTCGGTGACGGAGCCGGCTGCGAAATCGATCAGTCCGGTGAGGATCAGCTTGATCTCGTCGCTGTCGGCGGCGCGCTGCGCGATCGCCTGGCGAATCTCGTCGTCGTCGCCCGCTTCGGTCGCTATGAACGCGCCGTAGCGTTTCTGCGCACGAATGCCGCAGCCGGCCGATCGCACCCCGGCCAGTCCGCTCGATGCGCGTGCTGCCTCGGCGCGGATCCGGTGGTTGATCCCGTGCCGATCGCCCGCGTCGCGCACGAGCGTTACGCCGCAGGCGAGCGAGCGTCGTGCATTGCGCCGTGCGGTTTCGAGGAGATGCTCGATCGGCTCCTTCAGGTATCGCGCGCGGGCCTCGGGATCCGTCGCGGCGCCGTCGAGGAACAGATGCACGTGCGCATCGACGAGCCCGGGCATCAGGAACGCGCCGCGCAGTACGGCCAGTCCGCGCGCGGCGAGCTCGACGGCGCGGTCGCCCGGATCGATGTCGGCGATGCGTCCGTCGACTATGTGGAAGGTGGTCGTTTCGCTCCGCCTTCGCTCGCCGTCGAACCAGTCGTCGACGACGATGGCGAACGCGGGCGCGGCCGATACATCGGCCGCGATGGCCGGCGGGGTGGCTTCCCGAGTCATCGAGATGAGCCCGATCAGCCGCGGTACAGCCGACGCACCGCACGCAACGCGTCGGTGCCGCTGCATTCGAGGAACTGGCGGTACGTCTTCATCACGTGATGATCCGCCGGCAACGGCGCGTAGCCTCGCCACGGCGTGCCGAGCACCGTGTCGAAGCCGAGCGGAACGGCGAGCGTCAGGAAGGCGTTCTCCAGACACAGTTTGAGGTCCGAGCCGTCGGCCGCCTTCGCGGGCAACTGCTGGCCGATGTTCGACAGCCCGCCCATCAGGTGGAGGCCAGCCAGCTCGGGGTCGCTGCCGATCGCCGCGGTGGCGTCGAGCGTGGCGCGACCCAGACCTTCGGAGTCGGCGGCGATCGCGCTCACCGACACGTCGATCAGGATGTCGTGCATCGGCATCCCGTGTTCGTCGCGCAGCCTGCGCGCCGCGCGGCGCGCCGTCGACGCGATGTCGGCGGCGGTCTTGTTGGCGCGCGCCACGCCGTCGACCATGCGTTCGGAAGCCATCACGACGACCTGGAACGGATGCAGCCGGTACAGCTCCATCAGCGCCCACCGGTGCTCGGTGATCGAGTTGACGACCGGCAGTCGTCCTCCGGCCCGCCCGGCATCGTAAGTCTGCAGGCAGACGCGCTGCACCTCCGGGTGCGGGAAATCGAAGCACAACGGAACGTCGACCACTTCCTGGATCGCGCGGATCACCCGGGCGACGAACCGGGCGTCGGTCTGCGCCCGCGCTCCGACATTCACGTTCAGGCAGCTCGCGCCCGATTGCACCTGTCGCACGGCGAGCGCCTGGATTCCCGGGAAATCCTCGTCGTCGAACAGCGCGCGCGTGCTGCGGAAACCGGGATTGATCCGTTCGCCGATGATGCGCAGGTCGAAGCGGCCGGCGTCGGCCGTTTGTGCCGGGTTCATGCCGTTCTCCTTGCGTCCGTGCCGCGATCGAAGCCGATGCAGCGCAGGAATGTCTTCTGGAACTCCGGCGTCGTGCTCAGCTCGACGTAGCGGCATTGCCGTGCGATTTCGCGCGCGCGTTTGCGCGCGCTTTCCGATACGAGCATCCGGCGGATTCCCGCGCCGGCGGCATTGCCGACCTGTACGAAGCGCTCGCGCGGCAGCTCGGGAAAGAGGCCGATCTCGATGCATCGCCCGACATCGAGCCATGCGCCGAAGGCGCCGGCGACGACGAATCGTTCGATGTCCGCGGCTTCGCATCGCGCGCGCTGCAGCAGCAGTTCGGTGGCGGTGCGGATGGCCGCCTTGGCCAGTTGCACGGAGCGGACGTCGTCCTGCGTGAAGAGGACACCCGGCGCGAGCCGGGCGACCGCCTTGCCTTCCAGCGAATGCACGTGCCGATGCGCACGGATCAGCCGGCCGCGGTCGTCGAGGGCACCGACCCCGCGCAAGGCCGCGATCGCGTCGACCACGCCCGAGCCGCACAAGCCGAGCGGCGCCGATCGGCCGATCATGCGCAGCGAGAAGGCGCCGTCCCGGTCGACCGCCACGCGCTCGATCGCGCCTTCGGCCGCGCGCATGCCGCAGCGGATGTTGCCGCCCTCGAGCGCAGGGCCCGAAGGGCACGAGGCCGAATGCAATGCGCCGTCGTGGACCAGCGTGATCTCGGTGTTCGTGCCGATGTCCAGGACGAGCGCGGTGCGCGCGCCGCTCCACTGTGCCTGCGTGGCGAGCAGGGCGGCGCAGTGATCGCCACCGACGAAGCCGCCGACGTTCGGTGCGAAATGAACCCGGGCGCCGGCGCAGAAGGCGAGTCCGATCTCGCGTGCTTCGACGTCGAGCGCGTCGCGCAGCGCGGCAACGAACGGGCTGCGGCCGAGCGACGCGACGGGAAGGCCGAGCAGCAGATGGTGCATGGCGGTGTTGCCGCAGACGGCGGCATCGACGATGTCGTCGGTGTCCGCATCCACTGCGCGGCACAGGTCGTGCGCGAGCACGTCGATCGCCTCGCGGGCGCCGTCGCGCAGTGCCGCGAAGCTTTCCTTCGATCGCGCGGCAGCGTCGATGCGCGTGATCAGGTCGGCACCCCAGGCGCCCTGCGGGTTCTCGATCGCGAGCGTCGCGAGCTGCCCGCCGCTGTCCAGATCGACGAGGAAGCCGGCAACGTTGGTCGTGCCCAGGTCGATGGCCAGGCCCAGGTTCGGACGCCCCGGGGCAGTCACGCCGATCAGCCGGTCGCCGCGCAGCCGCGCGCGTACCTTCCATCGATGCTCGCGCAGGCGGGTCGGCATCTCGCGCGCCGCGGCGAGGTCGAAGGCGCCGTCGGGCAGGCCGAGCGCGCGCAGCAGGCGCGAGACGTCGCATTCGGCATCGTCCAGCGCCGGCGCCGACAGTTCCACGTCGCGACTGCCGATGACGGTGTCCGGGACCAGCACTTCCCGCGCATCGGGCGTGGCATCCGTGCGCACCACCGCCGCAAGGGAACGCGGCGAGATCTCGATCGTGCAATCGGAGCCCGGCCGGATGCGGCAGGCGCGCACCCAGGCGGCAGGCGACGTCTTCGCAGAACGTGCGCGGCACGTGTGGTCGCCGTCGTCCGCTTCGTTCGAAACCGCGTGCTCGCCTTCGACGATGCGCACCTCGCAGCTGCCGCAGCTTCCACGGCCCCCGCACGCGCCGACGATGCGCACGCCGTGCCGGCGCGCGCTCTCCAGCACCGTCTCCCCGGCTTCGCAGGGGATCGTCCGTTCGAGCTGCGGGAACGCGAGCCGGACGAGGGACGGGGAGGTCGTGTTCACGGAGCCGAGGCCGCCGCGACGGCCGCGGCGTTCGGTTGTTGCCGCGGCGAACGATTCGCTGCGATCCGGCAGCGGTCTCGCGAAGGACAGGGGTCGCAGCGCGACCATTCGACCGCCGGGAGATCGATGCCGACGCCGAGCACGATCGACGTCGATTTCAGCGGCTCGAGCAGGCCGCCGTCGTTCACGCGGCATCCGATGCGCGCCGCGTCGGCCAGCCGCAGTACCGGGCCCTGCGCGCTCGTATCGAGCCCGGGGTCGCCCGGGCGCAATTCGCCCGCGACCGACAGCCCCTCGCGCGCGGCGGCGAGCGCGATCCGGTCCTGCACGCGTCGCGCGGTCTCGAAGAGCGCCTCGTTGCCCAACTGGTCGAGCGCGACCGCCAACGATGCGCGGCGTTGCTCGAACAACGCGCGCACGCGCCGTTCGAGCGCCGGGCCGATCGTGCAGACCGCGCAGGCGAGCGCCGTGAGCCTGCCCGATTCGGGCAGCAGGCGCGGCGCGTGCAGGGATGCACCGCCGGCGTTCAGCCATGCGCCGGGCGGCGAATCGAGCGGAACGATCCGGTAGCACCAGGCGGCATCGACGAGCGCTTCTTCGCGAGCCATCTCCACGGCCTGTGCGCGCAGGCGCGCGAGCGCGGACTGCGCGTCGGCCGATGAGCGCGCGGCGCGGCCCAGGACGCCGAGCACCCGGCAGCGACCGCTCGCCATCAGCCTGCGTACCTGCGCGCCGCGTCGAACATCGCGCGTACGTTGGCCACCGGCGTCTCGTCGGGAAGCCCGAAGGCCGCATCGAGAATCAGCCGTCCGCCCCTGTGGAACACGTTCTCGGCGAGATGGCGAACCGCTGCGTCGACCTCCTGCGGCGTGCCCGTGGTCATCAGCGACGGCGAAAGGTTGCCGCGCAGCGCGACCACGTCGCCGAGCACCTCGAATGCGCGAACCATGTCGGTGCGCTCGAACCAGTAGATGCACCTGCCCGGCGGAACGTCGCGGATGATCTCGAGCCTGCGCGTGCAGTCGGCTTCCCACAGCGGCATCGGGATCAGCCCGGCGTCGATCATGCCGATCATCAGCTTGCGGAACGACGGCCACCAGAACTCGCGGAACTGCTTGTCGGACATGAACGCATCGGGCGCCCAGTGCACCGGGATGAACACCACCGGGTTGCCCGACGCGCGTCCGGTCGCGACGACCTGCTTCAGCAGGAACACCGCCGCCTTGTCGAGCAGCTCGAGCAGCTTGTCCTTTCGCCGGTACAGGTCGGTCATCATGCCGCGCGCACCGCGGAAGTAGTCGGCGATGAAGTCGTACGGTGCGATGCCGGTCGTGCCGTTGGTGCACGGATAGCCGAGCGA
>ERZ778017.1577-NODE-1577-length-21846-cov-4.350145_pt1 | contig 21846 bp, 18 predicted proteins | sample MGYA00375747_ERZ778017 | MGnify/ENA primary metagenome ERZ778017 (study PRJEB29350, sample SAMN05509838) | bioreactor metagenome | biome: bioreactor; material: wastewater | place: South Africa: University of Cape Town | collected 2014-03-17 ...
GCGGCTGCAGGCGAGCGTCGTCCTGCATGATGATTTGTCCGTTGCGGATAATGGTCGGTCGTTCGGCTGCGAAGTAGAGGGGCACCACGTCGAGCTTTTCGCGCAGGATGTAGCGCCAGACGTCCTTTTCCGTCCAATTCGACATCGGGAAGACGCGCACCGTCTCGCCGGTCCCGAGGCGGCCGTTGAGCAGGTGCCACATCTCGGGGCGTTGGCGCCTCGGGTCCCAGCGGTGGCCAAACGAGCGGAATGAAAACACGCGCTCTTTCGCGCGGCTCGCTTCTTCGTCGCGGCGCGCGCCGCCGAATGCGCCGTCGAAACCGTATTTGTCGAGCGCCTGTTTCAGAGCCTGCGTTTTCAACACGTCAGTATGAATCGACGGTGCATGATCAATCGGATTGATGCCGCGCTTGATACCATCATGGTTCGTATGAACGATGAGGTCGAGCCCGAGCTCTTTCGCTGTCTTGTCGCGAAACGCGATCATGTCGCGAAACTTCCACGTCGTGTCGACGTGCAGCAGCGGGAACGGAATGCTCTGCGGAAAGAAGGCTTTGCGCGCCAGATGCAAAAGCACCGTTGAATCTTTTCCGATCGAATAGAGCATCACCGGCTTGCGGAACTGCGCCGCCGCCTCGCGAAAGATATGGATGCTTTCTGCTTCGAGCAGATCGAGGTGAGAAGGCGAGGCCGTCATGCGGCGTGATCCTTTGGTTCAAATCCCGGATCTTCACCTTGCGTATGAAGTCCGCATTCTTTGCCGTTTTCGTTTTCCCACCACCAGCGTCCGGCGCGAATGTCTTCGCCCGGCTTGATGGCGCGTGTGCACGGCTGACACCCGATCGACGGGAAACCCTTCGCGTGCAGCGCGTTCACCGGAACATTGTTGGCGGCGATGTAGTCTTCGAGCTGCGCGAGGCTCCAGTCGGCGATCGGATTCACTTTGATGAGCTTCTGCGCCGCATCGTAGCTTGCGAACGGAACGTGCGAGCGGCCCTGCGACTGCTCGCGGCGAAGCCCGGTGATCCAGGCGGCGGCGCCTTTCAGAGCGCGGTTCAAAGGGCGAACCTTGCGGATTTCGCAGCACGCTTTGCGGGCCTCGATCGAATAGCGAAAGCCGTAGATGCCATCGTTCGCGACGAGATCTTCAACTTCCGCCGCGTCCGGGTACATGACGCGAATCTTGAGCCCGTACTTGCCCTCGGTCTCGAACAGCGTATCGAGCGTCTCCGGGAAGTGCCGCCCGGTATCGAGCGTGAAAATATCGATCGCCGTCCCGGTCTCCGCGATGGCGTGCGTGATCGCCTGATCCTCGATCCCAAGGCTCGTCGAAAATGCGACCCGGCCATCGATGGCGGCGCGGATCGCCGCGATGCGATTTTCCGGGGTCGCAAGACCCGCCAACTTATGATCAAGCTCTGCCGCGATCGCCTGTTGCGATGCAGTATGGGGGTCCGGCGGCCCGCCGGAAGCGGACGCGACGGCTTCGAACAGAGTCATGGAAACCTCCGAATGTCCGATACATAAGGGCAAATCATTCCCCTGAGAAGCGCTATATCAAATAAGAATAGCAAAATATTTCACTAGGGGACGAAGGAAGGTATTTTTTCGCTATTGCCCCCGTTCTGAGCATGGCGATCCCTATTTGGGCGGATCTGCTTTTTGGCGTTCTCGGATCGGGGCGGATCGAGCAACGATTTGCTTCGACGGCACGTCTCGTAAGAAGCTGAGTGCAACAAAAGGCCGCCGTGAAGCGGGCATGGCTGGCGCTTTCGGCAAGATCCTTTTGGCGCGTTATCTCGCCGGGCCGAGCCAGTTGAGCAAACCAGCGGCAGCTCTCGCGGCGGTCGCGAACGTCGCCTGCAGCAGATACCCGCCCGTCGGCGCTTCCCAGTCCAGCATCTCGCCCGCCAGAAACACGCCGGGTCTGCTTTTCAGCATGAGGGCCTCGTCAACGGACTGCCACGCGACGCCTCCGGCAGTCGAGATGGCGCGATCGAGGCTCGCAAGGCCTGAGACGCGCAGCGGAATGCCTTTGATCCTGGCGGCCAAGGCTTCTGCATCCGCGGGCAGTTCAGCCTCACGCAGCAATCCGACCGCTGCAGCATCGAGATGAGCCGCCTTGCGCAAAAAATTCGTCAGGGTGTCCTTGCGGCGTGGTTTCGTAAGGCGCGACGCGAGTTCGTCGAGTGGCATGTCGGGCTTGAGATCGAGGACGAGCGTGGCCGTTCCGTCTCGCGCGAGCGCCCTGCGGATCTGTGGCCCGAGCGCATAGACAGCGCCGCCTTCGAGACCGTCGCGCGTGACGATCGCTTCTCCGCGCTGCGTAATGCCCTCGATCGTCAGTGCAAGGCGCTTCAGCGCCGAACCTTCAAAGCGCGACCGGAAACTCTCCGACCAGGGAATAATGACGCCGCAGTTCGCGGGCGCAAACGGCGTCACGGCAATGTCCGCCGCCTCGAAAACAGCGGTCCATCGTCCGTCTGAACCGAGCCGCGGCCAACTCGCGCCGCCAAGCGCCAACAGCGTCGCATCCGGCGCGACTTCGATGCGGCGCATCGTCGCCGTCTCGAACTGCAACGCCCCCGACGGCGCGAAACCAGTCCAGAGATGCCGCGTCTTCATCGTGACGTCGAGTTCAGCGAGACGCCTGAGACACGCGCGCAGAAGCGGCGAAGCTTTCATCGCCCGTGGAAACACGCGCCCGCTCGTTCCAACGAACGTATCCGCGCCGAGACCATTCGCCCACGCGATGAGGTCTTGCGGCGGGAACGCTTCGACGGCCGCGCGAATGTCCGCCGCTTCGTTGCCGTAGCGATCGAGAAACGCAGGAAGCGCCTCGCTGTGTGTCAGGTTCAGTCCGCCACGACCGGCGAGAAGAAATTTGCGTGCCGGCGAGGCCATCCTCTCGTAGACGGTGACGCGATGACCTTCGCGCGCGATGCGTTCGGCAGCATAGAGACCGGCAGGTCCGGCGCCGACGATCGCCACTTCACGCCTGCCGCCCAATTGAAACGAACTCATCATAAGCCCATGTTCGACGCCGATAGCCAGGGCTCCCCAGGCGCGAACGCGGCGCGTTTGCGCAGCAACTCGATCGATTTGGGCTCCGAAGCGGGCGCAAACAGCAGTCGCCCACGATTCCGCCCCGAGCCGTAATCCTCAGTGCCCCGATAATATGTGAGTTCGCTCGGCCCGCGTGGCACGTCGCCGGGAGCTGCGAGGTAGGTCAACGTGAAGCGGCCCATCCCAGTTTCGAATCGGCGAATTTCCTTTGGCAGCGGCGCGCCGTAATGGAACTGCGGGTTTCGCCCGCTGTCGCGCCTACGAACCGAGGTATGAAGATGACCCATTAACATGGTTCCGCCTGTTGCAGGATTTGACGGTTGGTATCCGCCGTTCACGCGGATCGCAAGCGGCGGCGCTGCAGACGCGCAACACTGTCACTCAATTCGTCCTATCGCGGCGACCGCGTTCCGTTCGGAAATTTCTCGCCCTGTGCATGAGCACTGGAAAATTTCTGCGGGCGCTGAGGTGAGACACTCAAAATCATAGCGAATCACACGCTGAAAAACGAATCAGCCTGAAATGATTCGCAGTGCGTCGAGAGGCGCACAGGTGTGGATTAAACTTCTGCTGCTTCGACGTTGTTACGCGAAACTGGGGATGAATCGAAATCGCATTTTCTGTTCGTGCGATCATACGCTTAACGCGTATCACCGGATGTGAATTGAGTCGCCGGAACGTATGGTCAAGTAGGGCGCCAAAAAAATGCCGCTAGCCCTTAGCAGAGCCGGTGTTATGTTCCGTTTCGCTTCGTGAAGGGGCGCCGGTGTTTGATTCTGAAGAGGGCTCTTCCAGAAACGCGCACGTCAGGCGCTCCGCTCGCGAGGCCTTATTTTCGTCGACGCACAGTATGCGGGGTATCAAGTGATGGGGGATACAAAGCGTCCCGGCCTTTCGGGTACATTAGAACCGGTTTCGACCGGACCCGAAGTTATGGATGACGCGGCGATCGAGGTTTTCGAGATCGCTGGGATGATTAAGTGGTTCGACGCTTCCAAAGGCTACGGCTTTATCGTGCCGGACAACGGCCTGCCGGACATTCTTCTTCACGTGACGTGTCTCAGAGCGGGCGGTTTCCAGACGGCCTACGAAGGAGCGCGCGTCCACTGTGAAGTGTTGCGCCGCTCGAAGGGGATGCAGGCGTTTCGCATCCTCAGCATGGACGAAAGCACGGCGATCCACCCCTCTCAGCTTCCGCAGCGCACACATGTCATCGTGCAACCCGAAAGCGATTGGGAGAGAGCCTACGTCAAGTGGTTCAACCGCGTACGCGGCTTCGGCTTCTTGACACGGGGCGAAGGCACGCCTGATATTTTCTGCCATATGGAGACGTTGCGGCGGTTCGGCTTTACGGAACTTCGCCCCGGCCAGATCGTTCAGGTTCGGTGGGGCTATGGATCGAAGGGCTGCATGGCCGCGGAGCTTCGGCCGGATGGAGTCCCAACGGGGCTGCCGTCGCGTAATTGACGCGGGAATCATGACGTCAGCGTTGAAGAATTTCACGAAAGGGGCCGCGGTTTGCGTGGCCCTTTTTATTGTGGCGATGGCGCTTACGCCAGCGATGGTACCAATGAATGGGTTGTTCCAGTTTGTCATGCCCGCGCAAGCAAAGATGCGACAGGACAAGCTGAGCATCGAGCCATCCGCCGGTGGTCCGCGCCACGATTTCGATATTGAAGTGGCGTCGAGCGAGCAGGAAAAAGAGCTCGGCTTGATGTACCGGACGACGCTCGCGGACAGTCAGGGAATGCTGTTTCCGTATCCCACCGAGCGGTCGATATCGATGTGGATGCACAACACTTATATTCCGCTCGATATGGTGTTCATCCGCTCCGATGGCACGATCGCGCGCATCGAGGAGCGTGCCGAACCGCTCTCGGACCGCATCATATCTTCGGGTTCGTCGGTTGCGGCAGTACTCGAGCTTGCGGGAGGTGCAACCGCGCGCCTCGGCATCAAGCCCGGCGACAAGGTGCGCTACTCGCTCTTTAAGAATGCGACGCGCTAGAACGCGTCGCGAATTGGCGGGCATTCCCGGCGTAGAGGTGGAGACTGGAGCCCTCCAAGTATCGGCCCGATAACCGACGGGAAGTGTAGCCTTGCCACCTTGCTGGAATGGGCCGGGGTCGACAGTCCCAATCTGTCGCTGCCCGGGACGTGCAATTCTCGCGGCCGCGGCTATTCGTTCTGCAAATGTCCATTTGTTCGCACCGGCGAACATGCTACTAAGCCGACGTTTCGTCGGGGCGTAGCTCAGCCTGGTAGAGCATCTGCTTTGGGAGCAGAGGGTCGCGTGTTCGAATCATGTCGCCCCGACCAACATTTTCCAAGTGGTGTCCGAGGATTGACCGATGACGGCGCGGATCTTCAAGCCTGCGAGAACGGCAATGCAGTCCGGCGAAGCGCGGACCAAGGAATGGGTCCTCGAGTTCGCCCCGGCGAGCCCTCGTTCGGCCGACCCGCTGATGGGCTGGACCAGCTCACGCGATACGCAAACGCAAGTTCGGCTTGAGTTCGACACCAAGGAAGAGGCAATCGCCTACGCAACGCGCGAGGGCCTGGCCTACACGGTCGTCGATCCCAAACCGCGCAAGCCCATTCGCAAATCCTACGCCGATAACTTTCGCTACGGCCGCATCGGCAACTGGACGCACTAGGGCAGAGAAGAGGGCGGACGGCTCCCGAACCCGTGTGAGAGGCAAAGCCCCGCCGCTCGACGCCCTCCGGCGCAACTATCCAAACAGCTTGATCGCTTTGCCGAGCGTATTCCAAACGCCGAGCAGGAACGGGATGCCGACGGCAAGCCACGCGATCAATACCGCTAGGCTGAAGCCGCCAAAGCCGATCCCATGCGAGCCGCTCGCGGGGGCAGCCGATTTCTGCGACTGAAGCGCTGCGATCTCATCGTCCCGCATCAGCCATTTTGCAGCGACCGGGCGCACGAGTGCATTCGCGATCAGTCCGATGAGCAGAAAGCCCGTCAGAATATACATCGTGCGGTCATAGACGAGCGCGCGCGGCACACCTGCCGCCATCTGCGCATCACGAATATAGCCGATGACGAGCGGTCCAAGAATGCCCGCCGCGGACCACGCGGTCAGGGCGCGCCCATGAATGGCGCCGACGAACTGTGTGCCGAAGATGTCGGCAAGATAAGCAGGCAGAGTAGAAAAGCCTCCGCCGTACATGCTGATGATGATGCAGAACGCGGCAACGAAGAGCGCGATCGATCCCATATGCGCGAGCGTCGGCGCGAGTGCATAAAGCACCATGCCGAGAATGAAGAAGCAGAAGTAGGTAACTTTCCGCCCCATCACGTCGGAGAGCGACGCCCAGACAAACCGGCCACCGCTGTTGAACAGAGAAAGAAGGCTGACGAAGCCGCCGGCGATCGCCGCGATCGTCGCGTGCTGCGCTGGGTTGAGGTCACCGAACTTGACGCCGACTTGGCCGATCAGCGAGCCGCCAAAAATTTCCTGCAGCATCGGAGACGCCATCGCCAGAACGCCGATGCCGGCCGAGACGTTCATCCAGAGTGCAATCCAGATGAGCCAGAACTGCGGAGTCTTATGCGCATTGTCGAGATGAACATGGCCCGTCGTGATCAGCGCGTGCGCGCGATCGGCAGGCGGCACCCATCCATCCGGCTTCCAGTTGTCCGGCGGCACGCGATATCCGAACGCGCCGCAAAGCATGAAGATCAAATAGACGCCGCCCATGACGGCCATCGTTTCCCACACGCCGACGGAATGATCTGACTTGAAGTGATTCATCAGCAAAATGGCGAGCGGCGATCCGATCATCGCTCCACCGCCGAAACCCATGATGGCCATGCCCGTCGCCATGCCACGCCGGTCGGGAAACCATTTGATGAGCGTCGATACCGGCGAGATGTAGCCGAGGCCGAGGCCGATGCCGCCGATCACGCCAAGTCCGAGCCATAGGAGCCAGAGCTGATGGATATGGACGCCGAGCGCCGCAATCAGAAAACCACCGCCCCAGCAGATCGCGGCAGCGACGCCTGCGCGGCGCGGTCCGGCCCGTTCGAGCCAGCCTCCGAAGACGGCGGCCGAGAGCCCCAGAAACACGATGCCAAGCTCGAATGTGACAAGAAGCGTGCTGACGCGCCAGTCGCACGTCGTCGTAAAGAGTTCCTGCGCGACGCTCAGGTCGGGGCATGTCACCGGCTTTGAAACACCGAGCGCTTGCGCCAAGGGCAGCCAGAAGACACTAAGCCCGTAACTCATGCCGATGCAGAGATGAATCGCCAGCGCTGCGGGTGGAACGAGCCAGCGGTTGAACCCCGCCTTTGCGATGATGCGCTCACGATCGAGAAAGCCGGGCGTAGAATCTGAGGCAGCGCTCACTGCTGTCATTGTGCATCCCCCGAGAAAACTGGCTTGTTTTTTGCCCTTCTTGCACCCGGCTCCTGGCACAATCAACCGACTCGAACGTTAAATTGCGGAGGGAAGGAAGGCGCCAATGGGCTTGCGCTTCAGCCAAGCCCCGACTATCCGTCATTGTGGCCGATGTTGCAGCACGAGACATCCGCTGAAGTGAACCGCATGCGGCGCTGCACCAAGGATCCCGTAGCTCAGTTGGATAGAGCATCTGCCTTCTAAGCAGAGGGTCGCAGGTTCGAATCCTGCCGGGATCGCCAATGTTTTCGGGCTTTTTTCGCACCGCCAACGAGAACAACTCTGGAACGTGAGACTTTTATAATCGGATGCTGTGAGACTTTTCCAGGATCACGCCGGCGTCGCCGCGCGTTGAACCGCAGGACAGTGAGGCATCGCGCATCGTGATCTACTGGTATCGCATCAATTGGACGGGCAAAGAGCGAAGCAATCGCGGCTTCGAGCTCGTCGAAGCGGTGACGTCCGAGAACGCGCAACGACAGTTTGAAGATCTCCATCCCGATCGGCGCATCGAGAAGATCATGCTCGTCGAAGATATTTCCGCCTACTATGCAAAGGAGCCGGGACCCAAAACATGACCGATCCGAGAACGCTCAAGGCGCCATGGGAAATTGTTGAGCACACCGAGAGCTTCGAGGTGACCTCGGCAGGGGGCCTGTACGCACTGGCCTATATCTATTTCGAGGACGAGAACCCGACGCGGCAAGAGCAGGCGCGGCGACTGACAAAGGACGAGGCGAGGCGGGTGGCCGCGAACATCGCCAAGCTTCCAGAGCTGCTCGCGAAGCCTACCGCTTCTGGAACATCTCCCAACGATTGCGATTAGACGCGCGCCAGGTCACCGTCTTGGTCTTCAGCCACTCATCGGTCGGTCCCGACCGGTAGGCGGAGCCGCGACGCTTCGAGACGATGCCTTCAAGGTTCATCCGTTCGCACGTGGCTAGCAGCTTGATGGGATCGTCGAAGTCGCCCGAAAACTGCAGGTGCTGCGTATCGCCGAGCGCCACGATGTCGGCCAGGATCGCTCGGCGCTGCTCGATCGGCGCCGGCATGAAGCGCACACCGTTCAGGTAGAGCAGGTCGAAGCACCAGAGACAAAGCGGCGCCCGGCCGCCAAGCTCCATCAGCGTCCGGAAGTCTGGCATGCCGCGCTCGTCGCAGGCGACGAGCTCGCAATCGATGACCGCAGACTTGACGGGGATGCTGCTCAGGGTCGGTCGCAGCGCCCTGAAGCGCTTCGTGTAATCGGCGCCGCCCTTCGAATAAATCCTGGCCTCGCGTTGCTCCAGGTGCACCTGCACCCGCCAGCCGTCGAACTTGACTTCGTGAAACCAGTCCGGCCCCGAAGGCGGGGTCCTCGCCAACGTCGGAGCCATCGGCTTGATGAATGGGATTTTACGCAGCACTGAGCAGATGTAGAAATCCCAGGCCACTTGGCAAGTGCACTTAGGGAGAACGATCGATGAAGGCTCGGCAAATGCTGTCGGACGGCGGGTTCAGCCCCGAGGATGTGGTCTTCTTAACGGACGTTCTCGAGGAGGTTTGGACCGAGAACCACGCTCGCTGGGTTCAGAAAGCCGTGCATGCCTCGGCCGAGCGGGAACGCTTGGCTGCGATCATTATAGCCCTCGCTCCATTTTCTCGCAGCGACGATGCAGAGGGGTTCAAGGCACGTGTCAAAAAGCAGTTCAAACGCGGAGCGTGATGCATGAAATTCTACGCAGCATCCGTCACGGCGTGTCCACCCTTGCCGCCCAGCCGTATTTCCATTCCGCCCGGTCCATACGCTTGTTCAGCTCGACGACGGCAGGCGAGTGCTCCACGAGCCCGGAGACCGTCCACCACAGGCCGCCGCCAACCGTGACGGCCGTCATGATGCCGGCGAAGAATTCGCGCCAGGTGACGCCGTGAGGCCGTCTGCTCTCGCGTTCCAGAAGCGACTTCACGCCGGAGGCGACGTCGCTGACCTTGTCGGAAACGCTGCGCAGCTCCTGGCCCTGGCGCGCCTGCTCGCTCTTGATATCCGAGACGCGGTTCTCGAGCGTGCCGACGCGGTCTTCCAGGATCTCTTGGGTCATGACGTCTTCGGATCCGTTGGCGTCTGAGCTGCCGCCGGCGTTGGTGCGGATTTTTTGCCGGACGACTTCGGGCATTGCGATTTCCTGTCGAACATGGTGCCGAATTGCCGGTTGACGCGCTCGATCGCCTGCGCCGTGCCTTCGGTCAGCTTGTCGTTCTTCGAAATGCAGACGTCGCGCAGCGTCGTCTTGAACGGATTAACAGTCGCGACAGTAGTGCTCGCGCAGCCGGTCAAGAGCGCCGGGCTGCTCAGCAGCGCGGCCCGCATTATCGACCTTGTGAACGAGCTCCTGCGCCGAAGCGTTGGCGTCAGCGATCGCATTCTTTGCTCCTATGTTCCGTTGCTCGTGCGCGAACCAGGTGACGAGGCTGGCGGCAAGCGCGAAGCCAAGGATCGCCTTGCCCCACACCTTGTCGAAAAAGAATTCGAGGACGTTCTCGATCGTGTCCCACATCAGACCATTCCCTGCAGAGCTGCGGCTGGCGCGTTGGCGGGTGCCGTGGACGGCAGTGGCTGCACGCCTTCGGCGGCATCGGCACGCCGCCATTTGCGGATCCAGTTCGAGTTCCAGGCGATGCGCGCGATCCAGTAGATCGACAGCGCCGCCACCACCCACGGCAGCTTCGAATAGGCGAAGCTCGCGAAGTTGATGCCCGTCTGGACCGACGCTTCGAACGAGCTCGCCGAATGCGCCAGCGCTTCATGGGCGGGCAGCTGATTGGGCAGTGCCGGCAGATACTGCGCGATTGAATTGCCGACGCCGGTCTTCGCGGCGTCGGCCTGGATGGCCTTCGCCGTCCCGGCAATCTCGGATGCGGCGTCGACTTGGCTTTGCGTCACGGTTTCCGGCCAGCGCAGCCCGCGGATCCGCGAGCGCGGGAAATGCGCCGTCGAAACGCTGTCCGCCTGATTGCCGCCAAGCAGCACGACGTCGGTGTCCGTCGAGCCGACGACGAAGCCGACGTGCCCCTGGCTCGGATCGGAACCGCGCGACAGAACGCAGATGGCGCCGACGCGCGGATCGTCGATCGGCGTGCCAATCTTCAACAGGCTGTTGGCGAGCAGGCGTTCTGGTGGCGGAATGGCGCTGATATCGATGCCGCCGAGTGTCAGGCAGGCGCACGCAAAAGCAGCGCACCAAGCAACCTCGTCGGAATGAACGTCCGGACGTCCTGCGGCTTTGAAGAAGCCGAGGATTTCAGGGTTGGCGGCGCTGCCGCTGACCTCATGCTGCCCGAGTTCCTTCCAGGCCGCGTCCATCCATTGCATGCGAAAGTCCCCAGTGGATTTGTGGGGACTTTACGGCGGAGAGGGTGCTGTCAACCGGAGGAAAAGGCCGCCGCTTGGCTTTTGTCATTTATGCGAATAAGTTCCGGCACGGGAAGCCAGGAGAGCGCCAATGTTCGGATGGCGACGCGCGATCAAGCGTGCCGTTCAGGCAGCGCGAGCGACGACAACAAGACCGACTACAACGCTCTGCCTTCTCATTAAGGACGAGGGAATTTATCTGTCCGAATGGCTGGCGCATTATCTTACGCTCGGCTTCGATCGCATCGTCATCTACGACAATGGCTCCTGCTCGGAGACACGCCACATTGAGCGCGTCTGCGCCTCGGCCGACGCTCGGATCTCGCTTATCGATTGGCAGGACCAGCCTGGCGTCAATCCGCAAATCAGCGCCTATTCCCACGCTCTCGAAAATTGCAAAACAGAGTGGATCGCGTTCTTCGATACCGATGAATTTCTTGTTCTCAAAAGCTCGCGGTCCATTGCAGACTTTCTGAGCAACGCTGGACGAAAAGTTGGCGCGGTCGCGATCAATTGGCTGTTTTTTGGCTCCAATGGCGAAACGGCTTACCGGCCGGAACCTGTCACCGAACGCTTTCCGAGATGCGCGCAGGACGGAAGCAGGATGTTCAAATCTATTGTTCGCACTCGGGCCGCATCAGCTATGTCGCATCCTCATTCCGCCACCTTGCGAAACGGCTTTTCGTACGTTGACGCCGACATGAATGAAACCGCACTGCTCGACCCGGCGCGCCTTCCGCATGTCACGCTCGGGACAGCTCAGATCAATCACTACGTCCTGAGATCGGCCGAGGAATACGCATGGAAGCGCCAGCGAGGTAATAGCACGCTACCAGACGGGCACCCTAAAAAGTTTGCCAAGTTCGACAACGCTGATTTATTTTGGAAGAACCACGACCATAAGAACAGAGTTGATACAGCCGTGGTGCAGTGGACGCGTAAAGCTGCGGAAATGCGCTCACGTTTTGAAAGCGCCGCCGCAAGCGATTACGACGTTGCGATAGTAGCGCCAAGCGCGATCCGCTTCCAATTGGAACCGTCCGAGACAGCCAAGCAAGGAATAAAGTGATCTGCGGCTCGAGCACCATCTATCGAGTATAGATTACCCCTTGAACACGAGAATATTGAACGTGTCTCCCGGCAAAGTGATCGTGGATCCGGACGTGTTGCGCGCATCGACGAGAACGGCTCCGGCCACACATCGGAGCTGAAAGATAATTCCGTTGATATGCAATCCGGACGTCGCGGGATCCATGACGGCGAAGTCGCCAACCTCGACCCCCGCCAATGCGCACGTTTGCTGAATGCGATTGCCCGCGGAGACAGCCCCGTGCGTCGATGCGAACGAGCCCTTCAAGGTCCACCCGGATGATATCGATCCTGCCGCCTTTTGGATTTTGTTGGTCGTTGCGACGGATGGAAGATGATTAGCTTCGATGCGATTGTTATTCGACGAGTTCAGCTCGACAATGCCATTCGTGATACCGAAAATGCCATTGCCAACGACGGCATTGTTTGAACTCTCGACATTGACACTGTTGAACGTGCTGCGCTCTATCCGGACACCGTAATGGCTCGCCGTATTGGTCCATTCGCGCATGGAAACGTTATTATTGGAGACGTTCGCAAATAAGACGCCTAGCAGCCGAATACCTATGGCAGTGCCTGATGGCGTGACCCCATCCTGCTGATAGCCGAAGTCTTCGATCTGATTGCCGCAAATGATATCGTTTTTCGACTGCTCGAGCTCAATGACGCGCGTGCCGACTTTCGAAAAAATATTACCAATGACGATCTGCTCGCGGGCCGAGAGCATTGGCGTGCTGTCGTTCCCCAGTGCGCCCGCCGTTCCGAGATAGCCGACAGAGGTGATATTGCGGAGAATGTTATTGGCGAACAATACGCGACGAGTTGCGCGCTTTGCGGCGAACCCGGCATTGCATCGATAGATTTGGTTGGCGTATGTTTTCCATTCGCCATAGTCATCCGTCGAGCCTACATAATCGGAGCCGCCCGACATGTAGATTGCGAGGTCAGGCTGATCCTGAATTAGGTTATCGTGAAAATTCAGATCAACGCATGTGACGGCGGTGATGCCACTATCGCCTTTGGCCGACGTTGCCCACGCCGGATCTCCCATCATTATGTTATTGAAAATTTCAGCCTTCTTCATCCGCACCAGCGAGAGCGCCGTGCCCGATTGTTCAGCACTGACGAAGTTGCGCAGAGAGTTGTCGATGATGAGGCCAGAGACGGAGAGATTTGGGAAGCTGTCTCTGTCTGTTGAATTCGTATTATGCCGCAGCTCGATAACGATGCCATCGCCCGCCGCGCCCTTGAATACCGAACCTTTGACGCCCTCGATAACGAGATCCTTATTAAAATCGGCGACGACGGGATCACCAATGATGTAGGTCTTGCCGCCGCGTACGATGGCCTTTCGGCCTTCATCAGCCGAGGCAAGCAACCACGTCAGGATCGAGGGGCCGTCATCAACCAGCCCATCGCCCTTTGCGCCGAAGTGTTCCGGCGTGTATTCTTTGCTTACGTTTTTAAAAAAGAAAGTGCCGACCTGTAGGCCAGCATTAGCAGGCGCCGCCGATACTTTTTCGTAGATGGCACCGCCCCAATCATCCAGCGCCGACCGCCCAGACACAATGATGGTCGTCACATCTTCGGACAATGATGTTGCCGCAGCAGCTTCGTCGTATGTATCAAATGCAACAACACCCGATGAGGCCGCGTTCTCGGCGCGGTCGGCAGCGGCCTCGGCGGCTGTCTTAGCCGTCTGAGCCGCATCGTTGAGTGTGCTCGTGCTTTCTTCCAGTTCCTGGACATGGCCTTCTGACGTTGCCGCCGTTGCCGCGCTCGCGGCAGCGGCGTCCGCGAAAGGCTTCAGCTGTCCGAGCGTCGCCGCGTCTGTATCCGCGACACCATCGGCCACGTTCGTCAGGCGCAATCCTTGGATATTGTAGGCCTGTCCCGCCTGCACGGGTTGGATTGAAACGTCGACGTCGCGGCGCATTTCCTGCAGCGACTTCGTCATGCGGTCGAGCTCGTCGTTGATGGCGTTATCCGGGATCGAGCGCCAGCCGGCGAAGTTCGAAGTGCGCGCGATCGGCAGATCGCCGACGATGGTGATGATGTCGCCGGCGGTCGATCCCGATGTCAGGATAATCGTGCCGCTATCTTCGCCGACATGCGTGACGCCGTAGTCGACATCGAGTTCGAGCGTCGCCTCGACGCCGCCGCGCAGACGCATGACCTTGAGTTCACTCGCGGCCTTCACCGGGAAATCGTAATTGAAAACCGTCTGGCCTTCGGTCGCCGTGAACGGTCCGCTTTGACGTGTCGATTGTGCAACGGTCATCAGGTCGCCTCGCGTGATTTCTCACGCCGAGGCTACGTCAGGCAGGGAAGTGTCAACCGGAGCTAGTTAAGTACCGGAACCGGCTGCGCGTCCTCATCGAGGTACGAGGACGGCACGATCGAGCCGCGGCGGTTGATGCCACCGAAACGCGCAGTCCCGGCGCCTGCGACGCCCGGCAGGCGGCGCAGCACGCGCACGTACCGGCCGCCGGACCAGTCGGTGCCGGAAAAAATCTGATTGAGACCCGGCATACCGTTGGCGATCAGGAAGCAGTCACGATCCGGATAAACACGAACGCCGCACGGCAGCAGATGCGCTCTCGCATTTTCATCCTCGTCAAGAGCTGCTTCGATCAGGTCGCGGATGGCTGGCCCAGCATCATAAGCCGGGCTGTCAAGCAGGTGGCGCAAACAAATGCGGGCTTCGTCGGTCGCGGTGATGGGCGGGGGCGGCACCGGCGGCAGGCCGACCGCCCGCCACATGGCTTCGGCACGCAGCCGCCCGTGGACGCGGGCGCAAAGTTGAACCGCCTGTAGCTTTTGGATCACAGGCCATGAGCGCGGCTCGGCGTCGGACGACGCGGCAGGCCCAAGGGTGTCCGCATTGTGGACACCCTTTGCATCAAAAACACCGGTTTTGCGCAATTCCGGCAGCACATCGTGCGCCAGCCAGCGCTTGAAACGCTCGGCGTTCGGGCTCCGCGAGGTAAAGATTAGCCGGTACAACCCCGGTTCAGAGACGATGACCAGCTTCTGCTTGCCGCCGAACGTGTCGCCGTTGGCGACATCCTTCTCATCATCGTCAAGCCTAGTGAGGACTTGCCGGTTGTTTTTCAATTGCAGAGCGTCACACACGTCGGCACCGACAAACCACGGATCTAACTCGCGCATCACGACGCGGACGGCGTTTTTCTCGAAGGCGAATTGCTGCACGGCCTGCATGGCGCTCTCCGTCAATGGGATGCATTTGCTTGAAATGCATCCCATAACAAAGGTTGCGTGTCAACCTTAGATGCATCACAACGGGATGCATGAAGAAGGCAATGAAGCGCGATGCACAGGTTTCGATCCGACTACCATCGGAAATACTAAAGGAACTGCGCGATCTCGCCGATGCCGAGCGCCGGACCCTGGCTAATTACGTCGTCGTGGTGCTCGAGCAGCATTTGGCGAGCAAAAAGGCAAAGCGCTGATGTTTCTACATGAACCAGACATCGACACCTCCTCGGGCGCGACAGATGCGTCATCGGCATACGCGATAGCGCAGCAATACGTCTCTATCTCGGAACCTATCTTGGCGTTGATGCTGCTTCTTTTGATCGCGCTTATTGGGTTACGTGTCGCGGCCATTCCTGGGCCTGGAAATTCACGGTCGCTGATCGCGGCATCTTCTGTTCTTTCCGGATTGGCCACAGCCGTTGCTTATGGTTTCCTCGGCAGCCACGCATTCAATCTTTGGCATACCCTTTTGGCCGCGATCGTCGCGTCAGCAGCCGTGGCAGCAGCGGCATTATTCATCAAAGCGCTACTACCTACGGCGTGATCCGCGGCCCTCTCGACGGCGCCGTCTGGCCGGGCGCCCACCAGAAGCCATTGCCGTAGTCGCGCATCTGGCTCGCCTGCCGGCGGCGGAAAGCATCATACGCCGTCGGATCGAGCTGCCGCTGCAGGCTTTCCGCCGCGATGCGCTGCCAGGCCAAGTTCAGGTACCACATCGACGAACCCGGCACGTAGCCCGTCAGCAGCCGCGCCATGCCACGCCCGGCTTTCGTCTTGGAGCTGAGACCCAAAGCGCCGAGCACGTCTTCCGCTTCGCCCATCACCGGGCCGCCGAACGTCGAGACCAGGCCGCCGCCGAAACGGTTCTGCTCGGAATTCAAAAGGTCGCCCCAGATGCCGAGGCCGCCGCCCTGCGTCATCGCTGCCGCCCAGAAGCCTGGCCTATCCATCGGCCGCGGATCCTTGCCGCCCTTCAAATCCTTGAGCTGCACGACGAGCGCGCCGCCGAGCGTTGTGACGAGCAACACCTGCGCCGCGTAGCTCGCGCCCTTCATGGTGCCGTTGGCGATGCCTTCGCGCAGCGCCCGCTCGGCGTGCAGCATCCAGTACATGAACGAGAACGACTTGAACTGGCCGCCAGTGCGCAGGAATTCTCCGACCAGCGTCCCCGGCCTTGTCTTGCCGATCATGGCGGCGCGCGCCCGGAGCATCGCCGTCGGCGACGCGAAATCCGTTTCCTGCAGGATCATGCCGAGATAACGCTCGGCGACGCGGCGGGCGGCGTTCGTCGGATCGTTGGCCTCAAGATCGTCGCGCACCAGGTTCGGCGACAGAAAGTCGACGTCGCGCGGTTGTCCCGTCGCGGCATCGAGCCGGATCGCATCCCAATCGTTGGCGTCGATGCCATAGCGGACGAGCAGCTTCTGCAGGCGCGGGTTCATCTCGCCGATCTCGGCGAACGACTTGCCCGCAAGATCCGCGAACGCCGCCTGCACGCTCATGCCGAAGGCCTGGCGCTGCGCATCCGTCAGCGCCCCTAGGCCCTGCAGCGCGATCGTGCGCTCGGCGAGATAATGCGACCATTCCGGCCCATGCAGAGAGGCGGCCCCGCGCGCGCCGTCGTTGAACATGTGCAGGTAGGTCTCGCCGATCAGGCCTTGCCGCTGGGCCTCGCGATGCGCATTCGGACCGAGCTGCTTCAGGATGTCGGTCATCGTTTTGTAGGCGGGCAACCCTGTGAAGCGCCGCGCCATCACCTGCGTGAAGTTGTCGGCGAGCGACGAGATCACCATCGAGCCGCCGCGTCCGATGACGCCGAGATTGCGCAGCCCCTGCATCACCTCCGCCGCCTTGACGTTCACGGGCGCCGACGTCGCGCCGCGATAGAGATCCCACATCGCTTCGGCGCGGTTGATATAGGCGCGGGCGTAATCCTGCGGCGCCGTCGTCCAGAAGCCGCCGTGCGTCATCGTCTTGCCGAGGATCTCGGTCTTCTTCGGGAAGAGCACCTTGTCGACGTCCTGGACGTTCGCAAGCTCGTCGTAGGCGTCGGAGAGATCGGCGGCGATGGCGGCCGCGGCATTGCCGCCGACCTTGTACTGACCGTTGTTGACGAGATCGATGCGCTCGCCATCGAGACGGAACAGCTCGGCGCGCAGCGCTTCGATGCGTTTTTTATTTCGGGCTGACGGCGGTCCGATCCGCTTTTCGCGGATCCGCGCGATGTCTTTATGGATCGCGCCGATACGGTCCGTCACCTCGTTGAGGCGGGAAGGGGCGGCGAGCAACTGTTCGCTGAGGTCTTTGACCTTGGCGACCGCTTCATCGATGATCACCTTTGCCGGGCGGGCAAGAGACGCCTGCTTCATCGCGAACTTGGCGAGGCGGGCGAGCTCGCGATTGGGATTGGTGCCGAGAACGCGCATCGCGGCGATGTCTTTCGAGATCGACGTGACGTGCTGCATCATGGCGCGGAAGGGATCAGCGCCGCCGCCGTATTGCTTCTGGTAGTCGAGCCAGTCATCGGCCGACTTGAAGTGCAGGAAGCGATGCTCTTGCCGCTGATTGGCGATTTTCTTGGCGCCGGTGTTGTCGCCCGTGACGCCGCCGAACGGGTTTTCGGCATTCGCCGCTTGCGTGCCGTGGCCGTCGCTCGTGATGTTTTCCCAGATGTCGCCGAGCGCCTGCCGGATCTCGTCTTTCGACAAGGGTGCGCGCGTTTCGCCGTCGACGATGCGATCGAGATCGAGCCGGCGGAAAATGTCATTGACCCACTTTGTCTTTCCAGCGGCAAGGAGTGCGGCGCGATCGTGCGCCTGCGGCAGGAACCAGCCTTCGAGCTTTGGAATGTCGCCGCCGGCGGCGTTGAATTCCTGGCGGAGACGTTCGTGCGTCCGCGACCAGGCCTGCGCCAGGCTCTTCGCCGCGGCATCGCCCGTGCCTTCGCCTGAGAGCTCGCGCACGACGTTGGTCAGCCGCGCCGTCTGCCGCGTCTTGCCGGTCACGACTTGCGGCCGGAAGGTATGCAGCAGTTCTTCCATGCCGGCCTTAGCCATCGCCTCGACGGCTTTCTGTTCCGCCGCGACCGACGTCATGCCGGCGGGCAAATCGACCTGGCCGTGGTTTTCGAGCAGGTAGACGAGCGCCTTCGCCGGATCGACCTGGCCGCGCGCGTCGCGCAACGTCGTGACGAAGCGCTCATTGCGCTTGCGGATGCCTTCGTCGATCAGCGCCTGGCGCTCGCGCTGCGCCTTAGCTTTCGCATCAGCGATGTTCTTTGCTTCATCGAGATCGGCCTTCAATTGCTCGCGCGCATCGTCGCGCAGCGAGAACAGCGCGCCGCCCGTATGCGACGGCTCTGAAACCGGCTGGCCATTGACGTGCGTGATCCTGATCTTGCTATCGTCGAAGATGACATAATTATAGTTGCCTTCGCCCTGACGACGCGAAGATCCGTCGAGATAGCGAATGCCGACGATGCCGGCTTCACGAAGTGCGTCGACACTCTTTTTGTCTTTCACGAGAGGCTGAATGCCGCCCATCTCAATTGTTTCATCGATCGACCTTCCTTGGCGGCGATGAAGTTCTTCGCTGTAAAACGATCGACCAACTTTTTTAACGACTTCTCGAACATTGGACGACTGCTCCCCCAGCGGCTTATCCCAATCGAGCAATTGCTCCGGCTCGGCATCAAGCGCGACCTGATACACGTTGCCGAAATTATTGACGGCGGCGGCGAGTTCTGGATCTGGTTCCCAATTTGCGAGGTTGTCCCTGAACGCTGCCGATATCGCTTGCGAGGGATAATCAAAGCCAAGCCAATCGTGGTCATCGAGAGCCCTGAGAACTCGGGTCATATTGGCAGGCAACGCACCCGCGTTCACAACGTCCATCACCTCGCTGAAATCAGCATCGTCCGGCAAAGCGTCTCGGAACAGCCGCACGATTTCCTTGTATCCGACATTGTCGCGATACTGCCGCGCCACTGCTTCGTTCTCAGCAAAATACAGCCCATGCCCGAAGGCCTGCGCGCCTTCGCCGGTGCCGATCTTTTCGCTTGAAAAGCGGTCAACCTCGTGCGGCGTGCCGTGGAAGGCTTTCAGCGAAAATAGCACCCGCCCGGAGTTCGCATCGCGGACGTTTCCGGTGCCGAGCGTCATCACCGAGATTTCACCCGGCCCTTCAAATTTGTTGACGTACTTGACGCCGTCATAGCCGTGCGCGACCAGCCAGTTGCGGACATAACGTGTCTGCTGTGCCGGATCCGCGCCCATGATGTCGCGAAATAGCGTTGGCGGCGCGATGCGATCGACGATCAATTGCTTCGCAAGCGTCTCGCCATCGAAGCGGCCGATGTCGCGCGAGATCACCGCCGGGTTTTTGAGGTCGACGTCGGCTTCGATGATGCGCGTGCGGAAATATTTGAACGGGTTGCCGCGCGCCTTGATGTAGGCGCGGTCGCGCGCCTGCTGCTTGGTTCCAAAATGGAAGCCGACCTCGTTTGTAAAAGCGGGATCGAACTGATCGAAGCTGGCATCAGTTGAATGGAACGCGCGCAAAGCAAACAACGGCAGGCCTTCGACCTGGCCGCCGCCGGGCATCTCGACCGGACGACGCGCGCGAGCCGCGATGACGCCGTCGTCGATCGACTTCATGATATCGTCAGCATTCTGGAAGCCGAGGCCCTTGAGCTTGTTCCGCGCGCGTTCGAGAAACTGCTTGATCTTGCGCAGGATGGCGTTGGCGTCCTTGCCGAAGTTTGCGCCGTTCTCGCGCGCTTCGTAGAGGTGCGCCGCCGCTTCCTGCAGCATCGCATCCTTGAAATCCTTTTCGTTCAGGCCGGCGTATGCGGTTTCGTACTGCGCGCGATCGAACAGATCCGGAAACTCGGCCGCCTTGTTCGCGAGGACCTGCAACTCATTGTCGGTCAGATAGCCGAGCTGGCGCAGCGCGTGGATCGTCTCATGCGAAAGCGTGCCGTCGAAATCGAGCGCGTCGGCGGCGATCCAGATATTGCCCGTCTGCCGTTCGGTCAGACCTTCCGGCCGACTGCCCGCAGAGCGCGCCGCCAGCACGTCACGTCGCAACGCTTCCGGCAGATCGGCGATATCGCCAAAGCTCTTGACCGTCACGTCCCCCGGCAAGCGGCCGTGCGCCTTGTCAAGCGCCTCGGCCAGGCGCGTGTGCGCGCTGGCCTCATTTTGTTTGGTCGCCGCGACATCGCTCCGCGACGCCGGCCGCGGCGACGGCCCTGGCTCAGCAGCCGGCTTCGTTCCCGTTGCGGCCTCGATCTCGGCGGCATGTTCCTGGCGCAGCTGCTCGAGCTGCCGGCTTGCATCGCGGCCGTAAGGATCGTCGACCAGCGTCACCGGGCGATCGACGAGCTCGTCGGGAACGCCTGAGACGCGCGCGTGGGTGACGTCGTCTTTCGGACCTGCCAGCAACTCAGCCAGGTGCGAGCGTGCTTCCGCCGGCGACTTCGGATTGACCTCGGAGAGCTGACGCAAGAGCCCGGCATGCAGATCGGGATCGGCAACGTGCTCGGCGACGATCGCGCCAAGCATCGGGTTGACCTCGCCGCCGGCGACCATGTCGAATGCGCCGTCGGACAACCGCGAGATATGCGCCGCGGCCCGCAGCTGCGGATCCTGCCAAGGCAGCCCTTCCTGCAGCATCTCAGGGGTCTCGCGGATCTCGGCTGCCAATGCGACGGGATCCTCCTGCATAACTTCCGCTATCCTCTCGGGAGGCGCGGTGACGTCCGTTGCGTGGATAAGCGCGTCGCCGGCGGGAAGGGCGCGCGGATCTTCGGCAGCCCGCATCGCATCGTTGAAACGCTGCACGTGATCGTCGAGCGCAACGCCGGCCGGAGGCGCACGCTCGGTCTCTTCGCGACCGAGGACTTCGAGCGCCGCGCGAACCTCCGGCGTCTCATGCAGTCCGGTCTTTTCGGCGAGCGTCGCCAATGCGTCACGATCGCCAGCTTGCGCCTTGCGGATCAGTGAGCCTTCGGGCGCCGAGCTCGCGGCGGCCTCGAGCGCATCCAGCGGATTGGAACGGCCGCCGGCGCCCGGCGCCTGGTAGCCGACGACCTCGCCCGCGTCGTTCAGGAGAGGGGCCCGGCCTTGCGCACGGCGGAAGAGACGCCAGCCGCCACGCATCGCTCCGTCAAGCACCACGCCCGAGAGAAACGCGCCGGCCGTTTCTTCAAGAGCCGAAACAATGCCGTATTCGAGACCGGCCTCTTTCCGCCACACTTGAATATAGGGCTGCTCAGCGAGAGCTAGAGCCGAGTTTGCGGCACCAACCTTTATCGCCTGCCAGGCGACGCCGGCGGCGCCGGCAAGTGCGCGGCCTTCGGGAAACAGCGGCCCCGTCGCATAGAGCAGCGGATCCTTCGCCATGCTGGCGAGAGACGCCGCCGCATAGGCGGCATAGGTGCCGAGAGAATTCGGCGCGCGATCCCAGACGTCGCTTGCTGCCGTCGTGGCGCGCTGCACTTCCGCCGCGCCGTCTTGCGCCAGCGTCAGGTCGGGACGGATGACGTCGCGGTATTGTGGATAGCGCTCGGCGAGATCCTGCAGCTTCGCGTGCCAGGCGTCGACC
>ERZ778017.1580-NODE-1580-length-21811-cov-5.864865_pt1 | contig 21811 bp, 20 predicted proteins | sample MGYA00375747_ERZ778017 | MGnify/ENA primary metagenome ERZ778017 (study PRJEB29350, sample SAMN05509838) | bioreactor metagenome | biome: bioreactor; material: wastewater | place: South Africa: University of Cape Town | collected 2014-03-17 ...
GAGCCGTCGGCGAGCCACTGCATCGCCAGCCGTCCGCGCGCGTCGTACTCGAGCCGCTCGTGATAGTCGCGGCCCTCGCGCGTCTCGAGCCGTTCGACGACGCGGCCCTCGCCGTCGTGCCGCACGATCGAGCGCTGCCCCTCGTGCTCGACGGCGAACAGCTGCGCGCCGTCGTAGCGGAACGTCGTCTCCACGCGGTCGTCGGCGGAGCGCTGCAGCCGGCGCACGAGGCGGCCGCCGGCGTCGTGCTCGCGGATATCGACGCTGCCGTCGGCGAAGGCGATGCTCGACATCCGGCCGAAGCCGTCGTAGCGGTATCGCTTGCGTCCCTCGTGCGGCGAACGCGTCTCGACGAGCCGCCCGAGATCGTCGTACAGGCGCTCGGTACGCCGGCCCTGCGCATCGACGAGCACGTGCCGGCCCCGTTCGGTGCGTGAGAGCGCCACCGGAAGACCTGGCGCAACCGCACGCTTCGCGCCGGGCACGATCCGCTCGCGCCATCCGTGATTCGACTCGATCTCCACGGCAGGGCCGGCCAGGCGGATCGTCCATCGCTCGCCGCCCGACCAGTCGATCGTGCGCGGCCGCCCCGCTTCGTCGTAGCCGAACGAGATCGTCGTTCCGCGCGCGGAGGTGCTCGCCAGCCGCCAGGCTGCATCGAAGCTGCGACGCCGCGTCGCGCCGTCGGGCAGGTGCTCGGCAACGGCGCGCCCAAGCGCGTCGCGCTCGATCCGGTGCGCGATCGTCGCCTCCGCCTCGATGCCGACGAGACGGCGCCGCGAGTCGTGACGGAATGTGGTCCGCTGCAGGCTGCCGTCGGGCGAGACGCACACGATCGCCGCCAGTCGCCCGCGCACGGCGGCCCGCTCCGGCCGCGTGTCCAGGCCCGCGTACTCGTAGCGCATCGTCGCGCGCAATGGCTGCACGCCGTCTTCGTCGGGCAGATGGCCGTCGAAGTCGACGGCGATGATCTGCATGCGCTCGTTGTGGCGCAGCTCGATGCTCGTCTCGCGGCCGGGAACCACGCTTGGCCGCACGATGCGGATCGGCGCCGCCCACGGCGATCCGGCGGCGTACGTGAAGCGCTCGAACCAGGCGGGACGGCCATCGCGCGCCTCGATCCGGCGCTCGACCACCCGGCCGTTCGCGTCGTGGCGGATGCGCATCCCGCCCAGCATCACCGCTCGCCCGGCGGCGCCGACGCGCACCCTCAGCCCGACCGGCGGGCAGCGCCGGCAGCCGTCGCCGTCGGACTCGACGAGCATCGGCTCGCCGCGCGCGTCGATCCAGCGATAGCGGGTGGCCGTTCTCCCGACGCGGATCGTCGTCGTGCCGCGTGCGCCGGCCCTGGTCGGCAGCTCGTACTCGAAGCGCAGCGCCTGTTCTTCGGTCTGCCCGATGCCGCGAGAGCTGGCCACCCGGCCGTCGTCGCCGTAGCGGTATTCGCTGCGCCTTCCGTCGGTGTCGACGACCGCCGTGAGCCGGTGGAACGCGCGCGGGTCGCCGTATTCGTAGCGAAGCGTGCGTCCGTCGGGATATCGCACCGCGACCAGCTGGCGATGCGCATCGAACTCGTAGCGGATCCGCTGTCCGTCGGGCAGCCGCAGGGCGACGAGCCGGGTGTCGTCGTATTCGAAACCGATAGTTCGCTGCGCGTCGTCGCGCACTTCGAGGACGCGACCCCGGTCGTCGCGAGCGACACGGATCCGGTCGAGGTCGGCCGACACGATCGAATCGAGCCGGCCGTCGCGGTCGAAATGCAGCAGCCGGCCTCCCGGCCAGCGCCAGACCCAGGAAACCGGCATGCCGTCGCTGCGCTGCTCGTCGACCAGGCCGTCGTCGATCGTGCGCGACGCGTAGCGCCGCGCCTCGTCCGGCGCCGCGCGGCTCGCCCCGCTCGAAGGCCGGAACACGATGCGACGCCCGTCGGCCTGGACGATCTGCAGCTCGACGCGGCCATCGCGCACGATGCGCGCCAGCCGCGTCTCGAAGCTGTGGCTCCAGCCCCGCCCGAGCGACAGCGCGAAGTCGCTGCGGCTGTTGTAGTGCCGCGCGAAGAGCAGGTTCAGCGTGTCGTCCTGCGGCAGTCCGAAGGCATCGGCGAGACCCGCGGGCGACAGCACGCTCGACTGCGCATGCGCCAGCGCGACGTCCACCTGCCGCTCGTACTTGTTTCCGGTGACGACGTCGACCGGGTTTCCCGCCGCCCGATCGATCGACGTCGACGGCAGGCTCGCCGGCTCGCGAATCGGCACGCCCGCGGCATCGCAGCCCACCGGCGCCGGCCGCGGTGGCCGGCTCGCCCGCTCGATCTCGGCGAGGAACTCCGCGATCGCGCCGCCGCCGACCCCGATGCCGATCCCGCCGCCGATCGGCAACGGCAGGCCGCCGCCGCCGGGAGCGCCGCCGGCGGCGGTGCAGGTGCCCGGCCACTCCTGCGCCCCGCCGGGAATCGACGCGAGCCCGTCGGCGCCGTTCGCCGCAGCCCACGAAAGGAAGAACCATCCGGCGGCCAGCAGGCGCGCCAGGCCGCGAAACCGCCGCACGAAGGCGGCGCGCGAATCGCCGCGGCGCGAAGCGCGACCCGGCAGATGACGATCGTGATCCATACCGCCACGCTATTCGCGAACTTTCGTGCCGAACATCCGACACAGGGCGCAGCGCGCTCGACCGTTCGACCGGCGTGTCGGCCGCAGGGCCTAGAGCGATACGGCCTTCGGTCGAGGCCTTAGGCCGAGCCACCAAGGCCTTAGGCCGAGCCACCGAACCGCCGGCGGTATGCTTGACCCATGTCTGCCCGGATGTCCGTCCGCTACCGGCTGCAGTGCTCGGCCGATGCGATCGACGCGCGGGCGCGCGCGCTGGCCATCGAGCAGTCGATCGAGATGCCGATCGAGGCCGTGCGCGACGAACGCGTGCGCACCGAGATCGTCGGCGAAATCGTCGGCATCGAGCCGTCTGCGCAGCACCACGATCGCTTCGACGTCGTGCTCGCGCTCGCCGTCGAGACGACCGGCGACGAGCCCGGCCAGATGCTCAACATCGTGTTCGGCAACTGCTCGCTGCAGCCCGACGTCGAGCTGATCGATCTCGACCTTCCGGCGGCGACGCTGGCGAAGCTGCCCGGTCCGCGCTTCGGCATCGCCGGTTGGCGCGCCGCAGTCTGCCCCGCCGACGAGGGGCACGATGGCGCGGGCCGCGCGCTCAGCTGCACCGCGCTCAAGCCGCAGGGGCTCGACGCGCCGGCCCTCGCCGGGCTCGCCTACGTGCTCGCCCGCGCCGGAATCGACGTCGTCAAGGACGATCACGGCATCGCGGACCAGGCCTGCGCGCCCTTCGCGCAGCGGGTCCCGGTGGTGCAGCGTGCAATCGAACGCGCCAATCGCGAGAAGCGCGAAGCCGGCGGCGCGCTTGCCGGGCATCGGTCGGTCTACGCGCCCACGCTCTCCGGCGGCCCTCGACGGCTCGCCGCGCAACTCGCGCTCGCGCGCGACGAAGGCGTCGGCGCCCTGCTGTGCTGCCCGATGATCATCGGCGTTCCGGCCTTCGCCGAGCTGGTCCGCGCCGAGGCCGGCGTACCGTTGCTCGCGCATCCTGCCCTCGCCGGGCACCTGCGCATCGCTCCGCCGCTGCTGCTCGGACGACTGTTCCGCCTGTTCGGCGCGGACGCGACGATCTTCCCGAACTGGGGCGGGCGCTTCCCCCACTCGCGCGCCGAGTGCCTGGCCATCGCCGATCGCGCGCGCGAGCCGCTCGCCGCGCATCGGCCGGTGCTGCCGGTGCCGGCCGGCGGCATGCGGCTGGAGCGCGTCGACGAGATCGTCGGCGCCTACGGTCCGGACACGATGCTGCTGATCGGCGGCGACCTGCTGCGCGCCGGCGACGCGCTCGCCGAACGCGCGGCGCAATTCGCGCGCCGCGTGGCCGACGCGGGCCGGGCCGGGGTCGAAACCGATCGGCGAGGACCGAACGGAGCGATTCGATGACTGATTCGCCGCTGCGACGCCGAACCGCCACCGCCCGCTGGGAAGGCGTGAACCCTGCGCCGTACAAGGAGGCAGGCAGCGCCCCGTTTCGCGGCATCACGCGCCAGTTGCTGTTCGACGAGGCCGACCTGGGGTGCGAGCTGCGCTACTTCGAGATCGCCCCGGGCGGACATTCGACGCTCGAGCGCCACCAGCACCGGCACGCGGTGCTCGTGCTGCGCGGGCGCGGCCGTTGCCTGGTCGGCGATCGTATCCACGAGATCGCCGAGCACGACCTCGTTTCGATCGATCCTCAGACCTGGCACCAGTTTCGCGCCGACGACCAGCCGCTGGGCTTCCTTTGCCTGGTGAACCGTGAACGCGACCGCCCGCATCTGCCCGACGAGGCCGAACTCGCCGTGCTGCGCGCCGATCCGGCGATCGCGGCGTTCATCCGCACTGCAGGAGAGACCGGATGAATCGGAACGATCTTCGCGACGCAGAGCGGCGCGCCGCGCTGCGCACGCTTTCGCGCGGCGCGCTCGCCGGCGCGGGCGCGGCAGCCGGGTGGGCAGCCGCGGTGCGAAGCGCGATGGGGCAGGCGCCCGCCTCAGCGAGCGGCTCAGTGGGCGCCTCAGCGGACACCTCGGCGCGCCCTTCCCCAGCCCCGCGCGTCGTTCGCGTCGCCTCCGGCCTGGAGCATCCGTGGTCGCTCGCCTTCCTGCCGGACGGGCGCATGCTCGTCACCGAGCGTCCCGGGCGCCTGCGCGTCGTGTCGCTCAACGGCCGGCTGTCGAAGCCGCTCGACGGTGTGCCGAAGGTATACGCGCATGGCCAGGGTGGGCTGCTGGACGTCGTGCTCGCGCCCGACTTCGGAACCTCCTCGACGCTGTTCCTGTCGTACGCCGAGCCGGTCGACGACGGTGCGCGCACCGCGGTCGCGCGCGCGGAATTCGTCGACGGACCGACGCCGGCGCTGCGCGCCGTCACGCGCATCTGGGCGCAGAAGGACGCCGCCACGGGCGGCAACCATTTCGGCTCCCGCATCGTGTTCGCCCGGGACGGAACGATGTTCGTCACGATGGGCGACCGCTACTCGCATCGCGACCGCGTCCAGCAACTGGACAACCATTACGGCAAGATCGTCCGCATCCGCCCCGACGGCAGCGCCCCAAACGACAACCCCTTCGTCGGACGCGAAGGGGCGCTGCCCGACATCTGGGCCTACGGGTGCCGCAACGTGCAAGGAGCGGCGCTGAACCCTTCCACCGGCGAACTGTGGACCGACGAGCACGGGCCCCAGGGCGGCGACGAGGTGAACATCATCCGCGCCGGCGCCAACTACGGCTGGCCGGTGATCACCTACGGCAAGGAATACGTGACCGGCTTCACGATCGGCGAGGGAACCGAACGACCTGACGTCGCGCCGCCACTGTGGCAGTGGACGCCGTCGATCGCTCCGTCGGGGCTGGCCTTCTACATGGGACATCCGTTCCCCGAATGGCGCGGCGACGTGTTCGTCGGTTCGCTGAAGTTCCGCCTGTTGTCGCGCCTGAGCATCGCAGACAACCGGGTCGTGCAGGAAGAACGTTTGCTGCAGGACCTGCGGCAGCGGGTGCGCGACGTGCGCGCGTCCCGCGACGGGTTGCTGTACCTGCTCACCGACGAAGACGACGGCAGCCTGTTGCGCCTCGAACCGGGGGCGCCATCCTGAACGAACCGGGAGGCCGGGCATGACCACACCCCGTTGCGAAGACCCGATCCTGCACACCGGCGGCCCCACCGGCGGCGAGTTCTACATCGTTCGCCGAGGCGAACGCGTCGCCGAACTCGCGTATACGCGCGCCCAGGGCCACACGACCATCACCCACACCTGGATCGACGACGAGCTGCGCGGCTCCGGCTGCGGGCGAAGACTGGTGGCCGAGATCGTGCAGTGGGCGCGCGACGGGAAACTTCGACTGCGCTCGGTGTGCCCATTCGCGCGAGCCGTCCTCGAGCGGATGCCGGAGTTCGCCGACGTGCGGTGAGCGGCGCTTTCAGCGACGCCGGAAGCGGTAGATCGCCTGCGTGGCGCGCAGCCCGGCGAGACGATGCACCGGGCGGCCGTTGACGAGGAAGGCGCGCGCCGTGATGTCGAGCCCCAGCCGATCGAGGAAGTCCTCGAAGTCGCGCACGGTGGACAGGTGCAGGTTCGGCGTGTCGTACCACGCGTAGGGCATCTCGCGCGACACCGGCATGCGTCCGCGCAGGATCGACCACGCGTGATACCAGTGCCCGAAGTTCGGGAACGAGACGATGCCTTCGCGGCCCACCTCGCTCATCTCGCGCAACACGCGCTCGGTCTCGCGCGTGGCCTGGATCGCCATCGACAGCACGACGACGTCGAAGGCGAGCGCCTGGAACATCCCCAGGCCCGCTTCGATGTTCTGCTGGATGACGTCGACCCCGCGGCGCATGCAGGCGAGCAGCTGCTCGTCGTTGATCTCGACGCCGTAGCCGCGGCAACCCTTCGCACGCTGCAGATGCGCCATCAGCGTGCCGTCGCCGCAGCCGAGGTCGAGCACGCGCGAACGCGGCGTGATCCAGCTGGCGATCAACGCAAGGTCGGCGCGCAGCTCGCCCGTCCGGACGCGGTCGCCGGCAGGCGTCGCGGCGGTCGCAGCGGGCGTCGCGCTCATCGTGCGGCCCTCATCGTGCTACCTCCACGCGCGCCGCGACACGATCGAACCAGGCGCGCATCACCGCAACGTACTGCGGATCCTCGAGCAGGAAGGCGTCGTGGCCGTGCGGCGCATCGACTTCCGCGTAGGTGACGCGCCGCCCGTTGGCGAGCAGCGCCTCGACGATCTCGCGGCTGCGTTCGGGCGCGAAGCGCCAGTCGGTGGTGAACGAGACGACGAGGAAATCGGCCGTCGTGCCGGCGAAGGCGCGCGCGAGGTCGCCGCCGTGCGCGAGCGCCGGATCGAAGTAGTCGAGCGCGCGCGTGATCAGCAGGTACGTATTGGCATCGAAGTACGACGAGAACTTCTCGCCCTGGTAGCGCAGGTACGACTCGATCTCGAACTCGACGTCGAAGGTGAAGCGGTATTCGCTGCGCAGCGCCGTGTCGCTGACGTGCCGCCGCAGCGCGCGGCCGAACTTCTCGGCCATCACGTCGTCGGACAGGTAGGTGATGTGCCCGATCATCCGCGCCACCTGCAGGCCGCGCGCGGGGACGACGCCGTGCTCGTAGAAGCGCCCGCCGTGGAAGTCGGGATCGGTGACGATCGCGCGTCGCGCCACCTCGTTGAACGCGATGTTCTGCGCGGAGAGCTTCGGCGCGGTGGCGATCGCCACGCAGTGCGCGATGCGATCGGGATACAGCATCGACCAGGCGAGCGCCTGCATGCCGCCGAGGCTTCCGCCCATCACCGCGGCGAAGCGCTCGATGCCGAGCGCATCGGCCAGTCGCGCCTGTGCGTGCACCCAGTCCTCGACCGTCACGACCGGGAAGTCGGGACCGTAGGGCTTGCCGGTGGCGGGATTCGGATGCATCGGACCGGTGGAGCCGAAACAGCTGCCCAGGTTGTTCACGCCGATCACGAAGAAGCGGTCGGTATCGACCGGCTTGCCCGGTCCGACCATGTTGTCCCACCAGCCGACTTCCTTCGACGCGGGGTGGATGCCGGCGACGTGATGCCCGGCGTTCAGCGCGTGGCAGACGAGCACCGCATTGCTGCGCGCTTCGTTCAGCGTTCCGTAGGTCTCGTAGACGAGTTCGTAATCGGCGATCGACGCGCCGCTGGCGAGCGCGAGCGGCTCGGCGAAGCGCATATGCCGCGGCTCGACGATGCCGACTGAGCCGGGAGGAGCGAGCAGCGCCTGCGGTTCCCCGGCCTGCGCCACGGAATCCGCTTCGGCGAGCGCTCCCGCCGCCGCGGGGATCGACGCCGCAGACGCGTCGTTCACCGACGCGTCCGGTTCGGGCGGGTGCAAAACAGGAGAGTCCGACGCGGCCAACTTCGAAGTCCGAAAACGAAAAACCCGACCGGCTTGCTGGCGGGTCGGGCTCGATCGGAATGAACCAGGCCGCTTTAGCCGTACTTGTAACGCGCCCGCAAGCTGATCCTCAAATCGGCGCGATGGAACAGGTCAAAGGTACGTCCGCCGGGCGGCGGATGTCAAATGGGCCACCTTCCATCCGGGGGAACGCGAGCAGGATCGCCGGCTACGCTCCCTCGCCGATCCACGCGTCCGCGAGCAGCTCGTACGACCTGCGCCGCGCCGCCGGGTCGAAGATTGCCGAGGCGACGATCAGTTCGTCGGCCTTCGTGTGCGCGACGAAGGCCTGCAGCTCGCGGCGCACGGTGTCCGGCGAGCCGACGAACGAGCACGCGAGCATGCGCGAAACCTGCGCCTTCTCCGCCGGCGTCCAGAACGATTCGATGTCGTCGATCGGCGCTGGCAGCTGTCCGCGCGTGTTGCGGATCATTCGCGTGAAGGCCTGCTGCGCGCTCGTGAACAGTCGCCGAGCCTCGTCGTCGGTATCGGCGACGACTACGTTCACGCCGGGCATCGCGTAGGGCGCGGCGAGATGCATCGAGGCGCGAAAGCGCTCGCGATAGGCCGCCAGCGCGTGCATCAGCGCCTCGGGCGCGAAGTGCGACGCGAACGAGTACGGGAGGCCGAGCGCGGCGGCGAGCTGCGCGCCGTAGAGGCTAGAGCCGAGGATCCACAGCGGCACGTTCAGCGCGGCACCGGGAACGGCCTGGTAAGGCTGGCCGGGCTGTACCGGACCGAACAATGCCTGCAACTCGAGCACGTCGTCGGCGAAGCTGTCGTCGGCATTCGCGTCGCGACGCAGCGCGCGCATCGTCGTCCGGTCGGTGCCCGGCGCGCGCCCGAGGCCGAGGTCGATGCGCCCCGGATACAGCGACTCGAGCGTGCCGAACTGCTCGGCGATCACCAGCGGCGAATGGTTCGGCAGCATGATGCCGCCGGCGCCGATGCGCATCGTGCCGGTTCCACCGGCCACATAGCCGATGACGACCGAAGTCGCGGCACTCGCGATCCCCGTCATGTTGTGGTGCTCGGCGATCCAGTAGCGCCGGTAACCGAAGCGCTCGCAATGCCGGGCAAGCCCGAGCGTATGGCGCAGCGCGTCGGCAGGCGTGTCGCCTTCGCGCACGTGCACGAGATCGAGAACGGACAACGGAGTCATCGCCGCATCATATCCACCGTCGCACCCGAGCCCGATACGCGTCGTACTCGGCGCCGAATGCCGCGTGCAACGCGCGTTCCTCGGGTTCGATCTGGAAGCGGTTCAGCCAGGCGACGAACAGCGCGATGGCGGCGAGCGACGCCAGGTTCGACAGCCACAGCCCCCATCCGACGAGAATCAGTCCGTCCGCCAGGTAGATCGGATTGCGGCTCACCCGATAGAAGCCGATGTCGACGAGCGCCGAGGCCTTCGCCGGCTTCATCGGGTTCACCGTCGTGCCGGCGCGGCGGAACTGCAAGGCGCACGCGCTCATCAGCACGATCCCGCCGAGCGCGAACAAGGCCGCGAGCGCGCGCCGCCACGGCAGCGCGAAAGCGAGCGCGGGCAGCCAGCGCGCGAGCAACCACATCAGCCCACCGACGACGAGCGTGACGACCGGCGGCGGCACCTTCAGCTCGAGACGATCGAGCACGGCGATCGTTCAGGCGGTGCGCGGCGTCGCGAAGCCGGAGGCGCCACGCGTGAGCCACGCCAGCACGAAGGTCAGCGCGAGGGTCGGCAGCGCCGACCCGAATTGCGGCGTGAATTGCGCCGACAGGTGGAAGGTGGCGACGCCGAGCAGCCAGATCGCGACCGCGCCGCCGTTCACGCCGGTGGCGCCGACGCGCGCGGCGACGTCGTCGGCGCCGCCCAGGCGACCGAGGATGACGCCGTACAGCGGCACGAATACCGAGCTGAGCATCAGCAGGAAGGGCTCGAGGCTGTGCATCGGCAACACGAGCGCGAACAGCGTGCAGCCGACGGCGAGCGCGATCGCCCAGCTGCGCTGGCCGATGCGCGGCAAAAGGCTGTGGCTGGCCACCGATCCCGAATAGAGGTCGCCGTAGGCGTTGTCGACCTCGTCGATCAGGATCAGCCCGAGCGCGACCAGCCCACCCTGCGCGAGCAGCAGCGCGGCGACGAGATCGGTGGACGGAACGGTGAGCGCGACCAGCACGCCGAGCGCATAGCACCAGATGTTGGCGATCGCGTAGCCGATCCAGGTGCCGCGCAGCGCGCTCGCGCCGTCGCGGCCGTGGCGCGCGAAATCGGCGACCAGCGGCAGCCACGAGATCGGCATCGCGATGACCAGATCGAGCGCCGACAGCGTGCTCATGCCGCCGTCGCCCGGACGGTTCCACAGCGTGGACCAGCCGATCTCCTGCGCGCGTCCGAGGAACTGCCAGCTGAGCCACAACAGCGACAGGATCACCAGCGGCAGCCCGTAGCGGCCGACGAAATGCCGCACCAGCCGCACCATCGAGCCGGAGAGCAAAGCGACCAGCAACGCCCCCCAGGCGAGCGTGACGACGATCGGCCAGAACGATGCCGCGAGCCAGCCGGCTTCGCGCGCGATCGCAACCGTACCGTCGCGCATGACGACGAGCTCGAACGTGGTCCAGCCGACGAGCTGCACGACGTTGAGGAACACGGGCAGGCGCGCGAAGCGGCTGCCGTAGGCGGCGTGCATCAGACCCGCGCTCGACAGCCCGCTGTCGCAGCCGATCTTCGCGGTCCAGGCGAGCAGCCCCGAGCCGATCAGCGAGCCGGCGACGATCGCGACGAGCGCGGCGCGCGTTCCCATCGCGGGCACGAGATAGGCGCCGACCTGCATCACGAGCAGGCCTACGCCGAGACTCAGCCAGAGCGCGGCGTGGTCGCGCCAGCCGAACAGGCGTTCGGCGTCGGACAAGGGAACGAGAGCGGTATTGCGGACGGTGTTCGTCATGGCTTCCCTGCGCGAGGATTACCTCAACAGGTTCGAAGGGACTTTCTCAGCCGCCGTTCGGGATGAATCCCGGCAGGCAGCACCCCCAGCGAGTGCGCGAAGACGCGCGAGGGACAGTGTACCCGATGCAGCGAGCGCTATCTGGGCGCGTCGGTGACGATGCAGCGGTGGCCCGAATGGGCGAGATCGCGCACGCTCTCGCCCGGCTCGAGGATGCCGGACAGCGTGACTCCCTGCCGTGCGAGGCGCGCGCGAACGCGGTCGACCCTGTCGAGCATCTGCGCGATGGACGCGCTGCCGCCTTCCTCGAACGGGATCAGCCGGGCGACCGGCTTTCCGTGACGCGTGATGATGAAACGCTCGCCCCGCTCGACACGCTCGAGCAGCCTGGGCAGATGCGTCTTCGCATCGTGGGCGCTGACCGGTTCAGCCGCCATGAGTTTTTCCTTCATGCAGGCCAGCCTCGACCACTCTGAATCGAATGTCAACGCTCGGACACTCAGCCGAACACGTAGCGGCAGCCCGCCACCGCCGCGACCACCGCGGCGAAGTCCGCCGTCAACGCGGCGACGAGCGTGTGCCGCACGCGCCGCACCTGCACGGCGCCGAAGTAGACGGCGAGCACGTAGAAGGTCGTCTCCGAAGATCCCTGCAGCGTGCTCACCAGATAGCCGACGTAGCTGTCGGGCCCGATCGCCGGGTCGCCGATGATCGACGCCATCACGCCGTAGGCGCCCGAGCCCGACAGCGGACGCAGCAGCGCCATCGGCAGCGCTTCGGCGGGCAGGCCGAAGCGCGCGGTGAAGCCGCCGATGGCGCCGACGATCGCGTCGAGCGCGCCGCTCGCCCGCAGCATGCCGATCGCCACGAGGATCGCGACGAGGTACGGGATGATGCGCACCGCCACCTCGAAGCCGTCCTTCGCGCCCTCGACGAAGCTCTCGTAGACGCGAACGCCGCGCAGCAGTCCGAAGCACAGGAAGCCGGCGACGAGCGCCGGCACGATCCACGGCGAGATCGTCCGTCCCCAGACGACAGTGACGGGCACCAGCGCGGCCAGCGCGACGAGCGCGAGCACCGACGCCCAGAACGGATAGGCGGTAGTGCCGGCGGAATCGGCCGCAAGCGCAGCGGAAACGGCTGCATCGGCATTCGCAGCGCCTGCGCTCGCCGCCGCGTCTTTCGGGACACCGGCGGCCCCCGAGACGCGGGCATCACCGCCGCGACCCGCCGTCGGCCGCGTCGACGGCGTCGCGCCACCGTCCTCCCCCACCGGAAAGAACCTCGCCAGCGCGAACGCCGTCGCCACCGCCGCCGCCGTCCCGCAGATCGACGCGAAGAGCGTCGTCGGCAGGATTCCCGCCGGGTCGCTCGAGCCGGCCGAGGCGCGCAGCGCGATCACCGCCGTGGGCAGCAGGGTGACGCTCGACGTGTTGATCGCGAGGAACAGCGCCATCGCGTCGGTGGCCGTTCCCGGGCGCGGATTGAGCCGGTCCAGCTCCTGCATCGCGCGGATGCCGAAGGGCGTTGCGGCATTGCCGAGCCCGAGCGCGTTGGCCGACAGGTTCAGCACCATTGCGCCCATCGCCGGATGCTCGGGCGGGACGTCGCGAAAGAGCCGCGTCATCAGCGGGCGGATCAGCCGCGCGAGGATCGTCAGCAGGCCGCCGGCCTCGGCGACCTTCATCAGGCCGAGGAACAACGCCATCGCGCCGACCAGCCCGATCGCCAGGGTGACCGCATCGCCCGCCGACGCGATGGTCGCCGCCGACAGCGCCTGCATCGGCGACGGCGCGCCGGCGGCGGCCACCGTGAAGAACTCGCGCCAGGCCGCCGTGCCGAAGGCGACGAGGACGATCGCCAGGAAGATCGCGTTCAAGCGAGCTTCAGCAGGCGGACCGCGTTCTCCTTCATGATCAGCGGGCGCACTTCCGGCTTGATCGGGAGCTTCTCGAAATCAGCGATCCAGCGATCGGGCAGGATCACCGGGTTGTCGCTGCCGAACAGCACGCGGTCCTTCAGCAGCGTGTTCGCGTATTGCACGAGCTTCGGCTCGAAATACTTCGGCGACCAGCCCGAGAGGTCGATCCACGTGTTCGGCTTGTGCAGCGCCACCGACAGCTGCTCGTCCTGCCACGGCACGGCCGGGTGCGCCATGACGATCTGCAGGTCGGGGAAGTCGGCCGCGACGTCGTCGAGCAGGATCGGATCGGCGTACTTGATCCGCAATCCGCCGCCGCCGCGCATGCCGGCGCCGATGCCGGTCTGGCCGGTGTGGAACAGCGCCGGCAGGCCCGCTTCGGCGATCACCTCGTACAGCGGATAGGCGTCGCGGTCGTTCGGGCAGAAGCCCTGGATGATCGGGTGGAACTTGAAGCCCTTGACGCCGAAGTGCTCGATGAGCCGGCGCGCCTCGCGCACGCCCATCCTGCCGCGGGCGGGGTCGATGCTCGCGAACGGGATGCAGATGTCGGAGTGCTCGGCCGCCGACTTGGCGACCTCCTCGTTCGAGATGCGCTTGATCCCCATCCCGCGTTCGTGATCGACGGTGAACACGACGAAGCCGATTCTGCGTTGCCGGTAGTAGTCGGCCATCTGCGCGATCGTCGGATGCTTGACCTCGTAGCGGAAATACCTGCCGCGCGCCTCCAGCGCTTCGGCCTGCGCCTCGTCGGGCAGCATGCGCGTGGAGGTTTCGGCGTGCGTGTGGATGTCGATCGCGACCAGCTCGTCGATGTTCATGGAGCGTTCTCCGGCAAAGGAATCGTTCAGGCTTTCGCGCGCACGAGCAGCACCGGCACCGGCGAGGTGCGCGCCACCAGCTCGGCGTCGCTGCCCATCAGCACCCGGTCTACGCCGCGCCGGCCGTGCGTGCCGAGGACGATCAGGTCGGCCTTCCACAGCGCCGCCTGCTCGACGACGATGCGCGCGACGCGCTCGCCGCTGCTCTGGATCACCTCGCTCTCGACGGCCAGGCCCTGCGCCTCGATCGGATCGCGCGCCTTGCGCAGCAGCGCCTCGCCGGCGGCGAGCAGCCCCGGAAGGATCTCGTTCGCGTACACCGCGCCGACCTCGAAGCCGGTGATGTACAGCAGCGGATCGACGACGTGGATGAGCCGCACGCGCGACGAGCACAGCTTCGCGAGCCGGACCGCCTCGGCCAGCGCTTCGTCGGAGGTGGGGCTGCCGTCGTAGGGCACGAGTATGCGTTCGTACATGTCGGTCTCCTCGCTGCGGAGTGCGGACTACAGCGGACTACAGTCTAGGGCCGGAACGGGCCGGCGCGCGACGCTGCGTGCAGTGTTGCCTGCGCTTGCGCAGTGTGGCCTGCGCTCGCGCAGCGCGGCCTGCGCTTCGTCAGACGCCGGGAATCTGCAGCTTCACCCCGGCGCGGCCGGCCGCGTTCACGATGTGCATGCGCATCGCGCGGCGCGCCGCCTTGCCCGAGCGTTCGCCAAGGGCATCGAGGATGCGCGCATGCTCGCGGATCGGCTCGCGCACACGCACCGGATCGGCGAAGGCGACGCGGCGGCTGCCCTCCACCACCTCGGCAAGACTCTCGGCAAGCTCGATCAGCATCGGGCTCCCGGCGATCTCGAAGATCTCCGCATGAAAGGCGCTGTCGGCCTCGGCCATCGCGACCAGGTCGCCCGCGTCGGCGGCGGCCTGCATTCTCGCCACGTGCCGCGCCAGGCGCGCCAGCCCGGCGCCGGTGACGGCGTCGGCCGCCATCGCCGCGGCAAGCTCCTCGACCTGGCTGCGCAGCAGGTACACGTCGCGCAGCGCGTAGCGCCCCTGGAAGCGTCCGTAGGCCGCTCCGCGGCCCTTCTCGCCCGGCAGCGCGATGAACACGCCGCGGCCCGCTTCGCTGCGCAGCAGGCCGAGGCCCTCGAGCATGGTGATCGCCTCGCGCAGCGAGGCGCGGCTGACGCCCAGTTCTTCGGCGAGCTGGCGCTGGCCGGGCAGGCGCCCGCCCTGCTTCCACTCGCCCCGGCGGATTCGCTGCTGCAACTCGTGTGCGACGTGCTCTACGGTACCCATCGGGATTGACACCGGGCAGGACCCTCGGCAGGATGAGCGGAAAATCCGGTCTGACCGGTAAGACCGGACATTGGACCCAACCGGACCCAACGGCGGCAACTGTAGCGCACCCCGCCCGCCCCGAAGCCCATCGTCATGCCCGAAGCACTCCCTCGCGACGCCGCCGACCTTGCACAGCGCCTCGAGCAGTCGCTCGATGCGATCGCCCGCCTCACCCGCTATCCGCATCCGGGCCGGCACGCGGCGTGGGTCGAACGCCTGCGTGTCAATCTTCCCGAGTTGCGCGCGTTCGAAGCATCGAACCCGCGCGCCGATCTCGGCTATCTCGCGCCGCCTCCCGTAGCCGTTCGCATCGCCGACAGCGCAGGCGAGGCCGGCGCGCACGGCGCGGCCGGGGGCGTCGCTCGCGCCACGGCCCAGGGTCTCGCGCAGGCCGCGCGCGCCGCCGTTGCGCAGGCGCGGCGCCGGGGCGACCTGCACGCGTTCATCTCGCTCGCCGAAGACGAAGCGATCGACGCCGCCGCGGCGCAGATCGAGCGCCGCCTGGACGCCGGCGAAGCGCTCGCGCTCGCCGGCACGCCGGTCGCGGTCAAGGACCTGATGCCCGTGGCCGGCTTCGTGCAGACCAACGGCACCGGCGACTCGGCAGGCGCCGCTCCCGCGGCCGACGACGCGCTCGCCGTCGCCCGCCTGCGTGCCGCCGGCGCGATCGTGATCGGCACGGCGAACCTGCACGAACTCGCCTACGGCATCACCAGCGACAACCCGCACTTCGGGCGCGTGGTCAACCCCGACCACCCCGCGCACACGCCCGGCGGCTCCAGCGGCGGATCGGCCGCCGCCGTCGCGGCCGGCATCGTCCGCATCGCGATCGGCACCGACACCGCCGGCTCGATCCGCATTCCGGCCGCCTGCTGCGGCGTCGTCGGCTTCAAGCCGAGCTTCGATGCGGTCCCGCGCGACGGCGCGCAGGCGCTCGGGGCGAGCCTCGACCACATCGGTCCCATCGCGGCAAGCGTCGCGGAAGCCTCGATCGCGTTCTCCGTGCTCGCCGGCCAGGCGGCTCGCACGGCCAGGCCCGCGCCGCTGGCCGGATTGCGGATCGGCGTGCCGCGCCGGCACTTCTTCGAGCCGATCGCCGACGACGTCCGATCGGCCGTGGAAGCGGCGATCGCTCGCATGCGCGACGACGGCGCGATCATCGTCGACGTCGACGTCGCGGGAATCGAGTCGAGCGCTGCGCTGCAGTTCGTCACACTGTGCAGCGAAGCCACCGACCTGCACTGGCACCGGCTGCTCGCAAGACCCGAAACGCTCGGCGCGGACGTGCGGGTGCGCCTGGAGATCGGCCAGTTCCTGCCGGCGATCTGGTACGCACGCGCGCAGCGCGGCCGCGCCGACCTGGCCGCCGCCTTCGAGCGGGCGATGCACGAAGTCGACGTCCTCGTCATGCCGACGCTGCGCATCGCCGCGCCCCGGCTCGCAGCGAGCGCTCCGGTGATCGGCGGACGCGAAATGCCGTTGCATACCGCGCTCACCTCGCTCACGATGCCTTTCAACCTCAGCGGAATGCCGGCGCTCACGCTGCCTTGCGGCCTCGGCGAGAACGGCGCGCCGATCGGCGTGCAGATCGCCGGGCGGCGCGGCGACGACTGGCGCGTCCTCGACACCGGCGCGCGCCTCGAAGAACTGATCGAACCCAACCGAAGGAGGAAGCCGTGAAACACCCATTCCGATTCGCCGCTGCAGCAGCGGCTGCGGCGTTCGCGCTCTCCGGCCAGGCGGCCGAGCCGATCGTCGTCGGCGTGAGCATCGCGCAGTCGCCCCCCGGCTCCGTCGTGCAGGGCACGCAGGTGAAGGACGGGATCGAGATCGTCACGAAGATGATCAACGACAAGGGCGGCGTGCTCGGTCGCGAGCTGAAGATGATCTACGAGGACGACCAGGGCATCCCCGAGAAGGGCCGCGCCGCCGCCGAGAAGCTGATCACGCGCGACAAGGTCGTGGCCGTCACCGGCGGGCATCAGAGCTCGGTGTGCCTGGCGGCGATCGAGGTCGCGCACCGCTACAAGACGCCGTACGTCAACACCAACTGCTGGTCCGACGACGTCCGCAAGAAGGGCTACCCCGAGGTCTTCAATCCGGGCAACTACAACACGCGCGTCTCGTCGGCGATGGCCGAGACGATCGCCGCGCTGAAGGTGAAGAGCGTCATCGCCTTCGCCGAGAACACCGACTACGGCATCGGGCAGGCGAAGCTGCTCGGCGAGTTCCTGAAGAAGACCGCGCCCGAGATCTCGTACAAGTACGTCGCGCTCGATCGCGCCGGCAAGGACTTCACGCCCGCCGTGCTGCCGCTGCGCGCCAGTCCGCCCGATCTCGTCGTCAACGTCATGCTGCCGCCGGCCGCGTACATCCTGATGAACCAGATCTACGAGCAGGGCGTGGCGCCGAGCGCGAAGACGTATTTCTACGACGGCGCGGGTATCGCGGACTACCCCGACTTCTGGCAGAACGTGAAGGAAGCCGGCAAGTACATGCTCGCCTTCGGCCTGTACCACCCGAAGATGCCGATGCCCGAACTGGGCAAGCAGGTGGCGGACATCTACCAGAAGGAGCACAAGACGGAGCCCAACCGGCTGATCTTCCAGGCCGCCGATTCCGTGCTGCTGATCGCCGACGCGATCCGGCAGGCGAACTCGACCGACGGCGCGAAGATGATCGAAGCGATGGAGAAGATGACCTTCTCCGGCACGCGCGGCAGCTTCAAGTTCTCGCAGGAGCCGGGCTACACCTACCACCAGTGGGTCGACATCCCGTACGTCACCTACCAGCTCACCGAGATCGACCAGCCGCTCAGCCAGACCACGCTGATCCAGGTGCCCGGCGAACCGCTGCACGTCGACCGGATCAAGAAGCCGTCGAAGTGACGACGACGCGCTGAGGTTGCGCACTGAGGTTGCGCATCGAGCCAGACGCGCCGCGCCTCGCGATCGACGCGAGGCGCGGCTGGAGACTTCCTTGCTCGCACTGGACCTCTTCGTCAACGGTCTGATCATCGGCCTGTTCTACGCGCTGATGGCGGTCGGCCTGACGATGATCTTCGGCATCCTGAAGATCGTGAACTTCGCGCACGGCGAGTTCTACATGATCGGCGCGTACACCTACACGCTGGTCTCGCTGGCGCTGGGCGTGCCGCCGTGGCTCGCGCTGCCCGCGGCGGCGATCTCCGGCGCACTGCTCGGCTGGGCCACCGAGCGCTGGCTGATGCGTCCGCTGTACGAAGGCTACGGCTCGTGGGGACTGATGAAGGACGAATACGCGGTAGTCGTCACCTTCGGCCTGTCGCTGCTGCTGATCAACCTCGTCGACAAGATCGTCGGTCCGTACCCGATGCGCGGGCCCTCGCTGTCCGAAGTCACGCGCATGTCGATCGGCCCGTTCATGATCAGCGGCCAGAAGCTGATCACCGCGATCGTCGCGATCGTGCTGCTGGTCGCGCTGGCGCTGTTCCTGAAGCGCTCGCTGTGGGGCCGCCAGGTGCAGGCGGTCGCGCAGAACCGGCTCGGCGCCTCGATCGCCGGCATCGACACCGCGCGCGCGAGCAGCATCGTCTTCATGGCCTCGGGCGTGCTCGCGGCGCTGGCCGGCGCGCTGCTCGCGCCGGTGATCAACCCGTCGCCCGACGTCGGCATCTTCCCGGCCGTGAAGTCGTACGTGATCGTCGTCATCGGCGGCATGGGCTCCATTCCGGGCAGCATCGTCGCCGCACTGCTGCTCGGCGTGCTCGAGAGCTTCGGCGCCGTCTACCTGTCCTACGACTATCGCGACACCTTCGGTCTGGTGCTGCTGATCCTCGTGCTGCTGCTGCGCCCGCAGGGCCTGTTCGGCGAACGCGTGCGGGAGGTCTGAACGTGGCGCTTCCCGTGAACCGCAACTTCCTTCGCGACAAGCTGGCACAGGAGCTGCGCCTGGCGCTCGTCGTGCTGGCCTGCCTCGCGCTGCTGCCGCTGGGCATCTCGTCGCCGTACTGGCTTGGCGTGCTGATCGTCAGCATGTATTTCGCGATGCTGTCGGTCGGCTGGAACCTGCTCGCCGGCTATACCGGACAGTTCTCGCTCGCGCCCGCGGCCTTCGCGATGCTCGGCGCCTACACCACCGGCCTGGCCGCCTGGCACTGGCAGATCCCGCTCGCGATCGGCCTGCCGCTGGCGATCGTCGTCCCCGGCCTGATCGGGCTCGTGCTCGGCCGCATCGTGCTGCGCCTGTCCGGGCCGTACCTCGCGCTCACCACGCTCGCCTTCGCCGAGATCGCGCGGCTGGTCATCTACAACTCGATCGACTTCACGCGAGGCGACCAGGGCCTGAACGTCCCGCCGCTGGTCGAGAGCCACGTGGCGAACTACTACCTGCTCCTGGCCGCGCTGGTCGCCGCCACGCTCGTCGTCTACGCGATGCTGCGCGCGCCGATCGGCCGCTACCTGCAGGCGATCCGCGACGACGAGATCGGCGCGGCCAGCCGCGGCATCGACGTCGTGCGCGCGAAGACGATCGCCTTCTTCGTCAGCTGCGCGATCTGCGGTTTCGCCGGCGGCCTGTACGGAACCTTCGCACAGCTGGTCAGCCCGGAGCTCGGGCTCATCGCGCAGACCGGCATCGTCATCGCGATGGTCGTCATCGGCGGCATGGGAACGCTGGTCGGGCCGCTGATCGGCGCCGTGCTCGTCTACGTCGCTTCCGAGATGCTGCGCGACGTCGGCAACATCCAGATGATCGTCTTCGCGCTGCTCGTCATCGTGTTCGCGCGATTCTTCCGCGAAGGCCTGTGGGGCTTGGCGCGCGACGCGGTCGCCGGGCGGCGCGCGGCAACCGCGGCCGCGGCCGCGGCGAAGGAGGCACGCTGATGGCGCTGCTCGAGGTCGACTCGGTCACCAAGCGCTTCGGCGGCCTGCGCGCCGTCGACGGCGCCAGCCTGCACGTCGACGAAGGCGAGCTGCTCGGGCTGATCGGCCCGAACGGCTCGGGCAAGACGACGCTGCTGAACCTGCTCTCCGGGCACATGAAGGCCGACGGCGGACGCGTGCGCCTGGACGGGCGCGACGTGCTCGGCCTGAATCCCACGCAACTGACGCGACGCGGCGTGCTGCGCATGTTCCAGATGACGCGCGTCTTCGCCCGCGTCAGCGCCTTCGACAACCTCGTCGTCTGCGGACTGGCGATGGGGCTGGACGAGCCGGCGGCCAGCGGGCGCGCCGTCGAACTGCTCGAAGAACTGCAGCTGGCGCACGTGATGCACCTCGACGGCGGCCAGCTGTCGGGCGGCCAGAAGAAGCTGCTCGAGTTCGGCATGTGCTTCATGGTGCCGCCGCGCCTGGCATTGCTCGACGAACCCTTCGCCGCCGTGCACCCGGTGATGAAGGAGACGATGGCATCGTTCATCCGCCGGCGCAACGCGAACGGACAGACCTTCGTGCTCGTCAGCCACGACATGCCGGTCGTCGTCGAGCTGTGCCCGCGCTCGGTGTGCATGAACGCGGGCAAGGTGCTCGCCGAAGGCCCGACGCAGCAGGTGCTGCGGGACGCCTCGGTCATCGAGGCGTACCTGGGCGAGCACGCCGCCGACGAGGTCGAACATGGTTGAGGCAACGCAGGCCGCGCGCGATGCATCGACCGGCGCTGCACGCGCTCGCGACGGCGGCGCCGACGCGCTGCTCGCCCTCGAGAACGTCACCGCCGGCTATCTCGGCGACATCGACGTGCTGCGCAACGTGTCGCTGTCGGTGCGCGCCGGGCGCATCAGCGGCCTGATCGGGCTGAACGGCGCCGGCAAGTCCACGCTGATGAAGACGATCTGCGGCTTCCTGCGACCGAAGTCCGGCCGCGTCACCTGGCGCGGCGCCGACATCTCGGGCAAGCCCGCGCACACGATGATCGACGACGGCCTGTGGTACATCCCGCAGGAGTCGAGCCTGTTTCCGTACATGACGGTGGCCGAGAACCTGCGCCTGGCGCTCGAGGGTCGGCGCCGGCAGTTCGGCGACGTCATCGAGCAGCGCTACGCCGACACGCTCGAGCGCTTTCCGGTACTGAAGGAAAAGCTCTCGGCGCAGGCGGGCGACCTCTCCGGCGGCCAGCAGAAGTCGCTCGAGTTCGCCAAGGCCTACATGGTGCAGCCGCAGGTGTGCCTGATCGACGAGCCGAGCATCGGGCTGGCGCCGCGCGTGGCCGCGGAGGTGTTCCAGTGGATCGACGCCTTCGCGAAGTCCGGCATGGGCATCCTGCTCGTCGATCACAACGTGCGCCGCGTCGTCGCCATGTCGGATCACGTCTACGTGTTGAGCCTCGGCGAGATCACCGCCGAGGGAACGTCGGCCGATTTCGCGGGCGACCTGCACGAGCAGGTGCGCGAGTGGCTCGGCATCAACTTCTGAACGGCGGCGCACCGATTGCCGTGCGCACGCTCGCGCTGCAGCCGCTCGCGCACGAGGCCTTCGCACCCTACGGCTTCGTCGTCGCGGCGGGCGATTGCGCGGGCCGCCCGATCAACGACGGCACGTCGCAGCGAATCGACCTGCCCGATCCGGACGTCGCCGGCGACGACGGACGCCCCGCGCTCGCCGTCTTTCGCGCGAGCGCCGCGCGCCTGCCGTTCGCCGTGCGCGCGCTCGAGCGTCATCGGCTCGGCGGCCAGACCTTCGTGCCGCTGGGCGGTTCTCCCTTCGCCGTCGTCGTCGCGCTCGGCGACGCCGAGCCCGATCCCGCGTCGATGCGCGCCTTTCTCGTCGACGGACGCTCGGGCGTGCACTTCGCGCGCGGCGTCTGGCACCACCCGCT